>SAMEA5043665__coassemble_84_pt1 | contig 32572 bp, 26 predicted proteins | sample SAMEA5043665__metabat2_low_PE_004 | metagenome-assembled genome bin SAMEA5043665 (sample SAMEA5043665) | Gadus morhua | reverse complement strand
AGTGCACAAAAGACATCAGTACATGCACCAGGTCTACGACTCCGAAGAACCGACAGGGTGCTCGCATAGCGCACCTGTGCCGTGTTGCCTTCCCCCTCATCCAACAGGGTCGGCGTTCTCGATGATGGTTTCGGAGCTCACTCTCTAATAAAGAGCGGAGCCTGTACGTTCTCCTGTCAACGCTTAACCATTGCCATTACTGACAACCGCCCATGACTCGGGGTTCTGGCGGTTTGCTAGACCTTACCGGATGAAGGGCTTTCACCTTCAATCTTTTGCCGATTTAGCTCGGCGCACTGAATGTCCCCGATGTTGCTGGACAGGGCTCCGACACAGATCAGCCGATTGATCGGCAAGACCCCGACCACAGCTATCGGCAAAAGTCTTGCGCGGTATATGGAAACCGTTTGCGGTATGTCGCCTGGCTAGCTGGACGTTGTGCACGGCGGCCGGGAACAGATGACCGCAGCAGGGCTTGCTACTAAGGCTCAGTCTGGGACAACCCTGAGTTGCAATAAAATATCTTACAGAGCCATAACCCCAGAAATTACTGGGCGAAAACTGTCCGAAGTATTGATGCTCAAAAGTAGCTTTTAAATTTAGAAGTCGGAATGGATACATCGTATCTATCAAGGAACTTAAATATGACTTTATCTTTTTTTGGATCCATGAATTTATCGAAAATAATTTTATTTTTTTATCAGTTGCAGCTCTGAGACATATCGTATATCTATTATATCGACCTTGGGCACACCAAATCATCATATCGGGTTACGACTACCAGAGATGGCAATTGACAGAACATTCGCACTCAAAAGTAGTTTATAACTTTAGAGGTCGGAATGGTGAAATCGCATCTTTCAAAGGAGTTTCTAAATTTAGAAGTCGGAATGGTGACATCGTATCCTTCAAAGGAGTTAAATGTGACACTATCTTTTGCTGGATCCATGAGGCTACGGAAAATTATTTCATTTCCTTCATCAGTTTTAGCTTTGATCCATATCTTATATGTATTAGAGCTATCAATTTGACACCAAGTCACCATATTTATATGGTTATCATCAAATACTACTCTTCTATTATTCTCTCTACCCACATGTTTCTTTCCACAAATAGGATTATCTAAAGATCCTACAGAGAACAGAACGTAATTATAGTCTGATTCTTCTATTAAATAAATACTTACAACCCGCCTATCATCGTTATCCGCAGTCCAGTTGACGTCAATAGACGTAATATTATTTTTCGTTTTTTGAGTTATCGCATTATATTTAGATAATGCGATATTTATATTATTAACAAGAAGCATAGCGCTTCCAATCCCAATCATCGTACAAAATAATATTACTGACATACATCACCGCTCAAAAAACTGTCCGAAGTATTGATGCTCAAAAGAAGTTTTTAAATTGAGAATTCGGAATGGTTGCATCGTATCCATTATGGAATTTACATATAACTTCATCTTTTTTTGGATCCATGAACTTACTGATAAGCATTTTATTTCCTTCCTCAGTTGCCGCTTGTAACCATATCGTATATTGGTTGGACGGACCTCTGGCACACCAAATCATCATATCGAAATAGTCTCCATCAAATATTGCTATTCTTCTCCTCTTGTTTTCACTGACATTCTCCCTTCGACAAACAGGATCATCTAAAGATGCTACAGAGAATACCATGGAACTACTGTCTGTTTTTTCTATAAAATAAGCACCTGCTATCCGCCTCTCACCACTATCCGTAGTCCACTTGACTTCAACAGACGTAATATCATCACGTAAAGATTCTTCATTAAAATCTAAACGCCTAAGAGCATAGTTGATGTTGATCCCAGTCAGACCACTCAAAAGCATACCAAGACCAGATAAAGCCGCAATAGTCGATAAAGTTAAAGTCATACATCACCTCATCTAAAACACGTTATAAAATATCATTCGGACATTATCATTCGGACATTATAGGAAATGAATTTTTATTAGATATATTATTAAGAAATAAAAAATACCTAAAACCATATAACTGATTATTTAGTGCCTGAACGAAAACCAAAACCCTTAGAATCTCTAGCCTGTAGGGTATCAGCGATTCCCGCTCCTTGTTTATCCGGTAGTGGGTCAAACCTGCATTTTTTCATGAACATTGACTCCAAATTCAACCTTATTGATTAGTCATCCGATGACAATGTCATGCATTTGGAATTGCAGGTTTGACCCATTACCCTTTTACTGAGTCAGTTCAACGGGAAGTCCATAAATTCCTGCCACACAATATATAGATGTCCCCGATGTAGCCTCCGGTTTTTCATTCATTGCAATGAATCTGGCCTCGAATCTCCCCGTCGGGGTAATCCGTGCTATGCACATTGACATAAGCTTTGCCGTGAATCATAGACACTAAAATATCGTCGAAATTATCACCGCAGGCATCGCTAACAATATTATCCATGGTCAATACACCACGAACCACAACATTTCCGTTTAGTCCGCCAGGCATACCACCTGCAAGAAAGGCAATAACAGGACCATTCTCACCTTTTTTGCCACAGTGAATATGTGCACCGGGATCGGCAAAAACACCTTTGGCATCTTCAATGCGCAGATCAAAGGAGATTTCACTGCAGTCCGGATTGGCAATGATCATGGCGCTACCTCGAGTATCGGTAGATACCGGTACAACTTGCTGCTCCCCCGTGAGCGTGGAGAAAAATCGATATTGTTTACCTTGAGTTTTGGTGGATACCGGTACAACTTGCTGCTCCCCCATGAGTGCAGAGGAAAACCTACATTGATCATCGGCAAGGGAGTTAATTGAAATAATGCTGGCTGATAAGAAAACAATAAGTGCAAGAGACTTCACAATCCAGACTCCAGTCATGTAAAGAAATGCCAGCACTGATTATAGAAGCGCTAATTAATTTTTGTTACTTTCCTCTTAAAAAAGACATTTGACCCACTACCCACTGGCCCATAGGTACCCATCCTGATCTGCTGTTCCCGTTACTTTCCAGGTTTTGGATTTTTTTATGTACCGTGAAAATATGCCTGTTTCCGGGTCGTAATTCAGACGTTGTTTTAACGCTGCTTGTGTAAGCATTCTTTCCTCCGTAGTTCGATTTTGCCTTAGTTTTTACCCAAGGCTCCGTTATAACTAAAAGTTAGTAAGTTATTGCCGGTACTTAATATTACCGGCAATAAAATGCAGTTCTCCCTATATTTGCGATACTCATAATACTGGTTTTATAATACCGGTATTAATGGTATTATAAGTTACCCAATAAAGTCCCATAATGAAAAACGAGAGCGTGCTATGCAGGATTCACAACGTCGAGCCTTAATCTTCAGCGTTCTGGACGATATGAAGACCAACGGCGAGAAAGTCACCGCCCAGAAGCTCGCCACTCAGGCCAAAATGGGGAAGCAGACGGTTCTGCCTCATTATCGGGAGTGGCAGGAGCTGGAAATATTGGGAGATAGCGAAGAGATAGAGCTATCTCAGGAATTGGTCCGCGTATTGAAGCGGGAGATCACCAAAGAGAAATTCCGTCAGGGCGAGCAGTTGCGGGAAGTGCAGGATCAGCTCGAAGAGGAGCGGGATCACTATGCCGCCCAGTCTGAGCTTTGGCAGCAGCAGATCGGCGAACTCAAAGAGAAGCTCCAGAGCGAAGAGAGCCAAAACACCGAGCTGAACAAGCAGAACACAGCGCTGAAAGAGCAGGAGCACGAACAGCGCCAGAAGCTCAGCTCACTGACCGACAAACTGGAGAATGCACAGAGCGAAGTCAGCAAACTGGAGCAGCGCCTCGCCCAGGACGCCAAACGTGCAGAAGAGGCGCAGGCTGAACAGGAGCGGCGCCTGGACGCTTCACACAATAAGATTCTGGAACACTGGATGAAGGCGCTGGATGAAGAGCGCAGGGAGAAGAGCCGTCTGCAGAAGCAGGCTGAAAAACGGGAGCTGGAAAGAACGACCCTGAGCAAAGACAAGAGCCGGATTGAGAATCAGTTCGAGCACGAGAAAAAAAATCACCGCCAGACCGTGGAGCAGCTCACGACCGCCGAACAAAAGGTCAGTGGCCTGACCGAAGTGCAGACTATTGTCGACAAACTCAGACACCAGCTTGGCCAGCCCGAAGATCTCATTGAAACAGTCCTCGAACTCCAACAGAAGACCGGTGCTCTGGCACAGAGCGAACACGCGCTCACGGCCAAAAAGGCCGAACTCCAGAGCTCTCTGGAGAGTGTGGCAACACTCACCGATACCGTTAAGGTGCTGGAAAAGGAGAATCGCGGTCTCGGTGAGCAGGTGATTCGCATGGAAGCGCGACTGGAAGGCATTCAGATGGCCAAAACCATGAACCGTTAAGAAAAGGCTAATCTCCCATTAATTTGGGGGATTTTTTAGTTTGTAAAAGTTCAGACCTGATTTTGTTTGTCACCAATGAACTGAGCTGTAGACATGCACACTTGTTCCTTGCTACACGGTTGGCTTAATCAAACAAAAACGGGGTGAGATATGAAAAGAGTTTACAGGGTGGTAATGAAGCTCAAGGGCTAGACTCTGTATAAATAAAGAAAAAAAACAGGGAGCATCAAGTAAAAAAAATGAGTATTAAGCGAACCGATGGCATTAACAAAAAGCAACCGACAGGAAAGATAGATAAGAATCGGAAACAGCCGGAGCAGAAACTCAGCATGGGGACGCATGGCGCACGCCAGGTGCTTAGAGTGATGCCGCAGCAACTCTTCCAGAAACTGACGAAAGCGGATCAGGATATTATTCGACAGGCAGAGCGCATCGCCCGCAGAGAGCTTCGCCGTGCGAAGCAGCAGATCACAAAATCTGTAGTGGTGAAAGAGTCAATCATCAAATCTCAGACGTCCAATCCTGCTGTTGTGAATTTCAGCGACCCCTATGCCGTGGTGCTCGAATTAGCTCGCATTGCTAATGGCATGGATGCCACTAAAAATCCACAGGTCGTTCTCATGCTAAGTGAAACCATTGCCCAGATGCTCAGGGACATTGAAAAGCAGAAAGAGAGCAAAGCGGAGCAACAACAGGAAGAACAAGAGCAGGATGAACAAATTCGTAAATTTCGGGCACAGCAGCGTCAACGGAAAAAACATCTGCGTAGAATTGCCAAAGATAACAGGTTACGGTTGGAGCATCTGAAGAGAAAAACCAGCTAAAAGGCGTTCACGGTTCTCGAATGTGATACAGCTGTGGTGCAGCAGTACCGCAACAAGTAGTACAGCAACAGTACAATCGCGCACCGGAACGCCTGACTGACCACCGATATTAATTATCGTGATACGTTTGATAAATGCTGGAGAAATCCAGTTCGCCATGGCCCTTGTTGCCATGCTTCTGGAAGAGATCCCGCGCCTGATCGCCCATCGGAATCGATTGCTCGCTCTGTTCGGCAATCTCTGCGACCAACCCAAGATCCTTAAGCATCAGGTTAACCATAAAACCACCATGGTAACCACGGCTGGCGGGCACATTATCCAGCACTCCCGGTACCGGATTATATTTTTCCAATGACCAGTTACTACCAGAACTCTGCAGCATAATATTCGACAACACATTCGGATCAAGACCATTAGCCTCCCCCAGCGCCAGCGCTTCTGCGGTTCCGGCCATGTGGATAGCCAGCAGCATATTGTTGCACATCTTAACCAGCTGACCATTGCCCGCCGCTCCGGCATGGAAGATATTTTTCCCCATGGCAGACAACAGCGGACTGGCTCGGTCAAAAACAGCTTGTTCACCGCCCACCATAAACGTCAACGTTCCTGATGCCGCACCAGCCGTGCCACCGGACACGGGGGCATCAAGAAATTCCAACCCCTGGGCGTAAGCTTGCTGAGCGATATCACGGGCCGTGGTGAGATCAATCGTACTGGAGTCAATCACCAGTGTCTGCGGGAGTAGCATGGAAAAAATGTTGTGCTTGCCCATGTACAGATCCCGCACGGTCTGACCGTTCGGCAGCATGGAGATCACCACATCAGCCCCTTTAACGGCCTCTTCCGGCGTCGGCGTGACATGTCCACCAGCCTGTTCAAATTTCAGTGATGAGGCGGAGGCAATATCAAACCCCCTGACCTGATGACCCGCCTTGATCAGATTCTCCGCCATTGGCGCGCCCATATTTCCCAGGCCAAAGAACGCAATTTCCATGTCGTATTCCTTTTTATCGTTATTATGATATCCGTCTACGGCTCACTGCTATTTCAGGTTAATGGTCATATTCGGTCCACCAGCCTGAACGCTGGGCTCAAACCAACGACTGGTGACTGTTTTGGTCTCGGTATAGAAGCGCACCGCCTGTTTGCCGTAGGCATGCTGATCACCATAGAACGAGCCCTTCCAGCCAGTAAATGAGAAAAACGGCAGTGGTACGGGAATCGGTATATTGATACCCACCTGACCGACCTCTACCTCATGGCGGTAACGGCGAGCGATGGCACCACTGTCGGTAAAGATCGAGGTACCATTACCGTAAGGACTGTTATTGACGACAGCGAGCGCTTCATCAAAGCTGTCCACCTCCATACAGCACAGAACCGGCCCAAAAATCTCCTCCTTGTAGATAGTCATCTCCAGAGTGACTCCGCTAAACAGGGTCGGTCCAACCCAGTTACCGTTGGGATAGCCCTCTACGGTGCAGTCCGAACCATCCAGTAAACACTGGGCACCTTCTGTTTTGCCTTGTGCGATCAGATCGAGCACCCGTTGCCGCGCCTGTGGGCTGATCACCGGACCATAGGCCGCATCTTTATCATCCCATGCCCCCGGTCTTACCTTGGCCAGAGCATCACGAATCTCTGGCAACCACTGACGGGCTTCACCCACCAGAAGCACCACACTGATCGCCATACAGCGCTGTCCCGCAGCACCTACAGAGGCACCAACAATATTGTTGATCACCTGTTGCTTATTGGCATCGGGCATAACCACCATATGGTTCTTGGCACCCGCAAAGCACTGGGCTCTCTTGAGATGGTCAGTCGCCGTCCGGTAAACATGCTGCCCTACCCTGACCGAACCAACAAACGACACAGACTTAATATCATCATGGGTCAGCAACGTGTCTACCTGCTCTTTAGCACCATGAACAACCTGCAACACACCATCCGGTGCCCCCGCCTCACGGAACAGTTCCGCCAATCGCATCGGCGTATGAGGATCCTGTTCGGAGGGTTTTAGAATAAAGGTATTGCCACAGGCTATAGCCAGGGGGAACATCCACAGAGGAATCATCGCCGGAAAGTTAAACGGGGTAATACCGGCACAGACACCAAGGGGCTGTACATAGCTGACCGTATCGATACCCGCCGCCACATTTTCAACAGACTCCCCCATCAACATGGGAGCAACATTGGCCGCCTGTTCTACAACTTCGATACCCCGCCAAACATCCCCTTTGGCGTCCTCAAACACCTTGCCGGTCTCCTGGCTGAGAATCTCCGCCAACTCATCGTGGTGTTCCTTCAGCAGCGCCTGATAGCGCAGCATCAGCCGCGAACGCTCCGGCACGGCGACATTGCGCCAGCTCTGGAAGGCCGTTTTGGCATCGGCCACAGCCTGTTCCATCTCAGAAGGCGTGGTACAGGGAACGTCTGAGATGATCTGGCCGGTGGCAGGATTAGTGACCGGGATGGTCTCCTGGGAATCGGAATCAATGCACTGGTTATTGAGAAACAGTGGTACACGTCGGCTCATGGTGATACTCCATTGCTATTATTTTCCTGACCTGTGGAAAGACAGAGAGGTACTCGAACCCAGCCGTCCATTAATACACGGGCGCTGCGGCTCATAGTGGCGCTGGTCACTCGCCACTGTTCTTCAAGCTGTTGGACTTCAGCGCCAACACTCATGACACCGGACGGATGTCCAAAACAGATATTTTGTTCACCTCCTCTTTGTTCACCGCCTCTTTGTTCACCGCCTCTTTGTTCACCGTCACTCGCCATCCTGGTCAGCACCAGATTGACTAAAGTCCCGGGAATAGCAGCAGCAACACTAATGGCGATAGCCGCCGTACCCATCATGGCATGGTGCAGCTGACCCATAGAGATAGCCCGAACCAGAAGATCAATGTCGTTTGCCGATATCTCTCTGCCGCTGGCACTGGTATAGGCTTTCGGGTGAGCGACGAAAGCAAGCTTTGGTGTATGCGGACGCTGACCGGCCTGATCAATAGTTTCAATCAGACCCATTTTCACAGCACCATGGGCTCTGATAGTTTCAAGTAGAGCCAGAGCGTGGTCATTGCTATTGATATCTTCCTGTCGTTCGGTGCCGGTATAACCGATCTCTTCAGCGCTGAGGAAGATAACAGAAGTACCGGCGTTGATAAGAGTGGCCTTCAGAGTACCGATGCCCGGTATCTCCAGATCATCAACCAGATTGCCGGTCGGGAACAGGGCGCCCTCCCCTCCTGCAGGCTCCCTGAATTCCAGCGCCACCTCAGCGGACGGAAAGGCCACCCCATCCAGTGTAAAATTACCGCTCTCCTGTACTTCACCATTGATGATGGGAATATGTACGATGATGGTCTTTTTGATATTGGCCTGCCAGATACGTACCACGGCAATGCCGTTCTCAGGTACACGTTCAGAGTCCACCAGCCCTTTATGAACAGCAAACGCTCCGGCAGCCGCGGTAAGATTGCCGCAGTTTCCGCTCCAGTCGACGATCGGTTTATCAATAGCTACCTGACCGAATAGATAGTCAACATCATGGTCCGGTTGGCTACTTTTCGCCATGATCACCGTTTTACTGGTACTTGAAGTCGCACCGCCCATACCATCAACGTGCTTACCGTAGGGATCAGGGCTGCCGACTATTCGCAATAGCAGCGCATCACGAAAGCTGCCTGGCACACGAGCCGCTTTCGGTAGATCGTCCCGCACAAAGAACACCCCCTTGCTGGTACCTCCGCGCATATAAAAAGCAGGAATCTTCAGACTCTGGCTCATGCCGTTTTCTCCCTTCCCAGAAATTCCTGGGCAAAACGATGCAATACACCACCAGCTTCATAGATTGAAAGCTCCTCCTCGGTATCCAAACGACAGATAACTGGTACTTTCAGCAGCTCATCACTCGGGCGATGAATGTGGCGATGGACGACCAGAAGCAGAGTTGCTCCGAGCTTGAGGTTGCCGATCACATCATAGGTTTCGGTACCATCCAGCCCCAGTGTTTTTCTGGTCGTACCCGGTTGAAACTCCAGTGGCAGCACTCCCATACCGACCAGATTGGTGCGGTGGATACGCTCAAAACCTTCAGCCACAATCGCTTCCACACCGGCCAGTCGCACCCCTTTTGCGGCCCAGTCCCTGGAAGAGCCCTGACCATAATTGGCTCCAGCGATAATAATCAATGGCTGCTTTCGTCCCATGTAGGTCTCGATAGCCTCCCACATACGACACTCTCTGCCTTCTGGCTCAATCCGCGCCAATGACCCCTGCTTTACTTCGCCATATTGGTCGCAGCACATCTCGTTAAGCAGCCTGGGGTTGGCAAATGTCGCCCGCTGTGCGGTCAGGTGATCACCCCGGTGCGTGGCGTAGGAGTTAAAGTCCTCCTCCGGCAGCCCCATTTTCGCCAGATACTCACCGGCAGCACTGGTGGCCAGAATGGCGTTGGAAGGGGAGAGGTGATCCGTGGTGATATTATCTCCCAGAATAGCCAGTGCTCGCATACCCGTCAGTGATCGCTTACCTGTAAGGGCTCCCTCCCAATAAGGCGGTCGCCGTATATAAGTGCTGGTTGAGCGCCAGTCATACAGAGGACTGTCTGCCTCATCTACCTGCCCAAGGTCAAACATCGGGATATAGACCTGCCGAAACTGCTCCGGCCGGACATGTTGGGAGACGATGTCATCAATCTCCCGGTCCGTGGGCCAGATATCCTGTAAGCGCACCGGGTTCCCCTGTCGATCAATGCCCAGCACATCGTTCTCGATATCAAACCGGATTGTGCCAGCAATGGCGTAAGCGATTACTAACGGTGGTGAAGCCAGAAAAGCCTGTTTCGCATAAGGGTGAATCCGGCCATCAAAGTTACGGTTACCGGAGAGAACCGCGGTCGTATAGAGATCATGGTCAATAATCTGCTGCTGAATAGCAGGATCCAGCGCCCCGCTCATACCGTTGCAGGTGGTACAGGCGTAACCGACAATACCAAAGCCAAGTTGTTCCAGCTCTGATAGCAGACCCGCGTCTTCCAGATAGAGTTTGGCAACTTTGGAACCCGGCGCAAACGAACTCTTCACCCACGGCTTGCGTACCAGCCCCCGTTCATTGGCCTTTTTTGCCAGCAGCGCAGCGGCAACGACATTATGGGGGTTAGAAGTATTGGTGCAGGAGGTGATCGCCGCAATGATTACCGCCCCATCCGGTAGCTCCCCTTCTGTTTCTTCTGCCACATCCTGATCAATAGCTATGCCGTGCTCTGTCAGTGCGGAGGTAGGTAAACGACGGTGAGGCGAGGAAGGGCCGGCCAGATTACGCACGACAGTGGCAAGATCGAAACGCAGTACTCTCTGGTATTCAGGCAGATATTCAGTGGTTTGCAGATCATCCGCCCATAGTCCGACGGTTTTGGCATAGCACTCCACCAGCGCCACCTGCTCCGGCTCGCGTCCGGTCAGGGTCAGGTAATCCATCGTCTGCCGGTCGATAGCAAACAGTCCGATAGATGCACCATACTCGGGCGTCATATTGGAGATGGTGGCCCGATCCCCTATTGAGAGCGTTGCTGCCCCTTGACCAAAGAATTCCAGCCAGGCCGAGACCACCCCCTCTGCCCGCAAGAACTCGGTAATGGCAAGAACAATATCGGTGGCGGTGATACCGGGTTGACGATGACCGACCAATTCAACCCCGACAATATCGGGCATGCGCATCATCGATGGACGACCAAGCATGACTGTCTCGGCTTCCAGCCCCCCTACTCCCAAAGCAATAACGCCCAAGGCGTTAACATGGGGCGTGTGGCTATCGGTGCCAACACAGGTATCCGGAAAAGCGACACCGTCACGGCTCTGCACCACTGGCGACATCTTCTCTAGATTGATCTGATGCATAATGCCGTTACCGGCCGGTATTACATCGACATTTTTGAAGGCGGTTTTGCACCACTCGATAAAGTGAAAGCGATCTTCATTGCGACGATCTTCGATAACGCGGTTCTTTTCGAGCGCATCCGGATCAAAACCGGCCGCCTCCACCGCCAGTGAGTGATCAACAATTAACTGGGTAGGTACAACGGGGTTTACCTGGGCAGGGTCGCCTCCCTGTTCAGCGATGGCGTCCCGTAACCCGGCAAGATCGACCAGTGCCGTCTGTCCGAGAATATCGTGGCAGACCACCCGCGCCGGATACCAGGGGAAATCCAGGTCACAGCGGTTTTCGACTATCTGCGTCAGGTAGTCAGTTAATAACGCTGATTCACTGTCATTTTCCCTGCCATTTTTATTGTCATAATGCCGGACCAGTTGCTCAGCTAATACTCGGGAGATATAGGGTAGCTTGCCATAAGCATCGGGTTTGATCGCTTCAACGGCGGCACGGACATCGTAATAGTCCAGCGTACTGCCGGGAAGCTGTTTGCGGTATATGCTGTTCATATGACTTATACCCGATCTTCGATAGCAATCCACTCGGCACTCTCCGGCCCGGTATAATCCGCCGATGGTCGAATAATCCGGTTATTGGCCCGCTGTTCGATAACATGTGCCGTCCAGCCGGATACACGGGAACAGACAAATATCGGCGTAAACAGTTTGGTAGGGATATTCATAAAGTGGTACGCCGAAGCGTGGAAGAAGTCCGCATTACAGAAGAGTTTCTTCTCCCGCCACATCACCGCTTCGACGCGATCAGATATGGCATAAAGGCGAGCGTCGTCTCTTTGTTCGGTGCCGCCAGCTTGTTCGGAAAGCCTCTTTGACCACTCCTTGATAATGGCATTGCGTGGATCAGACTCCTGATAAACCGCATGACCAAAACCCATTATTTTCTCTTTCCGCGCCAGCATGCCGAGAATGGCCTCCTCAGCCTCATCGGCCGTTTGCCATTGATCGATCATCGCCATTGCCGCTTCATTGGCTCCGCCATGGAGTGGCCCTCGCAGGGAGCCAATGGCGGCGGTAATGCAGCTATGAATATCCGACAGCGTTGAAGCGCAAACTCTGGCAGTAAAGGTTGATGCGTTGAATTCGTGTTCGGCATAGAGGATCAGTGACGCATGCATCACTCGCACATGGAGAGGGTCAGGTTTTTTATTATGCAGGGTCCAGAGGAACTGTTCAGCGAGGGAGTCTGCCTCTGTCTCCGTTTCAACCCTGATGCCATTGTGGCTGAAGTTATACCAGTAGTTGATCAGCCCCGGGAAAATCGCCAGCATACGGTCGATAGAATCCAGCTGACGATCAAAGTCGTGTTCTGTTTCCAGATTGCCCAGCATAGAGCAACCGGTACGCATAACATCCATCGGGTGAGCGGATGCCGGAATGTTCTCCAGCACCGTTTTCAGGGTGTCTGGCAGTTGTCGCAACCCCTTCAGACGGGCCTTGTAGGCGCTCAATTCCTGTCGGCTGGGCAGTTTGCCATGTGGCAATAGCCAGGCCACCTCTTCGAACTCGGCTTTATCTGCCAACACCTGGATGTCGTAGCCACGATAAGTGAGACCAGCTCCGGTTTTACCCACGGTACACAAAGCGGTCTCTCCGGCCGACTGACCGCGAAGACCTGCACCGTTCAGCTTCTTGTCAACCATCTCCATTCCTCCCGTTCTAAGAACTTATTTGCTAAATGTTCTACGAACTTTGTCTTATATTTATTGTTGTTTTTGTCTTTTCGATCAGGGGGGTGGAAGCTGCCATCTATTTTTTACCGGTTTTTTCAGCAAAAAGACGGTCCAGAGTCTGTTCATAGGCGTGATAATTGAGGAATTTATACAGCTCCTCCCGTGTCTGCATGGTATCGAGTACAGCCTGTTGGCTGTCGTCCTGATGCAGGGCTTTATAAACGTTCAATGCCGCCTGGTTCATGGCCCGAAAAGCACTGAGCGGATAGAGCGCCAGTTCAACCCCGGCACTGGCCAGTTGTGCACCGGTAAACAACGGTGTGGCACCAAACTCGGTAATATTAGCCAGTACGGGAACTTTGACCGCATCGACAAAACGACGGTATTCATCCAGCGTATGCATCGCCTCCGGAAAGATCATATCGGCACCGGCGTTGACACAGAGACAGGCGCGCTCGATGGCGGCATCAATGCCCTCCACCTGCAGAGCATCGGTGCGGGCCATAATGACAAAATCATCGTCAACTCTGGCGTCGACGGCTGCTTTTATTCTGTCTACCATCTCCTCTTTGGAGACGATCGCCTTATTGGGACGGTGACCACAGCGCTTCTGATTGACCTGGTCTTCTATATGAACCGCGGCGACTCCCGCCTTCTCCATCTCACGGATGGTTCTGGCGATACTGAAGGCACTGCCCCAGCCGGTATCGATATCCACCAGCAGTGGCAGATCGGATGCGGAGGTAATACGACGAGCGTCTTCCAAAACATCATTGAGGGAGGTCATACCGAGGTCTGGCAGCCCATGGGAGGCGTTTGCGACTCCGGCACCGGAGAGGTAGATGGCTTGATGCCCAACCTGCTCTGCCATTAGCGCGGTATAGGCGTTGATTGTGCCAACCACTTGCAGAGGTCTGCCGTTGCTGGCTACGCGGGTTACGGCATCACGAAGCCTGCGGCCGGGTGACAGTTTATGAATCATACTGTAAATTCCCCTCTTGTATTTTATGGGGCGGGTGGTAAACAGTATACGGCTGGTTCCTGTTCTGTAAACCTATCAAAGGCCTGCTTTACTCACAACTACTGTCCGGTACAATCCGGGCAGAATTGAATGGATAGTGCTCCTGTTGTGCACAACTTAATCTATCGCCCCGATCCCTGTTACTGGCTGGAGCAGGTCCGCTCTCTTGGTTACGCTATTTTGCTGGATAGTGCCGGTGCAAGTGTCGGTGCAGCCAATAGCGCCCGACGATACGATATTATCACCGCGGCTCCTGAACGGGTCACGGTTATTCGCAATGGGGAAACGGTTGTCCATGACCTGAATAACCACTCCCGCACGGTCACAGTGCAGCCGGTATTCACGTTGTTGCAAGCGCAGATGGCCGCAGTGAATACCGGTGCGTCGTCCGGGCAGCCTTCTGATCTGGCCTTTACCGGCGGACTGGCCGGTTACTGGGGTTACGAGCTGAACCACCAACTGGAGCCGGAGCGCGTCTCCGCTCGCCCCCATCAGTACCCGGATATGCTGGTTGGACTCTACCTCTGGGCGATTATTTCCGATCATCAGAATAAGAGTTGTCAGCTCTACTTTCACCCGGCTCTGGCCGAGGAGAAAAAACAGCGCATAACGCGGGCGCTTGAGCAGCAACCGACAGCCGTCAGTGCGGCTCCGTTCCTGTTAAAGTCCGGCTTTGAAAATATGACCTCGCGGCAGCAATACGATGAAGCCTTCTATAAAATTCAGCAGTGGATTGCGGCGGGCGACTGCTATCAGATCAACCTCACCCAACGCTTCAGTGCCGACTACCAAGGTGATCCCTGGCAGGCTTATCAGACCTTGCGCAGGGTGAGTCCGACCCCCTTCTCGGCATTTCTCGACTTTCCCGAGCTGAAAGTTCTCAGCCACTCGCCGGAACGTCTGTTGCTCAGTGATCGGGGTTATATCGAGGCCAAACCGATCAAGGGCACCCGTCCTCGCGGTACAACGTCGGCGCAGGATGCGGCCCAGGCTCAAGAGCTAATGAACAGCCCGAAAGATCGCGCCGAAAATCTGATGATTGTTGATCTGCTCCGCAATGATCTCGGCCGGAACTGCACACCGGGGAGTGTGCGTGTACCGGTACTGTTCGGGCTGGAAAGCTATGCCAATGTCCACCATATGGTCAGCACCATAACCGGTGAGCTGGCCGAAGGGCGTGATAACCTCGATCTGCTGCGTACATCGTTCCCCGGAGGTTCGGTTACCGGCGCCCCGAAAATTCGCGCCATGGAGATTATCAGGGAGATCGAACCGAACGCTCGCTCGGTTTACTGCGGCGCCATTGGTTACATCAGTCTTAATGGCCGTATGGACACCAATATTCCGATCCGCACTCTGGTGGCCGATCAGCATCAGATTCATGTCTGGGGTGGCGGAGCGATTGTGGCTGACTCAGAATGTCATAGTGAGTATGAAGAGTCATTGACGAAAATACGGAATCTGGTTCAGGGGCTTGAGCGTGTCTATCTGAGCAATAAGATGGTCGCAACCTGAGCAGGCTTCAAGGTAAGGGCGTTGAGGAGGACTTGTTATGAAAATCACCATGGTAGTCAAGGTGCTGCCCGATGGCTCGCAGTGTTCGAAGTGCGTTCAGGTCGGGGAGATGCTGGAGAGATCCGGCCATATCAGCGCAATCACCGAAGTGATTGAGGCGCGGGAAGATGATCCACTCTGCCAGGGTATGCAGCTCTCCATGCTAATGGGTGTCACCACCACCCCGTTCTTTATCGTGGATCGCGGTGGCAGAGATCTTGAAGTGTTCACTATCTATCTCAAGCTGGTCAAAGAGGTGCTGGAAGCACAACCGTGAGCTGGACTACCGAAACGGCAGCTCGATATGCTCAAACAGCTCGTCAATATCGGCTTTGCTGTGGCGGGACACCACTTCATCCACCAACTCTCTGGTCAGATGGGGAGCAAACTGCTCGATAAAGTCATACATATAGCCGCGCAGGAATGTGCCACGCCGAAAGCCGATGTGAGTCACGCTGGGTTGAAACAGGTGGCTGGCATCGATGGCAACCAGGTCTTTATCCAACAGGGGGTCGTAGGCCATTTTTGCCACGATCCCAACACCGAACCCCAATCGCACATAGGTTTTGATCACATCAGCATCCGCAGCCGTGAAGACGATCTGAGGGTCAATCCCTTCACGAATAAAGGCATCATCCAACTTGGAGCGCCCGGTAAAGCCTGATACGTAGGTTACCAGGGGCGATTGGCCAATATCCTGCAGCCTCAGTGGCTGCTGCACCTGGGTCAGCGCATGATGGACCGGCACTAGTATGCAGTGAGTCCAGCGATAACAGGGCACCATGACCAAATCAGTGAACATATCCATGGCTTCAGTAGTGATGGCAAAATCGACCGAACCGTCAGCCGCCATCTCGGCGATTTGGCTGGGTGCACCCTGATGCATTTTGAGATCAACATCGGGATATTTGCTGATGAACTCCTGAATAATCGGAGGCAGTGAATAACGGGCCTGAGTGTGCGTCGTCGCAACGCTGAGCCCGCCTTTCTTCTCATTACTGAACTCTTGAGCGACCTGTTTGATCGAGTCCACCTTGCGCAGAATCTCCCCAGCGGTTTCGATAATTTTTTCACCGGCGGGGGTAATTCTGGTCAGATGTTTGCCGCTACGGGCAAAAACCTCAACCCCAAGCTCATCTTCCAGTAAGCGAATCTGCTTACTGATGCCAGGCTGAGAGGTGTAGAGGCTCTGGGCGGTAGCCGAGACATTTAAATCATGATGGGCTACTTCCCAAATATAACGCAGTTGCTGAAGTTTCATTGGTGACCTCCACTCAAGCCATATACGCTGAAGGTATAGAAGAATTCATGTTTATTGCTTATAAAAATAAATGGTGGCCACTGCATTTTCAAGATGCCTAAATAAGCAAGGGTGGGTTTAATCATAAATTCTAACAACCAGACAAATATTTATAACTGTAGACAATAATTAAAATTATGGATGCTTGGATACTTGACGGCTTTCTCTATATTTTGGCGGGTGCAGGAGTCGGCTTTGCTGTGGGGCTGACGGGCATTGGCGGAGGCTCGCTGATGACACCGCTATTACTGATGTTTGGCTTTCCCCCTCCGGTCGCTATCGGTACGGATTTGATGTATGCGGCCATGACCAAAACCAGTGGCGTTATTGCCCACCAGCGTCAACATACCATCAACTGGTCTATCGTCGGCACGCTGGCGCTTGGCAGTGTCCCTGCTTCTCTGGTGACTATCTGGTTGTTGAAGAACTATTTTACCGGCGGTGAGTCCTACGCCCATATCCTGACCAGCTGCCTTGGCTTTATGCTGATTTTGACTGCACTGGTATTGCTGTTTCGGAACCGAATCCTGGCTTCAGACGACAGGGGTGGCATGATTCACTGGCTACAGGAGCGATCGCGTTCAGCGACAATGGTCATGGGACTGTTTCTTGGTTTTTTGGTGACACTCTCTTCGGTGGGAGCGGGCGCTTTTGGTACCGCGGTTCTGATCATCCTCTACCCGACGCTCGCTTCAGTACGAATTGTCGGAACGGATCTGGCCCATGCCGTACCATTGACGCTTATTGCCGGTGCGGGTCACTTTTGGCTGGGCAATGTTGATCTCTCTCTGCTGATCTGTCTGCTGATTGGCTCCCTTCCCGCCACCCATTTTGGCGCGCGGGTCGGAAGCCGGATCCCGGAGCTTTTGTTACAGCGGATACTGGCGGTCATTCTTCTGACACTGGGTAGCTATTACACCCTGACCATGTTCACTTTTTTTTAGTCATTTTATCGAGAAAGCCCATAACAAACGCTGACTGAGCAGCGGCTGGCAGTCCGTGATGATCCCCGGCAATGGGTGACACGGCAACTCAGACTGGAGAAGCAGATCAAACAGATGGCTTCTCAACGGGACAAAGAGCTAGCTCGTACACGGCTTCCCGCCAAGGCAAAAAAGGTGCTTGACAGTCTGGATAACCACTGGGAAGGACTCACCATGTTTGTCGATAATCCTGACATACCGATGGATAATAATATTGCGGAACGAACCATACGTGGCGGGGTGCTTGGCCGGAAAAATTACTATGGCAGAGGAAGTCAGTGGAGTGCCGAGCTGACCGCGGGTTTCTTTACCATTCTGATGACTCTCAACCTCTGGGGGATCAACCCCAAACTGTGGCTGACTGGTGACCTGTCCAGTGATATCCAGAAGGGTGCAGGTTACGTGACAAATCTGCTCTGCAGTTATGCTGTTTTGCTGTTTTGCTGGATGGGAGTAGCAAATAGTTACGACATTTTTAACAAGAAAATGGCCATGTCCTTCAAATGGACTTATAAAGGGCAGGCTCTGCAGGTATCAAATGGCATGGTGTTTTAAGCTTCTCAGTACTAGTGCAGCTGAGCGCTTATCTCCATACAGGCCTCAAACCACCTCGTTCCCACGGTCCCCCGTGGGAATGCATACCAGACAGCCTGTATGGTTATTTGAGCTTTCCTGCACTAGCCTTTTGTTTGCAGGAATGGATGTTGCAGTAGCTCATCTGCAGAGCTTCTCTTCTCAGGTTCTACCTGCAGCATTTTGCTGAGGAAGTCCGCGTAGTGGGGAATGTGCTGAAGCAGATCACCTGAACTGACAATGTCAGCCAATTCTGATTTCATTGGTTTTCCGTTATCTGTCGTGTGAACAGATGGAAAATGATCTTTAAGCCTTTTATAGTCGGGAGAGTCGGGCAGGAGGGTAGGCATGATAGACATCAGACTGGATGCGCCATAAGACCAAATGTCAGCGGCTTTGCTGCCTTTTCCATGATCTCCCGGAAAATTTTCCGGAGCCATATATTCCGGGGTCTCCCCCAAAAAAGGCGCGGTGCCAGTGTTATCAATTTTCGCAGCTGTGCCAAAGTCAATCAATTTTATGGTGCCGTCCTCCATGCGAACAATGTTCTCTGGTTTTATATCGGAGTGGACAAAACCCATCTCATGCATGGCTTTCAGTCATTGAGGTGAACCGCGGGTAATACTCTTCAGATCTTCAAGGGACTTGATGCCATAATGGATAAGATCAGTTTCTCCGGCTTCTAAAATGGTGATCATTTTGGCGTCCTGGCTGCCAGCATTTTCAAGCCAAGACTCCTTCACCTTGATAATATTACCATGATTTATTTGCTCAAGTGTGCACACCTCATTAGCCATCAACCTATACTGGATAATGTCGGTCGCTTCCTTATATACCCAGATTTTTCCGTGTTTATCTCGCACCAGCTGAACACCACTCTTTTTGGCCGCTCTCCCCGGAAGGGCTTTAATATGTTCGTACCTCTGTGCGCCACCGTTGGATAGCAGCGTCCATCTCCTTCTCCAAGGTTCTATTCATTCTGTTCCTGATAGTGGTATAAATTATAGATGAACTAAAAGCGGCAACGGAGTGGGACATTCGGTACTGCTGAGAGTCTGCTCTTTGAGCAAGAAGCATGTATGGGGTCGGGGTAATAGTCAGATAGCCCGGCTCGCCCACTACAATCCATGAAGGATTATTAGAGATATGAATATAGGCAGGTTCAGCCCCTGCGTCTGTCAGTCTGTAGGTGTGCGTATCTGCATTGTGCGTTGTGATACCAGCCAAAGGCTGGCAAACTGCCTCTTTGCTTGTCAGCTTGTCTTGAACGCATGACAAAGCGGCTGATTCCAGTGATGAGTAAAGTCCGACTGGTGAGTGATCGTGCCAGGAGTTCTCCAGCCATTGGCCCATATATTTCTGCTCTTCCTTCAAAGCACCATAAAGTGCTGTTTCCTGCCACTCTTGAGTGACTCTGCTATGCCAGGACAGCACCATACCATCGTCATAGCTGACACTTATCCGGATCAGATCAATATCATTATCGAGAGCCGTATTGACAAGTCCTGCCATAGCCTGCTGCCATGATGTCAGCTGTTTTTCGAGATTAACTGTTTCCAGAGGGGTAATCTCCAGCTGCCATGGCTGTTCCCCCGCAGCCTCCTGCGTTTGAATCAAGTAATCAATAAAAACGGCGTTATCCAGTTCTAAACCTGGAAAAACCGGCATACGTCCACGTCGACGCCAGCCCACACCGGTCTGTATTCTCTCCCATGTCTGAGCAAAAATTGAGTAGAGTTCGGGCAGTTTGTGGTACACATGGTAAGCGACAAACGCAAAAGGTATACCAATTTTCAGATAACGGTAAAGAATTATGAAGCCATAACCCTGAGGAATAATTACGACAGAAGAATATATATAATTTCCAAGGAAAATTAAGGCGCTGATACAATATCAACCCAAAAAATTTATCAGATAGCTCAAGTTACACAAAAACATACATTTCCAGTTGCTCCAGTGACGCTCTCAGCCCAGACATATAGATTTCACCCTGATCTGAAAATGGTTCATCTGAAGCCTCAGATGACAATCTCTTCAGCGGAAAGGCCGAAGAAATCGAGAGAAAAATATGATTGCTCTGCGTTCTGATCGTATGCGTAATTTGAGATTGGTAACATATTCAAGTTCTGAGTTTAAATCAGCCATGAGCGGGCCGCGGCCACATTTTCATGGTAAAAAACCTTGCTGACCAAAAATCGGCAAGGTTTTATGTCGCGTGCGCCTATACACCAAAAAGTTAAGAATTATCGTGCATTAGCATAGAATAAACATCAGCACATCAAGTTTATCATCAAAAATAAAGATCATTTGATGCCTAATCATGGTAACTGCCTTGTGACGTAGGCTCGGTGGTAGACGCTATCGTGAGAAATATTGACCACCTCAGCCATTCTCATACAAGCGGCTGACCAAGGCTCCGCAATGAGAAAACCAATGTATTGTGCGAGAGTACATTGCACAGTGCCGGGACGGCTGGCTGTTCTCACGATCATCCTTGAAAATTCTGAATCCGTATCATTTCTTTCGGGTATCAAACTTTAGAGCTCCTTATCAAGGAGTCAGTCCTGATGTTTACTTTTTTTACCCATTTTATCCAGAAAGCCCATAATAAACGCTGACAGTACGAAAGTAATATGAATCACCACATACCAGAGCAACTTATCGTTGGGAATTATTTTGACATCGATAAAGACTTTAAGTAAATCGATAGTGGATATGGCAACAATCGAAGCGGCAACCTTATGTTTCAATGAATCAGAATCCATTGTGCTCAGCCAGCGGGGCTTCTCTTCCCCTTCATCCAGATCAAGGCGTGAGACAAAATTCTCGTAACCGGCCAGCATCACCATCACGATCAGGCCACCGATCAAGGTGATATCCAGCAGAGACAGCACCTTCACCACCAGGTCCATGCTGTCCAGCCCCAGGATTGTCGGCATCAGTTCGAAAATACGCTGATAAAACTTGACGCCAAGCATCATCAGCACAAAACTGAGGCCAAAGTAGATGGGCGCCATCAACCAGCGGCTCGAATAGATCATTCGCTCAAAAAAACGTTCCATAGGGTATCAGACTCGAAGGTAACAACTTATGGTGCGGGAGTTTATATCTATAGTTTGTTCAGCGAAATAAGGGCGAGTGCTATTGCATTTATGGCTTGAATCCCGCCTCAGAGATCAAGCCCCAACTGATAAACAGGGAGTTCAAATTGGCGAGGTTCCCCCTCAAAAGCACACGGCTTGACCTGCCCAGGCATATTGGAGATACGCTGATCCAATATGGCTTTGCAAATAGGGCAAATCTCACGTCCACTTTCAGCTTTGGCAGTCAAATGCTTATTAGACAGCACCTCGAACCCTTCTTCGCTGACAATCCCGTGGTCACAGAATGTTCTGTTGCCCTTGTCTTCTATATCGTAATTTGCTCCGACAATATGACGCACCCCGAATGTCGGGCACGTAACAAAGTAGTCTGAGAGGATACTTTGCTTGTAACGCTTCACGTCGGCTAGTCTGACCGTTTAAAAATAAGGGGGGCGTAGCCTACAGTAATTTCGTGAGAGATACTATCAGGCTCCTCGTTTCAAGGAAATTTTAAACGATTATGTCACGATATCGTTCACCCATGCCACCTTCCTCACGCTACATTACTCCCGAAGGTTATCAACGACTGGAGCAAGAGCATGACCTGCTTTGGCGAATCAAAAGGCCGGTCGTTACTCAGGCGGTATCAGAAGCGGCAGCTCTCGGTGATCGCTCAGAGAATGCCGAGTACATTTATGGCAAGAAGCAACTGAGAGAGATTGATCGCCGGGTACGCTATCTGCGTAAACGACTGGAGCAGCTTAAAATTGTCTCTGAAATTCCGGAGAATCCCCGCAAAATTTATTTTGGTGCCTGGGTGATTCTGGAAAATGAGCATGGCGAGGAAAAGCATCTGCGTCTGGTCGGCCCCGATGAGCTTGATCTTTCAAAAGGATGGATCAGTATTGACGCACCACTGGCACGCACATTGCTCGGAAAGGAGCAGGATACAGAGTTTCCCTTTATCCACGAAGGGACGACCACGGATTACACCATCATGTCGGTAAGCTACACCGAACCCGAATAGACGGCGCACTTATTCTGGTTCGACGTAGATTACAAACAAAAACCCCACTAAAACAGGGTGGGGTTCGTTTTTGCACTTATTGTATTAATCCAGCATAGCTCCGAACGTTACCCCCTTCGGTGCTGGCTTTATGGATCCACAATAGACGCCTTTCTCATAGATCTCCCAGCCTCGTTGTTCATTCATTTTGCGTCCAGGCATGGTGTAATAGTCGTAGAATTTTTCGGGAACAAACTGTGCCTAACCTCCCCCGCCCTCTTAGGTATAAGGCGTGACCAGGAGGTCGAGGTGCGGCACGAGTTATGCCCCAGACACTTCATCAGTGCGATGTCGTCTTTATAGTTTTGGGGAAATGAAGACGGCTTCGACTTTATGGAACGTACACTCCGGAACAGAATTAAGGGACTATTCGGGGAGATTACGGCATGAAATCCTTCAAAAAACTGACCTGCGTCAAACCGCACTCAAAATAGGTAATTATCGCAATGTAACCGGTTTCAATATTTTGAAATCCTTGCTCCATAGCCTCCGACACCAATATATTCCAAACAGGGGGCGCAGGAGTAAAAATGGATAAAATCATTCAACATATGGAACGGCTTTTGCTGCCCATGGCCAGCAAAATAGCGAACATGAAATATCTGATCGCTATCCGTGACGGTGCGATTTATGCGATGCCATTTCTGATTGTTGGCTCTCTGGTGCTGTTGGTATTGAACCTGCCACTGACGGACGCTAACAACTTTATGTACTCCGCGTGGTACACCAATCTGATGGCTGAATATAAAGGCGACTGGCTACAGCCGTTTCATGCCTCCATGGGTATCGCCTGTATCTTTATCAGCTTCGGTCTGGGTTCCAGCCTTGGTAAACAGTACAAGCTGCCGGAGATCACCTCTGGCTTCTTGTCCCTGTTCGCCTTTATGCTGGTCGCAGCCCCCGTTACCGGTTGGCCATCTGCGATCAATGCGACCTATCTCGATGGCAAGGGCATGTTTACTGCAATCATTGTCGGTTTTCTTGCGATTGAAGTGTATCGTCTGCTGGTCACCAAAAACCTGACCATCAAACTACCGGAACAGGTACCACCTGCGATTGCCCGCTCTTTTGAATCCCTGACGCCCGTGATCGCCATCATCCTGATTCTGCAGCCCATCAATATCATGCTCTCCAGAATGGGCGACGGTATGCTGCTACCACAGCTGCTGATGGATGTATTCAAGCCGCTGATCTCGGCATCGGATTCACTCGGTGCGCTGCTGCTTATCGCATTCATTATTCACGTTCTCTGGTTCTGCGGTCTGCACGGTGCCAACATCGTTATGGGTGTTGTTGGTACTTTTACCCTGACCAACCTGCAGATGAACCAGGAGGCTCTGGCGGCCGGTGAGGCTCTGCCCACTATTTTCTCCGGCGGCTTTCTTGATAACTACATGAACCTCGGCGGTTCTGGTGCGACACTGGGTCTGGCGATTGCCATGGCGATCAGCAAGAGTGCTCACCTGCGTTCCATTGGTCGTATATCCATCGTGCCAGGTATTTTTAATATCAATGAACCGATCCTGTTTGGCGCACCGATCATAATGAACCCGATTCTCGGTATCCCGTTTATTTTGATCCCGATGATCAACGTCACCATCGCCTACTTCGCCACTTCCATGGATCTTGTCGGACGTGTTGTGGCACTGGTGCCCTGGACGACACCGGGTCCTTTGGCGGCCTTTCTGAGTACCAACTTCAACTTCGGCTCTCTGATTCTTGCTTTGGGACTACTGGTGCTGTCCACAGGTATGTACCTGCCATTCCTGCGCGTCTACACCAAATCGCTTATGGTGCAGGAGCAACGGGAGAAGGTGAAGGAAGAGGCAGCCCAGGTTACTATGGCAGCCGCTTGAAAGATTTAAACCAGTAAAAAAAATAACCCTGATGCCCGACAGCACCAGGGTTATTTTTTTATTCTTGATGCGTCAGCCATCAAGCAGCAGGTTACCATTCTGCACCAGAGTATTGATGATGGCACTGCTATCCCCCATATCGGAAAGGTCAACATTTTGTAGAATAACTTTTTGAGTCACATCGCCACCTTCACCATCAGGTCGGACGCTAACTTCGGTATTGCCATCAATAACGGCCGCCTCAAGGAACTGGTCCAGAGTGTCAGTTTCGCCGAACAGTAGGTGATCCAGTTTTACCGCATCGCCCTCGTCTCTGTTGAAATCAGTGATAATCAGCTCTGCCGGGGACTGGCTGGTGCCGATAATGTTGACATCATAGATATCTGCACCATTCCCCCCAGAAACAGTGACACCGTCGTGATCAATGATGAAAATATCATCACCAAGATCACCAATCAGGGTCTGCCCTGTGTTGGCCGTGGAGTCACTGAAGCCCGCAACCTTGTCGCTGATGTTTGCCACACTGTTTCCTGCACTATCACTGAGGCTGCTGCCGGTGTAGCTGTAGATCAACTGCTCGTCACCGGTAACCTCGGCGCCATCAAAACCGACAATGACATTTTGACTGGTGAGAGTAATGCCGGTGATGCTTCTGCTGGCACCATCGATCTTTATCGTAAATTCGGAATTGTCAGGGGTGCCGGTGATATCTTCCGAGAAACTCAGCATCAAACTATTATTCGATGCCGTCGATGCACCAGGCTCCGGAGCTTTCACGTCGGCCTCGGTAACGGTACCGGCGCTCAAGGCATCGGTGGTGGCCCCATTTCTGGCGAGGTCCTTGATAAAGCCGGCATCAATATCCACCTGATCATTGCTATAATCGCCACCGGAATTATCCTCAATGTCTTTGGCCTTGGCCGCAGCCAGTTCGATGATCAGCCCATTATTATCAACCACCCTTGCCGACAGGATATCATCTTCACTGAAACCCAGAGCCAGTGAGCCATTGACGTTATAACTGAACTTGCTCCAGTCCAGAATCAGTCGCAGTTCCGTGGTGTCGGCGGAGGCATTACCACTGAGGATGTCATTGAAGTTGCTGCCGGAAAGTAGAAGCCTCTGACTGTCAGAGTCATAAGAGGCCGCTGTTATTGTGGTTGTTGGTGCTGTGGTATCTATAGTCACCTGCATCTGGCCCGACAGGGACTCATCGGTGCCGGGATCTGGCAGGGTGGTGTCGGCATTTCTGTCCCAGTTACTATTGATAATGCCTTTGGCAATTCCGTAGCCATTTTCAATCACTGCACCGTTGAGCGTGATCCCGGTACCGGCGCCGGCAAGGTCAAGGGTACCAACGTCATCACCGGCCTGAACCGTATAAACAAACTTGAGTATCCGTCCGGCAAAGGCGGTATTGTCTGCTGCAGAAGCGGACGACTTGGTGTTCAGGGTCGAAGTATCAAAAGTGGCGATAGCGCCATTGTTCAGCGTAAGCTCAGGCCAGTCCGTACCAGTGCGGACCCGCACCACCTGATTCATATGTACCTCGATAACGATCTCATCGCCGGTCTGGAAGTGCGCCTGCAGCGTACTGCCAAAAGTCATCCGGGTCACCTTGGGTTCCAGCAAGCCAGTGGCTGTTTCACCATCAATGCCGATCCGTCCTTGATCCCAATGGGGGTTGCCTATAGCATTATAAAAATTGGCCAGATCCTTAACGATCGCGGTATCGTCAAAGTTACCCGCCGCATCCGGAAGAGCGCCAGCTTCCATCACAAAACGGGTGTGAAAACCCTCTACGCCATCATTATCACCATTACCGCTGCTGTGATCCCAGGTAGAGAGTGCACCATTGTCAATGACATAATTCAGATCTATGCTGATGGTCAACAGTGTGTGAGCACTTGCGCCATAAACAAGTTCTACCACCTCATCGTTCAGGAAGAGCTTCTGCCGACTGCCGAAATCATCAGTGTACTCGATATAAACCTTGCTCCAGTCAATCAGATCCGCCTGTTCGATGGGATCAACGGTACCAGAGACTGGGGTGGTGTCATATTCGGCCTCTACCACTTTATCGTAATCCCATAACAGGATCATATACGCGGTAGACGCCGAGCCGGCTTGTTGCGGCCGAACCGCAAAGGTCGTTTCACCAAAATTAAAGTCAGGATCCGTAGTGTCTATCAAAATCTCCGACTGGGTGGTCAATGACTGGGCATTGGCACCTGTCGGCGTGGTGTTGGTGTCGAGATCATTACCGGCCAGATCCTGGATGGAGGCATCGGTCAGATCAAAGGGAGTAGTGGTATCAAGCCCAAGATCATCGGTAGTGGCTCCCGCAGGGATTGTCAGGGTAAACACCAGTTTATCGCTGCCGCTACCGGAGAAGTATTCCGCCTGGGCGCTGCCAATAGTAAGATTCAATGCCGGCTGACCGGTCACATTGACAGCTTCGTTGAACGTCACCTCGATCTGAATAACCTCATTTTTCTTATAGGAGCCGTCTTCAGAGAGGGCGACCACGGAAACAACCTGGGGAGCATCGACATCAATAACTGCGGTTCCCGACTGAGCTATGGCATCACCGGCATTAACGGCCGGCAAGGTTGTGATCAGGTCATAGCCTGCTGAATCGTAAATATCAGTTCCTGCAGGAATGATAAAGGCATTGACCGTCGCGTAATTCAGATCAGTGCTGTTTTCCGTTTGCCCGGAACCGACTGTATAAATAAACGTCAGACTATCGGTACCGGAACCGCTGTCGTAGTAAGCAGTGGCACCATTATCCAGCGTAATAGTGGGCTTGGTTGCGTTATCACTGCTGTTCACCCCTCTGACGATCACCTCTTCGCTCAGCTGAACCAGAATTCTCACTTCACCACCCGGCCTGAAATAGCCTGACTCCTCCAGTCTCACCTGCAGTATCATGGGTGCAGCAATATCCGAGTAATCCAGCGTCAAATCACTGGTGCTGACAGGGTCTTCATTACCCGCAAGATCGGCCAGAAAGCCGGACTGAATATCTACGCCATCCTCAGCGCCTTTGTAACCAAATATTCCCTCAAGTTCGGCGGCTTTGGCATCGGTAAACTGAATGGTCAGGGTATCTGTACCGGCCAGACGTGTAGAAACAATATCACTGGCAGAGAGGGTGACGTTCCGGGTTACACCGTCGTCCTTGTCGATATCGATAACCAGCTTGCTCCAGTCCAGCCTGGCGCTAATATCCGCCGTCGCACTTTCACTGCTGTTTAACAGTTGATCTAAGTCAGCGCCCTGTAGCAACAACTGGTTGTTGTCCTCATCATAAGCGACAGCAGTTATAGTTGTTGCCGGTGCCGTGGTATCGACAACAATGGCTCCACTACCACCAAGAGAGTTTTCAGCATCCGTAGCCGGCAATGTCCTGTCCACATTACTACCAGCACCATTTTCCAGTGAGCTAGACCCGGGAAAGCCGACAATACTGCTGTTAAACGCCAGTGAATCAGTACCCCGGTAGTTCAGGTCATCGGTATTTTCATTGGCGGAAATCGTATGGCGGAACACCAACTCCCGAGTACCACTGCCGGACACATAGACGGCATTGCCTCCATAGAGATCGCCCCCGCTGGCTGGCCGATCGTTGAGCAACAACAATAATGGATCGTTAGTGCTGTCGTAGTTCTGCAAAGTGACCTTTTCACTGAAACGAACCCGAATCAGAATCTCGTCGCCAGCTTGATAACCGCCATCGGCAGTATCAGCGGTCACGCTGACTACAGAAGAGCCATTGGTCATCACATCGACCACCGTGTCGGTAATGGCATCAGTACTGGAGAGATTGTCGACATGATCACTGGTAAAACCCGCTGTGATCGACAATGTGACATCACCGTTAATGGTGCTGAAACCGTTATTATCCAGCACTTGGGTCACACTGTTGTTGAAATCAATGACCAGACTGCTGCTGTTAACCTGCACCGATGCAATATCAGACTGGCTGAAGCTGACCGTTTCAAAACTGTTGTCTGGCTGTCGCAGGGAAAGGGTGATTTTGCTCCAGTCAAAATGGGAAAGATCATCGCCCTGGAGTGTCACGCCCACAGCCTCGCCTGCGCCCAAAATGGAGGCAAAATTACTACCGTTGAGCGTTAACGTCTGATTATCAACCCCGTTCGTTGTGAGATCCGCATCGGTGATCATGACATTCGGTGCAACACCATCAATCACCAGATCCGCCTGACTGACCAGTGAGTCACTGTCCGCAGCCACGGGAACCATCAATACCGCTGCATTTCCTGACACGTCGTTGATTGAACCACCGTTCAGTTGCAGTGCGCTGGCGCTAAAGACATCAAGATCTGCCGACTGATCCCCTGCCTGAACCGTGTACTCGAAGATAAGTTTCTGAGTACCAGAGCCGGATTGGAATGTTGCGGCAGTCACCGTGTTACCGGTTCCCAGCAATAGCACCGGCTGGCCGGTCACATCAACAGGCTCGTCAAACGTCACCTGCAGGCGAATCACACGACCAGTGGCGTATTCACCATTGGCCGTCAGACTGGTTATGCTTGAAACGCTGGGTGCCACACCATCGGGAGGCAGCGCAAAAATCTCCACCCCTTCGGTATTGGCATCACTCATGGTATTGCCGGCAGCATCCTGGAAAAAACCATCACTGGTGATACGAATCAGATCCTGCCCTTCGGCATTACCGTAGCCTGCCGTGGCCCGCATAGTGGCCAATTTACTGCTGGACAGTTTGATATATAGCTGCCGATCATCAATAACCAGTGCCGAGCTGATATCAGACGCTGTGAAGCTGATATCGGTATTACTTCCGCTGTCGTTTACGATACGCCATGACAGTTTGGACCAGTCGAGTCGTGCGGTCAGATCGGTGTCGGAAGACTCGCCTGGTGAAAACAGTGAGTTGAACCCTCCACCATTAAGCACCAGTACTCCCGCCTCACTGATGATATTGTTATCGGTCAGGGCGGCTGTGGGTGACACGCTATCAATACGAATATCGTTCTGTTGCGCCAGCGCTCCAGCAGCATCCAGATCAGGCAGCACCAGATTGGCATTGGTTCCCCGCAGATCCGCAATCAGGCCGCCATTCAGACTCAGCGCCATAGTAGATAATACATTCAGATCCGCGGACTCATCCGGATTGCTGATCGTGTATGTAAACGACAGAGTATCGGTTCCTGAACCGCTGCTGTAGGTGGCTAAACGATCCAGTGTACCGGTTTCCAGTGTCAGGGTGGGTTGGCCAACAACATCAACCCGCTCAGAAAACTGCACTTTTATGGTCAGGGTACTGCCAACCTGGTACCACTGACTGGTGTCATCACTGAAGATGCGAACAACTTCTGCCTCAGCACTATTGGTGGTGTTGGTGACGGCAAAGTTGGTGATGGTCGCATTATCATTACCGCTGCTGTCCTCAATGCGATCGTTGTTCTGTGTATCACTGACGGCAGGAGAACTGTAGCTGACCGTGACCTGCTGACCATCGGTCACCGGTTCGGACAGGGTCAGAGTGATCTGCGTACCCTTAATGACGACGGCGGTGACACTTTTGCTCTCACCCTCTGCATCAACAGCAAAGAGTGCCGGATTGATCGTTGCGTTACTGTTAAGTTCTTCAGACAGGGTCAATGTCAGGCTGTTGCCGTTGACTATGGCGCTTTCAAGATTCGGGGAAAGGCTATCGGTCACGTTGGTCACGCTGAGATTGTTAATCCCTTCACCATCCAGACCACGCCGGTCTTCTATTCTGTCCCCGTTGATATTATCGTCAGACATCGCCGGCATATAGCTCAGGGTAACGGCTTCACCGTCTGTCACCGGGCTGACCAGCTGCAGAGTCACCTGATTACCGCTGACGGACGCGCTGACAATGGTGCGGGCCATGCCACCCACGTTAGCGCTGAGAGCACTGGCAGGATTGGCCCCCTCACTCAACGCTTCGGAATAGGTCAAAGTCAGGGTATCGCCATCAATTACTGCACCGTTCAGAGTCGGCGTTGTAGTATCGGTATTGTTTTCCACCAGTGCACTGGAGAAGTTGCCACTGGTATTGCCCTGGTCATCCTGAATAGCCGCACCACCGTTAGCCGTTGCATTGGCGGCGTCGTACGAAATTCGCACAATGTCGGCATCATCCACGGCACTGTCGAGGGTCAGGGTTATCTGGCTGTCGGTGATAGTGACGTTGGTCACGTTACGACTGCCTCCCCCGAACAAAGAGACAGTGAAGGCGCTGGTATCAGGAGCAGTGCCTGCGTCAAGGTTTTCGTTGTAGTCGATGGTTAGCTGATCGCCATCGACTTCCAGATTCTGACGAACAGGCGCCACACCATCCGTAGTCACGGTGGCGGTGAAGTTGGAAACAGCTGCAAATGGATTAATACCACCCTGCTCCTGGACCGGATTCTCTCCCGGCGTATAGCTGACCTGAACGTCAGCACCAAAACTGACGTCACTGTCCAGACTCAGACGAATTTGGGTGCTGTTGAGATAAGAGACATTGAGGACATTAACAGAATTACTATCTACCGCCACAGCAAAGTCTGCCAAAGCAGGGATACTGTTGATATCCATATCCTCACTGAAGGTGAGCACCAGGTTTCTGGTGTTTGCAGCCATTTCAGCCGTTGTCAGCGTTGGCGCTACTGCAGAAAACGCCAGGTTTTGTTCGATCGTGGTCTCACTGCCGTTGAAAGTTTGAATCGCGCTGAGGGTTAACGTACCTTCATTCAGGGCAGACACATCCAGCTCATTTCCTGAAAGACTCCACAGGCTATCACTCCCGACAGTTACTACCTGCGCTGAAACGGTATTGTTCTGATCGGTAATAGAGACCAGAATCTGAGCCCCTACTGCGCCGATCCCCGATGCCAATACACCCGTTTGCTCATTCATCTGAATGATATTGTCGTCCATCACAACATCCAGAGTGAACGTCCTCACAATATTGAGGGTGATGTCCTGAAAGGTTGAACCACCCTGGTTGTCAGTCGCAACCAGCCTGACGACCAGTTTATCAGCATCCTCACCGCCCGGTGTTCCGCTGAACGCTCGCGTGGCAGGATCAAAATTCAGCCAGGACGGCAAGGCTGAACCGTCGGCCTGTGTAGCACTGAGTGTGAGAACATCATCAACGTCAACATCTATAAAGGCATCTGCAGGAACGACCAGATTGAAAGCTTCATCCTCGCTGACCACGATCTCTCTGGGATCCACAGCAATATCAAGGCTTTTTAGCACCAGTACATCATCACTTGCTCGAGTATTTGAACCCGATGCACCAAAACTTAAAGTGAAATCATCAAAGGCAGCGTCTCTCCCATCGACACCCGGAGCAGGTGGGCTTTGCGAAACATCATCAACCGTTACAGCATCCAGAATCAACTGCCCACTGTCGTTGAAATGCCCTTTAATCACCAGCGTATGGAATTCCTTATCATCAGGGATCAGCTCTGTAAAACTAAAAGCGTTATTGGTTGGCGCTGAGGAGGGTTCCCCCAAAACAATGGACATACGACCGCTTTCCATTACCTCCAGAGTGATAGTAAAACCTCCAGCTTTGAATGCATCCAACTCGTTGGCAGTGAAGTTGTAGTACATCTGAGGCAAATTAAAGCTGCCACCTTCGTTGTAGTCCTGAATCATCAGGCCCTGAATGTTACGGGCATCATTGGAAACGTAGGCAATATTAGAAACCTGCCTGGCAGTGGTAAGATCGCTCAGGGAACTCTGGATCACTGTCGCCGACAGTGGTTCTGTTTCCCAAAAATTCCATCCAGCGCTCTCCAGTTCGCTTGTGCTCAGTCCCTCAGTGGCATTGAATCCAATCAGAGTACCTACGGGTAGATTGTCTGCCTTAATCACCTCCTCAACTGTAGGCAGTTCATTACTGCCTGTGATCTGGACTGACAGGCTTTGGGTCATGCCATTATCAAGATTGACGGTAATGGCTTCTGTCTCAATGTCATCTTGATCAAGAGTCTGGACAAGAGACTGATCGAGGATGTACGTCCATGCACCACTGCTTTGCAACTCTATATATCCAAAGTTACCGTCATAGGTGCCAGCCACGAACGCTGGATTATCGCTGGCATCGGCATCGGTAACTGTCATCGTCCCAGTAGCTGATATTTCATCTCCCAGATTTGCTTCGGTGATCGATCCAGAGAAGGTGCCGGTTACCACTGGCGCGTCATCGGTGCCGGTAATGGTCAGGACAATATTCTGGGTAGTGCTATCGGTAGCGGTCAGGGTAACGGTATCGGTCACTACCTGGTTGGCATCAAGACTT
>SAMEA5043665__coassemble_80_pt1 | contig 33412 bp, 27 predicted proteins | sample SAMEA5043665__metabat2_low_PE_004 | metagenome-assembled genome bin SAMEA5043665 (sample SAMEA5043665) | Gadus morhua | reverse complement strand
CTAGTTGTTACGGCAGTTACCTCAAATCTTGTTTGAGTATCTGCCAGAGAAGGCCCTGTTCAAGCAGGGCTCTTCGTACAAGAGCATAAGCCCCCAGCCACCGTTTGCTGTACATATCTGATTTTACCAGCTGGATCTCCGGAGCATCAAAAAACGAAACTGTCTGTTGTTTTAGGCTCTGTCTGATGACGGGTTCAATAACATCAAAGGCTTCGGTGATCTCTCCAGCCAGAATAATTTTTTCGGGGCTGAGCAAGTTGATGCTCATGGCCATAACCCTGCCGAGGTCAGATGCCGCTTTCCTTAACAGCGCTATTGCCAGTTCATCACTCTGATTGGCTGCACGACAGATTTCTTTAATATTTGAACTAGCGGTCAGGATAGATGGCACTCCGGCCTTTACCTGCTGGTGGCAGCGCTCTTCGATCGCTTTGTTTGAAACATAGGATTCCAGACAACCAAAGTTGCCGCAATAGCACTGAACACCGAATGGGTCGATTTGAATATGACCGATCTCGCCAGCAGCCAGAGAGCTGCCTTCGTAAAGCCTGCCATCCAGTATCATTCCCGAACCAACACCATTATGCACGCTGACCAGAACAGTGTTGGCACATTTATACGTTGTCTCCAGCATATGTTCGGCCAGAGCAATGGCAGAAGAGAAGTTGCAGGCAAAACAGGGCAATCCTGTTGTATTTGTAAGCTCTTCGGCAAGAGGAAGATTATGTGCCCGCATGTGTGGCATATAATGAACGACACCGGTTTTTGAATGCACAAGTCCTGGTGTTGTGATGCCAATGCCAATCAACTTTTTGGTGATTTTTTCCTGTTTTTTCAGGAAAGACTGCGCTGTTCCGGTAATCTGCTGAACATAGTGTTCGGGGGTGGATGCCGTCAGAGGGTCATTCTGTTCGGCCAGAAGATTGCCAGACAAATCACAGAGACTGAAATGAATGTTATGGCGTCCGGCACTGATGGCCAGTATGTGAATATCGCCGGTATTAGCGGTCAGGGAGACGGCTGGCCGTCCCCTGTCGCTGTTTTGCGCCTCTATCTCCCGCACCAGACCACTATCGATCAGCTGTCGGATAATACGAGTAACGCTCCCGGCCGCCAGCTGGCACTGGCGGGCAATCTGGATACGTGAAATCGCCCTCTGCTCAACAATAATTTTGAAGACTGCAGAGATATTTTTTTCTTTAACAAAATCCAGATTGGCTATGACAGCCGGCATGCTTCTATCCAGTTAATCAAGAATGATTGAACCACCGCTGATGGTGCCTCTTACCTTGAAATCCCGGTCAAGGATGGTCAGGTTGGCGAATGCATCTTCGGCAATAACTCCGTACTCCTGTTCTCTGCCGAGGGCTCGGGCAGGATTGAGAGTCGCCATTCTAACGGCAATTTCAGCCGGAATGCCATGCTCAATAGTGTTGGTTACGGCTTCAATCATGGTGAGTGCGGAACCGCCCAGCGTACCATCGGCTCCCGTGCACTTGCCGTTTTTGTGGTAAACGGTGTGTCCGCCAAACTCGAACTGCTCGAGATCAGAACCGGCAGCGGCCGTTGCGTCGGTTACCAGAACCAGACGATCTTGCATAATGGTACGGGCAATACGCAGGTTTTCCCACGACAGGTGATAGCCATCAGCAATGATGCCGGCGCAGAGAACATCGCTGTCAAAGGCTGCACCAACGACACCGGGTTCACGGCTAGTCAATGGCGACATGGCATTGTGCAGGTGCGTAATAAAACGGGCACCGGCTTTTTCTGCTGCTTTTGTCTCGGCACAGGTTGCGTTGGTGTGACCAATAGAGACGACAATGCCCGCTTCACTGAGCTGACGAATAGTCTCAGTACCCACCATCTCCGGTGCCAGAGTGATCTTGGTGATGGTTTCGGCGTGGCTGCACAGGTAATCAAGCATCTCTGCGGATGGCTTTCGGATCAGATCCGGATCATGAATACCTTTGCGGGCGGGATTCAGATAAGGCCCTTCGATATGCAGCCCGGTCAGCCTTTCAGGGTATTTTTTCTGATAGGAAAAAACGACATCGATCGCCTTTTTGATATCTTCATCAGTGGCAGTAATCAGTGTCGGCAGATAGGTTGTGCACCCGAAACGCAGGTTGGTTTCGTGGATGATATCCAGCGTTTTTTCGGAGATATCGGTATTCAGATTAACGCCGCCACAACCATTGAGTTGCACATCAATGAAACCGGGAGTGACGGTTAGACCTTGTAGGTCAATGGTTTCATAACCTTCCGGCATATCAGACAGCTGACCAATTTTTTCAAAGCGATTGCCGTGAATGGCTATCGCCTGAATTTCCTGCTGGTCGGGGTTTCCCGTCAACAGGGAGAAGTTGGTCAGAACATAGCTGGTTGCGCTGTTCATACTCTTCTGCATATTAGGTTAGTCAGTATTAAATCAGATTGTTGGATTCGATGTCCTGGAAGTAACGCAGGGTGCGTACTTTCAGCTCAAGGGTGGCCGGGTCGTCACTGACCATAATTGACTTTGGATGAATCTGCAGGGCAGAGATGGTCCACATATGGTTGACGGCACCTTCGATGGTCATCTTTACGGCATTGGCCTTGTTGGCACCGGTTGCCAGAACCAGAATCTCGCGGGCATCAAGCAAAGTACCCACACCAACAGTCAGAGCCAGTTTTGGAACTTGGTTGATGTCGTTGTCAAAGAAGCGGGCATTGGCCTGCCGGGTCTCTTCGGTCAGGGTCTTGACACGGGTGCGGGATGCCAGTGAGGAGCCTGGTTCGTTGAAGGCGATATGACCATCGTTACCGACACCGCCCATAAACAGTTCAACACCGCCCAGCATCTTGATCTTATCTTCGTAACGCTGGCATTCTGCTTCCAGATTTTCTGCATTACCATTGAGAAGATTGATATTCTCGGCTGAAATGTCGATATGGTCGAACAACTCACGGTGCATGAACGAGTGGTAGCTTTCCGGATGATCTTTAGCCAGACCGCAATACTCGTCCATGTTGAAGGTAATAACATTCTTGAAGCTGATTTCACCTTCGCGATGCAGGCGAATCAGTTCACGATAGACGGGAATCGGCGTGCCACCAGTGGGCAGACCCAGTACAAAAGGGTGTTCCGCTGTAGGTTTAAAGGCATGGATGCGATTAACGATGTAACGAGCGGTCCAGGTGCCGACTTTTTCAACACAACTCAGAGGAATAAATCGCACGGTTTTGCTTCCTTTTTGGGAGTTTCTTTGAAGCCGCCCACCCCAATAAGGCATACAGGTACGGCTTTATTACATGGCGGCTATTATTTATCGACGAAAAATAAATAGCTACTTTTTTTCACGACAAACGCCTTGTATAGTTGCGTTTCGGGCTTAAGCATGGTTTTTGTCGTGTTTTATTCGCCTTTTCTTTTCCGAGAAAAATTAAATCTGCAAACTCATATACCTCTTTATAGGTTATGTAACAACGTGAAGGCATAAATAATGAACATGTTTGGTTATCTACAAAAACTGGGTAAGGCGCTGATGCTGCCTATAGCCGTCCTGCCAGTGGCGGCAATGTTGCTTCGTCTGGGGCAGCCGGATCTGCTGGATATTGCCTTTATGGCAAAGGCGGGAGATGCGATCTTCAGCAATCTGCCCATCCTGTTTGCCATGGGTATTGCTGTGGGGCTGGCCTTTGATGGTGGTGGTGCTGCTGCCCTGGCAGGTGCCGTGGGTTATTTCATTCTGACGGCTGCGGCCGGAACAATTAATGAATCCATCAATATGTCATTCTTTGGCGGCATTATCGCCGGTATCGTAGCCGGTCACAGCTACAACCGCTTCCATGATGTCTCACTGCCTGCCTACCTGGGCTTCTTCTCCGGTAAGCGACTGGTGCCGATTATGACCGGTCTGTTCATGCTGGCGATTGCATGGGTTGCCGGTTATGTCTGGCCTTCCATTCAGTCCGGCATTGATGCCGTTGGTCATGGTATTTCTGAGTCCGGCTCAATCGGTCAGTTTCTATATGGAACCCTGAACCGTGCTCTGATTCCTTTCGGTCTGCACCACGTTCTGAACTCTTACTTCTGGTTCGGTCTGGGTGATTTTGTCAATGAGGCTGGCCAGGTTGTGACCGGTGACCTGAATCGCTTCTTTGCCGGTGATAAGACGGCAGGTGTCTTTATGACTGGCTTCTTCCCGGTGATGATGTTTGGTCTGCCTTCTGCGGCGCTGGCCATGTATCTGACGGCAAAGAAAGAACGTAAAGCTCAGATTGGTGGTGTACTGTTCTCTGTAGGTCTGACGGCATTACTGACCGGTATCACCGAGCCTCTGGAATTCATGTTTATGTTCCTGGCTCCGGCGCTGTTCGCCGTTCATGCTGTTCTGACCGGTCTGTCTATGGTGATTACCAATGCCATGGGAACCTTAAACGGCTTTGGTTTCTCAGCGGGTCTGTTTGACCTGATGCTGAACTGGGGTCTGGCGACCAATCCTGGCACTTTGCTGGTGATCGGCTTCTGTTTCTCTGTACTCTATTTCGTCGTGTTCTACTTCGGTATCAAGATATTTGATCTGAAGACTCCAGGCCGTGAAGACGAAACTGAGGTAGAAGCCGCTGACATTGCCGCCGTGGCAGCAGCTGCAGTCAGCACCGGTAAGCTGGAAGGTGATCCTGAAGCGATTGAATACATCCGCGTACTGGGTGGTCTGGATAATATCACCAGTATTGATGCCTGTATTACTCGTCTGCGTCTGGTTCTGAAAGATACATCCATCGTTGATGATGCCGTTCTGAAGGGAATGGGAGCTATGGGTGTTATGCGACTGGATAACAATAATATTCAGGTTGTTCTTGGCACTAAGGCCGAGATTGTGGCTGGTAAAATGAAGCAGGTTAAGCAGGGCGTGATGGCTACTGCCTAACGATTCTTCTTCTGCCTGTTAAAATACCTGCCTCTTAAAATACCCGGTTGGATTGAACAGATCTGACCGGGTATTTTTTTGTCGTATACATTTTCAGGATCAGAAAAATAAAAAAACCGACCCTAAGGTCGGCGTACAAACATTAAACGGCAGAGATATCAGAAAGAGAATGGGAAAACCATTGAAACTTTGATGTCGTGTTCATCCTGGAAAGAACCCTTGAATCCCTCCCAGTTTGGCACTCCACTCTGGTTATTATATTTGGTCATATGCACAGAAACACTGGCACCTTTCAGATCCCCATCCTGGAAGGTGTAGTCGATATCAAGATTGAAGGCCTCTTCCTTGAACTCAACGGTTTGATCTTTATATCCAGTATGGGGCTTTCCATCCCAGCCATACGCATAAGAGATACCTGCACTCCAGCCTGGCTTACCAAGGTCTGCGAAATCACGCCATACACCAAAGAAAACAGCTTTTTCGTCATCATGGCTCCAGTCAGAGCGAGAATCCCACCAGATTTCGTTCCGGCCTTGGGATGAACCGCTATTTGTAGTTGTACGGTAGATGAAATAGCCCTGATTGCCTTCGGCCTTGGTGGCCATGGCTTCAGCTCTGAAAGTATATGAACCCAAGGAATAGGAAGCCATCAAGGCTTGCATCCAGGCGCGTCCGTCATAAACCTTATCAGCGTCACTGACATTTCTGGTATCGTCTGCGCCATAGAATTGATAGCTAAGGTACAGATTGCCGCCAGCCACATCTAGATTGTTTTTAAGTTTTATATGGTAGGTATCGAGGAAATCCTTGGACTGTGAGAAGGCTCCATCAATGCTGAATCCATTGTTGAACGTATAAATAGCACCCAGCGAGTGGATGTAATCAATTTTTTTGCCGTTGTTGTTTTTAAACTCATAAGTACTGTTGAACCAAGGAGCTTTATACTCATTGGCCCATGTATAGGCGATTTGCAGTTTGTTAAAGTTGGCACCTATTTGGGTACCTTGATAGGTGCCCGGCATAAAGTTCCAGTTGGTGCCTAAGCCACCGGGACCCGATGGCTGAATGTAGCCTGCCTTGGCCCAGTAATTACCCGTTTTGAATTTGATCGCAGCTTTGTAGATACTGGCGCCGTTTTCTTCTTTTCCAGTCCATGTGGCTTCATAAGGGGTATCCCATGGGACGAAGTTGAATTCATGTCCTACACCTGAATTCTGTTTAATATCTGCAGCAGCAAATATCCCAAAGTCGAAACCAATCATTTCATTTGCATAGCCAGTACTGATGTCAATATTGGTCATGATAGATGTATGGTCGAGGTTGTCTTCATACTCTCTGGTTTCCAGATTGTAACGATCCCGCTTACGGGAGAAGACATAAAATCCGCCAGTTACCTTGGTATCATCAAAGAAGGCACCAGAATTCTCTTGAGCTACTGCTGTTCCGGATAGGATGCTAAGTGCAGCAGCAACTGCGGTGGGCAGTGCTGTTTTATAAAACATGTGTGGGTAGCTCCCCTGTCACTTTTTATCTTGTTTTTGTAGTGGTTACTAATTTTTGTGAGGAGGACTGGTGTTCAGTGATGATCCATTCCTGTTCGATTTTGAGTATATGATTGTTTGATTTTAAATAATACCGGCGCCAGAAACTGGTTATAAAAAATAATCAGACTTCTTGACTTTAATCATTAAATATCCATTTTTTCTGTTATCCGTTTATACTCGACTGGGAGCTTTGATCTATGTCATTGAATTGATTGTCGTCTATTGTTTATAAGCTATATCCAATATGGATTGGTGACTTGTTCACTGTATATATTTGTAAAACTACTTCAGAAGTCGGTTTTTTTTATCCCGTATTACTTTGCTAAAAATTAAATCGATAGTTCAGTGCACGATCATGTGCAGATATGAAAAAATTATCTGTTGGATGTATGTTTGCTCGCATGGATTGCGAGCGAATAAAAAATACATTTTACGGAAAATTATATTCATCTTTATTGATGGTTGATATAGATCAATTAATAGTAGGCATCCTAAGAGCTAATCTTAAAAGAAACTTTGCAATAGTATTACGGAGTTTGATTTTCATATGAAATCGCCACAGCATCTTTTTCCAGACAATTTTTGGTGGGGAAGCGCCACATCTGCTACACAAGCAGAGGGGGCTGCCAATGAGGGAGGAAAGGGGCAGAATATCTGGGATTTCTGGCATAGTCAGGAACCACAAAAATTTCATAACCAGATTGGCCCAAGAGAAGCTTCGGCTTTCTACCACAACTATAAAGACGACATTGCCTTAATGAAGTCTCTTGGACATAACTCGTTCCGAACTTCTATTTCATGGTCGCGTCTGATACCTGAAGGTACCGGTGATGTTAATCCCGAAGCGGTAGTCTTTTACCGTGACATGATTGATGAACTTAAGAAGAACGATATTGAACCAATCATCAATCTTTTTCATTTTGATCTGCCAATGGCGCTGGTGGAAAAAGGTGGCTGGGAATCCAGAGAAACCGTTAAAGCTTATGCAGATTATGCGGAAAAATGCTTCGAGTTGTTCGGCGATCAGGTGAATTATTGGTTTACCCAGAATGAACCCATCGTGCCGGTGGAAGCAGGTTATATGAATGTTTACCACTGGCCTTGCGTTGTTGATTTTCGTCGTGCCGCTCAGGTGGCTTACCATTTTGTTCTGGCCAATGCCTGCGCGATTAAGCGTTATCGTGATCTTAACCTGCCAGGAAAGATTGGTATTATTCTTAATCTGTCTCCCACTTATCCTCGCAGTGATTCACCAGAAGATGTGCAGGCAGCTCATTTGGCAGACCTGTTCAATACTCGGTCATTTCTTGATCCCGTTACCAAAGGAAAGTATCCCGAAGAACTGGTTGCTTTGCTGAAGGAGCATGATCAGCTTCCCGTATTTGAATATGCAGATCTAGATATCATTAAAGCCAATACGATCGATGTTCTTGGTTTTAACTATTACCAACCTCGGCGAATAAAAGCAAAAGAGAACTTTCATCCAGAAGAGGCTCCTTTCACTCCTGGGAAGTTCTATGATTACTATGCCATGCCGGGGCGCAAGATGAATGAGCATCGGGGCTGGGAAATCTATGAAAAAGGTGTGTATGACACTTTGATAGATCTCCGTGACAACTACGATAACATCGAAGTCTACATCTCAGAGAATGGCATGGGTGTCGAGGGCGAAATGACTTTTGCTGATGATAGCGGTGTTATTCAGGATGATTATCGTATTGAGTTTATTCAGGATCATCTTGAATGGATTCACAAGGCGGCAACCGAAGGCTGCAACGTCAGGGGTTACCATTTATGGACCTTTATTGATTGCTGGTCTTGGCTCAATTCCTACAAAAATCGTTATGGCTTGGTGAGTCTTGACTTGGAAACGCAAAGCCGCACTATTAAAAAAAGCGGTCACTGGTTTCGGAGTGTAGCTATGAATAATGGCTTCTGACTTATGGTGCAGCCTTGACTAACTGTCAGGGCTGTAAATTTCATGCTCTCTACTTTTTGTATATTTGGTCCGATACTCCCCAGGTGTATGTCCCGTACTTTTACGAAAAACTCTGCCAAGATAATCACCGCTTTTAAAACCTACCTTCTCAGCAATTTCATCAAGATTGAAAGAATGATCAGATAGAATACGTTTAGTTTGATTTATGCGGACAGAATTTAGATAGGTGTTGAATCCAGAATTTCCTTCTTGCTGAAACAGTCTGGAAAGATGGTTGGGTGTCAACGCAAAAGTGTTGGCAACAGAGTCTCGGGTAATCTGGGGTCCGAAATTTTCTTGAAGATAAAGGCAGATAGTTTCCCATCTGTTTTTTGCTCGACTTGTAATAATGTTATCAGCTGTCAGTATGTGGAGGCCGTGTCGGATCATAGCTTCAGACAGGCATGGAGCTGCTGGGCTTGTTCTATTAATAAGAGCCATTTCATTTAAGGCATCCTCCATAAGTTTGCCTTCGTTTTTCAGATAACAGGGAATTCCCAATTTGGTTGTAGTTTTTGCTTGGTCACCTCTTTGACAATCACTAAGAGCGACGAATATTTGTCTGGGTGTGAATGTAAAGGTAATAATTCTACAGGGCTGACGCCATGTCGGTGCATCCCAGCAACATGCAGGAATAAAAATTACTTCTCCAGAAGTAGCAGATGCAACCTCAGACCTTCCATGAGCACGCACTTCAAATTCATAAGTACCAGATAATACCAGGCAGATGCGGGAAGAGTTGGTTTGGAAGGCATTGGTATGTGGTTTTTCGCTTCCTGTAATAAACCAAACTTTGGTTATTTTACGGTCTTTAAGAAATTCACTAACCTCTTGGAATATTGTAAATCCGTCAGACATTCTTCACTCTCTATACTGTATACTTTTTGATGAAAAAGTGGGCTGATCATGGATGGTTTTTACTGAACAAATATTGACATTAATCAACGTTGCTTGTCATTGTTATAAATGTCCGTTTAATGGGTCAAAATTGGGGTTTTTAATTAGTATTTTGTTATCTATAGTGATTTCAGAAATCCATACAAGCTAACAAAAAAAATAGTGGGTTAATCTGTATTGATCACTAGATCGTACCTTAGAAAAACACCACTGACTGTTAGCGCCTGGAGTGATATTTTTAAATATTTTTCATACAAAAACTACAAATATTTATCGTCGGCGGTGTTGTTTTTATGAGTGAGCAATATTTTGCAATAGACCTTGGTGGCAGCTTCATTAAATTCGGTATTTTAAATGATCGGTGTGAAGTTTTATTTAAAGATAAAATAGCGACGCCCAAGGGTGCCTCCATTGAAGATCTTTATGGTGTATTTGATGAAATCATAAAACCACTGACTGAAAAATATTCCATTAATGGGATCGCGGTCAGCGCGCCAGGGTTGGTGACTGATCAAGGAACAGTCAAAGGCGTCAGCTCTATTCCCTGTCTTCACGGGCCTAACATCAAAGCCGATTTGTCGGCCCGCTATCATCTTCCCGTAGCCATAGAAAACGATGCTAACTGTGCTGCACTGGCAGAAGTCAATAAAGGCTGCGCCCAAGGGCTGGATAATGTGCTTTTTGTGGTGTGTGGCACTGGTATTGGTGGAGCGGTCATTAGCAATGGAAAATTGCATAAAGGGCGCAACCTTTTTGCCGGTGAGTTTGGCATGCTGGTTCAATACGACCACGACAAGTCGACGATGCGCTCCTTTAGCTCGCTGGCGTCGACAGGCAATCTGGCGATTCGAGCCTCTGAAGCAATGGGGCGGTCATTATTGGGGCTTGAGGTCTTCGCTTTGGCCGATGCCGGAGATGAAATTTGTCAGGCTCATGTAACATCATTCTATAACCATCTGGCTACGTTACTCACTAATATTCAGTGCGCTTATGATCCTGAACTGATTGTGGTCTCCGGTGGGGTAACCGGCAGGGAACAATTTGGTCAAGAGCTTGAGGCCGCCATAGAGACAATTAATAAGCTGCGTGGCCCTCTGGCTGTTGAAACACAGGTAAAAGTTGCCACCTTTAAAAATGATGCCAATTTAATCGGTGCTGTTTTTAATCTCTTAAGACAGTAATTGTTTCATAGTAGCCTTTCATAACTATGGGTTATGGGGCTACATAAAATTCAGGGATTAATTATTCATAATTAACATCTCTATGCCATCTCTTTATAAATGTTTACAGCTTTGCGTCTGAAATAAGTAACCCTATTGTTTGCAGATATCTAAAAAAATAGTGGCACGTTGCCAGAAAGTGCTAAGCAAAGGAAGTCACCCATAATGAAAAAGCAACTCAAACTAGCAGTATTTACTGCTTCAATAGCTCTAATTTCCTCGACAGGCTACACCAGTGATTCTCCAAATCTGAAGATTCTAAGCGAGTTCTCCACCGGATGGGTTAAAAACTTTAACCCCTGGATGGGAGGCCGTCAGTCTATCGATATGATTTATGAGCCTTTGGTTATCTTTAACCAGATAGACAGTCTGAAACCTCATTACTGGCTGGCAGAATCCTACAGTATGAGTGAGGATCTGAAAATATTGACGGTGAATCTTCGTAAAGGGGTGAAATGGTCTGATGGCGAAGATTTTAATGCGGATGATGTGGTATTTACCTTCACTTATCCAAAGAAACATCCTGAAATTGATACCGCCGGGGTGTCTGGTAAAGTTGAGCTGGTAGAGAAGGTGGATAACCATACAGTTAAACTTCACCTCAAAAGCCCCAATGCTTTCGCTCCCTATGATTTGATCGGTGTGCAATCACGAATCATACCGAAACATGTCTGGGCTAATGTGGATAACCCTGCTCGACACGTCAATGAAAAGCCTGTGGGAACAGGGCCTTTTACCGAAATCAAGAGATTTACTCCGCAGGTTTATACCCAGTGCCGGAATCCTAACTACTGGAATCCTGAGCTTGCCCTGAAGTGTGTAGAGTTTCCCCAAATCGGCAATAACGACGCAGCCCTTGAAATGATGGCGAAGGGTGAGACTGACTGGAACGGCATCTTTATTCCTGATGTAGACAGAACCTTTGTTGGCAAAAACAAAAACAACAAGTACTGGTTTCCGTCCACCGATGGTGTCCGCATAACCATGAATTACCAGAGCAAAAATGAGGGAGCCAGGGAAGCGTTCGAGAACGTTCATTTCCGCAAAGCCTTCAATCTGGCCATGGATCGGGACGCCATGATGATGATTGGCGCCTACGGTTATGTCTCCGGCGAGAATCCCGCATCGAATCTGCCCAAGGTGCTCTGGAATTGGCGTGATGAAAAGGCTGATAAACTGTGGTCAGAGCTTAATCGCTACGACATCAAAGCCGCCAAAGACGCACTGAAAAAAGGTGGCTTTAAGGATCTCGACGGCGATGGTTATGTAGAAAATGCCAGCGGAAGCAAACTCACTTTCAAAATCCAGGTGCCCAGTGGTTGGACTGACTGGGTAAACAATGCCACCATCGCTGCTGAAGGTCTGCGACTGGCTGGCATTAATGCCAATGTTGTTACCCCAGAGGCTGCGGCCTATGCCAAAAATTGGGAAAACGGTGATTTTGATGCCTGTTTCGGTGGCGGCTCTCTGCAGTCATCTTCCTGGAAGTTCTACGATTACACACTGCATTCCCGTTACGCCAAAACTGGTCAGTGGTGGTCTACTTCAATGACCAACTATGTGAGTCCTGAGCTTGATAATTACATAGATAAGATGGGAATGGCTTCCACTGAAGAGCAGCAAAGGGCACTTTCAAGCAAGATCGAAATGCATCTTGCCGAGAATGTTATTCAGGTACCGCTTTACTATAACGGGGTATGGTACTCCTATAACGACAGCCGATTCACGGGCTTTTACAACGCAAACAATCCCAAAGCTCATCCTGCCCCATGGAGCAGTATTAATCGCCTGATACACCTTATGGATATTAAGCCCAGAACATAACAGCTAACTGATTGCCCCGAAACAGGATCATCTAATGATCACTCCGATCAAATAATAGATGAGATTGGTCAGGTTTCGGGGCAATCCCAAAAGAAAGAGCTAAACGAAATAGTCGTTTCCTCTTTCTTTCCTAATTGAAATGCGTCTGAGGATTAACATGAGATATCTTCTGCAAAGACTGGGTTTTTATATCCTTGCTTTTTTGGTAGCGGTGACTATCAATTTTTTCCTGCCCCGCATGATGCCTGGGGATCCCATACAGTCTTTTCTTGCCCGTTTAGCTCAGAATGGAGGGCAGATAACGCCTGAAACTGTCACGGCGCTGGAATCTTTGTATGGCTATTCGTCCAGTACTCCGTTATGGCAGCAATTCTTCTCCTATCTGTACAGTATTCTTAATGGCGAATGGGGAATATCTACCCGGTTCTTCCAGCCTGTCGTGGATGTTCTGGGAAGAGGGATGTTGTGGACATTGCTGCTGGTAGGCTCTTTCCTGGTGCTGTCTTACACATTGACGACACTGGGCGGTATATGGGTTGCCTGGAAACGAGGCTCTCGTATTGACAGTTTTGTTACTGTTGGATCAGTCGTTGTGTCGTCTATTCCGGCCGTGGTCATGGCGCTGCTGCTGTATTTTATTTTTGCTTCTGATCTGGGTTGGTTCCCTACTGGCTATGCCTATGATCCTGCACTTGATCCAGCATTTACATGGGAGTTTATATCCAGTGTGCTGTATCACCTCGCATTACCCCTTATGGCGATGGTGCTTTTGGCTATGGGCAACATCATGGGGATGCGTTCAAACATGATTAACCAGTTGGGCGAGGATTTCATTGTTATGGGCTGGGCTAAGGGCGTTCCGGATCGAAATGTCATGCTTAACTACGGAGCCCGTAACGCAATTCTACCTGTGGTCACTGCTTTTGCCATGTCAGTTGGTGGTATTTTCGCAGGATCGCTGATTATTGAAATAATCTTCAATTACCCTGGCATTGGTCAAATAATGTTTCAAGGCATGGTAGCCCGTGATTATCCGCTGATTCAGGGATATCTGCTGCTAATGACGCTCATGGTGTTAAGCGCCAACATGATTGCAGATGTTTTACTGCTTGCTCTTGACCCTCGTCTGCGTACTGCAGTGCTTTGATTAAGGATCAGTTATGAAAAAGTTATGGTATCAATTTAAAGAATTTTTCCTTAATAACCCCAAAGCTGCCATTGGTATGGTCTTGGTCTTGGGTATCTGTATTCTTTGCTTTTTCGCACCTCTGTTTACAGATTATCTGCCTAATGCGCGTATTGCTCGCCCTCATGAGGTTCCAAGTGCCGATCATATCCTTGGAACTACCCGTATGGGACGGGATGTTTGGTCTCAGGTTATTTACGGTGGGCGAATATCCATTCTGGTTGGTTTGGTAGCGGGCATTTTTGTCATGTTCATGGCCATGGTTGTTGGTATCAGTGCTGGTTACTTTGGCGGTATTGTTGACAACGTTCTGTCGTTTTTTACCAATGTCGTTATGGTGATTCCAAGCCTTCCTCTGATGTTGGTGCTGGCTTCTTATCTGGATCAGGTATCGCCACTGGTGATTGCCGTCATTATTGGTGCCACTTCATGGCCTTTTGGTGCACGGGTGATTCGAGCTCAGACCTTATCCATCAGGAATCGTGACTTTATTCACGCAGCCGAAGTGATGGGTGAAAGCAGGCGTCGAATGGTGTTCTTTGAAGTTATGCCGAACATGCTGGCGATTCTCGGCAGTTCATTCATCAGTACTGTGATTTACGCCATTATGACAGAGGCGACGTTAGAGTTTCTTGGTCTTGGCGATCCTCTCTCTGTGACCTGGGGCGTCATGCTGTATAACGCACAACAGACGTCAGCTATTCGCATTGGTGCCTGGTGGGAAATTCTTGCCCCAAGTATGGCTTTGGCATCTCTGGCCATTGGTTTGGCACTGGTCAATTTCTCTATTGATGAAATTTCTAACCCCAAATTGCGTGCCCAGAAGATTATGGCCAAGTTTCGTCGGGAACAAGCCAAAGAAGACAAAGCTCGACAGGCGGCTATTAGTACTAATAAAGCATTGGAAGGTGTGGCATGACTGCATTGATTGAAGTGAAAAATCTTTGTGTGGATTACATCACTCTTAATGGGAGAGTGCGTGCAGTCAATAATGTCAGCTTTACTATCGAGGAAGGAGAAATTCTCGGGCTGGCAGGGGAATCTGGCTGTGGTAAAAGTACGATTGCCTTTGCATTGATGCGCCTGCACCGCCCACCGGCATTAATTTCTGGCGGAGAAATTCTTTTCAATGGCGAGAATATTCTTGATTTCGATGAGGAAAGCTTAAGAAAGTTCCGCTGGAAAGATACGTCAATGGTATTCCAAAGTGCCATGAGCTGCCTCAATCCGGTCAAAACGATTGAGTATCAGTTTTACGACATTTTTAAAGCTCATGGTGCCGTAGCCAGTCGTCAGGAGTCGATCGTTAAAGCTCGGGAGTTGCTGAATATTGTTGATATTCCCGAAGAACGTTTGTTTGATTATCCTCATCAGTTTTCCGGAGGAATGCGCCAGCGGGTAGTGATTGCAATGGCCTTGGCTCTGAAACCAAAACTCCTGATTATGGATGAACCAACAACGGCTCTGGATGTGGTCATTCAGCGAGAGATTCTTCAGAAGGTTTATCAGCTTAAACAGCAGTTTAATTTTGCGGTTCTCTTTATTACACATGATTTGAGTTTGATGGTTGAGTTTTGTGATCGAATTGGAATTATGTACTCCGGCCAACTCGTGGAGGTTGCCGAGTCCAAGGCCATACTTACACAGCCACAACATCCTTATACCTTCGGTTTAGGTAATGCTTTTCCAACACTTACGGGTGAGCTGAAAGCCATGACCGGTATTCCGGGAATGCCCCTTGATTTGAGCAATATACCTTCTGGGTGTCGTTTTGCCGAGCGTTGCTTTAAGGCTTCGGAACTGTGTCGTCAAACTGAGCCAGCACTCCACTATCAGCCAGAGCGTGGTTGGGCAGCCTGCCACCAGGTGTTACCCGTTACCGCCCGTACGGGTCAGGACATTCCTACAGAAGATGTCTATTAAAGGAGAACAGAATGCTTACTAAAAAGTTAAATAAGGTCTCCGAAAGACAGGTAACCCTGGAGGCCAAAGATCTGACCATTGATTTCCCTAAGGCTAAAAAATCACTGTTTAGCCCCAGGGAATATTTACGGGCTCTGAATGGGCTCAACTTTAAAATGTACGATCGCCATTGTCTGGCAGTGGTTGGTGAGTCCGGTTGTGGTAAAAGCACCTCGGCCAGAATAGCTACGAAAATCCATCATGCAACATCAGGCTCGATCAGTTATCGGGGGCGGGATGTTGATACAATTGTAAGTAATCAGGATTTAAGAGATTACCGTCGTGATGTTCAGATGATTTTTCAGGATCCATTTGGTTCCCTGAATCCACTGCATACCATTCGCTACCATTTGGAGCGTCCGCTAAGAATCTATTTCGATATTACCAGCCGTGCGGAGATGGAAGATCGATTGGCTGCCATATTAAACCAGGTTGGTTTGACTCCGGCAAAAGACGTACTCGAAAAATTCCCCCATCAATTGTCTGGTGGTCAGAGGCAGCGGGTCTTTTTGGGGAAAACTCTGGCAATTGGCGCCCATGTTATTCTGGCTGATGAACCCACTTCCATGCTTGATGTTTCTATTCGGATTGGTGTTCTGAATCTAATGAATCAGATGAAGCATGAGATGGGTAAATCGTTTATGTATATTACCCACGATATTGCCACCGCAAGATATATTGCTGAAGAGACCTTGGTGCTGTATTGCGGACATATGGTGGAATTCGGCGATACCGAAGAGATCACCCAAAATCCTCAACATCCCTATACTCAACTATTACTTGCTGCGGCTCCCGATCCTAATCGTAGTATCCATGACAAGCTACCTACCTACCGATCACAGGAAACACCGGTTTGGTCGCCTGAAAAAATGGGTTGCCCCTATGCTACACGTTGCCCACAAGCGCGGGTAGAGTGTTTTGAACATTTGCCTGAAGTGAAAGAGATAGCTCCCGACCACTTTATACGTTGTCATCTTTTCAGCTAGATGGGGACGGTGCAAATGCTTGTGATTGCGTGATCGAGAATCATGTCATAACTGATGACAGATCGATAAAGAAGGTCAAATGGTGAACTTTTGACCTTCTGCAAGTCGTAAGATTAAGACAGGCATAATTTTATGTCCTGTTCATAAAATGACTATTGGCGTAATGCTTTTTATTTGGGAAAGCCTGGTGATGAGTAATAAAATTTTCTCTTGGAATGATAGTTCAGAGTGGCTGAATAACGCCCATTTAATAAGTTGGATATCCCGTACAGAAGCACTGGCAAGCAGCAAAGTACTTCACCGTATAAGTGCTCAACTACAAGAAGTTGGAAATTCAAACAATACAGATAAAACCATCACCCTTCATTACGGCTTAAATAAAACCTGTCGTAAGCTCAGTTTATTACCTGCCGTTAAAGATAATAAAATATGTAGTAATGGTGCTGTTGCACAGCTGATCAATGAGCTGAAAGATATTATCCAACCTGGAGAATCCCATTATATCGCCTTTGATATTTCTGATATGGATCTATCCCAGGCAGGCATTCAACAGGTTATTACCACCCTACTGATCACAATTTACAATCAGAACTATCACTTGGATGAACTAGGCTACAGTAGCCGTACATCATCACATGAATTTGATGTCAAACTCATCGCTGATCCGGAATTTTGTGAAATTGCTCATCAGATTAATTGTAAGGCCGTTGCCATAGCGGAAGGCATGTTGCTGGCTAGAAAGCTCTCGGATACTCCTAGTGATAGATGTACGCCCGAAGCCATTGCACAGCAAATCGAGAGCTATTGTCAGGACTATGCAAATATTGACTGCAAAGTGTTGGATATGGAAGCCATGCAGGCCATGTCCATGGGGGCGCTGTGTGCAGTAGGCAAAGGTAGTGTTAATCCACCCCGTCTGGTTGAGCTTAATTATCGAGGAGGTCCATCAGAACAGCGACCTTGGGCATTAGTTGGTAAAGGGGTTACCTTTGATAGTGGTGGTCTTTGGATAAAAAGTGGAGCCGGCATGTCAAGCATGAAATATGACATGTGTGGTGCCGCTGTAGTATTCGGTGTAATCGAAACCATTCGCCAACTGGCTCTTCCGATCAATGTGACAGCTGTTCTGGCTTTGGCTGAAAATATGCCGACTGATCGGGCTATGCGCCCAGGTGATGTGGTACGCACACACAGTGGTTTAACCGTCGAAATCATCAATACAGATGCAGAAGGTCGTTTAGTTTTGGCTGATGCCATCAGTTATGCCGACAAGCAGTTAAATCCTCTAGGTATTATCAATGTCGCTACTCTGACCGGAGCAGTGGTAAAAACGTTCGGTTACGATATCAGTGGCATGATGAGTAATAACGATGAATTACAATCGATATTAGAAGAAGCTGCCGGTCAATCCTATGACCGCATCTGGCCCTTGCCTCTGGATGAAAGTTTTGCTCCTCAGGTAAAAAGCAACATTGCAGATTTGTGTAATACCCCACCGAATGATGCCGCCATTTCCATATCCGCAGGTTATTTTTTGAGTCAATTCTGCTCAGAACGACCATGGGCGCATCTTGATGTTAGTGGTACAGCGCTGACTCGAAAGCCATTCCTTCAGGCAAGTGGTCGTCCCATTCCGTTGCTCACGCAATTTCTATGCAATCAGGTTCTGATTCAAGAAAATGAGATGGGCTCTGCCATCAATACGCAGGCATTCGGCGTATGAATAAGCATCTGAAACTGATTGAAAACAAATTAATGTCAGTTGCCGGACGAATGGCCCAGCAAAGACACCTTGGGGCAATTCGTGATGCCTATATCTCTTTTATGCCCTTTATTATTGTGGGTTCAATATTGTTGGTGATTAGCTCGTTCCCGAGTGAAACTTACCAAAATGCGATGACATCGATATTTGGAGGGCAGTGGTCTTATATTATCGAAATTCCATTCAATGTTATTTTTTCAACCATGTCGCTGTTTATTACCTTTATGGTGGCTTACAAGCTGGCAGGACATTACAATATTGACAAAGTATCTGCGGGTATTTTGTCACTCGCTGTTTTTTTTGTTCTGACACCCTTTGTAAAAGTAGAGGGCATTGGCACGGTAATTCCTCTGGAGTGGATTGGTACCAAAGGCCTCTTTGTCGCAATGATTGGTGCCCTGGTCTCAACGGAAATTTTCACCTATCTGATCCGTAAAAATATCATCATTGCCATGCCTGACGGCGTACCTCCAGCAGTACAAAAATCATTTGCAGCGCTCATCCCTGCCCTTTTGGTATTGAGTCTGGCATTAGCTGTACGCGTTCTTTTTGAGGCGACGCCTTATAAAACCATTCATCAGTGCATTTATGAGGTGCTGGCATCGCCCATTCGTCATTTTGGTACCTCTTTTATTGGAGCTTTGCTGACGACTTTCAGTATCACTATTTTGTGGTCGGTGGGGATTAACTCAGGATCTATGGTCAATAGCATCCTTCGTCCTTTCTGGATGGAAAATCAGATGGACAATATCACAGCTGTTCAGGCTGGATTGACGCCGCCCCATGTCATTACCGAACAATTTTTCGATATGATCTGGATGGGCGGTTCCGGTGCAACACTGTCCCTGATTATTGCCATGCTTATTTTTGCCCGTAGTCAGCATATAAAGAGTGTTTCACGACTGGCGGCAGGTTCTTCCATCTTCAATATAAACGAACCTGTATTATTTGGTTTGCCAGTGATTATGAACCCGATAATGCTGATCCCATTCAATCTGGTGCCTCTGGTTCTTGTAACCATTCAATATGTAGCGATGTCATCCGGTCTGATTTCACCGACAACGGGTGTCTATATTCCATGGACATTACCACCTGTTATCAGTGGTTTTATTGTTACCGGCGGGCTGTCTGGAGCTATTATCCAGCTCATTAATCTGGTAATCGGGGCAATTATTTATCTGCCTTTTCTGCGAATTATTGATAAGCAGTACCGAGCCAGTGAATCGGTCACAGAAAATCAGACCAAAAATAGTGTTCAACAACCAGCTTACAATTGAGAGTAAATAATGATGATGAATTCAACCTGGGGAATTATCGCCACCTGGCGCATGGCTTTCGACGGCATTAATGCAGCAACTACACGACTACAAAGAGAAGAAAGTGCTGAAACAGCGGTGATTGAAGCAGTAAAAATGGTGGAAGACTATCCATTCTACAAAAGTGTTGGCTATGGTGGTCTGCCCAATGAAGAGGGTGTTGTCGAGCTGGACGCTGCTTTTATGCACGGCACGACGATGGCTGTTGGTGCAGTGGCCAGCATTCAGGATATTGCTAACCCGATTATGCTGGCTCAGCGACTCAGTCAGGAACGTTTTAACAGTTTCATGGTTGGTGAGGGAGCAAAAGCGTGGGCTTTGGCAAACGGTTTTGAACAGAAAACCATGCTGACAGAACGAGCCCAACAACACTACGAAAAGAAATGCCGTGAAACCATCGATCAAGGTCTATCCCCTTATAGCGGGCATGATACGGTTGGCATCTGCGCAGTGGATTTGAAAGGCGATATCTGCGTAGGGACTTCTACCAGTGGTCTGTTTATGAAGCGCCCTGGTCGTGTAGGTGATTCACCACTCTCCGGCTCTGGTTTTTATGCTGACAGCGATGTCGGCGCAGCGACGGCTACTGGATTGGGTGAAGATCTGATGAAGGGGTGTGTGAGCTATGAGATTGTTCGTCGTATGGGAGAGGGTATGTCGCCTCAACAGGCGGCGGAAAGCACGGTCAATGATCTGGAAGCAAAGCTGATAAAACGTTATGGTCGGGCTGGCGATCTGTCTGTCGTCTGTATCAATAAATCGGGTGATTTTGGTGCGGCGACCAATATTGATAATTTCTCCTTCTCCGTGGCGACTGCCAAGCATGAACCGACTATTTACATCTGTCGTCGTGAAGGCAAACAGACAAAATATGAAGTGGCCAGCCCGGAATGGCTTGATGCTTACCAGGCCCGCATTACCGCCCCGATTGTCTGAATTTAGTGGCAGCATTTATGATTCCTGTAGAAATTTGCGTTAATAGCAAAAACGAATCCTCCGTGTTCCTTGCCGTTGGCAACGCATGGGCGGGAGGTGCCAGCCGGATTGAGCTTTGTGCCAGCATGGAGCATGACGGTTTAACGCCGCCTGTCGCACATATCGAGCAGGCCAGAGCGGCTTTTTGGGATAGACCCGGATTGTTGGTGATGATTCGCCCGATACCCGGTGGATTTGTTTATCAATCCAAAGATATCAAGTTAATGGAAAGTCAGATCATCAGCGCGGCGAAAGCGGGAGCTAATGGTGTGGTCATCGGTGTTCTTGAGCAAAAAAATGGAGGGGTTCATCAGGAGTATTGCCGACGTTTAGTCGGTTGCGCCAAAGATCATGATCTCTCGGTGACCTTTCATCGAGCTTTTGATGCGACGCCGGACTGGCGACGGACTCTGGATACTGTCATTGCGTTGGGTATTGATCGGGTCTTATCGAGCGGCACGCCATGGGGAACAGCCACTACTGCGCTCGATGGTGTTAACCGCCTGGCAGAAATGATTCAATTTGCTGACGGTAATATTGAGCTTGTGGTGGGCGGAGGTGTAAATCATGGCAATGTACCCGTTATTGTCGATGCACTCAGAGATCTGAATGGTTGCTTTTCTCTCCATGCCTACAGTGCCGTTCTGGAAAATGATGATGTTTCCAGAGATAAGGTATCCAGTTTGTGTAGTTTAGTTGGGTCGTAAAGTGTCTCAATGGTAGAAGGCTCTGCTCGTGCAGGGCTCTTCTTGCCAGAGCTCTTCACACCAGAGCTCTTCACACCAGAGCTATAAAGAAAAAAGCCGACCCTAAGGTCGGCGAACACACACACAGGGTTGTTCGTTTTAGAAAGAGATAGGCATAACGAACATCAGTTTGATATCACGGTCATCCTGAAAAGCGTTCGGGAAGGCGTTGGACCAGCTCTTTACACTCGTTTTCAAGTCGTATTCGGTGTAGTGCGCCTTGATAGATGCACCCTTCAACTGACCTTCCTGGAAGGTGTAGCCCAAGTCCAGGTTCCAGGCACTTTCAACCAGTTTTTTATCAACAGTTTTGTCGTTTGATTTGCCATCCCATCCGTAAGCAAAGGAAGCACCGGCATTCCAGCCATTCTGGAAGTCATACCAGCCGCCAACGAAAACAGCTTTTTCTTCGTTGTGGTTCCAGTCAGAGCGGCTATCCCACCAGATTTCATAGGCACCGGCGGATTTACCAAAGCCACCGTTATAACCGGTTGGACGGAAAGCAAAGTTGCTTTCAGTGCCTTCGGATTCGGTGTAGGTAGCTTCGGCGCGGATGGTCCAGTTGTTGAAATTGAAGCGGGAAACCAGTGCGTGCTGATAGGTCAGATTTTCAAAAACGTTGTTGATATTTTTTGGTGCACCGTCGACGTAGGAGTCACCGATCTTGTCATCCATGCCGTAGAAGTGATAGCTCAGGTGTAAACCTTCTGTATCAAAGCTGGTTTTAAATTTGTAGAGTTCGAGGAAGTCTCGGCTTTCACCATAGCCGCCCAGTACATTGATGCCATTGCCGAAATCATAGCTGGCACCAACACTGTAGACGGAGTCGATCTTTGTTCCATCTTTACGCTTTATGTCATCCATGTCGTAAGTCCATGGATTTTTATATTGGTCTGCGGTCATCGCCGCAACGGTCAGTCCTGCATTGCTGTAAACAGCTTCTGCACCACGGTAGGTGCCCGGCATAAAGCTCCAGTTTACGCCCAGAACACCAGGTCCTGTTGGTTGGATGTAGCCGGCACGGACACGCAGGTTGTTCAGGTGAAATTTCAGAGCCGCTTTGTAAACAGAGACGCCGTTTTCAATCTTGCCATTGTCGTCAACAAGGGAGAATTCACTCCACTGGGATGAATCACTGTCCCATAGGTCGTAGGTGCCGAAAATACCGCCATCGAAGCCAAACATGCCGTTAATCAGACCTGAGCTGAAGTCAACGTTGGCCATCATGGTGGAGTGGTAAATGTTCTCTTTATAGCTACCACCAATGTTTTCCCGACGGTCGCGCTGGCGGGTCATGTTGTAGATGCCACCGGTTACGGTTGCATCATCAAAGAAGGCACCTTCGAGGCTTGCCGCATTGACACTACCGGCAACGGTACCCAGGGCGGCAGTAAAAACAGCTGCGGACAGTGCTGTTCTCTTAAACATATGTGGGTAACTCCCCTGTCACTTTTTTTGTCTTGCTAAAGTGGTATCTGAAAAATCATTGGGCGGGCTGCCGGTGTTCAATGGCAGCTCATCTCTGTTCGATTTTGAGTATATGGTTCGATTTTTAGTATATGGCTGTCGTGTAATAAATGAAACCGGTATCTGAAACCGGTTTCATAAAAGATTAAAACATTTTGATTTCGGTCATTAAATGCCTGTATTGCTTGAGGTGTATGAATATAATGCCGGGGATTTTGACCTGTATCATGGAATGAATAGTTTTGTTTACAGATGTTTTTTGTGACGGGATCGATATTTTCTTGTGTGTGTCCCTTTCAGTCCAGAACTCGTACGGGCTAACGGACTATTCACCGATTCAGGCTTATGAAACTGTTTCAGAAACCGGTTTCAGAAACCGGTTTACATTGTTTGTTTTCTCGCTTTATACTGCGCCGGAAACATCATCAGGTAAGGCAGAGATACCTTTCAGCGTTCTGAAATTGGAAGTGAAACCAGAAGCTGCATTACCCGAAATCAATGCCAACAGACCCATACACGACAAGGTGCGAACATGAAAAAGATTTTCCTTTGCTGCAGCGCAGGTATGTCTACCAGCATGCTGGTGAAAAAAATGAAAGCCGCTGCTGCTGAGCGCAACCTGGAAACAGACATTATTGCCGTCTCTCTGTCCGAGTTTGATGAAACCATCACCGAGTACGACGTATGTCTTCTGGGTCCTCAGGTTCGTTTCCGTCACGAAGATCTGGCCAGGCAGGCTGCAGAGTACGGCAAAAAAGTGGCCGTTATTGACTCTATGGCTTACGGCATGATGAAGGGTGACCAGGTTCTGGATCAGGCTCTGGCTCTGCTGGAAGGTTAATAAACCGTCTGACAGGCGTCTTAAAGACGTTTTACCGGTAATAAAACCTGGCAAGAAGCGGGAAAATAAAAATGAAGTTATACGACAGCCTTATAAAATTTGTTGAGCAGAAGCTGGGGCCGGTTGCTGGTAAGCTCGGCTCTCAGCGCCACATCGGTGCGCTGAGAGATGGCTTTCTGGTGGCGATGCCTTTCATTATTGTGGGCAGCTTCATTCTGATATTTGCCAACCCTCCATTTGCGGCTGATACCACAAACACTTTTGGTCGTATATGGCTGGATTTTGTTGCTGCACACCGTGCAACCATCGTAATGCCCTGGACAATGAGCATGGGCATTATGTCCCTGTTTATCACCATGGGTGTGGCGCAGAGTCTGGCGAAATCCTACAAGATGGATCAGGTTGGCGCCGCCGCGTTATCTGTGATGACCTTCCTGCTGGTTGCTGCCCCCGAGAAAGGCTGGGCGCTGCCGCTGAACCACTTCGGTGGTACCGGTATTTTCACGGCGCTGCTCTCTGCTTACTACTCCGTAGAGCTGACCCGCTTCCTGAAAGAGCGCAATATCACTATTCGTATGCCTGAGCAGGTACCTCCTGCTATCGCTGCCTCTTTCGCCTTGCTGATCCCTGTACTGACGATCTTCCTGACGGCCTACCCGCTGAGTCTGTTCCTGCAAGCTAACTTTGGCATGCAGATTCCAGACGCGGTGATGATGCTGTTCTCTCCGCTGGTATCCGCTTCTAACTCTTTGCCAGCTATTATCGGTGCCCTGCTGCTGTGCCAGCTGCTGTGGTTCGCCGGCATCCATGGTGCGAACATTGTCGTAGGTATTCTGTCTCCTATCTTCCTGACTAACATTGCCGGAAATGCTGCCGCCTATGCTGCTGGTGAGCCTCTGCCTAACCTGTTCACTCAGCCTTTCTGGGACTTCTACATCTTTATCGGTGGTGCCGGTGCAACTCTGGCCCTGGTGATCCTGATGTCCTTCTCCAAGGCCACTCATCTGCGCTCTGTTGGTCGTATGAGTGCGCTGCCAGGTCTGTTCCAAATTAACGAACCAGTGATGTTTGGTGCCCCTGTGGTGATGAACGCGACCCTGTTCCTGCCCTTCGTGCTGGCTCCGGTCGTGAACGCTGTGATCGCCTATATCGCCGTTAATACCGGTCTGGTGGACAGGGCTATCGCAGTGACGCCATGGACGACTCCCGCTCTGATTGGTGCGGCCTGGGGCGCTGGCTGGGTGCTCAAAGCCTCCATTCTGACGGCGGTGCTGATGGTGATCGACGTGCTCATCTACTACCCCTTCTTCAAGGTTTACGAGAAGCAGGTACTGGCAGAAGAGAACGCAGTTGCAGCTAGCCAGACAGTGGCTCCAGTAGAAGGCGGTCAGCAGGTAACTGCCTGATAAACGACTGCTGTATTAGAACTTTCTTTAGTTAGACAGCCCTTTAGTTAGACAGTTTATTGATTCGCAGCCATTCCGCTTTCCGGGATGGCTGCAAAGGAGAAGATCATGAATTTTGAAAATATCGTAATGGATCTGATTGTTCGTGCCGGCGAAGCGAAGAGTCTGGCATTCGAAGCTCTGGCCCAGGCGCGCGGCGGTGATTTCGCTAAAGCTGAGCAGCTGCTGGCAGACTCCCGCGCAGCGGGCAAGCTGGCGCACAAGGTCCAGACCAGATTAATCACTATGGACGGCGAAGGCCAGCCCGTACCTCTGTCCCTGGTGATGATACACGCCCAGGATCACCTGATGGACTCTATGCTGGCTCAGGATCTGATCGAAGAGATGATCAGACTCTACCAGAAAATGGACAATCAATAATTCCTGATGAGCGCTCTTGGTTGCGTCCGCATATGCACGACTGAGTACAACGGGATTTGGGAAATATTGGAGGCATAATAAATGGCAAGTATTAAAGACGTTGCAGAGCTGGCAGGTGTTTCCAAGGCCACCGTTTCCCGTGTGCTGAACAATACCGGGCAAATTAAGGACGCGACCAGAGCGCGCGTCAATATGGCGATGGAAAAGTTGAACTATCGCCCCAGCCCTCTGGCTAAATCTCTGGCGACTTCATCTTCGAATACCGTCGGCCTGATAGTGACCTCCTATCGTGGGAGCTTCTTCTCTGAGCTAATGGCTGAGGTTCAGGAGATGATGGACTCGCAAGAGAAATTTCTGCTGGTTGGTCGAGGCAAACGTTCTCGACAATCCGAGCAGGAAGCGATTCTCAAGCTTATGGATATGTGCTGCGATGGTCTGATTCTTCACACTCGCAATATGTACGACGAAGACCTTCTTGATTTGGCACAGAAATCTACACCGTTCGTTATTCTCGATCGGGAGGTTAAAGGCCTTGAAAATCGTTCTGTCGTTTACGAGCACGCTGAAGCTGGACGCCTGGCGGTTGAGCATCTGATCGCTAATGGCCACCGAAAAATCGCCTGTCTCGCCGGCCCCCGGTCACGAATGACCGCAGAACTGCGCTACGCAGGGTATGTCCAGGCATTGCAGGATCACGGCATTGAGGTGGATGAAGGTCTGGTCGCAGAGGCAGATTATGACCGTGTCGGCGGCCGTGAGGCGATGGCTGAAATTTACCAGCGTCATCCCGATGTCACCGCAGTTTACTCCTGCAGTGAAGAGATGTGTGTTGGTGCCTTTGATTTTTTCCGGGAACACAATATCAGCGTTCCCGACGATATTTCTATTGTTAGTTTCGACAGTGTCAGCATCTGCACCATGCTGACACCCCAGGTGACTACTGTGCACTTTCCTATCAAGGAGATGGCTGTTGAAGCTGCGCAGGTATTGGTGTCACTGATGAGTGGCGAACAGGATATTCAGCCCAAACGGTTTGCACCTGAACTCAGACTACGAGATTCCGTCAGAAGGCTTTCTGTTAGCAATAATAATGCTGTTTAAAAGACGCTGACCGACAATTACATTCCAAGGGATACATAATGAATACTATAAAACTGGCAATTATTGGTGGTGGTAGCAGCTACACTCCAGAGCTGATGGAAGGCCTGATTCGTCGCCACAATGAACTACCTGTCAAGGAAATCTGGCTGGTCGATATCGAAGATGGACGACACAAGCTTGATATTATTCTGGGTCTGACTGAGCGGATGATTGCCAAGGCTGGTCTGGATATTAAGGTAATTGCTACCGAAGACCGTCGCGAAGCCATTCGTGATGCCAGTTTTGTACTGACCCAGTTCCGTGTTGGTGGTTTGGCTGCCCGTGCTCGCGATGAGCGCATTCCTCTCCAGTACAACGTGATCGGTCAAGAGACGACGGGTGCCGGTGGTTTTGCCAAGGCGATGCGTACTATTCCTGTAATATTGGACATCTGTCGTGATATCGAAGAGTTGGCTCCTAACGCCTGGCTGATCAACTTCACCAATCCAGCCGGTATGGTGACTGAGGCTGTAGTTAAGCACACCAAAGTCAAGGTTATGGGTCTGTGTAATGTGCCTATCAACATGCACTACTCTATTGCCCGCATGATTAATGCGAAGCCTGAAGAAGTATTCCTTGAATTTGCCGGTCTGAACCACATGGTGTGGGTACACAGAGTTATGCTGGGCTCCGAAGATAAGACCCAGGAAGTACTGCACATGTTGGGCGACGGTGCCAGCCTGAACATGAACAATATTGCTGAAGAGCCATGGGATCCAGAGCTTCTGAAAGCTATCGGTGTTATTCCATGTCCTTACCATCGCTACTTCTACATGCATCGCGCAATGTTGGAAGAAGAGTTGGAAGCGGCAGAATCTCGTGGTACTCGTGCCGAACAAGTGATGCAAACTGAAGAAGAACTGTTTAAGCTATACGCCGATCCTGAATTGAACGAGAAGCCAAAGCAGCTGGAAAAGCGCGGTGGTGCTTTCTACTCCGAGGTTTCTCTCAATTTGATCGATGCGATTTGGAACGATCGCAAAACCATGCATGTGGTCAACACCCGCAACAACGGAGCGATCCGTAATCTTCCAGACGACGCTGTTGTAGAGATCAACGCGATGGTTGATGCGGGTGGAGCCCACGCAGTCGCTTTCGGTACCATGCCTCCCCAGCTTGACGGCCTGCTACAGGCAGTAAAGGCCTATGAAACTTTGGCCATTGATGCTGCTGTGCACGGCGACTACACCAAAGCTATCGCAGCCCTGAGCAATAATCCTCTGGTACCGGATATGGTTATCGCCAAGAAGATTGTTGATGACATCATTGAACAGAACCGCGACTACCTGCCTCAGTTCAATCGTTAATCAGCTCTTTTTTGCAGCGTGTTTTTGCAGCGCGTTTTTTACAGCGCGTTTTTACAGCTCTTTCTCACAAGAGTGTTCCATAAAAATTTTAGGGGAGTGGGGGCAAGGTAAAGTCATTTCCTTCCCCCCTTTTTTTGCTTATGAAACTGATTGTTAATGCTGACGACTTTGGTCTGACTCGGGGCGTTAATCTGGGTATCGTTGAAGCCTGTAATCGCGGTGTCGTTCGTTCTGCGACAGCAATGGCTGGTATGGACGCTATCGAGCATGCCGCTGAACTGGCTCGCCAGACACCGTCTCTGAAAACCGGTATTCACCTGCGTCTGACTGCTGGCGCGCCTATGGCAGAAAACGTTTCTTCGCTGCTGGGTGAAGATGGCAATCTGCAGAAGCAGGCTACATTCTGGCCAAACACAGCCATGGTCGTTGAAGAGATTGAACGTGAACTGCGAGCGCAGATCGAATCTCTGCTGGCCCTGGGCTTTAACCTGAGCCACATCGATGGTCATCACCACTGTCATTCTCATCCACTGGTTGCTCCCGTTGTTGAAAAATTGGCGGAAGAGTACCAATTGCCAATTCGTCCTTGCATGGAACCTGTCGTTTATGGTCGGAGTACTCTGACATTTACTGATAAGTTTTATGGTGAAGATGTCACCTGCGATAGCCTTCTGGCACTAGTAAAAGAGCATCTGGGTACAACAGACATTCTCGAGATGATGACCCATCCGGCCCTGATTGATCGGGAGCTTATTCAGTGCAGTGGTTACTGGCAGCCTCGTACCACAGAGCTGGCCATCCTCACCGATCCCTATCTTATTCAGGAACTTGGTGAGCTGGGTGTAACTATTACCGATTACTCTTCAGTCGTGTGACTACCCGGCAGGAAAGAATTCAATAAATAAGAATGCTGTCGTTTAAAAAACTCAGTTAAGAATTATTAGTTAAGAACTATCAGGATCTCTTTTTATGGATATTGGAACTACTCATCAGTTGCAGATTGTTGCACCACTGTCAGGGAATACTGTTGCTCTTGGTGATTGCTGTGACCCTATTTTTGCTCACAAAATGGTGGGCGACGGACTGGTAATTGATCCATCCGATAATCTGGTTGTTGCCCCGTGTGATGGGGTAATTACAGATTTTCCCGGCTCCGGTCACGCCTTCACTTTGAAAACAGAGACCGGTGTCGAAATTCTGGTCCATATCGGTATCGATACCGGTGTGCTGCGTGGTGATGGTTTCGAAGCTCTGGCCAGCGCGGGCGATAAAGTCACCGCAGGGCAACCGCTGGTTTGTTTTGATCGGAATAAGGTTGAAGCTAAAGCGACTTCTATGCAGACCGTCGTTTTGATTACTTCCGGTGAAAATTTTACCGCTCTCCCAGCAGGCTGCCCTGTGGTTGCCGGTCAGGAAGTTGTCATGACTCTGGGCGGCGCTGTTTCGGAAACGGCGGAAGAGTACGGCGCAGTGGACGACAGTGTATCGGCAGAGGTTCTGGTACGTAACCCTCATGGTCTGCATGCCCGGCCAATTTCTAATCTGATCAAGATTATTCGCGGCTTCCGGTGTGAGGTGAAACTTCAGAACCTGACTTCTGGTAAAGAGGGTAAGGCCAACAGCCTGATTGGCGTACTGAGCCTGCAGTTGGGGCTCGGAGTCCGGGCGAAAGTGATTGTGACCGGTGTCGATGCCGAAGCTGCTTTGGCGGCCATTGTCGCAGGTTTTGAGACCGGTCTTGGTGAGAGTGTTGTTGAGAGCGTTGTTGAAAGCGTTGTTGAGAACATTGTCGAAATTCAGAATTCTGAAACGACAGTGGTTGTTTCTGCTGCGGCCGTTCCTATGGAAGAGAGTGATATCGATGAAGACGAAGCGCCTCTGCTTGGCGTTGCGGTCAGCGATGGTAATACGCTCTCCGGTATAAAAGCTGCGCCTGGTCTGGCGATTGGTCAGTTGGTCCATCAGACTCGCCAGATGCCGGAAATTCCAGAGTATGGCAGTGATGCGACAACAGAAAATACGTTACTGGATACAGCTATCGTAGCCGCTAATCAGGCTCTGGAAGCACTGGTTGCCTCTGTGATTGCCGATGGCATGAGTAGCCATGCGGAAGTGTTTGTTGCACATCAGGAGCTGCTGGAAGACCCCTCTATCCGTGAGCAGGCTCAGGAGATGATGGTCAGGGGCAAGAGTGCTGCTTTTGCATGGCACAAGAGCTACATGACTGAGGCCGCCTCCCTGAAGATGCTGGATGATCCATTGCTGGCTGCCCGCGCTGCCGATGTTGAAGATGTTGGTATTCGTGTTCTACGACATCTGTTGAATAGTGAGGTAGCCGTTGATGAGATGGCAAACAATACCATTCTGGTGCTGGATGATGTCACGCCCTCTGAAGTGATTACTCTGGACCGTAGTCGTGTTGTTGGTTTGTGTACTCTGGAAGGTGGCACCACCTCCCACGCTGCGATTCTTTGTGGCTCCATGGGTATCCCTTATCTGGTCAGTGTGCCTGCTACCATTCGTGAACAGGCTGATGGCACGCCTGCCATCCTGAACGCTGATAAGTCAAAAATCTCTCTGCACCCTTCCGAAGAGGAGATCGCCCGCGGTGAACGTCTGTGCGAGTTTGCTGCTGCGAACCGTGAAGCGGCTCTGGCCAAAGCCCATCAGCCCGCTATTACCAAAGACGGTCGTCGTATAGAGGTTGCAGCTAACATCGGCTCTGCGGAAGATGCGGTGAAGGCTGTCGAGATGGGTGCTGAAGCGGTTGGTCTGCTGCGTTCAGAGTTCCTCTACATGGAACGTGTGATGGAACCCACCATCGCTGAACAGACCCGTGTCTACGAAGATATTTTGAACACTATGGGCAGTGATCGTCCGGTGATCGTTCGTACCATGGACGTCGGTGGTGATAAGCCATTGGCTTATCTGCCGCTGCCAAAGGAAGAGAATCCCTTCCTGGGGGAACGGGGCATTCGTATTGGTATTAACCGTCCGGCTATTCTGCGCAAACAGGTGCGCGCCATTCTGCAAGCGTCCCATGCCGGTTATGTTCGTATTATGCTGCCGATGATTAGCTCCCTGAACGAGTTCCGGGCGGTGAAGAAGCTGGTACTGGAAGAGCAGGAGAAGCTGGGTGTTGAGGGTGTTAAGAAAATAGAGCTGGGCATTATGATCGAAGTGCCGTCTGCTGCGCTGATGGCGGATATGTTTGCCAAAGAGGTGGACTTCTTCTCCATCGGCACCAACGACCTCACCCAGTATGCTCTGGCAGTTGACCGTGGTCATCCAAAGCTGGCCGCCATGATTGACGGTCTGCACCCTGCGGTGCTGCGCTTGATCGATATGACGGTGAAAGCTGCCAATCGTGAAGGTAAGTGGGTGGGTATTTGTGGCGGCCTCGCCAGTGATCTGAGTGCGGTACCTGTTCTGGTGGGTCTGGGTATTCACGAGCTGTCGGTCAGCATTCCTGCTATTCCGGAAGTGAAAGCCAAAGTGCGTGAACTGAACTTTGAAGAGTGCCGGCAGCTGGCGGAACAGGCATTGATGCAGGATTCTGCAGAAGCTGTTCGTAAGCTGACACTCTGATTGTGACGATGCTGTAAACCAAAAAGCCTGCGTCTCCGCAGGCTTTTTTTTATGAGCGGAGTTTACTTACCGGTAAACTCCGGATAAGCCTCCATACCGCATTCCGCCAGATCCACGCCTTTGTACTCTTCTTCTTCCGAGACGCGGATGCCAGCTATAGCCTTTAGTGCACTCCAGACAATAAGACTGGTACCAAAGACCCAGACAAAGATGGTGACAGCACCAATCAGCTGACCAGGTAGTGTGGAATTGTCGTTAGTCAGGGGGACGATGAGCAGACCAAACAGACCTGCAGTGCCGTGTACTGAGATCGCTCCGACGGGATCATCAATCTTCATTTTATCCAGGGCGAGAATGGAGATGATCACCAGAATACCTGCGATAGCACCAAACAGTGTGGCCTGAACCGGGGTGGGCGTACTGGGCTCCGCGGTGATCGCAACCAGACCGGCCAGAGCACCGTTAAGACACATGGTCAGGTCCGCTTTACCGAACAGTAACCGGGCCATAATCAGAGCGGCAATCAAACCGCTGGCGGCTGCCGCATTGGTGTTCAAAAAGACGATGGCAACGCTGTGAGCGTTGGCGATATCACCGAGTTTCAGTACCGAACCACCATTAAAACCAAACCAGCCCATCCATAGTATGAATGTGCCGAGGGTGGCAAGGGGGAGGTTGGCACCGGGAATGGCGTTGATTTCACCGTTACGGCCATATTTACCCCTACGGGCACCGAGCATCAGAACAGCAGCCAGTGCGGCGGAGGCACCGGCCAGATGAACAATGCCGGAACCGGCAAAATCAGAGAAGCCGAGATCGCCCAGATTGTACAAACCGAACACCGCCTTTTCGCCCCAGGTCCAGGCACCTTCCATGGGATAAATAAAACCGGTCATGACTACGGCGAAGGCCAGAAAACTCCAAAGTTTCATGCGCTCGGCGACAGCGCCGGAGACGATGGACATGGCTGTTGCCACAAAGACAACCTGAAAGAAAAAGTCGGATGCTCCGGAGTAGATGGAACTACCTTCAAAGCCATTTTCGCGGCTGGCAAAGGCGCTCAGGGTCTCAGAAACATAGTTTTCACCGGTGAGTACACCACTTAGTAGTATTCCTCCGTCGTACATAATCTCATAACCGACAATCAAATACATAATGCAGGATGTTGAGAACAGGGCGATATTCTTTGTGAGAATTTCGGTGGTGTTCTTAGCGCGAACCAGGCCTGCTTCAAGCATGGCGAAGCCCGCCGCCATCCACATGACGAGTGCGCCACACATCAGAAAATAGAAGGTGTCCATCGCATATTGCAGATGGAAGATCTGGTTTTCCACGTTAGTACTCCCTGGATATATCATTTTTATTCTATGCACCAACTCCATAATGTTTGGAAATTTGGTGTTGAGTTTGGCACTTATTGCCTGCATCCAGTAATCAGAGTGCTGTGGTGCCGTTTTCTCCTGTGCGAATGCGGATGACCTGCTGCAGTTCTGTCACAAAGATTTTTCCGTCACCAATTTTGCCGGTATTGGCCGCTTTGGTGATAGCCTCGATAACCTGATCGAGAAGTTCATCATCAATCGCGACTTCAACCTTCACTTTGGGTAGAAAGTCCACAACATACTCAGCACCACGATAGAGTTCAGTGTGACCTTTCTGACGACCAAAGCCTTTTACTTCGGTCACGGTAACGCCCTGAACGCCAACCTCGGAGAGGGCTTCCCGTACGTCATCCAGCTTGAAAGGTTTGATAATTGCTGAAACTAACTTCATGACATCGTTTCCTGATTATTGTTTTGGTAACCACGCTATATGCCAGAGATATAGAGTGGTTAACCTGTTTTTTCGATGGCCCTGTAAGCAGACATTGTTCTGTTTATTTTTAGGCCGAGCAATTTTACGCTTTTGTTTTCGGGGTTTACAACTGAGTT
>SAMEA5043665__coassemble_78_pt1 | contig 33975 bp, 31 predicted proteins | sample SAMEA5043665__metabat2_low_PE_004 | metagenome-assembled genome bin SAMEA5043665 (sample SAMEA5043665) | Gadus morhua | reverse complement strand
ATTGCACTCTCCAAAATCAGGGTTGGAAAGTGTCAACTGTATTCAGGACGGGTCACAGAGAATAAAAAAAGGGCGATCATAAGATCGCCCTTTTTTCGTAATGCAGGGGATTATAGAGATACGATCTCTGCAATGTGCATCAGGTTGCGATCGAGGCCTGGCTTACGGCTGATGGCATCGTGGATAGATACGGTGCAAACGGAACCGTTGTGTATGCCCACCATGATGCTGCTGTTGCCAGCCATAAGCTGTTCGACTGAAGCCACACCCAGCCGAGTCGCCAGAACACGGTCTGCACAGCTAGGGTTACCGCCGCGCTGCAGGTGACCCAGTACAGATACACGAATGTCGTAGTTTGGCAGGTGCTTTTGAGTTTCCTCGGCTAACTGGAAAGTATCGCCCCGCTTTTCACCTTCAGCTACAAGAACGATGTTGGACGTCTTGTTACTTTCACGGCTTTTCTTCAGCTTTTCAACCAGATCGTTGAGGTCTGTGCTTTCTTCAGGGATAAGAATACCGCTCGCGCCTGCGGCGATACCCGCATTCAGTGCGATGAAGCCGGAGTCACGACCCATACATTCGATAAAAAACAGACGGTTGTGTGAGGAAGCGGTGTCACGGACGCGGTCTACAGCATCAACGACAGTGTTCAGAGCCGTGTCGAAGCCGATGGTGAAGTCGGTGCCATAAATATCATTATCGATAGTGCCGGGAATACCAATGACCGGAATTTCAAACTCGGTGGACAGCAGGCTCGCCCCTGTGAAGGAGCCATCACCACCGATAACAACCAGACCATCGATGCCAAGCTCTTTCAGATTGTTGTACGCCTTCTGACGACCTTCAGGAGTACGGAACTCCTGGCAGCGAGCGGAGCGCAGCATAGTGCCGCCCCGGTTGACAATGTTAGACACAGACTGGGTATCCAGCTTCACTGTATTGCCTTCAATGACCCCCTGGTATCCTTCGTAGAAACCAGTAACGTCAAGGTTGTGGTAGGCACAGGTGCGGACAACTGCACGGATGGCAGCGTTCATGCCGGGTGCATCACCACCAGAAGTCAGAACGCCGATATGTTTCAGGGTGTTTCCCATGTCTTTTATCCAAATATTTAACTCTCAATGAGAGCTAGGGTAATGTGTTGTGTGGGTGATTATTGAATTTATAGACGTGAATGAACTCACGTATGCCTGACGCAACATTAAATTGTATGTGCGATATTTCCTACAAAATTAACAGGCATCTTCTTCTGTTTCTAACAGGTATATATACCTATTATTGACCGTGACACGGAAAGTTTATGCACCATGTCGTGCATCCCATGGATGGGATGCCTTTTTGGTAAATCACCAGCCGTGAGAGTCTCTTCAAAAAAGTCTCTTCACAAAAATTTCCTCACAAAAGTCTCTTCACAAAAGCCTCTTCACAAAGGCCTTTTATTCCTTCCTGTGACCGGCTCGCAATTTGTCTGGCTCTCGTTTTACCGAGCGCAGATCGACAAATTATCCCAGACTCACGGAAAACATCAAAAAAATCATTGACCTTTGTCTGCCTCTGACGACAATAATTGCGCTTTTTGGTGGGATTTTGGCATAGTAAAGCAGGCCAAACACCCTCCGGCTTTTTATTCATTCAAACAGAGATAAATAGCTGATGAAGTTTCTGAAAAAATATCTGTTATATGTTATAGCAGCCTTAAGTGTCAGTGGCGGTGTGGTCGCGCAGAACCTGAATGTTCTCAACTGGTCCGACTACATCGCCGATGATACGCTGAATAACTTTGAACAGCGCACAAAAATTAAGGTTACCTATGACGTCTTTGACAGTAATGAGATGCTTGAAGCACGCCTGCTGTCAGGTAAATCGGGTTATGATGTTGTTGCTCCAACCAGTGAGTTTTTGTCTAGACAGATAAGAGCTGGTGTTTTTATGAAGCTGGACAAGAGTAAGCTTTCTAATTGGAAAAATCTCGATCCACAGCTTTTGGAAATGCTGAGCAGCCATGATAAGGGTAACCAGTACGCAGTCCCTTATATGTGGGGTACGACAGGTATCGGCTATAACAAAAAGCTGGTTGAGAAGGCTCTTGGTAAAGGTGTGCCTGTTGACAGTTGGGCCATCATTTTTGACCCAAAATACATGAAGAAACTGGCACCGTACGGTGTCGCTTTTCTGGAAGCACCCTCTGAAATTTTTGCGGCGGCTTTAACCTATTTGGGATTGGACCCGAACAGCCAGAACCCCAAAGATTACGAGCAGGCTGAAAAGCTCGTTGCGGGCGTTCGTCCGTATATTCGCTATTTCAACTCTTCCAGCTACATTAGCGATCTGGCGAATGGTGAGATCGCTGTAGCCGTGGGCTGGTCCGGTGATGTGCTGCAGGCCGCAGACCGTGCTAAAGAGGCCGACAATGGCGTAGAAATTGGCTACTCCATCCCCAAAGAGGGTACAGGTGCATGGTTTGATATGCTGGCCATTCCGGCAGATGCCGAAAATTCTGATGAAGCATACAAATTTCTCAATTATCTGCTTGAGCCCAAGGTGATCGCAGATATCAGCAACTATGTCTCTTACGCCAACCCAAATCCAGCATCCAGGAAATTTCTGGATAAGGACATAGCCAACAATGTCGGAATATATCCTGACGAAGAGACTCAAAAGCGCATATATGTCTTCAAAGAGATAGACTCCAAGCTGAACCGAGTGATAACCCGCAGCTGGAATCGAATCCTGTCGAACAGATAGCAGTCTGATACTGCGCTGTCTGACGCTTATGGTAGAACGTTTTGTACTACCTTCTCCACTTGTACACATACGATCATGCCGAACTCCTGCCATAGGTGTTCGGCATAATTGTTAAGGTGTACTGGACGTTTTTATTTGTACGCGTACCTGAAGTGTGCGTGGGAGTGCAGTGACTGATGGCCATTCCATCCGGATTTTATAAGAAGACTTTCAGTGCCCGAGAGAAAAAAGAGGCATTGTTGCAGATTGATCGGGTGTCCAAACACTTTGATGAGACGATTGCCGTTGACGACGTCTCTCTGACGATCAATAAAGGGGAAATATTTGGTCTGCTGGGTGGTTCTGGCTCTGGTAAGTCTACCTTGCTGCGAATGTTGGCGGGCTTTGAAAAACCCTCAGAGGGTCGCATTCTGATTGATGGGCAGGATATTACCAATCTGCCGCCCTATGAGCGCCCGATTAATATGATGTTTCAGTCGTACGCTCTGTTTCCGCATATGACTGTTGAGCAGAATGTGGCGTTTGGTTTGAAGCAGGACAAAATGCCTGCCGATGAAATCAAGGTACGTGTTGATGAACTGCTAAAACTGGTTCGCATGCAGCAGTATGCACGACGCAAGCCGCATCAGCTATCCGGTGGCCAGCGCCAGCGGGTAGCTCTGGCCAGAAGTTTGGCCAAGCGACCTAAACTACTTCTTCTTGATGAGCCAATGGGAGCACTGGACAAGCAGTTGCGTACCCAGATGCAGTTGGAAGTTGTCGAGATTTTGGAAAAAGTTGGCGTCACCTGTCTGATGGTAACCCACGATCAGGAAGAGGCCATGACCATGGCTGACCGTATCGGCATCATGGATTCTGGCTGGATTGTGCAGACTGGTTCTCCTGTAGACATTTATGAAAACCCGAACAGTCGTATGACGGCAGAGTTTATCGGTTCTGTGAATATCTTTGAGGGTGAGATCACCGTGGATGAGTCTGACCACGTTATGATCAGCTGCCCAGTGCTGCCAGTCCCCGTTTTCATTGATCACGGTATTGCCACAGCGCTGGAAGATCGTAAGTGCTGGGTTGCGCTGCGTCCTGAGAAAATTGAGATCAGTAAAGAGAAGCCGGAAGCAGAATGTAACTGGGCAGAAGGTGTCGTTTACGACATCGCCTATCTCGGAGCACACTCGGTTTATTACATTCAGCTGGCCAGCGGCTCTATTGTGCAATCCAATATGGCCAATACTATCCGTACAGCAGATCACCCGACTTGGGACGACACCGTCTATATTTCTTGGGAAGCGGATAGCAGTGTGGTACTGAATTCATGAGAAATATAAAGCTGTGTTCGCCTAACTGGTACGAGTTACGTACAAAGCTGGGCAGACGAACAGTCATTGGTATTCCGTACCTTTGGCTGCTGCTGTTTTTCCTGGTTCCTTTTGCGATAGTGCTGAAAATTAGTTTTGCCTACACGGATATTGCCATTCCGCCATACTCGTCCCTGTTTGAGTATGCGGATGAAGCATTGACCATAGTGCTCAACCTTGGGAACTATCTGTGGCTGGCTGAAGATGGGCTCTACATCTCTGCCTATCTGGGCTCTGTCAAAATTGCCCTTATTGGAACCTTGTGGTGTCTGGCTATTGGTTATCCGATGGCCTATGCCATGTCGCGGGCTCCGAAGAAGTGGCAGACGGCGCTGCTGATGGCCGTCCTGCTACCATCGTGGACATCATTCCTGATCCGTATCTATGCATGGATGGGTATTCTGCGTAATAACGGTCTGCTGAATAACTTCCTGATGTGGCTTGGTGTGATTGATCAGCCACTGACCATATTAAATACAGACGTAGCCGTTTATATCGGCATCGTGTACGCCTATCTGCCATTTATGGTGTTGCCGCTGTATTCCAATCTGGTCAAGCTGGATAAATCACTGATTGAAGCTGCGCAGGATCTTGGTGCCAAGCCTGCTGAGTGTTTCCACAAAATCACGCTGCCACTCTCCAAAAGTGGAATTATTGCCGGCTCGATGCTGGTGTTCATTCCTGCGGTAGGTGAAGTGGTTATCCCACAGCTTCTGGGTGGCCCGGAGACCCTGATGATAGGCAAAATCCTCTGGCAGGAGTTCTTTAATAACCGTGATTGGCCAGTCGCTTCGGCATTGGCGATTGTCATGTTGTTGGTGCTGCTGGTACCAATTATGATCTTTAACCATTCTCGTCAGAAGGATCTGGAAGGGCGGTCATGATCGAGCGTAAATTTAGTTTTTCCAACATAGTATTGGGTATTGGTCTGATATTTCTTTATCTGCCAATGTTTATCCTGGTGTTTTACTCCTTCAATGCCTCCAAACTGGTCACAGTGTGGGCAGGTTTCTCTACGAAGTGGTATGTGGAGTTGTTCCATGATGACCAGCTGATTGATGCGGTATTGACCAGCTTCGAAATTGGGGTTTCGGCTGCTACGGCTGCCGTTGTTCTTGGGACGATGTCAGCCTATCTGCTGAATCGTTTTGGGCACTTCCGTGGCAGAACATTGTTTAGCGGTATGATCACAGCGCCGCTGGTTATGCCGGATGTGATTCTGGGGTTGGCTCTTCTACTGATGTTTGTCTCCATGGCCAGCACTATTGGATGGCCGGAAGACAGAGGCATGTTGACCATCTGGATTGCCCATGTGACCTTCTGTACGGCTTATGCGACGGTGGTTATTAGCTCCCGACTGAAGGATATGGATGTTTCCATTGAAGAAGCTGCAATGGATTTGGGGGCAACGCCACTCAAAACATTTTTTGTTATAACGCTTCCAACTATTGCACCGGCTCTGGCCTCTGCATGGTTGCTGTCGTTTACCCTGTCACTGGATGATCTGGTTATTGCCAGTTTTGTCTCTGGGCCGGGATCAACAACTTTGCCGATGGTTGTGTTCTCATCGGTCCGGCTGGGCGTCTCTCCGAAGGTGAATGCACTGGCTACGCTGATTATTCTGTGCGTATCCCTTGCTGCTTTCATTGCCTGGTGGTTTGCGCGTCGTGCTGATCGCATGCGGCGGGATGCTTACCAAATGCTGGGACGTGACCAGTAAATCTCCTCCTCATACGGCAGCCATCTCTCCAGATGAGCTGCCTCTTCTTTCAATTTTTGCCTGCTTCTCCCATGTGAAGACCTGTGTAAATAATAGGGACACGCTTTAAATTGCAAAACATCTCGTAGGAGATTGTTCCAGCGTGATGGGCGACTTCTGTCGCAGGAAGACCTCTCCCCCAAAGTGTTACTGTGTCGCCTGTCTTGGCATCAGGCAAGTGGGTCAGATCGATTGTCATCATATCCATAGATGTGCGCCCCAGTATTCGGGTTCTTTGTCCATTGACCAGTACTGGTGTTCCGCTGGGCGCTTGGCGGGGGTAACCATCGGCATAACCAGCGGCGACAACCCCTACACGACAAGCTCTGTCGGTAATGAAAGTCTCCCCATAACCGATCGGCACCCCAGCAGGTAGCTCGCGGATGGCAAAAATCTGCGATGTTAGCTCCATGACGGGCTCTAGTCTTTTGTCCAGAGGATGATCTTCGGTAAAGGGTGAGGAACCGTAGAGCATCAATCCCGGCCTTACCCAGTCGCCGTGGGCGGCGGGCCAGCGCATGATTCCGGCAGAGTTACAAAGACAGGTCTCTTCGTGGTAGCCGGCCGTTAATGATTCAAAGATCCTGATCTGTTCAGGTGTTTTGAGCTGTGCTGGCTCATCAGCGCTGGAGAAGTGGGTCATCAGTACGATTCGATTCACTTTTGCACAAGCTTTCAGCTGTGCATAAGCTGATGCAGTCTCGTCCGGTAAGAATCCGATACGATGCATACCGGTATCAATCTTTAACCAGATATCAAAGGGTTTTCCTTTCCAGCGCTGCAGTGCTTTGATCTGCTCTGGCTGTTGAACGACAGTAGACAGATTATACAACTGCATAAGTGGTAGCTCATCCTCACTGAAAAAGCCTTCCAGCAGAAGAATAGGGCTTTTTATTCCCGCATCTCGCAGAAGAATAGCCTCTTCAATGCAGGCGACAGCGAGATAGTCTATGTGCTGCTCTTCAAGAACTCTGGCAATGGGGATTGCGCCATGACCATATGCGTCTGCCTTGATAACGCCGATAACCTTTTTTCCAGCTGTCAACTCTCGGATGAGCTGTAGATTTTTGCGTAACGAGAAAAGGTTTATCGTTGCCTGTGTTGGGCGACTCATCTTGGAGGTGACTCCGATCCGTGAAGCATGAAACAATACCGCACTTTTACCATGATAATGTTTGGCGGGAAATATGGGTTCATCATTTCCCCGTGGGCTTATCTTCTGTTGTGTATCGTTTTATACCATGAGAAACCGAAAAGAAGTTACCCGGCAATTAGACCGGATTGACCGTAACATATTACGCATCCTGCAAGACCAGGGGCGAATATCCTATGTCGATCTGGCCGATAAAGTCGGTTTGAGTACCACGCCGTGCATGGAGCGGGTGAAGCGCCTTGAGCGTGAAGGCGTTATTCAGGGCTATAGTGCCCGCCTTAACCCGGAATTTCTGGAGGCTGGTCTGCTGGTTTTTGTTGAAATCAGCCTGGAAACCAAATCTGGCGATATTTTTGAGGAGTTTAAAAATGCAGTCATCAATCTGCCAAATGTTTTAGAGTGCCATCTGGTATCTGGCAATTTTGATTACTTGATCAAAGCTCGTATCTCCGAAATGGCGTCGTACAGAAAATTGCTTGGCGACATTCTGTTGCGTATGCCTGGCGTGCGGGAGTCGAAGAGTTACATCGTTATGGAGGAGGTAAAGGAGACGATGAGTCTTCCAATAGAAGACTGATGCAATCGAAGGCTGAGGCAAGAGGCAGCCGCTATCGCGCTGATGTGGCTCAGAGACTGCCTCGATTCAGATATACGACGAACGCTATTTGTCACTGTTTTCAGAGATTGCTACTCAAAAGTCCCGAATAAAATAATTCAGGGCAACCTGATTTTGATCAGAAATATTCACTATGTGAAAGCCGGCCTCAAAATCCGTGGTGTTCTCTGAGGCTTGACACCATATGCACATTGCAGAGAGTTCGATCAAGCGTCTGCCATCGAGCTCGGGAATTTCGACAGTTAGCTCCAGCGTCTCTCCCGCCTCAAGTGGGGCGGTGCATGACAGTATAAACTCCCTTTGGGATATACCGAAAATGCGGCCAAAAGGCAGGCCATTTCGAGTGCTGAAGACATTTGTGGCGACAGCGAGTCGTTTGTGAATACGTCTGCTTTTGTCCTGAAGCGTTTCTATCATAAGTGTAGTTTCTTTCTTGCTGTTGAATTTTTATTGTTCTTCGGAGAATACCGACCCTTACCAGTCAGCACAAATATTGTCTTCAAAGCAGGCATGAGAAAAACAGATTTCATTGGTGTTGACGCTGTATAAAGCTCCGTGCATGGTAAGGGGAGCCGTATAATAAAAATCAGGCGGAGGATCCCGCTTATGTTTACCGAAATGAAAAAAAGTCGGACGACAGAGTTGCATTTTAAGTCCGATCCGGAAACAGGCTTACAGGCAATTATTGCACTTCATAACACCAGCAGAGGTCCCGCACTAGGCGGCTGCCGGTTCTTTACATACACCGATACCGATGAAGCCATCCATGATGCGATTCGACTCGCTAAGGGGATGAGTTATAAGGCCGCTTTGGCAGGTATTGAGCAGGGTGGCGGTAAAGCCGTTATTGTTGCACCAAAAGAGCTTCAGGATCGTGAGGCTCTGTTCTGTGAATTTGGCCGTTTTGTTGACAGTCTTGGTGGTCGTTACATCACCGCTATGGATGTGGGCACAACGGTAAATGATATGGATACCATCGCCAGTACTACCGACCATGCCTCCTGTACATCAAAGAGTGGTGATCCATCGCCGTATACTGCGCTTGGTGTTTTGCATGGCATCAAAGCCAGTCTCAAAGCTTGCCCTGATCTTCCTGATGATCTTGCTAATGCCCATATTGCGGTGCAGGGGCTTGGTCATGTCGGGTTTGCACTTTGTGAGTTGCTTCACCGGGAGGGAGCCCGGTTGACCGTGAGTGATATTGATACCGAAAAAGTCCTGTTGTGTGAGCAGCAGTTTGGTGCTGAAGTTGCCGACCCGGGTGAAATAATTTTGGTCGCATGCGATATACTTAGCCCCTGTGGAATGGGGGGCGTTATTCAGGCTGATACAGTCAATAAACTCCGCTGTAAGGCTATTGCCGGCTCCGCAAACAACCAGTTGGCGACACTGGATGCCGGTCTTGCACTACATCGTCAGGGTATCCTTTATGCCCCGGATTATGTGGTGAATGCTGGTGGTTTGATCTATGCGTCTTTGCTTCGTAAAGGGCAATCTTCGGCGGAGATTAATAAGCGCATCAAAGTCATTGAGCAGACGGTGATCAAACTCTGTCAGCGACATAAATCCAACGGTGAACCGACCAGCCTGATTGCAGACCGAATGGCCGAAGATATTTTGTATGGTTCGAACTATCAGCAGTGTCAGGCCGGCTAAAAGGAGGTTCGCATGCCTACTACATTGGACGATGGAAATCTGTTCAGGGTACATCGTGATAATATTCCCTTTGTGCGTTATCTCGGTGTGGATGGACAGCCGACACAATCTCTGCCTGCCTGGGTTGAGGATAAAAACAGACTGATCGGCTACTACACGGCGATGGTCAAAACACGGGATGCTGATCGTAAGGCTATTGCCATGCAGCGTACCGGTCAAATGGGCACCTACCCTTCAGGCCTCGGTCAAGAGGCTCCTGGTGTCGTCTATGGCTCTCTGATGCGGAAAGAAGATGTTCTGGTTCCCTATTACCGGGATCTTTCCGGGCAGTTGCTGCGTGGTGTCGAGCTCTCAGATATCTATCTCTACTGGGGCGGTGATGAACGGGGCTGTGCCGGAGTTGGCTATGGACAGGATCTGCCCAACTGCGTGCCAATCGCCACTCAGGCTGGTCATGCTGTCGGCATTGCCACGGCCTTCAGGATTCGTGATGAGCAGCGCGTGGTTGTGACCACTTGTGGTGATGGCGCTACCTCCAAGGGGGATTTCCTTGAAGCGTTGAATCTGGCCGGCACCTGGCAGTTGCCGGTGGTCTTTTTGGTTGTGAATAACCAATGGGCGATCTCTGTTCCACGACAGATTCAATGTGGTGCGCCAACCTTGGCCCAGAAAGGTGCTGGAGCCGGTCTTCCCTGTGTACAAGTCGATGGTAATGATGTGGTTGCGCTCCATGAGGTGATTGGTTCTGCTATTGAGCGAGCGCGTAGCGGCAAGGGAGCCATTGTGATTGAAGCGATGACCTACCGTTTGGGAGATCATACGACGGCTGATGATGCGACTCGCTACCGTTCCCATGAGGAAGTGCGTAAAGGTTGGGAAGAGGAGCCGGTCAAACGTCTGCAGACGTATTTATATGAGCGTGGCTGGTGGAGCCCTGAACAGGAATCTGCGCTGCAGGATGAGGTGAAAAAATTTGTTCAACAGGCTGTGGATAACTATTTATCCACAGACCTGCCAGCGGTTTCTGATCTGTTCGATTACCACTATGCCCAGATGCCTATTGGCCTCAGGCAGCAGTTGGAAGAGATGCAGGGAGGGCTGAATGATGACTGACGAAAAGAGCACTTTTGAAGAAAAAATAACATTGGTTGAGGCCGTTAATCTGGCTCTTGATCACGCCATGGCAGACGACAAAGACGTTGTTGTTTTGGGTGAAGATGTCGGTACTAATGGCGGTGTGTTCCGTGCAACCCAGGGCTTAAAAGATAAATACGGCTTGAAACGGGTGATGGATACACCGTTGGCAGAAGCTCTGATTGCCGGTATGACTGTCGGCATGTCGACTCAGGGCATAAAGCCAGTGGCAGAAGTCCAGTTTATGGGTTTCATTTTCGCCTGTATGGAACAGCTGGTGGGGCATGCTGCACGTATGCGTAACCGAACCCGTGGACGACTCAGTTGCCCACTGGTGATTCGTGCACCTTTTGGTGGCGGCATCCATGCACCGGAGCACCACTCGGAAAGTACTGAGGCACTGTTTGCTCATATTCCCGGATTACGGGTGGTGATTCCTTCTTCGCCTGTGCGCGCTTATGGTCTGCTGCGGTCCGCTATTGATGATCCGGATCCGGTGATATTTCTCGAACCGAAACGTATCTACCGGGTGCAAAAGCAGATGTTGCCAGAGCCGGGGTTCCGTCTGCCACTCGATACCTGTTTTACCCTCAGGGAGGGTCGTGATCTGACGCTGGTCACCTGGGGCGCTTGTGTTCGTGAATGTCAGGAGGCTGTACGACACCTGTCTGAAGAAGGCGTGAGTGTAGAGCTGATAGACGTCGCCACGATTAAACCGTTGGATATGGATACGATTCTCGCCTCTGTTCGCAAGACCGGACGCTGCGTCATTGTCCATGAGGCCGCTCGTAGTTTTGGTGTTGGAGCGGAAATTGCGGCAAAGGTATCCACAGAGCTGTTCCATGAGCTGCATGCACCGGTGCAGCGGGTAGCGGGATACGACATAACCATGCCCTATTACCGAATGGAGAAGCACTATCTTCCCGACACAAAGAGGATCATGCAGGTATGTCGGACAACGTGGGCTGAATAAAAAAGTGCAGATTTTTTACTTCGATTAGTTTTTGCAAACACAATATTTATTACTAATCTGAATAACAAAGACTTCGGTCATCATCTTCGGCCATCATCTTCGGCCATCATCTTCGGCCATCATCTTCGGCCATCGTAGAGAAGATATTTTGAGCCGGAGTCATGGGGGAGGGGTCATGGGGGAGGGGTCATGAAATATTTCAAATTGCCTGACCTGGGAGAGGGGATTCCCGAGGCGGAAATTGTTGAATGGCATATCCGTGAAGGGGAAGCCGTTCAGGAAGATCAGATTATTGTTTCCATGGAAACTGCAAAAGCGGTGGTCGAAGTGCCATCGCCCTGTGCCGGTGTTGTGGTTCGTCAGTTTGGTCAGCCGGGTGATCTTATTTACACCGGTGAATCACTGATTGAGTTTGAAGGTGATGGGGAGGATACCGGAACAGTGGTTGGCTCCATTCAGGAAGCCGGCAAAGCCTCATCAGATGATGACGAACAATTTTTTATTGGTGCTGCGCCTTCTACTGAAGAAGGAAAAAACAAGATCGTTCATCGTCGTGCAACAGGAAAAACGACTCTTCAAAGCTATGAACTTGAGAACGGAGAACCTTTACGTGGGGTTCGGCGGGAGATGGCTCACAGTATGTCGCGTTCCCATCGGGAAGTGGCCGCAGTCACTCTTTTTGAAGATGCCGATATTCACCAGTGGGGTGATAAGCAGGATCTGACTGTGCGAATTATTCAGGCGCTGGTGGCTGGCTGTAGCGAAGTTCCGGTTATGAATGCCTGGTTTGATGAGGTCTCTGAACAGTTGCAGGTGATGGAATCTATTCATCTTGGGCTGGCGGTAGACTCTCCCCATGGTCTGTTTGTGCCGGTTATGGATGATGTTCAAAATTTAACGGCCGCCAAATTACGTAAAGATATTAATGCTCTGAAAAAAGGTGTTCAGGAGCGAAAGCTATCTCCTGATGCTTTTCGGGGGGCGACTATTTCGCTGAGTAATTTTGGTGCACTGGGTTGCGGGCGTTATGCGACGCCCGTTGTGGTGCCGCCGTCTGTTGCCATTTTGGGTATCGGTTCTGTTGGCGAACAAGTGGTGCCGTTTAAGGGAAAACCAGCCGTACATCGTGTTATTAGTCTGTCATTGTCATTTGATCATCGGGCTGCCAGCGGGGGAGAAGCAGCACGATTTTTGAAGGCTGTTGTACAACATTTGGAGCAAAAGAAATGATAATACGGTTGCAGGGCTGACCGATTCGTTTTACAAACATAGGAAGAATAATAAAAATTGTATTACGGAGCAGACAGGTAGTCGCTCCTGTAAGCCGTATACACGGCGTTGTATACGGCTCTCAGCGGGGATAGGGGAAATATATGGATATTTTTAATAACTATCAGCAGCGTTATAAGGAAAAAGAACAGGAGGAGATGTCTCTTCAGGAGTATCTCCAGCGATGTAAAGAAGACCGCATGGCATATGCCAACGCAGCAGAAAGAATGTTGATGGCGATCGGTGATCCGGAACTTGTTGATACCTCCCGGGATCCCCGTCTCTCCCGAATCTTTTCCAACAAATTAATTAAACGCTATAAGGGTTTTGAAGAGTTTTATGGCATGGAAGATGCCATTCAGCAGATTGTTTCCTACTTCAAGCATGCATCTCAGGGGCTGGAAGAGAAAAAACAGATTCTCTATCTGCTGGGTCCGGTGGGTGGTGGTAAATCATCTCTGGCGGAAAAACTGAAGAGTTTGATGGAGAAGGCTCCATTCTATGCCATCAAGGGTTCTCCGGTTTTTGAATCCCCGCTTGGCCTGTTTAGCCCCGCAGAAGATTCCGCCATCCTGGAGCATGAGTATGGTATTTCTCCCCGTTATCTGCGTGGGGTTATGTCTCCATGGGCGGTGAAGCGGTTGCATCAATATGGCGGCGATATTACCAAGTTCAGAGTCGTAAAACTGTGTCCGAGTATTTTGGATCAGGTTGCTATCGCCAAGACTGAACCGGGCGACGAGAATAATCAGGATATCTCCAGCCTTGTCGGTAAAGTAGATATACGGCAGCTAGAAGAATATTCCCAGAATGATCCCGACGCCTATAGTTTTTCAGGTTCGCTGTGTCGTGCAAACCAGGGCATTATGGAATTTGTGGAGATGTTCAAGGCGCCGATAAAGGTCCTCCACCCACTGCTGACGGCTACTCAGGAAGGTAATTACAACAGCACCGAGGGCATGAGCGCCATTCCTTACGACGGTGTTATTCTTGCTCACTCGAATGAATCCGAGTGGCAGACCTTCCGTAACAACAAGACCAACGAAGCCTTTATCGACCGGGTAAATATTGTCAAAGTTCCGTACTGCACCCGGGTAACAGAAGAGGTAAATATCTACGGTAAACTGCTGGAGCACAGCTCTTTGAACAAGGCTCCCTGTGCACCAGATACTCTTAAGATGCTGGCACAGTTTATCGTGCTCTCACGGATTAAGGAGCCAGAGAACTCCAATATTTTCTCTAAAATGCGGGTGTACGACGGTGAAAGTCTGAAAGATACCGACCCTCAAGCCAAACCACAGCAGGAATATAAGGATGCTGCCGGGGTTGATGAGGGAATGGATGGTCTGTCTACCCGTTTTGCCTTCAAAATTCTTTCAAAAGTCTTCAACTTTGATCCTTCTGAAGTGGCTGCCAACCCGGTGCATCTGCTCTATGTGCTGGAGCGCGAAATCGAACAGCAGCAATTTCCTCAGGAGGTTCATGAGCGTTATCTGCGCTTTGTGAAGGAGTTTCTGGCCCCGAAATATATTGAGTTTCTGGGCAAGGAGATTCAGACCGCCTACCTCGAATCCTACTCAGAGTACGGCCAGAACATCTTCGACCGTTACATCACCTATGCCGATTTCTGGATTCAGGATCAGGAATACCGTGATCCGGAAACAGGGGATATTCTCAATCGCGGCTCTATCAATGATGAGCTGGAGAAGATCGAAAAGGCAGCCAGTATTGCCAATCCAAAGGACTTCCGGAACGAAGTCGTTAATTTCGTGCTGCGCGCCAGAGCCTCCAATGATGGCATGAATCCGAGTTGGATGAGCTATGAGAAGATGCGTGCCGTGATTGAGAAGAAGATGTTCTCCAATACTGAAGATCTGCTTCCGGTGATTAGTTTCAACGCCAAAGGCAGCAGGGACGATCAGCGCAAACACACTGAGTTTGTGAAGCGGATGATGGAGCGTGGCTATACCGAGAAGCAGGTGCGCTTGCTCTCGGAGTGGTATATCCGGGTACGGAAGTCCCAGTAAACGACTACAGATAGTTAATGCAGTAGAAGTTGGACAACCGGAGCGGAACCATCACCAGGGATGTGATGCAGGTACCATGGATGGCGTCGGTTCTACTTCGGAAGTCCCTTTAATTTATCGAACGGGACAGGTTGAGGCACAGGGAGTGCGTGATGAGCATGATCATTGACAGAAGGCTCAATGGTAAAAATAAAAGCACTGTGAATCGCCAGCGCTTTATGAATCGGTATCGGAAACATATCAAAAAAGCCGTTTCCGACGCTGTGAACAAACGCAGCATTACCGATGTTGAAAGCGGCAGCAGCATCACCATTCCAAAGAGAGATCTTTCTGAGCCTGTTTTTAACCATGGTTCCGGTGGTCAGCATCAGCGGGTTATGCCTGGCAATAAAGAGTTTATTGCCGGTGATCGAATTAAACGTCCACCTTCTGGTTCTGGCAATGGCGGTAGCGGTCAGGGACAGGCCAGTAATCAGGGCGAAGGTATGGATGAGTTTACCTTCAACATTAACCACGATGAGTTTCTGGAATTTATGTTCGATGGGCTGGCGCTTCCCAATATGCGGGAGAAACAGCAACAGGACATGATGGAATTCAAAACCCATCAGGCCGGTTTTTCAACCAATGGTCCACCGGATCGACTGAATATTATTCAGTCCCTGCGCGGTGCCCATGCGCGCAGAATTGCACTTTCTGGCGGTACGAGGCGTGAGATTCGCCAACTCAAACGCGAGCTTCGAGAGATGGAAGTTCAGCCTGGAGCGATGGATAACGAGCGGGCAGAACATCTGCGTGAGCAGCTGAAAGAGCTGAACAGTAAGTTAAAAAAATTGCCGTTTATTGATGATATTGATCTGCGCTATAACAACTTTGTTAAGGTTCCCCGCCCTTCCAACAAGGCGGTGGTGTTCTGCGTAATGGATGTGTCTGGCTCCATGACTCAGGAGATCAAGGATATGGCCAAGCGCTTCTTTATCCTGCTTTACCTGTTTCTGCAGCGCAGCTACGAGCAGATTGAAGTGGTCTTTATTCGTCATCACACCTCTGCCAAAGAGGTTAATGAGGAAGACTTTTTTTACTCCAGAGAGACCGGTGGCACTATCGTTTCCAGCGCTCTGGAGATGACTCGGGACATCATCACCAAGCGTTATTCACCCAGTGACTGGAACATCTATGTCGCCCAGGCATCCGATGGGGATAACTGGGAGGGTGATTCTTCAGTCTGCAGCAAGATGTTGGTCAATGGTCTTATGCCTCTGGTGCAATACTTCTCCTATGTCGAGATCACCGACCGGCAGCACCAAAATCTCTGGCGTGAGTATGAAAGTATTCAGGATAGCCACCCAGAAACGTTTGCTATGGAACAAATTAAATCAGTAGCGGATATTTACCCCGTATTCCGCCGTCTGTTTGAAAAGAAGGAAGCCTAATGACTGATCGTCAGGGTACATCTAAAAAGAAAACAGCCAAACCCAAAGCAGCCGGGCAGAAAAAAACTTCGAAGAAGTGTGAGCCGCTGAGTATGGGGGCAGACTGGACTTTTGACCTGATCCAGCAGTATGACGAGGAATTAGCCAGAATTGCCAAGGAATTCCGTCTGGATACCTATCCCAGCCAGATTGAAGTGATCAGCTCGGAACAAATGCTGGATGCCTATGCCTCGGTTGGTATGCCGCTGATGTATAACCACTGGTCTTTTGGTAAACATTTTCTCGGCAATCACCAGCGTTACCAGAGTGGCAAGATGGGGCTGGCCTACGAGATTGTGATTAACTCCAACCCCTGTATTGCCTATCTCATGGAAGAGAACACCATGGCGATGCAGATTCTTGTGCTGGCTCATGCCAGTTATGGTCATAACTCTTTCTTCAAGGGTAACTACCTGTTCCGTACCTGGACCGATGCAGAGTCCATCATAGACTACCTGATGTTCGCCAAGAGCTATATCGCCAAGTGTGAAGAGAGGTATGGCATAGAGGCCGTTGAAGAGATTCTGGATGCCTGTCACGCCCTGATGAACCAGGGTGTTAATCGATATAAACGACCACGACCACTTTCTGCCGGAGAGGAAGAGGAGCGTCAAACGGAGCGGGCAGAGTATATTCAGCGAACCCTGAATGATATCTGGACCACGATCCCGACGCAGGAAAAAGCGGTTGAGGAGACGGATGAGCGCTTCCCGGAAGACCCGGAAGAGAACATTCTTTACTTTATCGAGAAGAATGCGCCATTACTGGAAACCTGGCAGCGTGAGCTGGTTCGCATCGTGAGAAAGGTCGCTCAGTATTTTTATCCACAGCGACAGACGCAGGTCATGAACGAGGGTTGGGCCTCGTTTTGGCACTACACACTGATGCATAGTCTTTACGACGAAGGTTTGATTGGTGATGGCTACATGCTCGAATTTCTGCATTCCCATACCAGTGTTGTCTATCAGCCGGAGTTTGATGATCCGCGCTTCTCAGGCATTAATCCTTATACGCTGGGCTTCAAGATGTTTATGGATATCAAGCGTATCTGTGAGCAGCCTGATGAGGAGGATCGACGCTGGTTCCCTGATCTGGCAGGCACCGACTGGTTGGATGCGGTGCATTATGCCATGGAGAGCTTCAAGGATGAGAGTTTTATTCTACAGTACCTGTCGCCCAAGGTTATGCGTGATCTGCACCTGTTCTGCATAATGGATAATGAGAAAAATGCCTACCTTGAGGTTGAGGCTATCCATGATGATTCCGGTTACCAACAGGTACGGGAGGCGCTGGCGGCCCAGTACAACCTCGGCAACAGGGAGCCCAATATTCAGGTTTATAATGTCAATGTGAAGGGGGACCGCTCACTGACGCTTCGACACTTTATGCATCAGAACAGGCCTCTGGATGAGAGTGCCAATGAAATCGTCAAATATGTACATCGGTTGTGGAAGTTTGATGTGAGGCTGGAAAGTGTTGATGGTGATTCTGTAAGAAAAACGATCGCCTGCCCGGATTCTCCTGAAAGGGCTATGCTCGAGTTGACGAAATAGGGTGGATAGGGGCTTCGCCTCATTCGAAAATGGGTAAAACAAGCAAAGAATAAAGCGGGTCGTTATCAGTAATAATAGGTCTGATCTGGCCTGGCTACTCGTTTGTCCAGGCCCGCTTTTATTCGTGATAATTTATTGCACAGGCAGAGAGTACAAATCTTTTTATCTTCTTTTGAAAGGTGGGCAAGAATGGTGTGGGTTTGCTGTATTTGAATATTTTCTTTAATGAAATTGAAAATTCATGTTGTCAGTAAGAACTCTATTATCTATTTTCTCAATCATCGCATTTTTCTGAGGACTGATTTAGTGAATGTATTTGATGAAATAATGCACCGTTTGAGCAGTAAGACGCGTATCCGTAGCCTATTTAAGGATATTCATGTTGAAGATTTGGAAAGAATAGTCGGTCGGTTGTCCGATGTTTTGGATGAAAAAAAGATAAATGTTGCTGAGGAAGAAGAGAAGCTTCGCGCCAAACAGAACAGCATTGATGCTATTCGAAGAATGATGGAAGAAAAAGGCGTTTCTCTGGAGGATTTTGGACAGCAATCTTCAGGAGAGAAAAAGAAACGCAATATCAAGCGTTACCTTTTTGAGTATTCTGATCTTGATGGTGGCAAGTATCGGTGGGAGGGATCTCTGACCGGTCGGGCTCCGAAGATATTTCAGGAATACCTACATAGAACCAGCAGAGAACGCCTTGATTGTATTATTGAAGAGCGTTAATTAGGCGATGGCCGTAAGAGCCTTCCCTGGGGGAACCAACAGGTAGAACAACGTCCTTTTTTTTGGTTTTCTTTTAATCACAAGAGTCGCATCATGACAGAGCAGAGCGTGTTTGACGATGGCCGGTTCAGGTTCTGTACCTTCCATGAAAAGCACGCCTGCTCTTATCATTTCTAATAGGCGCGTCATCAACAATGATGAATATTTCCGGTTGTGATGTTCAATCATTGTTATAAAACGTGGCGACGCTTTCTCTGTAGAATGCCACCTTTCCGACGTTATAACTTCAGCGCGTGATCTGCTGATGGGATGGTCACAGGTTGAGAGCCATGTACCCGGTAAAGCCTCTTTGTGGATAACTCTTCGCAGCGCCAGTATTTGCGAAGTTTTTTGAGCGCCCGAAAGGTTTTCCCACCCGACAGAGTGAACACATCTCCGGCGTTGAGGTCATCAAGCAGAGGGCCTTTAGCCGCAGGGTTGGTCAATTTCTGAATATGGCAATCGGCAGAGCTGCTGGCGCGAGGGTTGACACTGTGTGCCCTGATCGCAGTTGTTGCAGCAAGATCCAGAACATCCAGTGCCAGCAATTGTTTGAGATGTTCCCTGTAGCAGAGCTTCCATTCCGGACCGTGGGGAGCGACCTCTCTGCGATATCTGTTCCAGATTTGTGCATGGGCTATTTCGTGGGTGAAGGTCACCAGAAATTGCAAAGGGTGAAGGTCTCTGTTGACGCTGATACGGGGTGGTTTTCCCCGATGTGCCGAGCGAAAGTCCCCAAGCTTGGTCTTTCGGGAATAGGGCAGATACAGCTCAACCCGATTTTGAACCAGCCACAGTGCGCAAAGCTTTTCTGTGCCTGCCGGTAAATAGCTTTGCAGCTGTGTGGCAAGTCTGGTTATCACAAGGTCATCCATCGGCCATATTCTCAAATCAGGGGGATAAAACAGCGATCAAGGATAACGCCTGTCAGCACCGAAAACCCGATCCAGTGGTTGGACAGAAACGCCTTGAAGCAGGCTTCACGCTCACGGTGTCTGGTTAAATTTTTCTGATAGAGAAACAGAATCGCCATGCCGGCAAGGCCAGCGAAGTAGGCCGGCCCGCAGCTAAGAAGATGGCCGACAATGGCCAGGATAATCAATGTCGCTGTTTGTAACAGGGTGATAATCAGATTGTCGTAACGGCCAAACAGAATGGCTGTCGATTTAATGCCAATTTTTAAATCATCGTCCCGGTCGACCATCGCATACTGGGTATCGTAGGCGACAACCCACAACATGCATCCGACAAACATCAGCCAGGCGGCGGGATTGATAGTATCCGTCTGAGCGGCCCATGCCATAGGCATCCCCCAAGAGAACGCAAGAGCAAGCACAACCTGAGGCAGGTGGGTGAAGCGCTTCATAAACGGGTAGATCATCGCCAGGGCCGCAGCTGCAAAGGAGAGCATGATGGTCAGGGGATTGGTCATTAACACCAGCAGAAAGGCAAGAACAAGAAGAGTCGCAAAAAGTATGATGGCTTCTCTTTGAGTCACTCTGCCGGTGGCCATAGGGCGATTCATAGTACGTTTTACATGACCATCAAAATCACGGTCGGCATAGTCGTTGATCACGCAGCCGGCAGAACGCATCAGCAGAGTACCCAGGCTGAATATGATGATCAGATCAATATCGGGCCAGCCGTCGGCTGCCAACCAGAGAGTCCAGAGGGTGGGCCAGAGCAGGAGTAACGTACCGATAGGACGGTCAAAGCGGGTGAGCTGAATATAATTTTGTAAACGATTGAATGGCGAAATAGATGTCATTCGAAGGAGGCCCCCATAGATACAGCTTTCGAATACCCGGCAAAAAGAGCGGGCAAAAAGTACTCACACACTGCCAGAGGTTTATGATTTAGCATAAATTGAGAGCGTCTACCCCATACGGTGTGTCCGTGCAGGTCTGGAACTCTGGTAATTTCTATAGGGCCACGTTCCAGCTCGGGTTGGGAAAAAATAAATTCTCCCAGCGGCCGGTTTCGTAGATCGAGCAACTCCCGGTTTTTACCCTCAAGCGTTGCTGCCGGAAGAATGCTTCTGGCGAATACCATGGGGATTCCGTTACAGATCAGCATCACCTCACGGATATTGGCCTCTTCCTGCTCATTAATAGCAAGGAAGCGGCACTCATCGGCGGTTGGCTGTTCCCAATCCTGAAACAGAACATCGACTTGAAATGAGCCGGGAAATTGTGCTTTTAGTTTGGCCGTGAGAGATCCGCTGTCGGTCAACCACGCTCTGCACTCCTTGGCGAGGGGCGCAGGAAAAGCCTCACATTTATACCAGAGCTGGTTATCCAGCAAAACGGGACGAAAGGGCATACCTTGTATTTCTTAAGAGCATCCGGGCAATGTTTCATGGCAGCATGCGTGATAAGTCCTGTGCATGCAAGTTCCAGAAAAATAGCCCTGAGAATGATAGAAAATAGTTTTTGGTATTGCCCTTGGAGTAGGGCTGATTTATGGTTGGTAGTGGTGCTGACACTGGATGAGTGCAGCCTGTTCCCGGTAGTGGGCTCAGGAACGATTGTTTCGCTCGGGAAGATAAAGATAATACCAATAAAAAAAATACATTGAGGGGAATTCATGCGCAAGCCAGAACTTATTGCTGCTATCGCAGATCAGGCTGATTTGAGCAAAGAGCAGGCAGCCCATGCGCTGTCGGCAATTATTGATCAGATTACTCAGGCTATGGAGCGGGAGGAAGCTGTTAACCTGATTGGTTTCGGTTCCTTTATCCAGCGTTCCCGGAGCGCCCGCACCGGTAAGAACCCACAGACTGGTCAGCCAATCGAAATTCCTGCCAGCAACACCGTTGCTTTCAAGCCAGGCAAGGTTTTGAAAGAAGCTGTGAATAAGTAACGCACTCAAGTGCCAGTGATGTTTTAATCACTGGCACTTTGCATTCTTTTCTGTTTCCCGTTCACGACTGTTTGCTAGTCATTATCTTGATAATCATATGGTCAGCTTCAGCTAATCCCTGATTACCAATCAGGCCAATATTGGCGATAGTGTGTTCGATGTCATTCTCAATAATACCTTCCTGTCCGGTGATGTGGATGTCATCAAGAGCCATAAGGGCAGCCTTGATTGCAGCCTGAACGGATGTAGATACTTTTAGTGAGCATCCGGTGCCGGCACCATCACAAAGAATACCGGTGATATCACCAAACATATTGAACAGAGCAAACTCCATCTGATCTTTGGTACCACCGAGCAGCCAGGTAATAGCCGAGCTGGCGCCCGCAGCAGCCGTTGTGGCCGCGCAAAGGGCGGACAGGGTGTTAAGGTGGCTCTTGATATGAATGGCCGTCAGATGGCTGATAATCAGAGCGCGTGTCAGCTGTTCTTCTGATGCACCAATCCATTCAGCGACGGCAACAACCGGCATGGTGGCAGTAATCCCCTGATTGCCGCTGCCTGAGTTGCTCATAGCCGGCAGCATGGCACCATCCATACGGGCATCGGATGCTGCTGAGGAGCGCATCATGGTGGTAATCGCCAGATCTTCGCTGAGGTAGCCTTTTTCGATATTTTTGTGGAAGGTCTTACCAATTTTCAGGCCAAAATCTTGTTGAAGGCCCGCTTCACTCAAACGGGTGTTGAGTTTTGCAGATTCACGAATAAACGACAGACGCTCTATATCTGCCTGGGTTGCAAATTCATAGATGGAGGCCACAGAGAGAGTTGGCGCAGGTGCGGCGGTTTTATCGTCTTGTGCCGATGCTTCATGCACAATACAGCCATTCAGTTCCTGTAGCGTTACTTTGGTATGGTTGTCTCGAATAATAACGCGGGCACTTTTGCTACCGACGTAGGCAATCACTTCGGCATAGAGGATGGAAGAGGTCTCTGTAATACCGATCGAGACCTGCTGGTTGTTAACCAGTTGTCGGGCGGTGGCAACATACTCTGGCGTAACATTGGCCAAAACTTCCAGCCCTTTTTCCGGATCACCGCAAATGGCGCCAAGTGCTGCAGCGATGGGCAGGCCTGTTTCACCCGTGCCGGGAATACCGACACCCATGCCGTTTTTCATCAGATTGCCGCTGACAAGAATCTCCAGCCGTTCTGGCTGGTTACCAAGGAGCTTTGCTGCATAAGCTGCTGCCAATGCCGTGGAGACTGGCTCTGTACAACCGAGAGCTGGTTTCACTTTTTCCTTGATAAGGGAGATAACTCCATCCCATTCTTCGCGCCACATATTTTGGTTTTCCCTGTATTATTGCGTTGTCGTTGTAGAACTAGTTTATTGGCAAGAGGTGAGAAAAATCTGATCGTTATATGTCGTAAAAAACAAAAAAATGAAAATTTTTACTAAGAAAATCTATTATTTGAGAAGTTTTTGGTCATGGATAAAAAAGACAGAATTATCCTGAATGCTCTGCAGGAAAACTCATCGCTCTCCCTCAATGAACTAGCCGAAAAGGCAAACCTTTCCCCCAGCCCCTGTTGGAAGCGCATCCGGCGAATGGAGCAGGAGGGTATTATTCGAAAACGGGTTACGCTGGTGGATCAGAATAAGGTCGATCTGCCGTTATCCGTCTTTGTGCAGGTAAAAACCTGCAACCATAACGACCACTGGCTACAACATTTTTCCAGTACCGTATCTTTATTTGATGAGGTGATGGAGCTCTACCGTATGGGCGGAGAGTGGGACTACATGCTTCGGGTGGTGGTGAGCGATATTCACGCCTACGATCGATTTTACAAAAAACTGGTCAAAAGTATTCCTGACCTGTGCAATGTATCGTCCAACTTTGCGATGGAGCAGATTAAGTATACGACAGCGTTACCCTTGTAACGCCGAAGAGCATAAAGACTCAGGCATCAGCAAATCGGTCTCCATGGGGCAGCCATCTGTCGATAAGAGGCTGTGCGTGGGTCGGAGCCTCCCTGAGTAGTTGTGCAGCTGCTCCTTTGATGTCTTCCAGCAGCAGCTTGTCCCGTTCCAGATCGGCCACACGGAACTGTACCAGACCGGTTTGCCGGGTTCCCAGAACTTCACCGGGGCCGCGCAGCTCAAGATCTTTCTCTGCGATAACAAAGCCATCGCTGGAATCCCGCATGACCTGCAAGCGCTCCTTGCCATGCTGAGAGAGCGGCGGGTGATACATCAGCACACAGTGGCTGGCAATGCTGCCTCGGCCAACCCGTCCCCGAAGCTGGTGGAGTTGAGCAAGACCAAGTCGTTCAGGGTTCTCGATAATCATCAGGCTGGCGTTGGGAACATCCACTCCGACCTCGATAACGGTGGTGGCAACCAACAGGTGGGAGTGACCCTCTTTAAAGGCGGCCATCACTTCTGCCTTCTCTGTCGGCTTCATACGACCGTGAATAAGGCCTATAGAGAGCTCAGGAAGAGCTTTGCGGAGTTCTTCCGCTGTTACTTCAGCGGCCTGACACTGAAGCGCCTCAGACTCCTCAATAAGCGTACAAACCCAATAGGCCTGTCGTCCATCAATACAGGCAATGCGAACACGCTCAACGACCTGTGGACGACGATCATCGCCCATTACAATGGTATTGACCGGTGTTCTGCCCGGCGGCAGCTCATCGATCACTGAAAGATCAAGATCAGCGTAGGCACTCATAGCGAGCGTTCTGGGAATAGGCGTCGCTGTCATAATAAGCTGATGAGGCATAGCCCCGATGTTACGGCCTTTTTCTCGCAGAGCCAGCCGCTGGTGAACACCAAACCGGTGTTGTTCATCGATAATAGCAAGCGCTAGATGATGGAACACGACATCATCCTGAAACAGGGCATGGGTTCCCACTACAACCTGCGCGTCACCGGAACGGATCAGCTCCAGCTGCTGTTCACGTTTTTTGCCCTTGGTTTTACCCGTCAGCCAGGCAACAGTTATCCCCAGCGGCTTCAGCCAGTTGTGGAAATTGTTGTAATGTTGCTCGGCAAGAATCTCGGTGGGCGCCATCAGGGCCGCCTGTGAAGAGCTCTCCACAGCCAGCAGCGCCGCCAGTGCCGCCACCACGGTTTTTCCGGAGCCAACATCACCCTGGACCAGACGCAGCATGGGGGCATCGGAGGCGAGATCGTTGCGAATCTCTTCAGCAACGCGCTGCTGTGCCCCCGTCAGTGTGAAGGGAAGGTTGGCAAGAAACTTATCCACAAGCTTGCCTGTGCCGTGCAATGGCAAACCCTGCTGTCTGCGAACTCGCTGGCGAATCTGCTGCAGACTCAGGTGGTGCGCCAGTAGCTCTTCAAAGGCAAGCCTCTGCTGGGCTGGATGGCAGCCTTCCATAATCTGGTAAACATCGGCATTTGGGGGAGGCTGGTGCAGAAAACGTACAGCATCGGTCAGGTTCCAGAGATTGAACGGTTGCCGAACCGCTTCCGGAAGCCACTCTTGCAGGGCCTCCCGGTTATCGAGGAAGCTTAACGCCTGCAAAGACAAACCTCGCAAACGTGCTTGTGTCAGCCCCTCTGTGGCGGGGTAAATCGGTGTAAGAGTGTCTTCTATTGGTTCCGGATTGTCGTCATTTAGTACCCGATATTCCGGGTGATAGATTTCCAGTCCGTGGGCTCCCCTTCGGGGTTCACCAAAACAGCGAACGGTCGCACCCTGTTTCAGGCCATTTCTCTGGGCTGTGCTGAAATGGAAGAAGCGCAGGGTGATGGTGCCGCTGCCATCTCGAATTTTGCAGACAAGACTTCGTCGTTTACCCATAGCGACATCTGTCGAAGTAACGGTGCCCACCAAAACCGCATCCATACCGAGCTGGGCATTGCCGATGGGGGTGATGCGGGTTCGATCCTGATAGCGTAGCGGCAGGTGAAACAGCAAATCCTGCAGATTATGTATGCCAATTTTTGCCAATTTCGCTGCCAGCGCATCTCCGACGTGTTTGAGGGTGGTTACGGGAACTTCATGCAGTGCTTTTGAGGTATCTGTCATGGACTGTTTCGCCTGAGAGGAGTGATAGGACACTGGCGGATAGCTGTTTCCAGTGCATCAATCGCTTTCAGGCGGGGGAAGCTGGCACGCCATGCCAAAGCAACCGTTCTGCTGGGAGCCGGCGCTTCAAAAGGTCGTGTGGTCAGTAGCTCTTTGGGGTAGTGACTGTCGTTACCAATGGCGGAACGAGGAATCACCGTAACACCCATACCTGAGGCAACCATATGACGCATGGTTTCCAGAGAGGTAGCCTCAATAGTGGTCTGTTGGGTCAGTTGCCTGTTGTTCTCTTTTTGGGTTAGCGCAGGACAGGCTTCCAGAATCTGATCGCGGAAACAGTGTCCTTCACCCAGCAGAAGCAGGTCGGTATTGGCCAGATCATCCACGGAAACATTTTTTTTATCAGACCATGGGTGGTTACCAGGCATCAATACCATAAAATCTTCGTCATACAGTGCTTTGGTAACAATATCGGGCTCGGTGAATGGCAGTGCGATGATAATGGCATCAAGCTCACCCAGGCGCAGACGTTGACGTAGTGTATGAGTAAAGTTCTCTTCCACGTAAAGTGGCATGTCCGGTGCGACCTGGCGCAACTGTGGCACCATACGAGGCAACAGGTAAGGTCCAATAGTGTAGATTGTGCCGATACGCAGCGGAGTAGAGAGTTGATTCTTGCCTTCACTGGCGATGGTTTTTATGCCGAAAGCCTCTTCCAGAACCTTTTGCGCCTGCTCAACAATTTTGTATCCGAGGGGCGTGACGCGCACCGCAGACTTGCTGCGCTCAAAGATCGTTATGCCCAATTCATCTTCAAGTTTCTTGACCCCTACACTCAATGTGGGCTGGCTGACGAAGCAGCGCTCTGCCGCTTTGCCAAAGTGGCACTCCTTGGCAAGGGCAACGATGTACTTTAGTTCTGTCAGTGTCATCAGGTCATATTACTGTAAATGTAGACAGCTGGAACAGATGATAGTGACTAAACTCACTGGGAGAAGTGACAACAGCGGCCGTTCCGGTGGCGGGTAGGTTACCCTTGCCGTTAATTAGCTTTTTCTATTAACTGGCAGTGAAATAATAAACCAAAATTAGAACAAAGCTGAGCCAAACATGAAATGTTTTTCGAGTTGAGCTTTATATTATGCTGGTGAGAGGGCTATGAACGACACTGACATGGTAAAAAAAAATGCGAGACCAGTCACGTTAATCGCTGGCTGTGGAGATGTAGGCAGTCGACTGGCGTTGCAGCTACAAGGAGCAGGGCATCGTGTTTATGGTCTGCGTCGCAGTATTGCAGCCCTGCCCGAAGGCGTGTTTCCCATCGCAGCAGATCTCTCTTCCGGTGATCTTGGTGAATGGCCTGATCATATAGATTATGTCGTCTATTCGGCGGCGGCTGAACATAGGACAGAGGACGCTTATCGGAAAATATATGTTGAAAGTCTTATGGATGTTGTGGGAAAGATAAAATCTTATCCACAGCTCCCCAAGCGAATATTTTTTACCTCAAGTACCGCTGTCTATCACCAGCAGAATGACGAGTGGGTAGATGAGTTATCTGAATCCCATCCGAAGACGTTTAACGGCCAGATCATGCTGGAAGCGGAGCGCCTGTTGCTCGATTCAGGGTTGCCTGCCACGGTTGTTCGCTTTGGTGGTATTTATGGTCCGGGGCGCAGCGCCATGTTATCCAGAATTCAGCGAGGAGAGGTCTATGCCAGAGAGCCGGTCTGCTTTGGCAACAGGATTCATGCTGATGATTGTGCCGGTCTGCTGGCGTGGCTGATCGGGCTCGATCGCAAAAATTTCAGCGTTCAATCACTTTATCTGGGAGTAGATTGTGATCCTGCGCCGCTGGGGGAGGTGACCCACTGGTTGGCAGAGCTGATGGGAATACAACCAACGGCAGAGGTTGTGGCGGAACATCGAGGCAGTAAACGGTGCAGCAACCAGCGCATAGTGGAGGCCGGTTATCCCTTTCAATACCCTTCCTACAAAGAAGGGTACCGAGCGTTACTGGACGATTGAAAGACGGTGGCCAGTGCTGCAAAGCTCAAATAGCCATACCACCGTCATTCCCGCGAAGGCGGGAGTGACGACAATGATATGGGTATGGGTTTTCACGCTGTACGGCACTAGCCCTTCAGAAACAGAATAGCCTCGACCTCAACCGGTACGCCTTTGGGAAGCTCTTTGACACCCACCGCCGCACGGGCTGGATAAGGCTCTGTAAAGTACTCGGCCATGGTTTCATTTATCAGCGGGAAGTTGTTGAGATCGGTCATGGAGATATTGACCTTTACGGCATCCTCCAGCGAGCCTCCGGCTGCTTCGGCAATCGCTTTCAGATTTTCAAAACACTGGCGAGCCTGGGCTTTGAAATCACCTTCGACGACCGTCATAGTCTCGGGAACCAGAGGAATCTGACCAGAAATGTACAAGGTTCTGCCAACTTTCACCGCCTGTGAATAGGTGCCGATTGCCGCAGGTGCCTTGTCGGTATGAATAATCTGTTTATTACTCATTGCTATGTGTTTGCCTCAGTGCGGTGGCTGGAGGGGCAGCATGACAGGTTGCATACTGACCGTCCAGAACCCCGCCAGCTGACGGTTCAGGTGCGCTCTCGTTCCTGATCAGCCCTCTTTTCTGGAGCGGGAAATACTGTGGACGCCTTTGATCGTACGCAGACGTTTAATAACGTTGGCCAGATGCACACGGTTACGAACCCGCAACTGGACAATCGACTTACTCTGGTGGATACCCTGCTCATCGACAACGATTTTGTCGATGTTGGCACCGGTGGCAGACATGGCGGTGGCCATAGCGGCCATCATGCCTTTCTGCTGGTCAACAATGAGATTCAGTTCGATCACGAATTCGCCCTGAACATTTTTATCCCAGGCCACTTCCAGAATTTTCTCCGGGCTGTGGCGAATATCGGCGATATTGACACACTCCTGGTTGTGGATAACCAGCCCTCGACCGGCGCTGACATGGCCGACTATCGCATCGCCGGGTATCGGATGACAGCAGCGGGCAAAGCTGATGATCATACCCTCGGTCCCTTTGATGGTTAGAGGTTTTTCCGGTGCCGAGTCGACCTGATCGGGTTTCATCAACTGGATGTCCAGCAGGCGGCGGGCAATTACGTAAGCCATTCGATTGCCGAGTCCGATATCTGCCAGCATTTCGTCCAGTTGTACGCAGCCGGTATGGGCGAGGACCGCATCAAGGCTGCTTGAGGAGACCTGCTCCAGGCTGCTGCCGAGGCTAATCAGCACTTTGTTCAGCAATCGGCGGCCGAAGGCGATGGATTCCGCCTGCTGTTGATTCTTCAGGAAGTGACGAATGGTTGAACGGGCCTTGCTGGTGATGACGTAGTTCAGCCAGGTGGCATTCGGACGGGTGCCGGGAGCGGTGATGATTTCGACAGTTTCACCGCTGTTTAATGGCTGGCTCAGGGAGGCCAGTTTACGATCAACCCGGCAAGCTACGCAGCTATTGCCAATATCGGTGTGAACAGCATAGGCGAAGTCGACCGGTGTCGCCCCCCGTGGCAGCTCCATGATGTCACCACGAGGAGTGAATACGTAAACTTCATCCGGGAACAGATCGACTTTTACGTTCTCAATAAATTCGAGGGAGTTGCCTGCGGTTTGCTGAAGTTCAAGCAGATTTTGCAGCCAGGAGTGGGTGCGGCTGTGGCTGCCGATCAGCGCCTCATCACCGGATTTGTACAGCCAGTGGGCAGCAATGCCGTTATTGGCCATATCTTCCATCTGCTGGGTGCGGATCTGAACCTCTACCGGAATACCATGCAGACCAAACAGGGTGGTATGGAGCGATTGGTAGCCGTTCGACTTGGGAATGGCGATATAATCTTTGAACCGGCCAGGAATCGGCTTGAATAGATTGTGCACAAGGCCGAGGGTGCGGTAACAGCTGTCGACGTTTTCAACAATAATCCGCACACCGTAAACATCCATGATCTCGCTGAAGGATTTGCGTTGATCCTTCATCTTGAAGTAGATGCTGTACAGGTGTTTTTCCCGCCCCATAACCCGGCCGTTCAGACCCTCGGTTTCAAGACGATTATTGATGCTGTCGACAACACTGCTGACCACCTCTTTGCGGTTGCCGCGCGCCTTGCGAATCGCTTTGCCCAGCATAGTGGCGCGCATCGGATGCATGGCGTGGAAGCAGAGATCTTCCATCTCAATACGGATCTGATGCATACCCAGACGTTGGGCCAGCGGGGTGTAAATATCCAGCGTTTCCTGGGCGATACGGCGACGCTTTTCAGGACGCATAACACCGAGGGTGCGCATGTTATGGAGTCGGTCGGCGAGTTTGACCAGAATAACCCGGATATCCCGAGCCATGGCGAGTGCCATTTTCTGGAAATTATCGGCTTGAGCCAGCGTTTTGTCTTCGTACTCCACATGGGTCAGCTTGCTGACGCCATCGACAATATCGGCAACAGTATCACCGAATTGTTTCTGAAGAGTGTTCTTGGTGGTACCGGTATCTTCAATGACATCATGGAGCAGGGCAGCCATCAGCGCCTGATGATCCATGTGCATATCGGCAAGAATACCGGCTACAGCCAGAGGATGGGTGATGTACGGTTCACCAGAACGGCGCATCTGACCATCGTGTGCCTTCTCGGCTAAATCGTAGGCTTTGCGAACCTGTTCAATCTGTTCGCTATCAAGATAGGCTTTCAGCCGCCAAATCAAATCATCAATAGTCGACAATACCCGTTCCTCTATTTCAGGCAATAACGGCTTCCTGATATCGAATCCACGGGTATTTTAGTGTCGCACTGTGCGCCCGGATCAGATGACTCGGGAAGCTGATTTTTTCAATAACAGCCTGAAATCAGCCTTCCAGACCAGCCAGCAGCAAGCCAGCATCATCGTCTTCACGGTCTTCATGATCGATCTGCTTGGGATCAATTTTGCCTTCTGCGATTTCGCGCAGGGCAACAACGGTCGCCTTGTCGTTTTCCCAAGGTACCTTGGGATCTTTGCCGCCGATGGTTAGCTGACGGGCGCGCTTGCTGGCGGCCATAACCAGTTCAAAACGGTTGTCTACGTGTTCCAGGCAGTCTTCAACGGTTACTCGCGCCACGGTATGCTCCACTGTTTGATAAAACAGGCTTTGATAAAACAGGTTAAACGGTTCCGGATGGTCAAAATGGGAGGCTTCAATAATTTCTGACCCGCTTTTTAAGCTGTTTGCTATTAAAGCCGCTCACTATTAAAGCCACTCACTTAAAGCCAACTGACCGCAAGAATCCCAAACTGCCAGTTTACTGAATGACAGGCAATTTTGACAAGGACGGTTTTGTAAGTAAAACAAACCATTTTTCGCGGTTATTCCACGAAAAATGACCTGAATTGCCAAAATCACGATTTACCATGGCAATACAGCCCCTCCTTTCGATCGTTGGGGTAAGCAGTATTTCCCGCTCATGGCTGTTTAATAAATTACTGCAGCAAATCGCTCAACAGATCTTTGCGGTATTCCTGCTGGAATTCCAGTCCCAGACGCTGGCTGCGAATCACCGCTTTCAGGTCAAGCAGGGCTTCATCAAAATCATCGTTGATAATGATGTAGTCGAACTCCTTGTAGTGGGACATCTCGCTCACAGCTTTGGCCATACGCAGAGCGATAATGTTGGCACTGTCCGAGCCTCGGCCAGAGAGGCGTTTGTGCAGCTCTTTCTGGGAGGGCGGCAGGATAAAGATGCCAATGGACTCCGGTGCCAGACGACGGATCTGCTGGGCACCTTGCCAGTCGATCTCCAGAATCACGTCAGTACCCTGGGTCAGCTGCTCTTCTACCCACTCCATGGAGGTACCGTAGAAGTTGCCGAACACTTCCGCATGCTCAAGGAAGACACCCCGGCCGATCATCTGCTGAAAGGTTTCTGCGTTTATGAAGTGATAGTGCTGACCATCAACCTCGCCCTCGCGGGGGGGGCGGGTGGTGTAGGAGATAGAAACCGTCAGGTGACGACTGGTTTTCACCAGTTCGGTGACCAAGCTTGTTTTGCCAGCGCCGGAGGGGGCTGCAATGATATAAAGAGTGCCTTTGCTCATGACCTAATCTTATATTTTTCGGGCTGCGGATATAACAAAGCTCAACCCGCCAAAGATTTTTCCAGAGGCAGGCTGAGGAGATCAGCAACAGTTAAAAACAGGAAGTTATGGGTAGTATAAATTTTGTGACCCGTAGAGTCATATTTATGTGACTCAACACATCTCGGTTTTATAGACCTGTAGTCCGCAAGCCTTGTAGTTATCCAGAGCCCGCTGATGATCCAAAGTGCAGGTATGCACCCAGACCCGCTGAGCACCTTCCCAATCCCATGCGGTTTTTAATGCGTGGGAAAGCAGATGGCTGCCAAATCCTCTACCGATAAACTTGGGAGGCAGACCAAAATAGGCGATATTGATCTGGCCGCTCGGCTGTTGCTGAAGTTCGTAATAACCGGCAATACTGCCGTTTACATAGGCGACAAATGTTCGAAGATCATCGTTCTCGGCATAGGTCTGCCACTGGCCCTCTGACCATGTGAGTTTGTCAGTCCATCCCCAGAGCTCACCCACCAGTTGGTAGAGATAGCGGTTGAAGCGAAACTCCTTCTCTTTAGCCTCGATGACTTCCAGTCCGTGGGGTTGTGGCTTTTCAATAAGCTGGTCTTTTGAAGTCATTTCGAGATAGTAGGTCGTCACTTTACTCAATGGGATCGATCCTGATCATCTGTGGGTGAGGCGTCCATTATACCGAACCCCTCACTGGGCGGTATTTTCTTCTCTTCCGGGCTTTTTGCTTCCTTTCTCAGTGGCTGGCGCAGGTCTTCTTTTTGTATTCGTTATAAAATCGTCAAAGGGTGTGCTTTTTGACCAAAAAGCAGATTGCACACAAGAAGAGAAGGCTCATCTGGCCTGAATTTTTCAGGTTATTTTGTATTTTGGTTAAAGCTGCTTCCAATCGGGATATAAGCTTCAGTATGCTGATGAGTATTGCAGGGGATTTGTTGAACAGATGGTTGCTGAACACTTCTATCGTGTCGGTTATGGTTTGCCGCAGTCGGCTGAGAGAATTTTTCTTGCTCAGTCTCGGCAGAATTTAGCATCTCCCTGACAATTTTCTCAAGCTCCGGGTTAATGGTGCTTTTCAGAGGTGACTCCGAAGGGTGAGTAATTTGGGTGTCAACAAGATTGAACATCTGTGGAACTGTTTTTATTTCGGTCTGTTTGGTTTCCGGGAGGGTAGATTTACGATTGAAATGGTAAAGAACAGTCGGCTCGGCACTTTTATCCTCAGGACTTTTGCGAGTTTTGATTGTTTGGTTTGCAAATTCAGAAATGCTAAGACTATGCAGGTAGCCGTTTGAATTTACAACAATTGTCCCTTTTTTTGGAAAATACGGGCGGTGGTGGCCATTCAGGAAAAAAAAAGAGAAATTATTAAGTAGATACCTTCCGGGTTTTATGCCATTCGGATGTAGTATCCGTTCAAGTGGATACTTTCCAGACACCGTTGTCGTGTACTCTTCCCCCTTATCCAGAAGTGTTATCTGTACAAACGGATAGACGAAATCATTCGATAAAAATACGGGTATATGCTTTCTTTTTCCTGCCTCCTGATGGTGGGGGGCGTGAGGGTGCCAGTTAGGGGGGAAGTTGCCAGGCAACGCAATATGGGCTGTATGAACCTTAATGGTTTTTGGGGTGTCTATTGTCGTAACGGAGTGGATGCAGGTATAAAACTGAAAACTTGTATCAATGGAAGTACCTTCCTGATACTGCATAATCTGGGTTCTTAATATGTTTACGTGTTCTGTTTCATTATTGTCCGGAACAATCTCCCCAGCGCCAAGGAAATAATGCTGGCCAGGCGATAAATTCTTTATAAGTACCGAGCCATTCGTTTCCATGGCGCTGTTTGCGATAGTAGTGGAACCTGGAGTTTCAAGGCGTTCAGTCGATCGGGTAGCGATATCATGTGAGGATTTTGGGTGCCGTTTGGGTTTTTTAAGCTGCTTTCCACTTTTTCCGCAAACAGCGCCCGTTTCCATCTTTGGATTCTTGCCGCCACCGGGATCGGAGGCAGAACATGGTAACGGCTTATTTTTTACTGGTGAACCTTTGTCTGATAACTCATAACGCTCATCAATACTCAGATGTTCAAACTTTGACGACGGATCTTTCAGAAAATTTTGAGCAGCTACAGAAAGTTTTGAATCGGGATCGTCCGAGTCCTTATTCTTCATGCCTGTGTAAATGACCACATATATTTCTTTTACTTCTTTTATTTCATTGGGGTTGGTGGCGAATAAAACCGGAGAAACATACAAAAACAAAGCAGTCAGCAGCCATAATCCGTATGGATGTCTGTTTGTTTTGCGGGAAAGCCATGACTTTGCTGTTGGATGGGTATTTACCACAATGCTTTTCTGGCTGTGATGGCAGGTAATCGGTAATGGTAGCTGACTGAGGCCGGGGTGATAATCTATGCCTTGTTGCCTTGTTGCCTTGTTGCCTTGTTGCCTTGTTGCCTTGTTGCCTTG
>SAMEA5043665__coassemble_71_pt1 | contig 35409 bp, 34 predicted proteins | sample SAMEA5043665__metabat2_low_PE_004 | metagenome-assembled genome bin SAMEA5043665 (sample SAMEA5043665) | Gadus morhua | reverse complement strand
CGGGTTCTGTTTTGGGTGGGCAATGGAGAGTGTAGACGGGCAATGGAGAGTGTAGGCGGGCAATGGAGAGTGTAGGCGGGCAATGGAGAGTGTAGATCAGCTGTTCGTCCATATCACAAACCCTCTCGAAACGGGAGTTATGGTTGAGTCACTGACCTGCTGGGTTCAAGCAACAAGTGCCATTGACCGCCCGGTGTAATCAATGCGGGGTAGAATAGAGCCGACTCTGATTTTTCATGTTATTTGGTCTTGTGATTGCGTCATCTCGCTGCCGAAAGTGCGTGCTTTGAGCGCCAGAATGATGAGAAGCACACCGAAGATAACGGCATAGGCTGCAACCAGCCAAACCATGGCTATAGCGCCCGCGATCGGTTGCGCCATGAGAAGAACGCCAAACGCTATCGATGTGAGACCGCCGAGGATGAGGAGCCATTCACCTGTTATCTCCTTTCGCAGGCGGATGGCGGCTATGATCTCAAGAACACCCGTAGCAATCGCCCAGATTGCGATGTAGAACATGAGGGCTTCAGTGGTGATGCCAGGTGCCAGGAATGTCAGGATTCCGACGCCAACGCCGACGAGCCCCCAGAGCAGCAATACCCACCGGTGCTCGTGTTCCTTGTGTCCCGAAATAGCAGACCAGACTCCGAGGGCTCCGTCCGCCAAAACGTATGCGCCAAAGAGCAGAATCAGTACCTCGAGCGAAATCTGGGGTAGCACCCCTGCCAGAATTCCGAACACGATAGCGATGATGCCACGCAGTAACAGTAGCCTCCAGTTGCGGGAAAAGATGATGGCCAGTTGTTTCTCTGTCTCAATAATGTTCACAGTCAATCCTTGTTTCAGTAAAGGGTTAAGGTCTGACTCACTCCACGTTAAGTGACTGAAATATAGGTGGCCAAGATTATAGTTGGTTACATTGCCAACCGGGGATCGGGGAAGAGGGCTCGATCCTTTCGGGCAATTTGGGCGCAGGGCTTCTATGTTGAATGCAAATATTCCGACGCAACAGGTTGCACACTTTGAACGCAAACGGTCTTCAAAAATGGTCTGTGTTTGAGCTACATAATTCTCTTCAGTAATACTTGACCTTCGGTAATACTCGCCATCATCGAATAAAGCACTTTCCAGAGAATGATATGGACACTATAACCGCAGATGATCTCTGTTTTGACCAGAAGCATATCTGGCATCCTTATACCTCTGTCACGGCTCCGATTCCCGTCTTTCCCGTGGCATCCGCAGAAGGGGTGAATATCAAACTGGCGGATGGTCGGGTATTGATTGATGGAATGTCGTCCTGGTGGTCTGCCATTCATGGCTATAACCATCCGCAGCTGAACGAGGCGGCTCACCGCCAGATTGATCATTTCTCCCATATTATGTTTGGTGGGCTGACCCATAAGCCGGCCATTGAACTCTGTCGTCGATTGGTGGATATCACGCCGGAACCTCTACAGGCGGTATTTCTGGCCGACTCTGGCTCGGTCTCCGTCGAGGTTGCCATCAAGATGGCGGTGCAGTACTGGCGGTGCCGGGGCGATAAGCAGCGCAAAAAACTGCTCACCATCACTGGCGGCTACCATGGTGATACCACCGGTGCCATGGCGGTATGTGACCCCATAAACGGCATGCACAGTCTGTTCCGGGGTATTTTGATGGAGCATCTGTTTGTTGAGGCGCCGACCTGTGGTTTCCATGACGAATGGGATGAGCGTTATATCGCAGGGTTTGAGCAGGCTCTGCGGCAGCATCATCACGATCTTGTCGGGGTGATTTTAGAGCCGATTGTCCAGGGCGCTGGTGGTATGCACTTCTATTCGCCTCACTATCTCCGGCGAGTCAGCGAACTGTGTAAAGAGCACGGTATTCTGTTGATTCTGGATGAGATTGCTACTGGCTTTGGTCGGACGGGAAAGATGTTCGCCTGCGAACATGCCGGTATTGTGCCGGACATCATGACGGTGGGCAAAGCACTAACCGGCGGCTATATGACGCTGGCGGCAGTGATGTGTACGGAACAGGTCAGCAAGACGATCTCCGATCACAGCGTACTGATGCACGGTCCCACCTTTATGGGCAATCCTCTTGCCTGCGCGGTCGCCTGTGCCAGCCTTGATATTCTGGCTACAGGTGTATGGCAGCAGCAGATTATTGATCTTGAACAGGGCTTGCTGGAGGGGCTGAAACCTTGCCGCGAGATGTCGGCAGTGGCCGAGGTGCGGGTGCTTGGCGGCATCGGTGTGGTAGAGCTGAAGCAGCCGGTGGATATGCACACCCTTCAGCCACGGTTGGTAGACGAGGGCATTTGGGTACGACCATTTGGGAAATTGGTTTACGTGATGCCGCCCTACATTATGAATCCCGGTGAACTGGCCTTTCTCTGTGCCGGTATTTGTCGTGTTGTGGATGAGCTTTCCCGCTAAAAGAGTATGTGTCTGATCTCTCAACACCCCCGGAACTCAAAAATGCAGGGGGTGTTTTAATGGCTGAAATCACGGTTGTAATTGCACATGGCGAATTGCTCGGCGTTGCCATGTGTAGGCGATGTGGAGAATACCTTCTACGTCCATTCAGAATGGCCGGATAGGAGAACTCCCCATCCTCCTCTTCCAGTATTATTACCTGATGCCAATCAATGCCATTATCACTGAGAGCTATGGTCAACGGGGTGCATAAGTCGTTTATCACCCTCCAGACCGTCAAAGCGGAGCTGTATCCGGGATATCATTTTCTGCGCTGACTTCCCGATCAACAATGACCGTCACGCAGGCATCGGACCAAACGTTGATCGCACTTTCGAGCATATCAATCAGGGCATACACCGGCAGGATAACGCCCATCAGCTCTATAGGAACGTTCATGGTAGCCAGCAAGGTGCTGGCCAGCAAAAAACAACCCATGGGCACACCGGCATTACCGATGGCGGCAATGGTGGCAATAACGATCCAGGCCGCCAGTTCGATACCCGAGAAACTGACACCGTTCAACATGGAGACAAACAACACGGTAATTAAAATAAACCCGGCACAGGCGTTCATATTGATGGTGGTGCAGAGGGGAAAGCTGAATCGGGCAACCCGTGAGCTGATCCCCAGCTGGTTCTGGGCGGCCTCCATGGCAGCAGGCAAGGCTGCCGCGGAGGATTTGGCGAAAAAGGCCACCGTGAGTGCAGGCAACATGCCTTTAAAGGTCTGCCAGGGAGAGATGCCTTTTGTGGTCAGCAACAGAGGCAGTACCACGGTGGCCTGAATGAGATTGGCCAACAAAATGCAGAGGAAGTAGAGCAGCAGCTGGTGGCTGATGGGCTCCTGTTGCAGGGAGACCACAAAGGTTGTCATAAACGCCCAGACGGCAACCGGCAGCAGCTTGAGTATGCCGGCAGTCAGTTTCATGATGGCGGCGAACAGGTCTTCAAACAGGGTCTGTAGCCGGGTGCGCCGCTGCTCCGGAATGGCAAGGATAGCCATACTCAGGATCAGCGCCAGAAACAGCACGCTGATCACCTGCCCCTCCAGAAATGGCTGCATGATATTGGAGGGAACAATCTCCAGTACATATTGCCAGTAGCCCGTCCGGGGCTGTTCCAGAGCGGCGGGCATGCCTTGGGAAAGAGACATGCTGTCGGCGGGATCAATAATCAGCAGCAGCCCAAGGGCGATGGTGGCGGCAATCATTGTGGTCAGCAGGGTGTAGCGGATCACCCGCCCCCCCAAGCGTCCGGCACGGTTCAAATTGCCCATCCCGCAGAGGGTCGAGAGCACCGAGAAAAAGATAATTGGCGTACTCACCAGCTTTAAAAGGCGAATAAATAGCTCGCCAATGCCTTCCGCCAGGCCGTTGATGGTGGATATATCGAGCAAACCGCAGATGCCACCGGCACATGCGGCTATCAGTACCCAGGCTCCGGAATGAAAAGTTAATCGTGGCATAGTCCTGTTCCCCCATTTGTCCCTAATAGTATTAGAGACACTGTTGACTCCCATGAGTTCAAAGAAGGTAGACAGTTTTTGCTTATCAGGCAGCCAGATTCAGGTAGAGCTGGTGCAGGGCATCAAGCTGCAGGTGAAGCATTTCCAGACTACCGGTGTTGTCAACCACATCGTCGGCGATGGCAAGGCGCTGTGCACGACTGGCCTGTGAATGCAGTATGGCTTCCGCCTGCTCTCGACTGATGCTATCCCGGTTCATGGTGCGCAGGAGTTGGGTCTCTTTATCGGCATCAACGATCAGAATACGATTGACCATATACTTTTGTCTGGCCTCAAATAGCAGTGGAGAGACCAAAATGGCATAAGGCGATGTGGCCTGTTGCAGCTCAAGGGTGAGCTGTTGGTTGACCAGCGGATGGGTGAGTTGCTCCAGCCAGCGACGCTCATCCGGATTGTTGAAAATAATATCCCTCAGGGCACGACGGTTCAGATAACCATCCTCAAGGATCAAATGGTTGCCAAAGTGTTCGGCGATGCTCCGCAGGGCGGGTTGGCCGGGTTCGACAACAATCCGTGCGGCTTTGTCGGCATCGGCAATAACAATACCTTTTTGCTCGAAATAGTCCGTGACTGCTGATTTGCCACTGCCGATCCCCCCCGTTATTCCGATGACTAACACGCTGACAGCCCCTTCCATATTTATTAGTGTTAACGTTTGGCTCATCCCTTTTGCCAATGGCCAGAAAGAGATAGTCACTCAGGTTATACAGTGTCAGGTTATACCGTGGCACGCATTATTCGCAGTTGTTTCCTGCTCTTTTTTCAGGTCGTCATTGTCCAGATCATCATTGTCCAGATCATCATTGTCCAGATCATCATGGTTCAGATCATCATGGTTCAGGGCAATCCAGAAAGTATCACCGTGGCTTATTTGACTTTGGCCATGGTCACATCGCTAATAAGGCAGGTCAGGATAAAAAGACTTCCAAGAACGGCTGAATGCGTATCATAAGTGCATAACCTCTGTCGCCAGCAGGATGGTTGGTTATTTTTACAGCTAAACCGTAAACTGTCGCACCTTTTTCTGGTGTGATAATTATGTCCCGCAATCATCTTCTACTTTACTGCCGTCCCGGTTTTGAATCGGATATGGCTGGCGAAATTCAGGATAAAGCTGCTGATGCTGGCATTTATGGTTATGTGAAAACCAAAGCCAACAGTGGTTACGTGGTGTATATCACCCAAGAGCCTGACGGTGCCCATAATCTGATGCAGGCACTGAAATTTGATGAGCTGATCTTTGCTCGCCAGTGGTGTGCTGCCGTACCACTGCTCGAAGGATTGCCCTTGGGAGACCGGGTAACGCCGATTGTTGAGGCCTTGAGCGAGCATGACTTTCCTCGCTGTGGAGATTTGGTTCTGGAAACGGCGGATACCAATGAAGCCAAGGAGCTGTCCGGATTTTGCAAAAAATTTATCAATCCCCTGCGTCAGGCTCTGCGTAAGGCGGATAGGCTCACCGATAAGCCCAGCCTGAAAATCCCGCGTCTGCACGGTTTCTTTTTGGACTCGGCCACGGTTTATGTGGGCACTTCGGACACCCGCAATAGCAGCCCATGGCCGGGTGGTATTCTGCGTCTCAAGTTCCCCAAAGCCGCACCCAGTCGTTCAACGCTCAAGCTGGAAGAGGCATTTCACTATTTTGTTCCCGCCAACGAGTGGGATGAACGACTGGCACCCGGTATGAAAGCTGTTGATCTGGGGGCTGCTCCCGGCGGCTGGACCTGGCAGCTGGTCAACCGCTCGATGATGGTGACGGCTGTTGATAATGGCCCGATGCAGAAAGAGCTGATGGAGAGTGGTCAGGTTGTTCATCGTACTGAGGATGCCTTTACCTTTGCACCCATGAAGCGGGTTGACTGGATGGTGTGCGATATCGTCGATAAACCGGCCCGTTCGGCAGAGCTGATGGGGCGCTGGCTGGCACAGGGCTGGTGTCGTGAGACGATCTTTAACCTGAAGTTGCCGATGAAACAGCGCTGGCAGGCGGTGCAGGCTGCTCTGGCCAAAATTGAAGATATGTGTGCCAAAAATGATGTGCAGGTGCAATTACGCTGCAAACAATTGTTCCACGACAGGGAAGAGGTAACAGTACACGCACGGGCATTCGGTAGAATTAAATAAACCGGGAGGCTGACACTGTTAAGGTGTCAGCCCCGAGCCGGCCCCGTTACGCTGCAGAGCGGAATGTGGGGAGTCGGACAGATCCTCTGAAGTTCAGGGAGTAACTGCCTTGGCTATCAGGTCGTCCCATGCCCATAAAGCCCAGACCTTTTTTCATGGCGTTTGGCATTGAGATATCCGGGGTCATCTTACCGGTAAATGAGTAGCGGCCGCTGAGCTCCACCTGAAACGCCCCCTCGCTGATGAAGAGAGTGGACTTCTGCTCGACAGTGGCCATCAGCTTCTGATCCTGACAGGAGAGTTTTGCTACTGAATTACCAAAATCAAACTGACCAAAAGGTGACGTCAGCTGACTGTTGGTGATGGCGATATTACCCTGACCTTCATCGCAGCCGTTATTCGACAGATCCAGTGTATCAAGTTGAACGACTATGTTTCCGCTCAGGTCGCCGGGTACCGGATAGCCTATGGCTGATACCAGCCAGTCGGGGGTGGTATCCAGAGTGACGTTTTCCAGTCTCATAGCCTGATTGCTCAGGGTGAAAGTTCCCTGCCCTTCAATATCGGATGTGGCACTGCCCAGATCCCAGTCCACTTTCAGCTTTCCCATAAGAAAGGGGGCGACTTTCAGACTCCAGCGCACTGATGGCAGCACCAGCGTATTTCCGGACACCCTTATCGTTACGCTCTCTGCGACACCAGACCAGACCGTACCGGTTATACCGGTCAGCTGAACAGATCTCTGCCCCGCTGACAGCTGACTCCATAGCTTGTCGGCAGGTATATTGGTGATCAGAAAGCCGCAGTAGCTGAGCAGGCCAATGGCAGGGAGCAACAGTGTTCTGGTAATTTTTTTCCGTCGTTCAGACAGCTCAGGCTGTTTAGATATTTCAAACTGCTCTGGTCGTTTAAAAAGGTTCATTGCAGTTTCCTAATCACGCTCAAGCTGTAAACGACGAACTTCAACCATGCCACTCGTTTCGGTGGACTCCAGCTGAATATTTCTGACCTTGATCCGGTGGCTCTGCTCCAGGGTGACCAGCCATCCCATCAGCGTGTCAAAGCGGGTGTTAGCCAGTTGGATATCCAGAAGTTCACCACGATTCTGCACCCGCTGTACGGCAATTCGGTACCGTCTGGCGACCTGATGAACAATGTTGTCTATGGGTTTGTTGGCGCTGGGGTTCTCTTTGGCTCCGGTCGCCCGCAGGGCAAGAATCTGCTCTGCCTGTTGCTCCATTTGCAGCAGTTGTCCGTTACTGGCCGCCAGTTTCTTTTCGGCCTGAGCCTGTCCGTTCGACAAAGGGATGGCGATGCACTGCCAGATCAGCCAGATGATAAGAGCCCCGATACCGATGGATGAGATCCACTGCTCTCTGCGTGAGAGTTGCTTCCAACGCACGGTGATCTGATCCCAAAAGGCTTTAACCTCGTTGATGCCCTTTATCATGACTGAGCCCCTGAAATGACCAACTGCCCAGTGACTTTATCGCCACTCTTCTCAACCGCATCGATAGCGATGGTGAGCTGTTTTTCGGAACCTCGAGTGATGTCGTTTTCAAACTTCTCCCGCAGGCGGGTAAAGAGTTCAAAATTACGGGCCTCGGCCTGAATCCGCAAATTCTGTCGTGTACCGTCATAGGTTATGGATGTGGCTTTTAATTCAGGGAAGGCCGTTAAAACCGGACTGATCTGAGCCAGCATACTCGGCATACTCTGGTTACTTTGGCCTGATGGCTGCAGTGCTGACAGCTTCTGCCGCATCTGGGATTGTAGGTTGACAATACGCTCACCTGGAAACAGCTTTTGATAGATGTTATTGGTCTGTTGCTGGATGGCCACGATCTGTTGTTCCAGCTGTCGGGTATTCAGCACAAGATTGGTGGTTATCAACGCCAGAAGAACGGTCATCATTATCGCCGTAGGCACTAGCGGGCGCAGGTATTGTTTCCAGAGCGATGCGGGTTGCCACTCACCCTGCAGCAGGTTGCAGCGTGTGTTTTCGGTTTCAGGCAGTAGCAGAGCCAGAGGTGATGAATGGTGATTCTCCAGTGCCAGTTCCGCCAGAAGTTCCGCTGTATCGACATCCAGATCAGGCTGCTCATTTTTCAGACCTTCGAGGAACAGCGGCAGCCAGTTGTATTCACAGACCGCTGTCTGCCACTGACCGTAACGGGCGACCACTAGGCCATCGAATGGCAGAACGGTACATTCACTCTCCTGCCAGGGCAGCATTAGCGCATCAGGTACCCAGCGTCGTGATGCGACGCCGGCCTGTTCAAGCCAGCTGTGCCACAGCATCATTTCCGACCGGTTTGTGGCCGCCAGATGTGCCAGACCGTTTGCGTGATGCAGAACAGCAAAATGAAAGTTGTCGACATCTTCGCTCAGCTCCTCTTCCAACCGCCAGAACAGGGATTGACGGACGGCGGGTGTCAGTCGTCCAGGTGCATCCATGGTGTGAAGGGTGGTTCGGGCTGAAGGCACTAGAACGGTCGTGCGACTATTAGCGAGCAATAAACCTGTATCGTCGTCAGTTTTAACGTCGGCGCTGGCAAATTTTTCAATAAATTCGGACACCGAGAGCCAGTGACCGCTGGCAATAATAGCGATTCGGTCCTTGTTTCCGGTTTTTTCAGCGGTTTCGGTTTCGTTGCCAGCTTTGTCATCAGCTTTGTCGTCAGAGGTGTCAGCCTGCTGTGACTCTTGCAGTGGCAGATTTTGCCAGAGCAGCCAGTGTACAGATTGATCCGGATGCTCCGGCAGCCTTAATAGCAGATGAGGATTCATTACACTCCTCCAAATTTACGGCGAATAACCGTCAACTGGTTCTTTTTGGATGATTTGGCTTTGGCGCGCGCCAGCAGGCTTTTCAGTCCGGCTTCACTTGTGCCGAAACTGGCTGTGGCGCTCATTTCGAAATAGTTACTGACAATGGTCAGGTGTTTATCAATTGCGGTGCTGCTGAGGCCACTGAGCAGTGATTGGGAATAAAACTCAGCCATGCTCTCCCAGCCATTGTCGGGGCGCTCCTCGAGTATGGAGAGAGCTTCATCAACCGACAGTGAGTTGGTAAATAGCGCCGCCAGTAGCTCCGGCTGGTCGTCTGGAATGGTGTTGACATTGACAGACAACTTCGTCACCGGAAGGGCGCAGAGATAGGGCATCACTTTGTTGGCAACCGCTTTTGATACTCCGGCAACCGCCCGCCATTCACTGATATCGCGCATTAGGGTTTTGCCGGTGAGATAGGGCAGCGGCAGGGCCAGATAGTAATCATCGTTTTCGCCTTCATTCACATCTTTGGTGCTGACCCAGTTGCTGGTTGACATGGTAATCTGTTCAGACTCCCACTCCGGAATATCCAGATTCTCGAGCAATGCCGTAAAGACGACGCCCTCTGAATGTTTTTGCTGCTCCATTTGCTCCTGCTGCTTATCATCGCTCTCAACAGCTTTTGCCAGCGCATTAATATTGAAGCATGACTGGGCATCTTTGATTGATCCGCTCACCTGTCCGCCCTCCAGAGGGAAACTGGCGTTATCTGTCGCCCAGTACTGCCCGAGGTGGGAGACATCGGGCTCATCTTCAAAGCTCTGGACCAGGGTTTTGATGGCAAGGCTCTCTCCGGCCAGGGCGTACCAACGTGCCTGATCTTTTTGTTGCAAAGATTGAGTCCGGACCAGCTGACTGCGGAAAGAGAGGGTAATTTCATGGGCCAGCGCGATCAGCAGTGTCAGCATTAGCAGAATGCCCAGCAGGGCGATTCCCCGCTGGTGACCACGGCAGGTATAAGCTGGAAAATACGTCATGGCGCCGATCCCCAGGGAGACGACAGCAGATAACGTTTCTCTATAAGACCAATATCGTCCATAGTAAATTCAATCGCAATACCTTCAGGGAAGGCGTTATCGGCGGAAAGTGAGTCACGCCACTGACCCTTCAGATAAAAGCGAAACTTCAGCGTGCTGATGCCCGATAGCAAGGTCTGGGTGACCGGTTCAACATTGGTAGACGCAGGATCCAGAACGTAGTGATACTGTCGTTCAAGACGATCGTCCTGAAGACGGTAGAAAACCCGCTGAAGCTCTGAACGTGGCAGACGCTGGTCGGGGTTCTGCCAGCCGTAACGCACTAAGGCCAGCGCCTCATCATCGGTGTCCAGCATATCGTCACCGCTGAAGAGACTGGCCGTGGTCACCTCATCGAGTACCCTGGTGCCCCGGTCTGCAATCTGCTGCAGATCCTGATCAATTAACAACAGGGCGTGCTGCAGCTCCTGAAGCCGGTTGTTTTTGCGCAATACCACATCATGGGATGTCATAACGCTTTGAAAAATCTGCCAGGCACTGAGACTGACAACACTGAAAATGGCGATCGCCGCCAGCATTTCCAGCAGAGTAAAACCGTTCTGCTTGCTCATTAATCGATAGTCATTAACAGATAGTCATTAACAGATAGTCGTTGTCAGATGGTTAGCATCCGACCGTAATTACTTGACCATATAGCTTCTCAGAGTCGCCAGCATGGGGCTCTGTTCATCGTCTTGCCGCCGCACTTCTACGTCGATGGCGCGGAAATCATCGTCCCCGGTTTCAATGCTGCGAAAACGGGTAAACCAGGTTTGGTTGGCCAGCTCGTGCTGTTTTTTCTGCCAGCTTTTAGCGAGCCATTTTCCCTGAAGATGAATCTCTGTCATCTGGTTATCTGCCACCAATCGTGCGAGGATTCGCTGCTCCAGAATGGGGGTGTTACGTACACTTTCGCTGGTCATGGACAGTACGGCCATTCCCGCAATAGCCAGTAATGCCAAAGCCAGTAGCACTTCCAGCAAGGTAAAGCCTGCTACCGAATGACGAACGCAATATCGGGTACTCGGGGAGGTGAATTGTCTTATAAATTGTGTGTTGGAGATCATCATCCCTGCCTCTATTCCGGTGTCTCTTCGGCCTGACTAATGCTTCCGGATTCATCAACCAGAATAGAGATACGGTTCCCGGAATCACTGGCTGATGAGAGCTGGATTTCAGCGGGTGAGTTTTCACCAGAGGCCCAGAAATACAAGTCGGGAGTCGTTATGTTCTCTTCGCTTTGTTCATCATCTGAGTCCTCGAAGGTAAAGCCGTTACCTTTCTCATATTCCAGACTTTCCCGCCAGACGGATTCTCCCGGAAGGATCTCTATTCTGAAAGCATCGCCAATCTCAACCGGCGACAGAAGCCGTAGATCCGGGATTGGTTGCCACTGACTCTCCTGAAAAACCAGAAAACGGTATCCCGTATCTGTCTGTTGCAGCCCCATATCCCTCCCCTTGATCAATGCCTGTTCCCTGGCCGTCTGGCTCAGAAGAATCAGACGACGGGCCTCTTTTTGCATAAGGACGCCGCTGTCCTTTGGCATCAGTGAAGGCAGGATTGTGGATGCGGCCAGTCCGATAAGAACCAGCACCAGCATGATCTCCAACAGAGTGAAGCCGTGCTGGCGAGGCCGGGCAAAACTGGGCCGGTGTCGCCTGAGAGAAGACTTCGCCATGACGGGATCAGTTATTCATGTTCCAGTTACCGATATCGTCGTCTGTACCGGCCTGACCATCCGGACCTGCAGAGAAAATATCGATGGTGCCGTGTTCGCCAGGGCTCAGCAGCTGATAGCTGTTACCCCATGGATCCTGTGGCAGACGACGGATGTAGCCATTCTTGCGATAGGCTCTGGGCTCTGGGCTGCCGGATGGTTCGGTAACCAGTGCTTCCAGACCCTGTTGAGTGCTCGGATAGAAATTATTTTCCAGGTTGTACATATCCAGCGCATTTTCCAGCGCCACGATATCGCTAACCGCTTTTTGCTGATCAGCCTTATCCTTGTTGCCGATAATATTTGGAGCAACCATGCTGGCCAGTACGCCGAGAATAACGATAACTACCATGATTTCCAGCAGGGTAAAACCTGACTGTTTCCCGCGGCTTAGTGAATGTTTGTGGGAAAGTTTCATTACTATTTCCTAATGATCAAAATGGTCTTGTTTGTCAAAGATGGTTGAGTTGCCGATCAGTTGCCTATCAGGGAATTGAGATCAAGCATTGGCGTCAATATGGCCATAACGATAAAGAGCACGACACCGGCCATAGTGACAATCAATAGTGGGCTGAAGACGCTTAACGCGATATTCACCTGTGCTTCAAACTGGTCATCCTGGTTATCTGCCGCTCTTGCCAGCAAGCTGGTCAACTCGCCGGATTTTTCACCACTGGCAATGATGTAAAGCATCATCGGGGAGAACAGCTCAGTCTGTTCCAGAGATTGCCAGAGCGATGACCCCTCACGCACCCGTTCCGCCGCCCTGGTAAGCGAAACCTGCATATGCTGATTGCTCAGTACCTTTGAAGCAATACCCATACCTTCCAGCAGCGGTACAGCACTGCTGGTAAGAATGCTCAGGGTTCGGGCAAAGCGGGCACAGTCGACACCGCCCAGCACACTACCAATCACCGGACATTTTAACAGCCAACGGTCGTGAAACAGGCGGGCTGCCCGACTTCTTGCCAGTATCTGCTGGCGAATAACCAGCAGTGAAAGTATGGCGACAACAACAGTCACACCATGTGCACGAACGAAGTCGCTTATGCTTATCAGTGTCAGCGTCATCTGCGGCAGCTGTTCGCCCATATGAGCAAACTGTTCGACGACAGTGGGCACCACTGTGGTCAGCAGAGCCGCGACAACGCCTAAGGCAACCAGAGTAAGAATGGCTGGGTAAATCAGTGCCTGAATAAGCTGACCCTTGATCTTCTGCCGATGCTCGGTGAAATCCGCCAACCGCTCCAGAACCGTCTCCAGATGGCCCGACTTCTCTCCGGAAGCGACCATGGCCCGGTAGAGTCGGTCAAAGCTTCGTGGATAAAGTGCCAGACTATCCGACAGAGTCTGCCCTTCGAGAATCTTCGAGCGGACGGTGGTCATCATCGACTTCAAATGCGGCTTGCGAAGCTGTCGCACCAGCGCCTGCAGACACTCCTCCAGAGGAATACCTGCTGCGATCAGTGTTGCCAACTGCCGGGTTAACAGGGCAATTTCTGCATCGGAAGCCTTTTTCTGGAAAAGTTTGGCTAGCTGAAAAGATTGCGTACCCGTTGTCGTTGATCCGGATTCAGCACGCTCACTCGCACCCTGTTTTCCAGACATGGCTTCGACACTGACGGCATTCAGTCCGGTGGTGCGCAGTTTCTGTCTCACCTGGCGGGGTGAGTCAGCCTCCATTACACCTTTCTTCTTTTTTCCCTTGGTATCCAGGGCTTCATAGGCAAATACGGCCACTAACTTACTTCCTGACTTATTCCCTGACTTATTCTATGGTGACGCGCATCACTTCTTCTATCGTGGTGAAACCTTCAAGAACCTTCTGGAAACCATCCATTTGAATGCTTTTGGCACTCGCACGGATCTCCTGCTCAATGGCGTGTTCACCAGCGCCATCGTGGATTAACCGACGGATAGGGTCAGTGACCAGCAGTAGTTCATGAATCCCTGTACGACCACGGTAGCCCGTTTGGTGACACTCTGGGCAACCCAATGAGTGCCACAGGTGCTGATCGGGAGAGAGCTTCATCAGATTGCTTTCGAGATCTGTCGCTGGCCTGGTCTGACGACAGTCCGGACACAGGGTTCTTACCAGACGCTGGGCCAGTACGCCCAAAAGGCTGGTAGCCAGCAGAAATGGTTCGACACCCATATCCCGCAGTCGAGTCACAGCACCGATCGCGGTATTGGTGTGCAGAGTACTGAGCACCAGGTGTCCGGTTAATGAGGCCTGAATAGCAATTTCCGCTGTTTCCAGATCCCGAATCTCACCGATCATTACCACATCGGGATCCTGTCGCAGAATCGCACGCAGCCCTCTGGCAAAGGTCATATCCACTTTCGGATTGACCTGAGTCTGACCGATCCCTTCCAGATCATATTCAACCGGATCTTCAACGGTGAGTATATTGCGCTCACTGTTGTTTATTGTGCTCAAACCGGCATAAAGGGTGGTACTTTTGCCTGAACCGGTAGGTCCTGTTACCAGCAGAATACCGTGGGGTTTATCTAGTTGTGCCCGGAACTGTTCGCACAGCGTTGCGTCCATGCCCAGACTGGACAGGTTAAGCTGGACAGAGTTGCGATCCAGAAGACGCAGTACGATGCGTTCCCCGTGTCGTGAAGGCAAAGTGGATACACGCACATCGACCGCCCGGCCACCGATACGCAGGGATATACGACCATCTTGAGGTACACGTTTTTCGGCGATATCCAGTTTCGCCATAACCTTGACCCGGGACACCAGTACCGCAGCCAGTTTGCGCTGGGGGCGAATAATCTCCCGCAGCACGCCATCGATACGGAAACGTACCGTCAGATTGCGCTCGAAGGTTTCGATATGGATATCGGAAGCCCCTTCCTTGATCGCTTCACTGAGCATGGCGTTGATCAGGCGGATAATAGGAGCGCCGTCGTCTGCTTCCAGAAGATCTTCATCTTCCGGCAGATCTTCAGCCAGAGCGTGCAGACCCTCATCGTTGCCGATGTCGTTCATCAACTGTCGTGCAGCGGAAGAGTCCTGCTGGTAGTGGTCCGCCAGCATCTGTTCGAACACCGCCTCGTCCAGAGGCAGTAGCTCAATAGCGGCTCCAACAAAACGCCGTACCTCCTGCAGGGCGGCGGTCGCAGGCAGCCCCTTGTACCGAACCTGAGCCCGATCCTGACCATCCCTGTTCTGGCCATCCCTGTTCTGACTATCAAAGGAAAGAATCAGGTTAAACCGGCGGGCAAAGGAGAATGGCAGACTCCGCTGGGGAAGTGGATCAATAAGATCCATTTTCCCTATAGCCTGCTCCTCCAGGAGGACATTATTCAGAATCTCTTCTGTCATTATTTCTCCTTAGCCTTTTTACGGGCTGCGGCAGCTTTTTCCTCTTGAGCCGCTTTTTTCTCGCTGGCAGACTCTTCATCCATCTTACGACGCATCTCGTCAAGAAATGCTTTGGCTGTCGTCGGTTTCTTTGGAAGAACCGGCGTGTTGAAGCCAGGCATCAATGAAATACCTTGAGCCTGTTTGTCCAGCTGCTGGGCACGGATCAGATCGTATTTCTGACCACTGATGACATTCATGGTCAGGTCGTCCCGAATAATGGTGGGACGCAGGAAGATCATCAGGTTCTTTTTGACACGTTTGCTGGAGGTTGAACGGAACAGATGACCGATGAAAGGTATATCACCCAACAGTGGCACCTTGGAAATACTCTCCTGAACATTTTCATCCAGAAGGCCACCGATAACCACGGTGTCTCCCGTTCTTACCATGACCGAGGTCTTCACCTTACGGGTGGAAAAAGTAATGTCCACCGGCGTACGACCGTTAACGTTGGAAACTTCCTGTTCGATACTGAGCATCACCGCATCACCCGCATTAATCTGGGGCGTAACCTTGAGCTTGACGCCTACTTCCTTACGCTCGATGGTCTGGTAAGGATTGTCATTACCTGAACTTGGTGTGGAACCTGTGAGGGTAGGGACTTCATCACCCACAATAAACGACGCTTCTTCGTTATCAAGAGTCAGCAGGCTTGGGGTTGCCAGTACATTGGACTCACTGGAGGTCTTCACCGCCTGTATCAGGGACGTCCAGTCACCGGAGGTAATGCTAAATGCAGCACCGGAAACCTTGGCCAGCGCCGAGGCCAGTGCAGAAAAGTCACCGTTCTGATCAGGGTTTACGGTCGTTCCTTCGGAGGTAGTAACGGTGGATCCCTTTTTGGTCTCGGACTCTTTCATACCCATAATGATCTGACCGATAGGCACGCTGGAACCATCCTGAAACTGCATCAGACTGGTCGCATTTTTGTTGGCCAGCTGAAACGACAGATTGATACCATCACCATCAGCGACCTCCACGATAATCGCTTCTACCATCACCTGGGCACGGCGAATATCCAGGCGCTGAATGACCGAGGCCATCGCCTGCATCACGTCAGGCTTTGCTGTGACGATCAGGGAGTTGGTCTGTTCATGGGTCTCAATGGCGTACTGGGCTGTTGTCGTGCTCTTACCGCCGCCGCTGCTGCTCATCTTGCCGACGCTTTCCAGCACCTTTTTCAGATCTTCAGCCTTGGCGTAGTGAAGATAGAAGACACGGATATTACCGGTGGATTTACGCTCAGCATCCATCTGCACTAGCAGGGTCTTCATACGCTCCAGTATCTGTTCTTCGGCGGAGAGAATGAGCTGATTGGTGCTATCGTTGCTGACGATCAGCGGTGCGCTGCCGGTTGCAGTCTGCGCTTGTCCAGCGTAGAGGGAGAGCAGAATTCTTTCCATTTCACTGGCAGAAGCGTGATAGAGCTGGACAATCTCGATGTTACGGACCCGAGCCTGATCAACCCGACGCACCACTTCTGCAATGCGTTCCAGGTTTGCAGCCCTGCCACTGAGAATCAGAATATTGGATGGGTCATAATGAACGACAGAGCCTGAACTGTTAACCATTTGTCGCAAAATAGGCGACAGCTCTCTTACGGGAACATGGTTGACAGACAGCACCCGGGTGATCACAGCATCATCCCCGTAGCGGGCTGAGGTATCCTGAGAACCTGTTACCACAGGGAGAGGTAAGGTTTTGGCTTCTTTGCTGGGAACAACCTTGGTAATACCGTCTTTGGTTTCGACAACGGCAAAACCGTTAACGGCGAGGACAGATAAAAACAGTCGGTAGTACTGCTGTGCACTCAGCTCTTCATAAGCCCTGACTGTGACCTTCCCTTTTACCGCAGAGTCTATGAGTATGGTGCGGTTCAGGCTTGCTCCGACAGTACGGATAAACTCCCGGATATCAGCATTCTCAAAGCTGGCTGAAAAGTAGCTTTGGTCGTATAACGCCTTAGTTCCCGGTTGGGTTGCTGCGATATTTGTGGATAGGGGCAGTGACAGAAGTGCTGTCATGGCGGCTACCCCGATTATCAGTGCACGGTTTTTACCAGCGCACACCGACGATAGATGCATAGTGATACCTTTAGGAAATCGGTCAAGCGGATAAGTCGACTTCAAAGCGTTGGCCATCCCTTTCAATGGTCAGGGAGACCTGTTCCAGAGTTGGTAGCTGAGAGATGATTTTCAGAGCTTCACTATTGTTGGTGAGGTCATAACCGTTAATGGCTGTGGCAATATCATTGGGCTTCAGCCCCAGTTGATCAAAATATTGCCGATTCCGGGCCGGGTTGACTCTGTAGCCCTGTAGTTTGCCATTTGCACGTACTGGTGAAATGGTGACAATTTCCGACCATGATGAAGGCTTCTCTCGCAGCATTTTAGCAAGAGTACCTATATTACGCTGCGTGTCTTGTGGTGAGCCTTGCGGAGCCATTCTAATGACTTGAGTCGTTTTTATTTTTTCATCATCAGGGTACATAAGTAATGACTCCAATTTTGTGCCATTACTGATAATTACGCGGTCAGGATAAATTGTTTCTATACGATACCGGGTGCCTTTCAACATATCTCCGGTGGTATAGGTGTTATCCGATGAGCCGGAGCGAATAATTACAAGGGATTGTTTTGGATTGCTGCTGGCGACCAGCCCCGTTATTTTTGCAGCTAATCGGGAGACTGGCACCGTCGTTGGTGCCGCTACTTTCTGTGGAGCCTGTTTCTGCACTGTACCGAACAGATGAAGTGAGCTCAGTGCTGCCAGCTGATTTTTTGAATTATTCTGCGACCGCGCAACTGAAGGGGTGGATACGCTAGACGGCGTCCTGGCAGAGTCCTGGTTGCCCCCCGGAAACATCTGCCAGGTCATGATAGAAAGCTGTTGTCCAATAAAAACCACAAGGGTGATTTGAAGGATTGCTACAAGGGTAGAAATATTAAAATGCTTCAAATTGGCAGATTTGCGAACCATAAAGGTACTGCACATGTTGAATTTTTCTGCCAATAAAGTCACGGACACTCTCGTACTGCAGCAAGTTTACACTGGCATTAATCGGGAAAGGTTTGGAACACAACAAGAGGTTCACAGGCGCAGGGCGGTACGCCACGTCAGCGTATGAAAAGTCTCTAAACTCTGTACGGGCGTACTGTATGTAGTTGGTACTGAGTTGTCCATGATGCTCGTCAATTTTACCTCGTATTGTAAGTGGGTAATATGCGAAGGAAGACGCAGAACATAGTTGGAAAAAAGAATGAGTTGATCACGGGTAGACTGACGTGTGTCGTATTGTTTATAAGTAGCTCATTAATAGTTTATAAGCAGCACTCGCCCCACGCCAAAACGGCGGGGGGGGGGCGGACACCATCACAGAGTTAACCCTGATTAACCAACCACAAGGAAGAAAACTGTGGTGGCGACAATACCAATCATGGCATAGGGAATTTGAGTAGTGGCATGCTGCATGGCTGTACAACCACTGCCTTGTGCCGAGAGAACCGTCGAGTCACTGAAGAAGCAGGAGTGACTGCCCGCAGCTGATGCAGAGATCAGCGCGCCGATAGCCAGAGGCATGGAGACCCCCAGTTGTTCAGCTATGGGAAGAACGATAGGCATCGCCACAACAAACAACCCCCAGGAAGAGGCGGTGACAAAAACCAGCGTAGTCATAAGCACGAAGATAATGGCAGGGAACAGGGCGGGGGAGAGATGGGGGGCGACGGTTTCTATAACATATTCGGTCAGACCAATCTGGCTGTTGACGTTTTTGATGGCAAAACCGGCGATCACTATCGCAAGTGGGAGTAGCATCACCTTTATGCCGTCGTATATGGAGTCAAACATGCTGTTCACAGGCATCAACTCCTGCAGACCATAGAAAACTATAGTGAACAGAATGGCGACAAAAACACCCGCCAGTAGATCAATCCCGTAATACCAGCTGGTACCGACAAGAACGACCATGGGCAGGACAAAGTTCAGCACTCCCATTATGGCGCTTGGATGGGCTCCGCCATTGCCACCAAAGTCAATATCTTCTACGCCATCGGGTTGAGGCTGACCATTTTTGGCGCGAAGCTCGGCCGCTTTCATTGGGCCAAGGTCTGGTATTTTCTGGCTGGCAACCAGAGCAACAAGCACCAGTGTAATCCAGCCGTAGGCCATGTAGGGAATCGCCTCCATATAGGTCACAATGCCCTGACCTGCTTCCGCAATATTATTGGCTTCAAGCAGTGAAGCGAAAAAGATGGCCCAGGTAGAAATCGGGAGCAAAACACAGATCGGCGCTGCGGTGGAATCGACAAGGTAGGCCAGCTTTTCACGGGAAACCCTATATTTATCGGTAATCCGCTTCATGGAGGAGGAGATGGCGATGGCGTTCAGGTAGTCATCGATAAATACCAGTAGACCCAGTACAAATGTCAAAATCATGGACTGTCGTTTAGTTTTCACCCGTTTAACCAGTGTCTCACTGAAGCTGAGAATACTACCGGCTTTCTCCATAATGGCGATAAGCCCTCCCATCAGACCACAGACCAGAATCAGCCAGGCGATGGTTTCATCTATCATCACGGTTATGGAAACGTCCACCGCGTTAACGATGAAATTATTGGGGTCAATCATCAATAGACCGATAAGGGTTCCGAAAAACAACGCTTCTGCCGTTCGGCGAGTCACCAGAGCAAAGACCAGGACCAAAGCTGTTGGCAACAGGCTCAACCAACCAAAAGAGGTGCCAGGTTGATGGTGTGTACCAATGGTAATTGCGGTGAACACAATGGCAAGAAGGGCTGTAGTCGTTACTATTCGTCGAAAAAACGGACTACTCGATAACGGTATGGGCGAGACGGCTGTGGTCATTGTTATTTTTCCGTTTTGTTTTTATCTGTTAGGGAAGAGAAGGGGTTTCCTCTGGTCAGAAACCGATACACCTCAGGCTGAGTAGAACATCCACTCAATCTCTTTCGGAGTAATAAATTTTTCGAACGTCCTCAACTCACTCTCTTTGCAGGTGACATAGAGATCAGTGAACTCTCGGCCCAGGATGTCGGGCAGGAGTTCACCGCACTTAAAGGCATGTAGAGCATCTTGCATGTGCAATGGCAGCTTTGGCGCATTGTCGTCTAGTGCTGGTGGACAGTTATTGGACGACAGATGATTGGCATGGATGACAGAGGCCAGTACCGCAACGCACAACAGGTAGGGGTTAACATCAGCTCCGGCAATACGGTGCTCGATGCGCCGGTTTTTACTGTCGCTAACCGGAATGCGCAGAGCGACTCCGCGATGGTTTACACCCCAATCGGCTTTGTCTGGGGTAAACATGCCGGTACCAAAACGACGATAGGCGTTTACATTCGGTGCCAGCAATGCCATAGACTCGGGTGCCAGCATGGTCATTGCTGCCAGACACTGGTAGAAGAGATCAGATTTTTCACCATCCACATTGGAAAAGAGATTATTACCCTGTTCATCCAGCAGACTGAGATGAACATGCAGACCGTTGCCCGCTTCGTTACCAAAAGGCTTGGCCATAAACGTCACATCATAGCCATGCTTTTGCGCGACCTGTCGAACAAGACGCTTGGCGTAAATAACATGGTCGCAAACTTCGAGAATATTTTGCTGGTGGTAAAAGTTGATCTCAAACTGTCCCGGAGCCGACTCGGCCAGAGCGCCTGAAGTGTGCAGGCCCTGTTGCTCTGCCGCTTCGCTAACCTCCGATAGAAACGCCGAATAATCATCAAGGCTATCGAGATGATAGACCTCACAGCTCGTCTCCCGGCTCTGTTTAGTCGGGTTGATGGGGGTCAGAATCTCTCCATTAGGGCCACGGTTTTTATCCAGCAGGTAAAATTCCAGCTCAATTGCCATCACGGGGAACTGGTTCTTCCGATGTAACCTGTCTACCAGGTTACTGAGCAACTGTCTTGGGGTTAGTGGTAAAGGTAAAGATTCAGTGTCGTCCATCATGGTCAGCATAACCTGACCCACTTCAGGGTTAACAGTAGGCTTCAGAGTTCCGGGGATGGGCAGGCAGAGATGATCCGGCTCACCGATATCCTGTCCAAAACCCGCCTCTTCGATGACTTGGCCTTGTATATTCAGGGTCAGGGTTGAGAGGGGAAGGTAGATACCGGATGCCAGCTTTTTTGCGGAAGATACGGGGATTCGTTTGCCGCGGGGAGTTGCATTGATATCAGTAAAGATAAGATCAAGAAAACAGATGGTGGGCCACTTTTTTGTAAAGCTTTGTAATTCTTGTTTGTAGCTGTTCATTATTAGGTGCTCTTATTATGCCTGTAGTTTGATAGCGTTAACGACGTCAGTCGTCCATAGCACAGGTGTGGCGCAATAAATCGATCAGACTCGCCCTGTATTTTTTTCGAAATAAGGAATACTTGATTGGTATGGCGTTGTTGAATTAGTGTCTGTTTTAAAAATTCGATAAAAATAAATCTAACAGGAGACAGGCCATCTTTCTGATTGTCTGTGCCACTACTCCAGCGGTCTAACGGTTTTTGCCAACGGCCAGGAGTCACGGGGAATAACCATGCAACAACATACCCATTCCTATTACGCTGCAACAATTAATAATCACCGGGAATTTCCGGTGTTACAGGATAACCTTGAGTGTGACGTCTGTATTGTAGGTGCCGGTTTTAGCGGTCTTTCATCCGCACTGCATCTGGCGGAAAAGGGCTTTCGGGTTATCGTACTGGAAGCGGCAAAAGTCGGGTTTGGTGCCACCGGACGCAATGGTGGCCAGATCGTCAACAGTTACAGCCGGGATGTTGATGTCATAGAGAAACGTTACGATAAAAAAACAGCAAACTCCCTATGCAGCATGATCATGGAAGGGAGCGATATTATTCGTGATCTCATTCAGAAATACGACATTGACTGTGATTACCGGCAGGGAGGGCTGTTTACCGCGTTGAACTATAAGCAATTTGCCGACCTGAAAGACCAGAAAGCTAACTGGGAGCGTTATGGTAACAATGATCTAACACTGCTCAGTGAGGATGAACTCCGCGATTATGTGGGGACGGACGTTTACTGTGGCGCCCTTCTGGATAACCGGGGTGGTCATATCCATCCACTGAATTTGGCGCTGGGGGAGGCTGAAGCGATTGTCGGTCTGGGTGGGCAGATTTTCGAACAGTCGACAGTGACTCGTATTGAGAAAGGTAGCCAACCTGTCGTACATACCGCCACAGGCTCAGTGAAAGCTCAATATCTGGTGTTGGCTGGCAACGCTTATCTTGGTGATCTGGCGCCAAAGGTGAGTGATAAAGCGATCCCTTGTGGTACTCAGGTGATAGCAACCAAGCCGCTTACAAAAGCACTGGCAGAGGAGCTGTTGCCGAAAAACCATTGCGTAGAAGACTGTAACTACCTGCTGGACTACTTCCGCCTCACCAGCGACAACCGTCTTCTATTTGGTGGTGGTGTCGTTTATGGTGCCCGCCAGCCTCAGTCTATTGAGAGGCTGATGCGTCCGAAAATGGAACATATATTTCCGCAACTGGAAGGCGTGGATATTGATTACACATGGACGGGTAACTTTCTGCTGACCTATTCTCGTATGCCTCAGTTTGGCTGTTTCGATGACAATATCTATTATCTGCAGGGTTACAGTGGTCATGGGGTGACCTGCACCCATCTGGCAGGCCGTCTGCTGGCGGAAGCGCTAACGGGCCATGCTGAGCGCTTTGATGCTTTTGCCTCCCTGCGCCACTTTACTTTTCCTGGTGGTCGCCGCTTCCAGATTCCATTTACCGCCATAGGGGCGGCCTGGTACAACCTGCGGGATAAACTGGCCATCTGATGCATATAGGAGTTTAGCGATGGAGATGATTAAAAACCGGTCGCTGCTAAGTGCTTTGTGTGAGCCTGCGAACAGCGCTCATACAGCAAATCTGGCAGCAAATCTGGCAGTCACCAATCCGGCTACTGGTGAGGAATTGGGTTGTATTTCAACCGACTCTGAGGCCGATATTTATGCCGCTATTGAGCGCTCTGCCGTGGCTCAGAAGTCGTGGCAGAAAACCTCTGCCAAGGAGCGTGCAACTATCCTTCATCGATGGTATCAGCTGTTGATGGATAATCAGGCTGACCTTGCTCGTATTATAACTCTGGAACAGGGCAAGCCGCTGGCGGAAGCTGAAGGCGAGGTGGCTTACGGTGCATCGTTTATCGAGTGGTTTGCCGAAGAGGCTAAGCGTACCTACGGTGATACCATTCCAGGCCATACCCGCGACCGCCGTCTTATGACGATCAAGCAGCCCGTGGGTGTAGCTACTGCGATAACTCCGTGGAACTTCCCCATTGCCATGATTACCCGCAAAGCGGCACCCGCTCTGGCGGCTGGCTGTAGCTTTGTTGGTAAACCTGCTAATCAGACGCCCTTGTCCGCCTATGCTGTGGTTGAGCTGGCTTATCAGGCGGGAGTGCCAAAGGAGCTTTTGCAGCTGGTTATCCATAACTCCCCAGAAGTTGTTGGTCAAATATTTTGTAAGAATGAAATAGTAAGAAAATTGTCGTTTACTGGTTCGACCCGTGTTGGCCGAATACTTACGGCTCAATGTGCAGAGACAGTGAAGCGTGTCTCCATGGAGCTGGGTGGTAATGCCCCATTCATCGTCTTTGATGATGCGGATATTGATACCGCTGTTGCCGGGGCTATCGCCTCAAAGTTTCGTAATGCCGGGCAGACCTGTATCTGTGCCAATCGGTTTTATATTCACGATGCCGTTTATGACCAATTTATCGATAAGTTTTGTGCTGCTGTCGTTCAACTGAAAGTTGGTAATGGTCTTGAGCCGGGAGTCACCATTGGTCCATTGATTAATCATGCTGCCAAAAATAAGGTTTTGAGATTGATAGAAGCTGCGGTTGCTGAAGGTGCACGAATTGTGACCGGCGGCAATCATCGGGATGGTCTGTTCGTGGAGCCGACGGTACTGACGGATGTCAGCCAGACGATGGGTATCGTGCGGGAAGAGATCTTCGGGCCTGTTGCTCCTGTTATTCGGTTTAGCACCGATGAAGAGTTGATCACCATGGCGAACGATACCATCTATGGTCTCGCAGCCTATTTTTACAGCCGCGATATTGGTCGAATCTGGACCGTTGCCGAGGCATTGGAATATGGCATGGTTGGCATCAACGAGGGCTCTATCTCAACGGATGTTGCCCCTTTCGGAGGGATAAAACAGTCTGGTTTTGGTCGGGAAGGGGCAAAGGAAGGGATCGACGAATACCTTGAGGTAAAGTACCTCTGCTTTGGCGGTATCCGTTAACGGCAGGATTAAAGCAGTCATGAATCAAACGACAATGAATCAAACGACAATGGAGCTAACAAAAGTGAGTAATAAAAACCTGCAGGCACGGAAAGAGCAGGCAATTTCCGCAGGCATGGCCAATCTCAGTGCCGTTTATGTTGAACGGGCTAAAAATGCCTGCCTGTGGGATGTGGAGGGAAATCGTTATATTGATTTTGGCTCTGGCATTGCCGTCAGTAATACCGGTCACTCCCATCCACGTATTATTGAGGCGGTCAAAGCGCAGCTGGACAAGTTCTCACACACCTGCGCGATGATTACACCCTATGCCCCGTTCGTAGAGTTGGCGGAGCAGCTGATCAAGCGGGTTCCTATTAGTGAGCCGGTAAAGGCTATGTTTGTAACCACAGGATCTGAGGCTGTGGAGAATGCCATCAAGGTATCACGGGCATCTACCGGTCGCAGTGGTGTGATCTCGTTTAAGGGCGGCTTCCATGGTCGTACGTGCATGGCCATGGGATTGACCGGAAAAATGAATCCTTACAAGGCCGGTTTCGGGCCGTTTCCTGCCGAGATTTATCATGCTCAATTCCCCAATGCTTTCCACGGCATCAGTGTAAACGACGCTATCCAGTCACTGAATGACCTGTTTTTTTGTGATATTGAACCATCCCGGGTTGCGGCGATTATTTTTGAGCCGGTGCAGGGCGAGGGTGGTTTTTATCAGGCACCTCCTGAGTTTGCTCAGGCTCTGAGAGAGATATGTGACCAGCACGGTATAGTGTTGATTGCGGATGAGGTGCAAAGTGGTTTTGCCCGCACGGGTAAAATGTTTGCCTGTGAGTATCTGGGCATCGAGCCTGATTTGATGACCATGGCCAAGGGTATTGCTGGTGGCTTCCCGATTTCAGCGCTGGTTGGCAAGGCCAAAATTATGGATGCTGCTACGCCCGGCTCTTTGGGTGGAACCTATGGCGGTTCGCCTCTGGGCTGTGTCGCAGGTTTGGAGGTGCTGAAAATCATCGAAGATGAACAGCTGTGTGACAAGGCTTTAGCGATTGGCGAGCTAATGGGTAGTCGGTTAAAGCATCTTCAGCAGAGCTTTCCGGTAATAGGCGATGTTCGAGTATTGGGTGCGATGGTGGCCATGGAGTTGGTGGATCAGTCAGGAAAACCTGCCGTTGATCTTACTAAAGCTCTCGTGACCAGCGCCAGGGAGCGTGGACTAATCCTGCTCTCCTGCGGTGTGCGCGGGAATGTTATTCGCCTCCTGCCGCCGCTGACTATCGAGAAAGAGGTTCTGGACGAAGGGCTACAAATACTGGAACAATGTCTGATAGCTTGCGGGTAAAACCCGCACTTGCATCAGCTACTGGTCTGATGGGGATCAGGAGAGATTGAGAACGGTAACCTCTCCATCAGACCAGTAATCCTGCTTTCGTGTCGGTTTGGTAATGACCGTACCAATGGCTTCATTTTTGATTTGGGCTTGCGGTATTGCCTGTTTGATAGCGTTAAGGAACCGGTTTCTGGATTGGTCAACCGCCGGATCAATATCATGCAGTAACGTCACGATACCTTTGTAGGGCTTGATATCAATATCGGTATCCAGGCTGACTGCACCCAGATATATATTTCGTCCATTAGCTATTGTGCCGGCATGCCACCATCGAATATGTTCGCGCCTCATCAGGCTGCTATTTTTGAGTTCCTGGAAGGCATAGTTTTGTGGAGCTCCCTTAAAATAGAGATCAGAGACCGGTGGACGACCATGGATTACCAACCTCAGGTATCTCAAGAAAGAGATGCTGTTGCCAGAAAAAGTCTCATTCTGAACCCAGCCAATCTGCTTATGAAGCTCAGCCAGGGGTTGTGAAGTGACCATCAGCAGGTTAATGGGTTGTCCTCTGTTGAATTTCGGGTCGCCGGCATAGGCTCTCAAATCCAGATTTTTCAAGGCAGTCAGGTTGTTTATATCTGCCGATATGACTGATGCCACGGGCGTTGCGCTGTGGGCGCTGCTGATAAAAAAGTAACCGTAGTTCATCACGGCAAAGCCGAAAACCCAGAGCATACCCAGTTGTGCAAACAGCTTGTGAAGCTTGCGCTCTGGCTTTTTGATGGTTTTTGCTATTAGAAATAGTGAGGCAAAAACGGCGCTCACACCAAAAACAACGGGCATCGGATACGTTTTGATATAAGCGAGAATTTCATCATAAAAATTCAGGCCGTGACCGAGCATGTAACCCACAGCGATAAACTGGGCGCTGGCGAGCATGACACCAAGAAGGCTCAATAGTGCAAATTTGCCGGGTGCGACTTTGGATACCCCCGCCAGAAAAGGGGTCACCCAAGAGATAGGCCCCATAAATCGGGCAAAAAATACCGCCCAGTGGCCCTGTGCTTTTATTCGCTTCATGGCTTTAAACGACTGCGTTCGTAGTTTTTTTGAGCGCCCTAATGTGGAATACAACAGGGGTTTACCAAAAGAATTGCCCATCTGATAGCTGATCAAATCACCGAGCCAACCGGATAGCCAAACCCCTATCAACAGTGAAATGCCGGTGTCGCCTGCCAGCATGAGTCCTGCAAGGATGAAAAATATTTCACCATAAACAAAGAATCCAACACCGATAATGGCATCCGCCATAACTCCCACGCATATCACCCAGGGGAGCCATGGTGAATTTAACCAGGCCTGAGTCCACTCAGGAAGCATGGTAGTTACTGCCCATGTTGACCAAACTCGTAAGGGATCTGGTTTTTAGTCATTTCACCAAACATCATGCGATAGAGGTTGGCTTTCAGGTAGGTGAAGCCGGTTTTGATGACACCCTGTTCAGTCAGACGACGGGTATCAAATTCAAAAAACACCGGAATCATTCTGAATTTATGGGTTTTACTGGCGCGTTTTACGTAGTCGCAATCTTCACAAAGGCTGATGCGGGTATCAAAGCCACCGATCTCCTGATGAACAGTTTTGGTGCTGAAGATGCAGGCACCCACGGCGGTGGGGAACACGTACTGGGTAAGTACCATACCCCAGTCAAAGCTTTTGATGCCCAAGCGGATCAGCGTGTCACTGTTGTTCGTTTTCATACGACCACCGGCGACTTTAAGCCCTGCTTTTTTCATCACAGTCTGGGCTTTTTCTATGAAGTCAACGTCCACTCGGGAGTCGGCATCCAGAAATACCAAATGCTCATATTTTGCGTTTTCCGCACCGGTATTGCGCCCCAGACTGGTGCCTCGGTTGTCCATTTCTACAACGCTGAACTCGCTGAAATCTGCGCCATGTTCCATGGCAACGGCAACGGTACGGTCTTCACTGTTACTGTCTACGACAATGACTTCAAAATTCTTTGCAGTCTGCTGTTTCAAGTCACCCATCAGACGCCCCAGCGTCTTCTCTTCATTCAGGGTGATGATGATTACACTCATTGGCATATCGGTCATGGTCGATCACTCTTTCCTTAAGTTTGATAGCAGCAGATTACGGGCGGATGACTGAATGCATTTTTGAATGCTTTATTCATCGGTTATTAATTAACAAAGAAGGGAACGAAGTCGTCTGGTAATCGAACGAATAGCTGGTTTCGAGGTCATATCTACCCACAAGCCGGGGCTGAGATTGTCAAGAAATAGTGTCACAATGTAATGCACATACCGACGGTTTTACATACGTGTCGACACCTAACCCGAAGATTACATAAATCGGTTCTCCCCTTGTTGACCGGATGTTTTTTGATCAGATTCAGCCCACGGACGTCCGGTTGTACTTTTTTTGACCGAGTTACCGATAGTTTTTTGTAGTACCTCCATTTTGTAGTAGCTCCATTTTGTAGTAGCTCCATAGAGAGAGTCAGAGAGTCAGGGACACCCGCAAAAGGAGGCACCTACAAAGTTCACCCTGAAAATCCCATTCCAGGCATTCCCTACTGGTCGCAAAATGGCAAGGAAAGCACCCGACGGCATCAACCGATGCTATCACTCCTTGATTTTCCCTCCGGGTTTGCAGGGCTGTTAACCCGCTTTTTCGCTGGCCTGCCCTGCCATTGTTCAATAGGTTCTTGAACAGAGGCAAAATCGGATGTTTACGGCATAGAGGCTACAATAACTGCACGAGTGGGGTTGAAGACATACACGACAGTAGTGCAGCTTCATCCAGCAACGCCTGACTTTTAAAACGCCCCTCCCAGAATCGACCCTTGCATTGATCTTCTTCATTGGCTTTGCGTGCCAGATGCTCATTAAGGCAGCGCATAAACCAGCTGATACTCATCAGTCGTTGGCGATATTCAGCCGCAAGCGTAAAAACTTTCTGCATGTCTGCTTTTTCCAAAGGGCTTCCGGCGAGGAAACGCTGTACAGGCAGGGAGGGGCCATCAAAGAGCTGTATCCACTGCTGTAGGACCTCTCGATCACTCCAGCTTCCGCCGCGCTCTGTATCGATATGCAACACCACGTGGTAGTGGTTGGACATAATCGCATATGCAAACACTTCAATGGCAAACACTGTTGCCAGCTCCTTCAGGCGATCAATGACCCAATGCTTTCGGTGCTCGTAGTTGGTGTTGGTGAGATGATCTTCGCCACACAAGAACGCCCGTCGCACACAGCGGGCTATGCAATGGTAGTAAGGTGTACTGCTGCTGCCTGGGTCGATTAGCGCACTGCGGGATGTGGTCATGCTTCCCCTCCCCATCGAATTATTGCGTGAGGGAGAAACATAGATTAGCGGGAGGGAGTGTCAAATTTTATGGATGTCCTTTTTTACTTACTTTTTTACTTTTTGATCTTTTTTGCTATTTTTTTGTGCAGAAATGGCATAAACAAAAATTTTTTTCCTAATCCGTTTAAGTGTGATTTTCACTGTTTGAGGAGTATTTTTCCATGGAATATCAGTGCGATATTTATTTGATGGTACAGCGTTTTCCCTGTCTTGTATCGATGCGCTACCAGTATTCAGTAGCGTAATGGATGGATGCACTTTCGGTATATGAGTTTATATGCCAGACAGCGGTTACCGGCCTGGGAGTTCTGCATGATTAATATTTTGGCGCAGGTTAAAAAGCCCACCCTGAATCTTCCCTTGGAAGAACGGCGCAAACTTTGGTTCAAGCCATTTATGCAATCGTACTTGGTTGTATTTATTGGTTATATGACCATGTACCTTATCCGCAAGAATTTTAATATTGCCCAGAATGACATGATGACAACCTATGGGTTGTCTATGACTCACCTGGGGCTTATCGGACTGGGGTTTTCTATCACCTACGGTATTGGCAAAACCGTCGTTTCCTACTATGCCGATGGCAAGAATACCAAACAGTTTCTGCCATTTATGCTGATCCTTTCCGGTATTGCCATGCTCGGCTTCAGTGCCTGTATGGGCGGTTCCAGTACCCATCTGATTATGATGGTGGCTTTTTATGGGCTCAGTGGTTTTTTCCAGAGTGCCGGTGGTCCTTCCAGTTACTCAACCATCACCAAATGGACGCCACGCACCAAGCGGGGCACCTATCTTGGATTGTGGAACATGTCCCATAATGTTGGTGGTGCCGGTGCTGCCGTTGTCGCACTGTTTGGTGCCAACTATTTCTTTGGTGGTCATGTTGTCGGGATGTTTGTCGTACCTTCTGTTATTGCCATTGTTGTTGGCTTTATTGGACTGCGTTACGGTAATGATTCCCCCGAAGCTTATGGCCTTGGCACAGCCGAAGAGCTGTTTGGTGAAGAGATCAGCGAAGAAGACAGTGCTACCGAAAAGCATCAGATGTCCAAGAAAGAAATTTTCTTTAAGTATGTGCTGAAAAATAAGATTATCTGGTTGCTGTGCTTTGCCAATGTCTTTTTGTATATCATTCGTATCGGTATTGATCAGTGGTCTACTGTTTATGCCTATCAGGAGCTGGGTCTGTCTAAAGATGTCGCTATTCAGGGCTTCACCATGTTTGAAGCCGGGGCTCTGGCGGGCACTCTGATGTGGGGCTATCTTTCTGATCGGGCTAACGGACGTCGTGCGCTGGTGGCCTGTGTCTCCCTGATTCTAATCCTTGTTGCACTCGGTATGTATCAAAACGCAACCAGTGGCTATATGTACATTGCGTCACTGTTTGTCCTTGGTTTTCTGGTATTTGGGCCTCAGTTATTAATTGGTGTTGCTGTGGTGGGGTTTGTTCCTAAAAAAGCGATCAGTGTGGCTGATGGTGTCAAGGGGACTTTTGCTTACCTGATCGGTGATAGTTTTGCCAAGCTCGGACTGGGCATGATCGCTGACGGTACCCCCATTTTCGGTATGACGGGCTGGAAAGGTACCTTTGTTGCACTGAATGCGTCAGCGGTTGCCTGTATTTTTCTGCTGGTTTTTGTGGCCATTGCCGAAGAAAAGAAAATTCGCAGTGTGAAGGCAAAACAGGATCTGCAGACTGATCTGCAGACCGCCTGACGACAGATAGTTTTCCTATCGGATTTTATTGTGAAAAAGTCATCTCCCCAGTGGCTTTTTTTACGCTGAATGTGTGTGTTGAAGTAGAGATCATCTAGTGGCCACTTTTATTATTAATAGCCTGGGTGCTTGTAGTACGCAGTCGTCTATCAGGTTGCCCCATAAAAAAACGTGGGCACGAAATAACGAATACTTCGCTAAGCCAAAGGACTTTCGAAAAAAGATCAATCATTTTCTGAATGAAATGTTACCTGCAATTGGCTCTTGTCACATGAGGAAAAGCAAGGTGCACCGCAAGCAATAGATATCAAAGAGTCTGTTTTTACGTGGCGGATAATCGTCGCTGTGCTGATCTGCAGAACCTCCACATCAATTTCATGATCTATAGCATCCTATTTCTTTTGTAGATGGTAGAACATGCTCATCTTTCCGGGACTAACAGGTGATGCAGATGGTGTACCTGTCGCGCCCCGGTTGAATTTTTGGGGGAGGACTAAAATATGAACAAACAGCACTTTGTTGTCGTTTTCAAGAGCGACAAGATGGGGGCCGGTGACGATCAACTCGGAAGCCTGTTGATCAAAGCCTATATCAATACTCTGGTAGAAAATAACAACAAACCTGCGGCTCTGGTGTTCTATAACGCAGGCGTTTTGCTGGCCGCGGAAGAGAGTGATACCGCCATAGCCCTGCGGGCGCTGGAAGAGCAGGGGGTGAAACTGCTGCTATGCGGAACCTGTGTCGAATTTTACGATATCGGACAGCGTCTGGCGGCTGGAACAATCTCAAATATGTATGCCATCTCCGATACCCTGTCCAACACCGGTTATGTGGTCTATCCATGAAAGCTCGCCAACCACTGACCTATTTCGACAACAGTGCGACCAGCTTTCCCAAGCCGCCCCAGGTGGCCGAAGCAGTAACCCGTTACCTGACAGAAGTCGGCGGCAGCTATGGTCGTTCCGCCAACAAGCGGTGTCATGAGGTGGCCCAGGTAGTAGAGCAATGTCGTGATACGCTGGCGAGTGTGTTGGGCATCAACGACGCAGGACACCTTTGTTTTACTGCTAATGCTACTCAGGCCGCCAACACCGTGATCCGTGGCATGGATTTTTCGGCGGGTCGGGTGCTGATCTCACCGATGGAACATAATGCTCTGGCGCGACCACTTGAAGCGCTGCGCCTTGCCGGTAAAATTCAGATCGATTTCCTGCCGGCCTTTCCCGATGGCCTTATTGATGTCGCCAATATTTGTGTGCCTGATGATACCCGTCTGGTCGTGGTCAACCATCAGAGTAATGTTAATGGTGTCACCCAGCCGCTGGCGACCATACGACAGGCGATTGGTTCTACCCCGCTGTTGGTTGATGCCTCCCAGTCACTAGGCAAAGTCCCCTTCAGCGCCCAGGTCTGGGGGCTGGATTATGTGATATTTACCGGTCACAAAGGGTTGCTGGGACCCACCGGAACCGGCGGTTTCTGGGCTCGTGATCCCCAGACGGTGGAGCCTCTGCTGCTGGGCGGTACCGGCAGTAACAGTGAACACCTTGCCATGCCGGAGTTTCTGCCTGATCGGTTTGAAGCGGGCACGCCCAATGTGGCAGGTATTTTTGGTCTTGAGGCCGCACTCTCTTATCCACCGGAAGCGTTACATCACCGTGATGATTTCCAGGAGCTGCTGACCGCTATTCAGGCCATCTCTGATTTTCGGTTGTATGCGGCAGAGGACTTCAATCAACAGGGCAGCCTCTTTTCACTCACCCATAAATCGTTGACCAGTGCTGAACTATCATGGCGACTGGACGACGGTTTTGGTATAGAGACCCGCGCCGGTTTGCATTGTGCACCGTTGGCTCATCGTCATCTGGGTACTGCGCCAGACGGCACCTGCCGTTTTTCTCTTTCTCCTTACCACGCCAAAGCAGACCTCGACTATCTGTTAAATGCATTAATCAAGGTGGCCAGAACACGATGAGCCGTCATTTTCTTCTATTTGAAAACACCCGTGCCGTTATCAAAGCGGAATCCCAGATGAAAGAGGCGAAGATCTGTTACCGGATTATGCCGGTTCCCAGGGAAATATCCTCACAGTGTGGTATGTGTTTGGAATTGATTGGTCATAGCAGCGCGAGGGTGCCAGATTGCCTGACTGTACCGTCCCGACTGGTCACTGTGAATGCTTGAAGCGCTTCAGGAGGCGGTGAGTTACGATAAACGGCACCTTGTCAGGGTTACCCTTGCTTTAGATGGATATTTTCCTGGTGGCTATCTCCCTAACAGTCTGGAGTGTGTGCGGTTGTGGTAGATAGGGTTATAATTCCGCCTGCTTTGCTCGCCTACGTCGTTGATAAGAGAGTTATAAAAAACCCATGAAAGACTTTTGCATTGCCCCCAGTATCCTCTCTGCAAATTTTGCCCGTCTTGGTGAAGAGGCGCAGGCCGTGCTGGATGCCGGCGCCGATATGATCCATTTCGATGTGATGGACAACCACTATGTACCCAATCTCACCTTCGGGCCGATGGTGTGCAAATCCCTGCGTGCCTACGGCATCACTGCGGATATCGATGTACACCTGATGGTCAAACCTGTCGATGGCATGATTGAGGCGTTTCTGGAGGCCGGAGCCAGCTATATTACCTTTCATTCGGAAGCCAGCGAGCACATCGATCGCAGCCTGCAGATGATCCGTGCCGGTGGTGCCAAAGCGGGTCTGGTACTGAACCCTTCCACCGCCCCTGAATCGCTGGAATACGTGATGGACAGGCTTGATATGATCCTGCTGATGTCGGTCAATCCCGGCTTTGGCGGTCAGAAGTTTATCCCGTCGACTCTGGATAAGGCGCGCAAGGTGCGCAAGATGATTGACGACAGCGGTCTGGATATCCGTCTGGAAATAGACGGCGGTGTGGGTGTTGCCAATATTCGCGAAATTGCCGATGCCGGTGTCGATACCTTTGTGGCCGGCTCAGCTATCTACAATGCTCCAGACTATGCTGCTGTCATCACCCAGATGCGGGCAGAGCTGGCGAAGTAAACGGAGAGAGGTCGCGGAGAAAATTCATGCTTCTGATGATCGACAATTACGACAGTTTTACATACAACGTCGTGCAGTATTTTGCCGAACTGGGAGCGGATGTTCGGGTTTTCCGGAATGATGAGATCACTCTTGCCGAAATAGAGCAGCTGGAACCGGATCGAATTGTCATCTCTCCCGGCCCTTGTACCCCTAACGAGGCGGGTGTTTCCATGGCCGCTATCAAGCACTTTGCCGGTAGCGTGCCATTACTGGGAATCTGCCTTGGGCACCAGAGTATCGGACAGGTGTTTGGTGGTGATGTCATCCGTGCCCGGCAAGTGATGCACGGCAAACAGTCTGTTGTTTACCATAACGACCAAGGTGTTTTTGCCGGACTCAATAATCCATTTACCTGTACCCGTTATCACTCACTGGTTGTCGATAAAGAGACTTTGCCCGATTGTCTGGAAGTGACCGCCTGGACACGGCACGAGGATGGCTCCATCGATGAAATTATGGGGCTGCGGCATAAAGAGTTGGCGATTGAGGGGGTGCAGTTTCACCCGGAGTCGATCATGTCCGAGCACGGACACGATTTGCTGGCTAATTTCTTAAGAATCAGGCTCTAAGAGCCTGTTCACGATCTATTGAGCCGTCTTCTGTCAGAAGGTCACAGAGGCCGGAACGGGTGTTCAGGTGTAAAGAGTTCATTTTATTGAATAACAAAAAAGCCGCTCAATGAGTGGCTTTTTTGGTTTTTATACTCGAGATGAGCAGTACTTTACATCGTTTCAGTAAAGGTACGGGTAATGACGTCGCGCTGCTGCTCTGGCGTCAGAGAATTAAAACGTACAGCGTAACCGGACACACGGATAGTCAGAGAAGGGTAGTTCTCAGGATTAGCCACTGCGTCTTCCAGCATATCGCGGGACATAACGTTTACGTTCAGGTGCTGACCGCCTTCACGAACAGGAGCCACCTGCATATCGACTTCGCGGTATTCGAACTGACCCAGAAGGTCCAGCTTAACAATCTCATCCTGAGCAAAGATCTGATCGTTCACACAGATGCAGCGCGCTTGCTGATGGTCTTCATCCATCAACCAGATAGAGTTTTCCAGACTGGTGTTAGCAGCGGAAGTGATCTGAATGCCTTTGATGCTCATGGTGTAGCTCCTGCTCACCCTCGATGAGGGAAAAGTGTGAGGCAAAAAGTGTTTCTTTCAACTTGAGTTGAAATTTACACAGAATCGTTGAGGATAACCATTGACCTGGATCAATTTTCTCGTTGAAAATCACCAAAATCGATCTGATCGAACAGATACCAACACGCTAATAAAGACTGAACCACAGAGACACAGAGGAAAAGACAAAAGCCTATTAATAAGAGCTTCTTTCTCTTACCAAAAATCTTTCCTCTCTTTTTCTTTTCCTCTGTATCTCTGTGTCTCTGTGGTTCAAAATCTTTTAGCCGGCAGCGAGCTTCAGAGACGAGGACTGTTTACCTGCTCACGGCCAACAAAAGGAGGTTGAAGACATCCATAAATTAGGGTCATAAAAATATGGCTGTCCCCGATTTTGGTCTCTGA
>SAMEA5043665__coassemble_69_pt1 | contig 35820 bp, 28 predicted proteins | sample SAMEA5043665__metabat2_low_PE_004 | metagenome-assembled genome bin SAMEA5043665 (sample SAMEA5043665) | Gadus morhua | reverse complement strand
CTTGAGTAACTCTTGAGTGGTGCCTGATTAACCCCTGGGCTTTAACCCTTAGGTTGGTTAGGTTTAATCACCATTTGTACTCGACCACCACTGGATTTTCCTTTTTTGCCTTGGGCATTGACTATCTCTTTCGATTGGTTGTATTCAATGCGGTCACCGGTAAAGGTGTCTCCGTTCTGAACCAGACGAGCCTGTTTGATAAGCTCAACAGTTTCAGTGGACAAGTTGTAGTTAATCGTTTCTCCCCAGGCGTTCAGGATGCCTTTGTTTTTGTCTTGATCTTCCTGATAGTGGGCCAGTTCATCTCCGCCCTCGGAAACAATGCGCTGGATATCGCGGTTACTGGTGTAAATGGTAATAGTGCTCCCCTTGAGTTGGGTTGAGCCCTGGGTCATGACCACATTACCGTAGTAGGTTGCGATACCTGCAGCATCATCCAGATCGGCGCTGTCCGAGGTGATGTGTATAGGTTTTTCCCTGTCGCTGGAGAGAGCGATGGCCTGACTGGTAAAAACAGCACAGACGACGCCGATGGTCAGACCCCATCGGGAAAATATGGAAAAATAACGGTGTCTAGCGACTTTCATGAATGCTATTTACTCTGGATTTAAGCCTAATAAAGTCCTGTTTGTAAAACACGCGTATGCCCATCGCGTTCACAACATCTGTCGAGTTTAACAGGCGGACAGGTGCGTCGGTATCGGCATACTCCTGCCCAGAGTAAACGGTGAGAAAAGGAGTGTCTACCCGCAGTTCGGACTCGCCATTTTCATCTTTCTGGCGCATGACGACATTGTTGATCAGTTCAATGGTTTCACCGTCCGGAAGTATGCGACCATTGTCTGCAGTTGTGTGCCATGGTTGACGGTCTTTTTCGTAAGTCCATAAATCTGGTTGGGTCAGCAGCATAATGTCGTTATGGGGGAAATGGCTGACCTCTTCAGAGATAAGGGTCGATTCCAGATCTCCGCGTGTGTCAAACTCCTGGATGACTATATCTTTGATGAAGAAATCCGGTGCGGTATCTATCGTTTTTCCCCTATCCCTGCTGCTGATAATAGCGGGGCTTTCGGTTGAATAGGACCAATAGCCTATCAAAGCGATAAAGCCCAGCCCGGCAATAAGGAAGGCGAGCTGGCGCAGGGGTTTTATGCCCTTGCACATAAAATAGGTGTATGCCCGTTGAAGAGAATTGACCGGCGCGGATGGCGTGGATGCTGAACCAGTCGCACGGGTTTGTCGATTATTAAAACTCACTTTAGAGAACGCCTGCCTTGAGCAGATCGTGCATATTTATGGCACCGACGGGGCGCTGTTCTTCATCAACACAGATCAGACCGTTAATTTTGTGATCTTCCATCACCTTCAGGGCTTCTGCCGCCAGGATATCAGCGCGAACAGTCACACAGTTTCTGGTCATCAGATCATCAATTGTGGCTGAAAGCAGATTGGAGCCACTATCAAGGGAGCGGCGCAGATCGCCATCAGTGAAAATGCCAAGCAGGTGCTGTTGTTCGTCGACAATAGCCGTCAGCCCCATACCTTTGCTGGTGATCTCAAGCAGCGCATCACGCAGGGATGTGCCACTGTTGACAACGGGCAGTCGGTCGTCGGTATGCATGATATTGCTGACTTTCAGCAAAAGGCGACGACCCAGAGTACCGCCCGGATGAGAAAAGGCAAAATCTTCTGCGGTAAACCCACGGGCTTCCAGCAGAGCGATGGCTAAAGCATCGCCCATAACCAGTGTGGCCGTGGTGCTGGAGGTGGGAGCCAGATTAAGGGGGCAGGCTTCCTGATTAACCCCCGTATTCAGGTGGACATCGGCAGCCTGTCCCAACGGTGAGTGGGGATTGCCGGTCATGGCAATCATGGGAATGCCCAAACGTTTGAACAGGGGAAGCAGGGTGACAACCTCTGAACTACCACCGGAGTTGGAGAGGGCGATGACCACGTCGCTGGCGGTAACCATGCCCATATCACCATGGTGTGCTTCAGCGGGGTGAACAAAGAATGCAGGCGTTCCGGTACTGGCCAGCGTCGAGGCAATCTTGTTGGCAATATGGCCGGATTTGCCCATGCCTGTGACTATGACCCGCCCCTTGCAGGTCATGAGCAGTTGACACGCCCTTCCGAAGCTCTCGTTAATCCTCTCCAACAGTGCCGCAATGGCTTCCTGTTCAATAGCAATGGTGCGACGCCCGGAAGCGATAAACTCCTCATGCGATGTTACAGAGGGTCGGGAGAAAGTTTCAGTTGCGATGGCTGTCATAGGCTCAATCATTGTCATTCGGATGGCGTCAGGTACTAGCTACATTTTGCTGATTGTAACGGTATTAACCGAGCGTGGCGATAAGCACGCCACTATAGGCGATATATCCGGCACACAATAGCAGACCAGAAACTCGACCGAGCACTCTAGGCTTCTTCCCGAACAGAATAAGAGCCGCCAGCAGCAGGGTCAGGGCGCACATGGAAGGGTAGTCCCGGGTAAATGCGAGGGCGCTGATCGCGCCCGGAGCCACCAGACCCGGCACCGCCATAACCACCAACAGGTTGAACATATTGGAGCCAATGATATTACCCAGAGCCATGTCCGGATGCTTTTTCAGGGCGCTGGCAACACTGGCAGCAAGCTCTGGCAGGCTGGTGCCGATGGCAACAATTGTGAGGCCGATGGTCAGTTCACTGATGCCCATAGTCAGGGCAATTTTGGTGGCCGCCCAGACCAGCACCCGGGAGCTACCGAGCAGGAGCAACAGGCTACCGATAAGAATCAGGGTTGCCTTGCGCTGAGGCATATCCGGAATCTCATCTTCGCTCTCTTCACCCACGGTGGTCAGTGGTTCGTCGGTCGGTTTTTTTTGCCAGTGATTAATGAGCACTATTGAGGCAATCATTGCTGCCACCATGACCAGACTCTCGAATGGGCCAATATAGTTGTCGTAAAGTACGGCGCCGGAGGCGATGGTAATTGCCAGCAGCAATGGCAGCTCTTTGCCCATCAAACGTGCGTTAACGCGAATAGGAGCAATCAGTAAGGTCAGGCCGAGAACAATACCGACGTTGGCAATGTTGGAGCCGACGGCATTACCGACAGCCAGATCACCATGACCATCGAGAGCGGCCATCAGCGAAACCAGAATCTCTGGTGCAGAGGTACCGATGGCGACGATGGTGAGACCTATCAACATAGGTGACATGCCAAGATGGCGAGCAGTAACAGCTGAGCTGTTTACAAAGTGGTTAGCACTCCACATGAGAGTAACAAGCCCCAAAATCAGGGCGATAGACGCTAATAGCATAAGGTTGGAACCGAGTCAGGAGATTATTGTGGCGGTAAGGCGCTGCATTTTACCGAGATTATAGATTGAGAATAGTACGAACTGTATCCCACCCATAATTGAAGACTATTTTGAGATTTAAGGGTGTTGTTGAATGGTGCTATTGGCGAGAATAGGATTTTTGCCGATGACTAGAAATGATGGCAAATCCTTGCTCTTCAGAAGAGCTGGAGTGAGCGGAATCTTTCTGACGGAGGCAGCGGAATGGAAGGTAATTCCTATAGTAGGGAAAAGGATTCTGAGTCGGATCTGAACACGGTTCAGCAGTCAGTGAATGATCCAGAACAGGAGATAAAACGTCTTTATGAGAAGGCTGATGAAGAGTGTCGTCAGCTCAGGGAGAGACTTGCTAACCTCGTTTCTGCATTGGGTTTTCAGGAAGAACCGTCTGGGATTGCGATGGATGAGATGGTCGTCCGAATCAAAGATCTTCAAAGTTTGGAAGAGCAGCGTAGCCAGTGGCAAACACAGGGGATCAGTGACCCAGAGTGTTATTTCAGGTTCTGGAAGGATTTTGTGAAAATTTTTGATCCGGATCTGAATCCGAATGCCGTGCAACCGGAGCTGTTATGGCCGAACTTGAAGGCGGTCAAACAGGATGCTGAAAGCTTGCACAGGATTTTGGATGCTTTTAAAAAATGCGGCTGGAATGGCGGGGATGAAAAATTACTGACCTATCTTGCGGAGTTACCGGTGTCCATCTTGAATAGCAAGAGCAAATAACAAGCGTTGGGATTTTTGAGACAAGCGGGTTTGTCCGAGTACGCCACTGCAATTCTGTTTCAGAGGGTGATACACTGATTGCTTAAGGAGTTTTACAGTGTTGCCATCCAGGATGGCTTGGCCGTGGCGCTTGATCAAGGCGTCGAATATTTGCCGATAAAATCTGCGCTAAATGAATCAAAAAAACGATAATTTTATCGAAATTAAGGGTGTTTCGTTTCGTCGAGGTGAGCGAATCATCTTCGACAATATCGACATCACTATTCCCCGGGGCAGGGTCACTGCGATCATGGGCCCCAGCGGTACGGGGAAAACGACACTGTTGAGGCTTATCGGTGCCCAGCTGAAGCCGGATTCCGGCCATATTCTGGTCGATGGTCAACAGTTATCGTCTATGGGGCGTGAGGAACTCTTCCACATGCGCTCCAAAATGGGCATGCTCTTCCAGAGTGGTGCCCTGTTCACGGATCTGACCGTTTTTGAAAATGTCGCCTTTCCTCTCAGGGTTCACTCCAGACTTGCGGAAAATCAGGTTCGAGATATCGTCCTGATGAAACTGCAAGCTGTAGGGCTTCGTGGCGCGAGTCAGCTGATGCCTGCGGAGTTGTCTGGGGGCATGGCGCGCCGAGTCGCTCTCGCCCGGGCGATTGCGCTTGATCCGAACTTTATTATGTACGATGAACCATTTGTCGGGCAGGATCCGGTCGCTATGGGGGTTCTTGTTAATCTGATTCGCAAGCTCAATAACTCGCTGAATCTGACCAGTGTTATTGTCTCCCATGATCTGGTCGAGACCGCCAGTATCGCTGACTATCTCTACCTCATTGCCGATGGCAGTGTGGTTGCCTCAGGATCGCCGGATGATCTGCATCGCTCAGATGACCTACGTGTGCGTCAGTTTATGAATGGTGAACCGGATGGCCCGGTGCCCTTCCATTATCCCGCGATGGATTATCGTGAAGAATTACTGGGGGGCGGCCATGAATAGAATTTTCGAGCAACTGGCCGGACTTGGACGCAGTGGTCTGGAGATTATTCAGGCTATGGGTCGGGCAACGATCATGCTGTATCGGGCGGTCTTTGGGCGTAGCGTCAGCCATGCCTCTTTTCTCTCCCTGCTGACTCGGCAAATCTATTCAGTCGGGGTGTTGTCTCTGATCATTATTACCGTCTCCGGTCTGTTTATCGGGATGGTTCTGGGGCTTCAGGGCTACAACATACTTGTGCGCTATGGCTCTGAGCAGTCGGTTGGTCAACTGGTTGCACTCAGTCTGGTTCGTGAACTCGGACCTGTTGTGACAGCACTCTTGTTCGCTGGTCGAGCCGGTTCAGCCCTGACCGCTGAAATCGGGCTGATGAAGGCGACAGAGCAGCTGTCCAGTCTTGAGATGATCGGGGTTGATCCGCTCAAGCGGATTATTGCGCCAAGATTCTGGGCCGGTGTTATCAGTATGCCGTTGTTGGCCTGTATTTTTTCCATGGTCGGTATTTTCGGTGGTGCCATGGTCGGCATAGACTGGCTGGGAATTTATCAGGGCTCGTTCTGGGGCAATATGGAACAAGCCGTTGACTTCAGAAGTGATGTTGTTGATGGACTGATTAAAAGCGTGGTATTTGGTTTTGTAGCCACCTGGATTGCCGTTTTTCAGGGGTATGATGCAACGCCGACGTCTGAAGGTATCAGCCGGGCAACGACCCGAACCGTTGTCTACGCCTCACTGGCTGTGCTGGGGCTGGACTTTATCCTCACTGCTGTGATGTTTGGAGAACTCTAAAAATGCGGATGCGAACCGTTGAAATCAGCGTGGGTGCTTTTCTGCTGGCCGGTATTTTCGCTCTTGTGCTCCTGGCTTTGCGTGTCAGTGGTCTATCGATTAGTACGGAAGCCCATAGTTACCGGCTTTATGCGGAGTTTGATAATATTGGCTCCCTAACCAAACGTGCCAAAGTGGCAATGGGGGGCGTGACTATTGGTCGTGTCGTTGCTGTTGAGCTGAATAAAAAGACCTATATGGCACGCGTGGTCATGGATATCGATGCTAACGTGGATAACATCCCGGTGGACAGCTCTGCTGCGATCCTGACGGCTGGTCTGCTTGGTGAAAAATTTGTTGGCATCAGCATCGGTGGTGCAAATGAATATCTTCAGGATGATGAAACAGTGGATGACACTCAGTCAGCCATTGTTCTCGAAGAGATGATTGGCAAGTTTTTGCTGGGTGCTGTTAACAAAGACGATGCCGCCAAGGGCGAAAACTTCTAACACTGATTGAGCGATATGTATGGAGAATAGAGGAATGCAGGTGTTGAAAAGAGCAGTTTTGGTCATATTTGCATGGCTGGCCTGTGCTCAAGTCGCCACTGCTCATACTCCTGATCAGGTGGCCAAAGAGACGACAGAAAAGGTCATTAACCTGTTGATGGATAAGAGCGGTCGCTACAAGGCGAATGTGGACGCTTTTTATGATGATATGGAAAAAATTATTGATCCTGTGATTGCGTTTGATGATATGGCTCGTGGCGTTATGGGCAAGTATGCTCATCGTTCAACAAAGGATGAGATCGCCCAGTTTACAGCCGTATTCCGTGAAGGGATGCTGCGTTTCTATAGCAAGGCCATGCTGGCTTTTGATACCAGCGAACTCTCTCTGGCCAAGGTGGATCCTGCCTCTGCGGAAATACTGAAGAACTACGAAGCAGGTAAAATTCGTCAAGTGCCGGTTAATCTGACTATCAAAAGCAAAGGCACGAGTTATGCCATGTCTTACGATATGGTAAAGAAGAATGGCAGCTGGGTGGCGCGAAATTTCAGTGTTGAAGGCATCAATATCGGTTTGCAGTTCCGAACCCAGTTTGCTGAGGCGATGAATAAGTTCAATACGGTAGCAAAGGTTATTACCAAGTGGCCGGAGATGATGAAGGTATCCGAGAAGAGTGAGGCCAGTGACCCTGAGAAAGCGGACAGAAACAAGGACTGATTATGACAGTATTGAGTCTGATTGCTGATGGCCGGTTTGCTCTTGAAGGCAATATCAGCAAAACGTCCGTTCCGGAGCTGGTTGAGTCCGGTTGGGACATGCTATCTCAAAGTAAGTCTGGGGGTGCGCTGGTTGTGGACCTGTCCCGGGTGAGCCGTGCAGATAGTGCGGCTCTGGCTATGTTGCTGGAATGGATGCGTCGGGCTCAGCAGAGATCAATCAGGCTTCGTTTTGAGCATTTCCCCAAGGACTTGGTTGGGCTTGCCAGCGTCTGTGGCGTTGATCAGATCCTTCAATAAGCGGGTGGTGCTGGCTTCCCCGCGCTCTCTTCCCTATCATATGCGCTTGTTTCGTTAGGAAACAGGCACCTCGCCATCGAGTTAAGGTCCTCTAGTTAAGGTCATCCGGCTAAGGTGGTGCTCAGGTGACAACCAGCTATCACAATGTCCATAGCAAGGAATTAGCAATCCGTTTAATGGCTTGATATGGCTTTGTGTGTTGTTAAGTGCCAGTTTCGGGAAATGTCCAATGCATGCCAGTGAAGTGAAAACACTGCTCGAAGAGAAAATTGAAAACGCTCAGGTCTCTGTTGAGGGAGAGGGCTGTGATTTTCGCCTGACGGTTGTTTCATCTATTTTTGCCGGTTGTATGCCGGTAAAACGTCAGCAGATAGTCTACAAACATCTGGACGAGATGATTAGAGCAGGTGCGATTCACGCTGTAACCATGCATACCTTCACTCCAGAAGAGTGGGATGCTCGTCAGGGACAAAACTGAAACCAGACCTTGCCCTGTGCCCTGGTGGCACGCTCTGTATCGGCCTACGGGTATTTAATGGATAAATTGATTATTACTGGCGGAAATCGTCTGGATGGCGAAATTCGCATCTCCGGCGCCAAGAACTCCGCCCTGCCAATTCTCGCTGCAACCTTACTGGCTGATGAGCCGGTAACCGTTTGCAATTTGCCCCATCTGCACGACATCACCACCATGATTGAGCTTTTCGGCTGCATGGGTGTTGAGATGATGATTGACGAGAAGATGAATGTTGAGGTGCATGCCAGCACCATCAAACACTTTGCTGCACCCTATGATCTGGTGAAGACCATGCGTGCCTCTATTCTGGTGCTTGGGCCTATCCTTGCCCGGCATGGATACGCTGAGGTTGCTCTGCCCGGTGGCTGCGGCATTGGCAGCCGTCCGGTAGACCTGCATCTGCGTGGTCTGGAAGCCATGGGGGCAGAAATCGCCGTTGAGGATGGTTATATCAAGGCGAAGGCCGAGCGACTGAAAGGTGCCCGGATCTTCTTTGATACGGTCACCGTGACAGGCACCGAGAACCTGTTGATGGCCGCTACATTAGCAGATGGTGAGACGATTCTGGAAAATGCAGCCCGCGAACCAGAAATCGTTGATCTGGCGGAATGCCTGATCCGCATGGGAGCAGAAATTGAAGGTCATGGCACGGATACCATCCGCATTCAGGGCAAGAAGAACCTTCATGGTTGCATCTACTCTGTACTGCCCGATCGTATCGAGACCAGTACTTACCTGATCGCGGCCGCGGCGACGCGCGGACGGGTAAAAGTGAAAGATACTGATCCCACCATCCTTGACCCCGTTCTGGTCAAGCTGCGTGAAGCCGGTGCTAAGGTGACTGTCGGTGAGGATTGGATCGAGCTGGATATGGAAGGTCGTCGGCCCAAGGCGATCAGTCTGAAAACGGCCCCCTATCCCGGTATGGCGACCGATGTTCAGGCGCAGTTCACCGCACTCAATGTTGTCGCTGAAGGTATCGGTACTATTACCGAGACCATCTTTGAGAATCGTTTCATGCATGCGTTTGAAATGAAGCGTATGGGTGCAGATATCGATGTGGAAGGCAACACGGCCATTGTCCGTGGTGTGTCGGTTTTGAAGTCTGCCCCCGTTATGGCGACAGACTTGCGTGCCTCTGCGAGTCTGGTGATTGCCGGTCTGGTTGCGGAAGGAGACACGGTTGTTGACCGTATCTACCACATCGACCGTGGCTATGAATGTATAGAAGAAAAATTGCAACAGTTAGGCGCGAAAATTCGTCGAGTGCCCAACTAGCATCCGCTGTACAGACAGGTTCGGCTCAGTCCGAACCTGTTTTTCTCTTCAACCGCGTACGGCATGGACGGGTCGTTCACCCACTGTGGTTTTGAACAACTGCTCCTTGCCATCCCGCAGTATTACGATGGTCACGCTTGAACCCGGTCTGAGTTTGGCAACGCTGTTCATAACACGACGAGCGTCGTGGGTGATCATATCGTTGATACGTAAAATAATATCACCCCGCTGCAGGCCAGCGTTTTTAGCCGGCCCATGATCGCTGAGACCGGAAACCAGAATGCCGCTGCCTAAAGGCAGATTGAATGCCTCGGCCAGCTCGGTGCTCAGTGCGGTTGACTCGATACCAAGCCAGCCCCGGATGACACGACCATTGCTGATGATGGAGGTCATGACAAATTTGGCCAGATTCGAGGGGATGGCAAATCCAAGACCTTCGCTGCCGCCATCACTGGAGATCAGTGCCGTTGAAATACCGACCAGTTCACCACGGGTATTGACCAGAGCCCCTCCGGAGTTACCGACGTTGATGGCTGCATCGGTCTGGATAAAACCTTCATAGGTGCTGAGTCGCAGATCACGCCGGGTCGCACTGATAATACCCTGAGATACGGTCTGACCCAATCCAAACGGATTGCCAATGGCAAGCACTACGTCACCGATGTGGATGGACTTCGAATCGGTCCAGTTGGCACTGGGCAGATTGTTCATTTCGATCTTGAGAACCGCAAGATCCGTATCCGTATCTGAGCCAATCACCTTCGCCCTGGTTTCCCGCTGGTCGGCAAGGGCAATGATAATGTCATCAGCACCGTTGATCACATGATTGTTGGTCAGTATATAACCGGCCGGACTAACAATAACACCCGATCCCAAGCTGGACTGCACCTGCTTTCGACGGGGAATACGGCTCTGACTGAAAGCATCGTTGATCAGCGCGCCCCCTCGGTCGGCCGATCGACGAATGGCGCGCCGCGTGTAGATACTCACGACAGAGGGGGCGGCCTTGGCAACGGCAGCGTTGAAAGAGTACGGTGAGCCGTGAAGATTCAGCACATTTCCTGCGTGGGTAGGTTTATTTGAAAACAGACCGCCAGAGAGGTCGCCTGAAAGGGCGTTGTGCTGCAGAAGTAACAAGGCAATCAGAAGTCCGCACAAAACGGGCCAGCCAAACCAACCGAGTATTTTTAAAAACCTGTTCATTTGTCGTCCTGTTCGCGCTGTTCTTTTTACCATGGAAATACAGCTCCCATTTCCATCGTTCGGGGTGGGCAGTATTTCCCGCTCATGGCTGTTTGTATTGGTCATTTGCCAGCGTGTGCATTATGGCTTTTCCTGTCCCCGTGCGTCAGTCTGAGAAGTAGAAAGCGACATGGAATAATGCTCGGGATATTATAAAAAGGTTAGATGAGGGGATACCAGTCTGCAGTATCCCTAACGTTTATAGAGGGAGATTGCTGATGAAATTGAAAAATCTGGTCAACATTCTAGATGATGAGCTCCAGCCCGAGCAGTTCAGAGACTACTGTCCGAACGGTTTGCAGGTGGAAGGAAGGCCGGAGGTGCTTAAACTCGTAACGGGCGTAACCGCCTGTGAAGCTCTGATCGATGAAGCTATCGACTGGGGGGCTGATGCTATCCTCGTACACCACGGCTTCTTCTGGAAGAACGAACGGGATGAAGTTGTCGGTATGAAAAAGCGCCGACTGCAGAAGCTACTCACCCACGATATCAGCCTGTTGGTCTACCATCTTCCCCTTGATGCCCATGAGATTATGGGTAACAACGTGACGCTGGCTAAGCTGTTAGGCATCACAACAACCGGCCCTCTGGATCCCCGTGAGCGTCGACCCATTGGTAATATCGGTGAGCTGACCCGCACGCTCTCTCTGTCCGATTTTGCTGAGCATATTGAAAAGGTGCTGGGTCGTACGCCGCTGGTTATTTCTGGCGGAGATCATCCGGTCAAGTCGGTAGCCTGGTGCACAGGCGGTGCCCAAAGCTATATTCAGCTGGCGATTGCTGCGGGTGTTGATGTCTACATTAGTGGCGAAATTTCCGAATCAACCGTACATACGGCCAGAGAGGAAGGTATCCACTATATTTCAGCGGGTCATCATGCGACTGAGCGGGGTGGGGTTCAGGCATTCGGGGCATGGTTACAGGAAAATTACAAAATAGAACATCGTTTTATTGATATAGCCAATCCAGTTTAAATACCAACTAATTTACAATATCGAACAAATAATTGTGTTCGAATGCTATCGCCATGCTTCAGGAAAAGCAGTAAGATCGCGACACATTTTCAGCCTCTGTCCTATTTATTATTAAAAATTATGGAGGAGGCTACTTTTCAAACATCTGTAGTTGGAATCCATCAGGATGAAAGCAGCATTCTACGAACAGCTGAGCGTTCAGCTGAACGAACTGAAAGAACAGGGACTGTACAAGGACGAGCGTATTATTACCTCTCAGCAGTCCTCGGATATTACCGTGGCTGGTGGCGAGCGTGTACTGAACTTCTGTGCCAACAATTACCTGGGTCTGGCTAACTCCCCAGAGCTGATCAAAGCGGGCCAGAAAGCACTGGATCAGTACGGCTATGGTCTGGCCTCCGTGCGTTTCATCTGTGGTACTCAGGATGTGCACAAACAGCTGGAAGCACGGATGTCCGCCTTCCTGGGCATGGAAGACACCATCCTGTATTCCTCCTGCTTCGATGCCAACGCCGGTCTGTTTGAAACCATTCTGGGCCCTGAAGATGCCATCATCTCTGACGCCCTGAACCACGCTTCTATCATCGACGGCGTGCGTCTGTGCAAAGCCAAGCGTTTCCGTTACGACAACAACGACATGGCCTCTCTGGAAGAGCAGCTGAAAGCCGCTGACGAAGCGGGTGCTCGTCACAAGCTGATCGCTACTGACGGTGTGTTCTCCATGGATGGCATCATCGCCAACCTGCAGGGCATCTGCGATCTGGCAGACAAGTACAACGCGCTGGTGATGGTCGATGACTCCCACGCAGTTGGCTTTATCGGTGACAATGGCCGTGGCACGCACGAGTACTGCGACGTGATGAGCCGTGTAGACATCATCACCGGTACTCTGGGCAAAGCCATGGGTGGCGCGTCCGGCGGTTACACTGCTGGTAAGAAAGAGGTGGTCGACTGGCTGCGTAACCGCTCCCGTCCTTACCTGTTCTCCAACACCCTGTCGCCAACCATGGCCTACGCAACCCTGACCGTTCTGGATCTGCTGGCTGAAGGTGCCGATCTGCGCGCCCGTCTGCGTGACAATGCCGCTCATTTCCGTACCGAGATGGAGAAGCACGGCTTCACGCTGGCCGGTAAGAACCACCCGATCGTCCCTGTGATGCTGGGTGATGCGACTCTGGCGAAAGAGTTCGCCGAGCGCATGCTGAAAGAAGGCATCTACGTGGTTGCCTTCAGCTTCCCTGTGGTACCGAACGGCAAAGCCCGTATCCGTACCCAGATGTCCGCTGCTCACACCAAAGAGCAGATCGACCGCGCCGTGGCAGCCTTCGCCAAGGTCGGTTGTGAGCTGGGCATCATCGGCTGAACCTTTTCCCTGTTTTAGTTGCCTAACTAATCCAATTATTGAATCAAAACTTCCTGCTGACCGCGGTCAGCAGGAAGCAGGAGTATAATCATGGCCATGATGAAGACACTGGCGAAGCTGCATGCCGAAAAAGGCATCTGGATGGACGAAAAGGAGATTCCAACTCCTGGCCACAACGATGTCCTGATCAAGATCCACAAGACCGCTATCTGTGGCACCGACATCCACATCTACAACTGGGATGAGTGGTCCCAGAAGACTATCCCGCTGGGCATGACCGTGGGTCACGAATTTGCCGGTGAGATCGTTGAACTGGGTCAGGAAGTCCAAGGCTTCAAGATTGGTGATCGCGTTTCCGGTGAAGGTCACCTGGTGTGTGGCCACTGCCGTAACTGCCGTGCCGGTCGTCGTCACCTGTGTCGCAACACCCAGGGTGTGGGCGTAAACCGTCAGGGCTGCTTTGCTGAGTACCTGTGTATTCCTGCTGCCAACGTATTCCCTCTGCCGGCTGATATCAGCGACGATATGGCGTCCATCTTCGACCCCTACGGCAACGCCGTCCACACTGCCCTGCAGTGGGATATGGTCGGTGAAGACGTGCTGGTAACAGGTGCTGGCCCTATCGGCATCATGGCGGCTGCTGTGGCTCGTCACGCCGGTGCTCGTCACGTAGTTATCACCGACGTTAACGAATACCGTCTCTCTCTGGCGCGCGAAATGGGCGTTACCCGCGCTGTTAACGTTGCCGAGCAGAAGCTGGAAGACGTGATGGCCGAACTGGGCATGACCGAAGGTTTCGACGTCGGCCTGGAGATGTCCGGCAACGGTCACGCCTTCTCCCAGATGCTGACGCTGATGAACCACGGTGGCAAGGTGTCCATCCTGGGTATTCCCTCTGCCGACACCACCATCGACTGGAATCAGGTGATCTTCAAGATGCTGACCCTGAAGGGCATCTACGGTCGTGAAATGTTTGAAACCTGGTACAAGATGGGCAGCATGCTGCAGTCTGGTCTGAACCTGGAGCCGATCATCACTCACCGCTTCCCTGTGTCCCAGTTTGAAGAAGCGTTTGAGATCATGGCTGGCGGCAAGTCTGGCAAGATCGTTCTGGATTGGACGGCTGAATAAGCGCCTTTTTCACTCAGGCTGACGATCTGTCAGCCTGAGTTCTTCAGTTACTTCGCGATATAACGCAGAAACTCTTCCCGTGTTGACAGATTACTGCGGAAGCCGCCACGCATAACAGATGTGGTCATGGATGAATTCTGTTTTTCAACACCGCGCATCATCATACACATGTGTTTGGCCTCAATCACCACAGCAACGCCACGGGCACCGGTGACCTGCTCAATGGCTTCGGCAATCTGCAGGGTCATATTCTCCTGAATTTGCAGGCGACGGGCATACATATCGACAATACGGGCAAATTTAGAGAGCCCCAGCACTTTACCGTTGGGAAGGTAGCCCACGTGGGCTTTGCCGATAAAGGGCAGCAGGTGATGTTCGCACATGGAGTAGAGCTCGATATCACGGATAACAACCATTTCATCATTGTCTGACTCAAAAACGGCACCGTTAACAATCTCTTCCAGACTTTGGTGATAACCCTGGGTCAGGAAACTCATGGCTTTGGCGGCTCGCATCGGGGTATCTTTCAGACCATCACGTTCTGGGTTTTCTCCCAATCCTTCAATAATGGCTTTGTAATGTTTGCTTAAGTCCTGAATCATGATCTAACTCGAATTCTACAGTCGACGGGGATAGTGTGGGGCGGTATTGTAATGACATCCCATAGTCTACGGGAAGTCTCATTATTGTAGGCATGAGCCTCAGTTTTATAGCAAACACAATATTTTATACTTCTTCTTCTATTCCCATTTCTTTAAAATGGGTATTTGCAAATCACGAAACCTTCAGCCCTTACGCTGTTATTTCTTGCTCATGGCTTTTTGTCATTGAGCTCATGGCTGTTTGGGCATTGAACGGTGGGTGATCAGCAAACATAACGATGGCTACATCTTAACGGTTTAGGGCTTTTTGTCCGGGTATTTCTCCATGCTTCTTTATTCTCTGGATCTTCTGGGAACCGGTGTTTTTGCTGTAACGGGCGCAATGGTTGCGGCGCGTCGTAATATGGATCTTTTTGGTGCGCTGGTATTGGCATTTGTTACCGCTGTCGGTGGAGGAACTATTCGTGATGCCATTCTGGGCAGTACGCCGGTGTTCTGGGTTCACGATACCAATTATTTAACGGTCATCTGTCTGGCGACTGCGCTGACGCTTGCTGGCAAAGCCTGGTGGCATAAAACCCGTCATGTGGTCATGTTGCTGGATGCACTCGGACTCGGGGTGTTTGTCGTTATCGGTGTTGAGAAGGTTCTCTCCATGCAGCTTGATCCGATGGTTGCCATCCTTATGGGCGTGCTGACCGGTGCCGGTGGTGGTGTGATTCGGGATGTTCTTGCGGGTCGTGTACCTATGGTTCTGCGCAGTGAAATTTATGCGACAGCTGCCATTGCCGGGGGCATTCTTTATATCGTGATGTACGACGTTGGTGTTTCACGCTCAATCGTTGCGATTGCCTGTGCATCCTCCGTATTTGTATTAAGACTGTTAGCGATTTACTGTAATTTCTCGCTGCCTAAAGTAACAGCTCAATCCAGCTAATCATCTTTCACCGCCCTTTTCCGGACCACTGCTACACTTTTTGACTTACTCTTGGCTCAGTCTGCACCTGTAACAGGCAGACTGCAGCGGGGAGAGTTAAACGATATGTGTCGTACAGGAGTTCGTCATGCCGTTGTTATCCCTCCGTCGTTTTTTTTACTTGAAACCTTTAACCAGAGCCATTGCCATAACCTGTGGCTTTTGTGCCTCTTCCGGAGTCGTTCAGGGCGCAGGCTTTGCTCTGAATGAATCCTCAGTTTCGGCTGCAGGTACCGCTTTTGCCGGGCGTGTGGCTGCGCCGCAGGATGCTTCTGTCATTGCTTCCAATCCGGGAGCGATCTCTTTTCTGGAGGGGGAGCAGTGGACAGTCGGTGGAGCGCTGGTAGCACCAACTGGCAGTGTGAAAGTAAAGTCTGCCACAAGTGAACTCGGGTTGAATTTGTCATCTGATGGTGATGGTGAGCCTTTCACCCGTTCGGTTTTTGTCCCCGGTGTTTACTACACCATGCCTTTGCCTAACGACCTGACTTTTGGACTGGGACTGTATGTACCTTTCGGTTTGGAAACTGATTATGACTGGGACTTTGCCGGCCGCTATCTGGCTTTGAATTCCCATCTGCAAAACATAAATTTACAGCCGACCCTGAGCTACCGTCTGTCCGATACGATAGGGCTGGGTATTGGTGTTTTCTTATCCCATATTGAAGGAAGGCTTACTCAGAACAAAATATCCGACACGTTCAGAAGTGAAGTCGTGGGAGATGACGTGAAAATGGGAGTAAAGCTGGGCGCTCTCTGGAATGATGGACCCTATAGTTTCGGCATTGCGTGGACATCCAATGTTGACTTTAAGGTGGAAGGTTCGGTCAAAATCAAAGGGAGGTTTTTTGGGCGGATTAATTCAAAAGCGGATGCTCATTTGAAACTCAAAACCCCACAAATGTTTGAGCTGGGGGGGAGTTGCAAGATTGATGATGAGCTGACACTTGTTGTGGGTGCCATGTGGACGGGGTGGAACAGTTTCAAAGAGATAAAGGTTATTCTCGATGAAAATCTTAACGTACCCGGTAGGGTACAGAAATCGGGGAGTGTGGCCAGTTACACCCCTGAGCATTGGAAGAAAGTCTGGTCCTTCTCCGCGGGTGGTCGCTATCAGCTAAATAATGAGTGGCAGCTTCGTTTTGGTTATGCCTTTGATCAGTCTCCGGTTCCTGACAAATATCGCACAGCCAGAATACCGGATGGGGACAGAAACTGGATCACCGTCGGTGCTCGCTACCAAATGGACAAACTCTGGCTGGTGGATATGGCTTATGGCTATCTCATACCGTACAAGATAAAGGTTGATGAGGTGGCTCATAGTCCGGATGGTACGCCGGGCACAAATCCCAGCTTCAAAGGCAAATACACCATGAGTGCCCATATTCTGATGGCGGCACTGACGTACCGCTATTAGGGCGCACTTTATGATGGTTACTCAGCCTTGTCCCTGGTAAACACCCAGGTGTTGCTATCACTCATTTCCTTGCTAAATACATATCCATCGACGTTAAATTTCTTGATTTCAGCAGGCTCGGAAACCTTTTTGTCGATGATGTAACGGCCCATAAGACCACGGGCTTTCTTGGCGTAAAAGCTGATGATTTTGTACTGGCCGTTTTTCAAGTCCTTGAACACGGGAGTAATGATATCTGCCTCCAGCTTTTTGGCTTTTACGCTTTTGAAGTACTCGTTTGAGGCAAGATTAATGAGCACGTTGTCGTTTTGTTCTGCCAATTCCTTATTGAGAGCATCGGTAATAATGTCTCCCCAGAACGCGTACAGGTCTTTGCCTCGATTGTTGGCAAACCGGGAGCCCATCTCCAGACGATAGGCCTGCATCAAGTCCAGTGGTCGGAGTAAACCGTAGAGACCGCTCAGAATGCGCAGGTGCTGCTGGGCAAATGCGAAACCTTGCTCATCGAGGGTTTCTGCATCCAGTCCGGTATAAACATCACCCTTAAAAGCGAGAATGGCCTGTTTGGCATTTTCCGGCGTGAAAGGTTGTTGCCAGGCTTCGAAGCGGGCCGTATTCAGGCTGGCAAGCTTATCGCTGATGCTCATCATCTTGCCGATATCTGCGGGGCTGAGTTCCCGCAGCTGCTCGATCAACTCATGGGAGTGAGCGAGAAAACCGGGTTGAGAGGCAACCGGTGTAACGGGGGGCGTTTTGTAGTCCAGAGTTTTTGCTGGTGAAATAACGATCAGCACGACCTGCTCCTGTGAAATTTTTATAAAACTTATGCAGTTATACTATTCTTGCCTTGGAGATTTCTCCAGATTAGATCGTTGAGGGGGTGATTGAACGATTTTAAATGTGGTCTAGTGTAGGCTGAATGACAAATTTGTAATTCTCTCCGATTCTAATGTGTTTTTTTGTTTCTACGGGACGTGTCCTATTGACCGGAGGCGAACTCGGCGACAGACTTCGTCTATTATATTCATAAGATTTTGATGCTCCCCGCCATGTCACAATATTCCAAGTACCACCTTGTCGATCTGCTGCGTGAGCGCATAGAGAAACATCAGAATAAAACTGCGCTGAGGTATGCTGCTAATGAAGCAGGTGATATCAGTTGGCAGAAGTTGGGTCAGCGTGTTGAGAAGCTGGCTCTGGCGTTGTTGGGCGCGGGTGTTGAAACACAGGAAAAGGTAGCCATTTTCTCCCGCAACATGCCGGAATGGACTATCGCAGATCTTGCTATCCTGTGGTGCCGTGGTGTTTCTGTGCCGGTGTATTCTACCAATACTGCCGGTCAGACCGCCTACATCCTGCGTGATGCAGGGGTAAAGTTGGTCTTTGTTGGTGAGCAGGCACAGCTGGATAGTATTCTGGGGGTGAGCAAAGATTATCCTGAGCTTGAGCGCGTTATTGTGCTTGATACCTGCGTTGATCTGCGCGGCTGTGACAAAGCCTGTTACCTGGATGATTTTGTAGCAAATCAGGACGCTGACGCTCAGCGTGATGAGCTGAACAAGCGCCTGTCGGCCACCTCTCTGGATGATCTGCTCACCCTGATTTATACCTCGGGTACGACCGGAGAGCCAAAGGGCGTGATGCTGGACTACCGCAATGTTGCGGCAGCCTTCAAATTGCACGACTCTCGTCTTACATTGACGGAAGATGATGTTTCCTTGTGCTTTTTGCCCCTGAGTCACGTCTTTGAGCGCGCCTGGACTTACTACACACTTTATCGTGGTGCGACTAACGTCTACATGCGTGATCCCGGCGCGATTAAGGATGTGCTGCTGTCTGTGCGTCCAACGGTGATGTGTGCTGTACCACGCATATTTGAGAAGATACACGCCGCTATTCTGGCAAAGGTTGAACAAGCCAAACCGGTTCAGAAGAAAATTTTCCGGTGGGCGCTCAAAGTTGGTGGAAAAAACTTTGCTCTGCAGCAACAGGGACGACGTCCCGGAGCTGCTCTGCGACTGTCTATGGCAATCGCCGATAAGCTGGTGTTCTCCAAGCTGCGTGCTGGCCTCGGTGGCCGTATGCGTTTTATGCCTTGTGGTGGGGCTCGTCTTGAATCTGATATCGACCTGTTCTTCCAGAGCATTGGTACGAATATCAAGATCGGCTACGGTCTGAGCGAAACGACGGCCACTATCAGCTGCTACGATGAACAGTTTCGTCTCGGCACATGTGGTACACCACTGCCGTCTGTGCAGATGCGTATCGGTGCAGAGAGCGAGATTCAGGTCAAAGCGGATACGATTATGCGCGGCTACCTCAACAAGCCGGAAGCAACTGCTGAAGCTTTCACTGAAGATGGTTGGTTCCGTACCGGTGATGCTGGTTACATTGACGACGATGGCAATGTAGTTATGACCGAACGTCTGAAGGATCTTATGAAGACGTCCGGCGGCAAGTACATTGCTCCCCAGGTTGTAGAAGGCGCTCTGGTTCGTGACCATTTTGTTGAGCAGGTGGCCATCGTGGCTGATGCTCGCAACTATGTATCAGCCTTGATCGTTCCGGCCTTTGAATCGCTGGAAGAGTACGCTCATTCTATAGGTATGAAGTTTGAGAGTCGTATGGATCTGATTCGCAACAGCCAGATTCAGGAGATGTTCCATAAACGTCTCGGAGAGCTGCAAGGCGAGCTGGCCCGTTTTGAACAGGTGAAGAAGTTTACCCTGCTGCCAAGAGAGTTCTCTCTTGAGCTGGGCGAAATTACGCCAACCCTGAAGCTGCGTAGAAAGGTGATCATGGAGCGTTTCCATAAGGAGATCGACGCCATGTACCACAAGGCGTAATCCGCTAAAACACTAACAGAAAGGGCTGCAAACGGTATCGTTTGCAGCCCTTTTTTTTGGGTGGGTTATTTAGAGATTGGCTTCGGCAAAGGCTGCCAGCGCCGAGCGGGGAACGCCTTCCAGCTGGATCATGCCGCCATACTCAAAATCCCGGAACCGCTGGGTCAGATAAGTGAGTCCGGAGCTCGTTGGGTTGAGGTAGGGAGTATCTATCTGAGCCAGGTTACCAAGACAGATCACTTTACTGCCCTGACCGGCACGGGTGATGATGGTTTTCATCTGGTGCGGGGTCAGATTCTGGCACTCGTCGATAATGATCAGACTGTGCTGGAAGCTGCGGCCGCGAATATAGTTCAGGGATTTGAAGTGGATGGGAATCCGGTCGAGGATGTAATCCACGCTGCTGCGCGTGCTTTCATCATCACTGTGCAGCGCCTCCAGATTATCGGTAATGGCACCCAGCCATGGCTCCATCTTCTCTGCCTCTGTGCCGGGCAGATAGCCGATATCCTCATCCAGCCCTTTAGTGCTGCGAGTGACGATAATGCGTCGGAAGTGTTGCTCGGCAACGGTCATCTCGATAGCAGCAGCCAGAGCCAGGATGGTTTTACCTGAACCGGCCGGTCCGTTGAGATTCACCAGCTGAATATCAGGATCAAGAAGCAGGTTCAATGCCAGGGCTTGATGGATGTCCAGTGGGTGCAGTCCCCATGCCTGACGACCCAGCAGTTTGCCCTTGTCCAGATGTTCGAGTGTGATGCTTTCTTTAGTGATAGCGAGCACACGTCCGACAAAATCCTGTTCATCAATAATAAATTCATTGATGCCTGGATGGCCAAAGACCTCCATTCTGGGAATGGTGTGCAGAGTTCTGCCATTGTGTTGTTCGGTCTGCACATCGGTGATGCGATCCCATAAACTGCCTTTTAGCTCCTGAAAACCTTTTGGCAGCAGGCTGACATCGTCAATCTGTCGGTCGCTATGATAATCCTCCGCCATCAATCCACAACCTCTGGCTTTGAGGCGCATATTGATGTCTTTGGTCACCAGTACAAAGTCGCTGTCTGGATGTTCAAGCTTCAGCTGACATATGTCGTTGATGATGCGGTTGTCGTTCAGATTGGTAGGCAGTTGAGTGACATTGGCAGGGGCTCTGTTCATTTGTATGGACAGCGTGCCGACGGGGTCACTTTTTTCTCCCCGAATGATGGGAATGCCTTTTTCTACCTCTTCCGGTGTGGCTGACCCGACAATGCCGTCTATTAAGCGGATGGCCTGACGACAATCGGCTGCTATTGTTTGTCGACCAGCTTTGAGTTTGTCCAATTCCTCTAGCACTGTGATCGGGATAATGACTTGGTGTTCTTCAAAATTCAGAATTGAGTTGGGATCGTGGATAAGGACGTTACTGTCCAGGACGTATGTTGTGCGACGGGGGGAGTTGATTGATTCCGGCGTCACTGCATCATGCATAGCTGCTCCTTGTTCCCTGAACGTCACCAGCTCCGACAACCCTATGTGAGCCGGTGTAGGTACGTTAGACCTGAAGGTCTTCTGCTCAACCACAGCCTTAGCCACAGATGAGCCACCAGAACTGCCAGACGGCCCAGCAATTGTTTTTGCTTTTACAGGCAGGCCTGTTTTGATTATGTGAGGAGATGTTCGAGAATGGCAAGTGCTAAATACGCTGCGGGGAGTTATTTGCAGTATTTTGGCGGAATGGATGGAAATAGTATTGCGAAGGAGGGGAACAGGTCATATATTTGAGAGATAACTTCAATTTTCACCTGTCTCCCCTCCTCATTTTTAAAGACCGCTCTTAAACAGCCATGAGCGGGAAATGCCGCTCATCCTGAATAATGGAAATAGGGACTGCATTCCCATGGTAGAGAGCGATCAAAGCACCATCACGGCAATCCAGCCGAACAGAACCAGTGGAATGTTAAAATGGATGAATGTCGGGATAACCGAGTCACGGATGTGATCGTGCTGACTATCCATATTCAGGCCGGCAGTGGGACCAATGGTGGACTCAGAGGCCGGTGAGCCCGCGTCCCCCAAGGCTCCCGCCGTACCCACCAGAGCGGCAATAGCCAGCGCAGACAGCCCCATTTCCATTCCCAGCGGCACATAGAGCGTGGCAATCACCGGCACGGTAGAGAACGAAGAGCCAATGCCCATGGTCACCAGCAGGCCGATAAGCAGCATCAGCATTATGCCGACGGCTTTATTCTCAGCAAGCAGAGGGCCGATACTGGTGACCATCTCAGATACCGCATGGGTTTCACGCAGCACTTCGGAAAAACCCGCCGCCGCGATCATGATAAAACCGGCATAAGCCATCATCTTCATGCCCTGGATAAAGACATCGTTGGACTCGCTCCAGACGATAACCCCGCTCAGGGTCAGCGTCAGACAGCCGACCAGTGCGCCGATGATCATGGAACCGCTGCTGATCTGGGCAATCAGGGTCAGCAGAATCGCCAGACCAACGCCGATCAGCTTCGCCCTGGGCATAACGATCTCTGTGTTGTCGGCGGAGGACAAACTCTCTTCCCGATAGCGGCGAGGCTTGCGGTAGGTCCAGAAAACGGCAACCAGCAACCCCAGCAGCATACCGCTTACAGGGATCATCATGGCCTGAGGCATCAGGCTCCCGGCAATATTCAGACCATTATCGTTAAGATTCTTGGTCAGAATCTCAATCAGGAAGATATTCCCGAAACCAATCGGTAGCAGCATGTAGGTTGCGGTCAGGCCGAAGGTCAGACAGCAGGCGATCAGACGACGATCCAGCTGGATATTGTTAAACAGACCAAGCAGCGGGGGAATCAGGATCGGAATAAAGGCGATGTGTACCGGGATCAGATTTTGGGAAGCGACGGCCATCAGTACGATCGCTAACAGAATCGATAATCGCACCAGATCGCGGCGTTTTTGTGAACGTTGCACGATGTTGATGATTTTTTGTGCCAGATAGCCAGGGATGCCCGACTGGGAGATTCCCATGGCAAAGGCCCCCAGCATGGCGTAGCTCAGTGCTATGCTGGCGCCATTGCCAATGCCATGGGAAAAGGCGGTGACACTGCCGATCAGGCCAAGGTCACTGCTCAGTCCACCGGCCAGCGCTCCGAGAAGGAGAGCCAGCACTACGTTCATTCGCGCCAGACTGAGCACGAGCATAACGAGTACAGCGATAACAACTGTATTCATAAAATAGATAACCTGTTCTTATAAAAGCCTGCCATCGGCAGGCTATTAACACATGAGGGGTGGGGAAGATCAGTCTGTCCAGCCGCCCATCTCTTTCCAGCGATTAACGATAGAGCAGAACAGTTCTGCTGTGCGGTCAGTATCATAGCGGGCTGAGTGGGCTTCTTCTTTATCAAAGGGGATTTTGGCCACATCGCAGGCGCGGGCCAGAACCGTTTGACCATAGGCCAGACCGGCAAGTGTTGCCGTATCAAAGCAGGAGAACGGATGGAACGGGTTGCGCTTGATCCCCGTACGCTCGATGGCGGCATTGAGAAAGTTCAGGTCGAACGCGGCATTGTGGCCAACAAGGATGGCGCGGGTGCAGCCGTAGCGCTTCATGGCCTTGCGTACGGTTTTGAAGATGGCTGTCAGAATATCTTCTTCTGCAGAGGCGATGCGCAGTGGGTGAAAAGGGTTGATACCGATAAAGTCGATGGCCGATTTTTCGATGTTGGCGCCCTTGAAGGGAATCACGTGGGCAGATTCACGATCCTCCAGGAAGACAAGCCCCTGTTCATCCATACCGATAGTGACAACTGCAATTTCCAGTAGGGCGTCGGTCTTGGCGTTAAAACCGCCAGTCTCAACATCCACGACCACCGGAAGGTAACCGCGGAAACGTTCGGACATTAGGGGTTTCGGATCAGCGTTGCTCACATTAGTGCCTTATTCAGACTCTCCGGAGAGTCCGATACCTGATCAGCGTCAGGTATCGGCGGGTCGATAGAGAGTGGGTTTAGGAAATCTTCGCCCATTGTAATTGTTCACCGGCCTTCAGGGGAACGACCTGATGATCACCGAAAGGCAAAGATTCGGGAACGAACTGTGCCTTCTTCTCCAGAGTAATGGTATCGGTATTGCGGGGCAGACCGTAGAAATCGGCACCAAAGTGGCTGGCAAAGCCTTCCAGTTTGTCCAGGGCACCGTGTGCCTCGAACACCTCGGCATAAAATCCAATGGCACCAAACGCGGAGTAGCAGCCGGCACAGCCGCAGGCGGTTTCCTTGGTTTCTATAGAGTGTGGCGCAGAATCAGTGCCCAGGAAGAATTTGGGATCACCGCTGATCGCTGCGTTAACCAGCGCCTGCTGGTGGACATTGCGCTTGAGGATTGGCAGGCAATAGAAATGGGGACGAATGCCGCCTGCCAGCATATGGTTACGGTTGTACATAAGATGCTGGGGCGTGAGTGTGGCTCCCACATTGGCGCCGGTTTCACTGACAAACGCCACGGCATCAACGGTGGTGATATGTTCCATCACCACTTTCAGCTCCGGGTAACGGCTGACCAGAGAGATCAGGTGGCGATCGATAAAGATTTTCTCCCGGTCAAAGATATCAATCCCGGTATCGGTCACCTCACCGTGTACCAGCAGTGGCAGACCGGCATCAATCATCGCTTCCAGGGCCGGATAGATATTTTCCAGTGCCGTCACACCGGCATCGGAGTTGGTGGTAGCACCGGCCGGGTAAAGTTTGAGCGCTTTTACATCGCCCCGGCTGTGGGCTTCATGAACCATCTCCGGTGACGTTTGATCCGTCAGGTAAAGAGTCATCAGTGGCTCAAAGGAAGAACCTGCCGGGCGCTGGGCCAGAATGCGCTGCTTGTATTCAGCGGCCTGGGCAGCCGTAGTGACCGGTGGTTTCAGATTGGGCATGATAATGGCGCGGCCAAAGGTGTTGGCTGTCGCAGGCACGGTATGGGCCAGAGCGGCACCATCACGGAGATGCAGGTGGAAGTCATCGGGGCGGGTGAGGGTAATCTGCACGGCAGAGCGTCCTTGAGCGAGTGAAAGTTTTTTGATCTGGCAGATCTGTTTGGCAGACGAGTGCTGTGGGGATATTACCCTATGGTATCCCATTGGTCATAGTCTTTGGGTCAGTATGCGACTGGAGTGACTTACAGTGCTCCCCGTCAGACAAGGAGGGATTGGCAACCACTTTGAAGCATGGCCGATTCAGTGATAGCTGGCACCTGAAGTGGTCTTTTTTCTTACTGATAGCGGAATATTGGTTCTTTTCGTACGGAAGGCATTAACCAATGGCACTGACTTAAGCCTTTTTCCCTTGATATTTCTTGAGTCTACGGGCTTGCGCTCTTGGATGTTGTAGTCTTTTATGCGGCTTTGGTCGCCTCTTTACAGCCCTAGGCTCCGATCTCCCAGGACGATTCCCAACTACGTGCTGTCCTATTATTTCCAGCATGTTAACGATCAGATTTTCGAGCCGGTCACCTGACGCTCCAAGCAATGTCTGATGGAAGGATACGAGGGTTTCCTGTGCCGCTTTAAAGCTCACCTCCCTCGGGTTCTTTTTAATGTGCTTCGCCGCTTTACCCATAAGAGCGCGTATGAGGTTGTAAACCAGCAGATTCACAGAGATTTCTTTGCGTACCATTTCCGGACTTTTACAGCGCAGCATATCCATTTTCATCGTGGTTTTGATCACCTCAAAATCCAGCTCAACGAGCCACTACCCCCTTGACGACCTGGTCTCTCGCTTCATCAATGAGTGCATGGCGGCATGACTTGGTATCACTGCCAACTTGTCGCATGAACAAGGTCAAAGTTGTGATGGGGGGAAAATCTCGAACCCTGAAACCTGAATAGCTGGCCTGAAAGCCATTCAGGTCACCAGCGGTAAGAATAGCTGACAGCGGATCGTTATCGCTCTGTGCAAATTGACGAAGGCAATCATCAGCGAGAGACAGGAACTCTGGGCTACACTTCTTCATGGCTTGCTTGTGAGGTAAATGTACAACGACTTTTATAGTCGTTTTTCTTTTCGAGTAAGCCTTGTTGTATCAGGGTTCAGAGCCTTAAGTCAGCAGGGCTTACGCACCAGTGATAACTCAGATCCGGCGAGTAAAAATACACGATCAAAAGTGTGGGGGAAACTGCCTCCAAACAGCTGTACACGCTCAAAAAGACCGAGATTATTGGATGAAGACTGGCAGAAACACAGTTGTAAACGCAGGAAAATCACTATTGACCAACAGGTGCGTAAGCCCTGATTAACCAGCCGGTTACCAATTTTTAATGAAATTTTGCATTCTCATGAAATTTTTTGCATAGAAACAGCTCTAATACTGACACTTAGTCATTTATGGCCAATGCCAGTACACCAACTTATTATGACAAATAGTTGACTAATTAATAGATTTTTAAAACAGGGAAAATGTTATGTCGATTCCAATATGTACATCAGGATACGCTAATAGCGCGGGTGATAAAGCAAATGATCCAACAAAGGGGGCGGCCAGTAGTAAGCAAGCATTTAATAAAAAAAGTCGAAACAACAGGTGGTGAGACATCTACTGGAGGAGTTCAAAGTAGACGAAAAAAAATACCAGCGTCAGGAAGAACAGGACCTTCGGGAGAAAATACCGGCCCACTGTTACTGAAACGTTCATATCAGTGCATCGATCAGGGGGGCCAGCTGATCACCCAGGGCTTATGCACCAGTGATAGCTCCGACTCAGTAAGTCAAAATACACAATTAAACGCTTGGGAAAAAGAATTGCCAGAACTGCCTCCAGGCGAGTGCACACGCTCAAAAACCAAAAAACGTCGTGACAATGCAGTCAGCCGGGAGCGTATCGGAGGCAAGGGGTACTTCCTGCAATGCATGCAGAAGGCAGACCTGTCCGTGCCTCCCTTCGAATGTGTAGATACCACCATGGTGAAAAACATTGAAGATATTCGTTTTGATGCCCGCTTATTTGAAACGTTTTCCCCTGAAATTAAAAGCCCAAACAGCCAAACTCTGTCACTGACTGAACTGAAAGAACGGAGTAACAGTTTGGCTTCAGGAGAAGCAGGCCGACGAAAACAGTATCTGCAGGCGTTGTCTAGTTTTATTGTGAGTAATACGTTTTACCAGCAGGTGCAACAGGCGGACATTGCCAGTGACATTGAAACTCTTTATCGCAAACTCTTACCTCTTTATCCCAACCTCTCACCTCTCTCTCAGCCCATTATTGTCAGAGGTTCAAGCGTGAAGGAAGACGACTACGGCGATGCCCAGGCCGGACGGTATAAATCTGTGGTTCACCAGGGTGGAGACATCCTTCACTCCTGCCTTGAAGTAATGGCCTCAGCCTACCAGCCAGAGGTTTGTACCCAAGGCGTACCCCAACCTATGGCCATTATTCTTCAGCAGTGTATTGACTGCCAATTCGGCGGTGTCGTCAAGAGCTATGCATCGCTGCAGGATAATACCGTGCGTATTGCATACGTCCCCGGCCAGCCTAAAGGCGCTGTGGCGGGACTGGCCGGGATAACCCCCCATCGCTACGATTTAAAACGTCAGGCCGTGTTATTCGAGCCCAAGTTTACCCCGGGTGACTTTCAGAAATGTTTTTCTCTGAAAGGTACAGAAGGGGGGGAGGGCTTTGCTGAAGTAGAAAAGAATCAGGCTCACGACACCAATCAGAAACTGACCCGTTCCCAGTTAACAGCACTGTATCAATCCATCGAAAAACTGGAAAACCTACTGCTCTGTCCTGTGGATGTGGAGTTTGGCATTGATCACGAGGGTTTGCTGTATCTGCTGCAGGTACGCCCCATCACCCAGCTGGCTGGCGCTATGAGCTTCTCAATGGCGGCGCCAAAAGACGGCGTGGTTACCGGCGAGTTGGCCGGCGACGGCCTGTGCAGCGGAATATTATATCTAGTCGGTCAGAAAAACGTGACACAGTCATTTCCTGAAGGCGCTGTTCTCTACGCGGATCATGGCTATGACTGGATGCTTGAACCAGGCTGCCTGTCGAAAGCCGGTGGCTTTGTATTCAAACACGGGAGCGACGGCAACCATGTCTCTATCACTCTAGGTGCGGCCAAAAAGCCTTTTTTGTTGGCAGGAAGTGATCAGTATGAAAAAGTCAGGAAGGTGTCAGAAAAGACGGTGACACTGGTTGCCGGACGGTTCCGGGATGGCTCCGGCGCTTACCTGCTCAGGGACGATCAGTCTGAAAGCTTCCATAGAGCCATGGATAACGCAGACGGGACAGATTACGACCAGTTATTGAAAACGCCACTGCCCGTCCCGGAAAAACCTGTCTTCATCAGTCCGGATACCGGATTCCAATGGCTGAATCAGCAAAACATGCGATTGCTTGAGTTTTATGGATCCGATCGTGTCCTGCACCTCTGCCTGTCTCCTGAGCGTTGTGTGCAGTTGAGCATGTCGCCCCGGAGGACGGAGGTCTTTCAACGGCTGAGAGAAGAGACTGAGTCACTACTGGCAGAGGCTGGTGCATTTCTCAGTGGCTATCAAATGTTCCTGAAGCTTGATCGTTCCAACAATCAGGAAATAGCGTCATGGCTTGATGAGTTGGATGAGTTGCAAACCACTCTCAGCCAATTAGATAAGAATGTCAGCAGCCGGGTTTCCATAATGCTCAATGCCATTTCTGCCAACCTGTTTCGCCAGGAGCCTGAAAGCTTCAACAACTGGCTGGACACCAGTCGAGAGCTACGGGAGTTACTGCAGGTTTTGCATCAGCCAGACGGGAACAAGGACATCCAAAGCCTGCATGACCTTATCTATTTTGTTCATAAACGGTTTGTAAAGGCTCTGGCTCCTGTGGCTCTTGGTTCAGGTTCGGGTCAAATACACGAGACAAGTTGCCCTCTCGAACTTGTGGATTTTACCGTGAGCTGCCCAGCGGACTCATTGTTAAATGAGGCGATTGAAAGGACTATTAGAAACAACTTCGACCTAAATACCACCAAGGTTCTTAATATGCCTGGTGCTTTGATTGTTTGTTTAGATCTTGGCACCCATCAGGCAGTTTTAGAAATGTTGAAAACCGCTGAAGGCGGTAAAAAAAACATCCTGCGCATAAAGTTTTCCGACAATCTGAACCTTGAAGAAAGTTATTATCAGGGTAAGCTCAAACGACTCTGGTTCATAGCGCAGACGCTAAGAGCCTTGTCGTTAGGAGGAGGAAAAAGTAAACCGGACATCACTTTCCGTGAAAACATTGGCGACATCGTTATTGAGTACTCATACCTGCCGAGCGTAGGAATAATGCAGGCAGATTTTATCAAAGCAATGAATGTGCTGGCTAAAATTTGTAACTTCGATGTGATTTTTGACAACACATGTCTTGATTATGCAACTGATTGCTGGAATTCCACCGTATTACACAAGCGACTGCATGATGACCGTTTTCAGGAAATAAATGAATGGGCTTTTAAATTTATTATCTTTTTACAAGCCTATGACAAAGCGAGTGGTTATTATGGAGCACTATCATATGTTCTGGAAAATTGCCCTCAATACAACTCGCTCATTCAATTTGCTGAAGCCGCTAAAGATATGGCGCCGGAAGTTATTGGCAGACAGTTATCCGATTTCTTCCCTGAGGATACAAAAGAAGGGCTGCACCTGTTGTTACTGGTTGACCCGGATAAGGCCAAACCTCTGGTATCCGGCGACTATCAGGCATTATTTCAGGATAAAAAATTCTTCATAAAGGCTGTTCAACAGAACTGGGAAGTCATCCGGGCAATCCCCCGGGAGTGGGTGGATGAAAAGCTGGCCACGATCGCTCTGGAGCAGAACGGCATGGCGCTGAAATATGCCCCGGATCCAATGAAAAACTGCGAAAAACGGGTATGGAAGATCATAAACAGAACCCCGGATGCCTTCGCATTTGCCGGTGACAGCCTTAAAGATACAGAAAGCTTTGTTAGGTGTGCAATCTCAAAGCGTGGTCGTACCATCCAGTTTGCCAGTAACCGCTTTAAAGATGATGAAACATATCAAATAGAGGCGTTAAGAAATGATGGTGGAGCATTACCATTTGTCAGTGAACGGCTAAGGGATGATGCAGAAACGGTTTTGAATGCCATACAGAAAAATCCTAACGATAAGTTGCTGAAGCATGCCACTAAACGGCTGAAAAATAACGAAGACTTCGTCCTGCGCGCTGTTCGCGAGAAAGCGGAATTGTTCGAGTTCGCCTCTAAAGATATACAAGATAATCCTGATATGGTTCTGGCTGCCATCGGTATGAAATACAAAGGATCCCATAGCATAAGGCACTGTTTGCCATTGAAACATGCCAGCAACAGACTGAAAAATAATTTTTATTTTATGTGTGAGACCTTTAAGACAAACTCCGCTTGTTTAAAGTACGGCAGTGAGGACATTCGTGAAAATGAGCAGATCGCCCTGGCAGCAATAAATAGAGCGATTTTTTCCTTGTGCTTCGTCGGTAAGAAATTAAAGAACAATGTGGAATTTTGGTGGAAAGTTACTCAATCTAACCCTAGCCGCCTGCATTCTTCCCAGGGCTTACGCACCAGTGATGACTTAGACCCACCGAGTCAAAATACACGATCAAACGATTGGAAAAAGCACTCTGTGAGCGACCATACCCGCTCAAAAAAACGAAAATTGTGCAGTGAAAACGAGCTGACACACAGTTGTAAGCGAACGAAAACCACTACCAGCCGACTGGTGCGTAAGTTCTGGCATTCTTCCTCCTTCTTTGAGCTCCTAGGTTCAGCAGTTAAAAACGATAAAAACATGGCATTACAAGCTATAAAAGCCAACTATTCATCTTTTAAATATGCCAGTAAACGCCTGAGGGATGATGAAGAAGTCGCTCGCGCAGCAATAGGTTCCTCTTATCGCACATTAGAATTTGCGAGTGAACGATTAAGAAATAAATGGTCAATTGTTTCATTGGCCGTCAAAGAAAATCCCGAGGCTTGGCAATGGGCAGGAGAAATTATGAGAAAAGGCTACCGTGAGGGAACACTGAACCTGTAAATAACCATAGGGGGAACCATTACATTCTTCCAAATCCAGGGTGAATGAGCCATTAATGAATTCTTTTTCAATGGGAAGATACCACTGTTCATGCCTGTGCCATAGACCGAATCAAAGTCAGCGCTCGGGGAACACCATCTACCATCTCGCTATTTGATCCGGATACTGGAAGCCTGCAAACCTGATGGGAGGCTCCATGTCCACAATTTGACCAGCCAGTCAGCCATGGCCTCCAGATCTCCCGTAAAACAGCCGAATTCGCGAACCGGTTGATCATCCAGTTCAACGGGTATGGCCACAGGGCTTACGCACCAGTCAGAAATGCTCTACATCCCTCGGAAAGTAAGACATCCAGCAGATAGGAAAGTTCAAAACCACCATGCTGTACCAAAATCTTCCGTCGTGCGGGCGGTGATCATGCTCATGGTTGGCAATAAAGACTGCTCAAGGCACATGTTTCTAGCTTAATTCACTACAACTTCCATGATTCACAGCATTAACTCATGGGTAAACCCTGTAGCACATCGAGCAATTGCTCCAGAAATTCGTCACACAAGGTGAGAAGAGTGTCCCCCTGAAGAACCACAGATTCAGGTGCCTGAAAATGCTTGCGAATGATCTCTGCAGAGGCAGATAAACCTTCAGGATTATCCGTCCGATCAATGCGCATTGCTGAAATGCACTGTAAAAAGCCATCGGTTAATGCTGTGTCAGCTGTATCCAAAAATAAACCTTTACGATAATCCGAATATAAATAATGGATATTTTCTTGTTCTCCATAACGCAGTAACCAGGCTATAAATATCTGATATATTTGATAATACCCTTTGTTCTTTTTTACAATTACTTCAAAATTCAGCAGATTTGACATAACAGATTCTATAATATTCCTCATTATTTTATAGTTAGTGTCGGCGCACAGGTCCAGAATAATCCGTTTGCTTTTGTGAATAACTTTTTTCTCAACAAAAGCAGGTAACTTACTAGTCAGTCGCCCAATATCTATTTCTGTATTTTCCTTTGGTGTACTGGAAAAGGATCGATCAATGCTGATATCGACCAGTAGATTTTGCAGTTTTTTATTAATGGGCATGTTGGTTACTATTTTCTTTAGTGCTTGGTTTGGCTGACGTGAGATTTGTTTAGACTGATCGAATCTTTTAAATTCTATTTTTGGAAGTTCACGTCTGTATAATTTTTCACGGATCAAATCGCCATAGTCTACCTCCCCATGTTTACGTAAATATTTTGCCATCAATGAAAAAATAACTGGCTGAATATGTTCATGTTCTTCACATAATTTAAATAACCAGTTGAGATATTTTTTATCTTCGTCGTTTTTCTCTGAAAGCCTTGAGAATGAGCAAAGCGTCTCGTCAATAAATATATTTTCGGGCCACACGCTTGGATCAATTAAATCGATGGTTTCATTCAGAAGATTAGTGAAGTCATTGTCACAGTAATGCTGAAAAAAACCTGAGTGAATGAAGATCTGCAGCAACGAACCCCACATTTCCCACTGATATTTGCCCGGATTAGCCTTTTCACAACTAAACCAATACGACCGAGTTTTTTTGAATTCATTGAGATACTCACTAGATATCTGTTGGTTGTTTTTTAAACAGATAATAGCCTTGAGCATTTGAACCCGTTTAGAATTATCATAATTTCCAGATGCATTTGATGATAGTGAATGCCACCATTTTTTGGCTGATTCTGATTCTCCTCCACCGATGTGATTAGGAAAATCAGCGCTTAGGATTTCTATGCTACCGTTTTTATTACTCCCTCCGCCAAGTTCGATTCGATACCAAATATTGCCACCGTCAAAACTCACTTCCGGATAATTATGGCATTGGTTGTCTACAATACGGCATGGAATATCCCAATATTCGCAGAGTAATTGAAAACACCAGCTTCGGTGACGGCATACACCCTGTTCCTCCCTTATGATATTAATTAATAACTCCAGATCCTCCCCTTTTACATCCTCGTCACTTTGAAAGTATTTAAACAGTTTTTTCAGTGCCAGTATTTTTTTCTTTGCATTGGCCAGTGAGTCGATTTTCTTTAACTCATTAAAGTTTCGGTTATTTTTTCTATTATCGAAAAGAGCCTCTTTTAATTTTTGACGAATACTAGCATCCAGTAAGTGGTCATTATCTGGCTGGGTTGACAAGCATTCAGGTGACCGTAAATCTTCCAATAAATAATATTGAGGCTTAATCACAAAGTCAGTGGTGATCCAGTGATCATGTTTTGGGGCCTGTTCCTGTGGTGCCTTGCTTTGAACCAGCCACTGATTGGTTTCCGGACTGTAGCTAATATTAAACGCATTTTCAGGGCGCAGCATGGTTAACTGATCCTGAGGGGTAACGCCAGGTAAAGCATGCCAGTTGCCATCAGCCTTTACTGAATATCGTCCCAGCACTTCATCCATTTCCAACGCAACAGAATGATGGTTTTTTGGCCATGGGCGCAACTGTGGAACCGGTGTCTGCACTTGCCCGTTACTATTCAACAATAATGCCGCCACTGAATCCTTACTGAATTGAAGCTTATAAAGCTGGAGACGGTAATCACGTGGGTGTAACCGAAGACTGGAAAACAGTTGATCCAGTTTGTAATCAACTGATTTAGTGGTGTTGCCATCAATAGTAATGGGTAAAACCCCATCAAGCTTCGCTTGTGCACCACTGCCCACCCTGCAAAGCTTGTTTTTTTGATTGGGGCCAGATTTCTTCAGTTGTTTATCTGCCCCCTGTAGCAATTCTAATGAGCGCTTGGCCAGATAGCAAGACTCGTTAAATACCGATATCCAGCCAGCTTTAGGCTGCTTATTCAACTTCTCGACCAGCCGGAGTGCAATGCTGCGGCTCAACCGTACGGGACTTTTACATCTCTCCAGTTGCATGGATAATTGATCAATCTGCTCTGCCAGCCAACCCGGCAAATCAGGATTGATCCTCGGCACCCTGGCCAGCATTTCTACCATTTCTGCACGGGAAAAGGGCAATACGGTGTATCGGCTGAAGCGGTTTTTTAACGCATCACTGAGCGGTGAGCGACCACCGAAACTCACTGGATTAATGGTGGCGATAATCTTGAAGCCTTCAGTGGCCGGTTCCGTCAAAATGGTGTTGAGCAGGCTCTCCAGATAATGGCTCGGAATCAGATTGAGTTCACTGATGGCAATAACCGTACCGCTCTTCATGGCCTTGTGGACTTTTTCTACCAGGAGGTCCCATTGGTTCGGGTTGGCATTAATATGTTCAAAGGCAGTGCCTTTATCCTCATGCCATTGCTGGAGCACCTTGTCCAGAATAAAATCCTTGCCCCAGCCGGCCGGACCTTCAACCAAGAGTGCCTTTCTGCCAAGGTTTCCTTTATCAAGAAACTGCCAGTAGTGGTCACTCAGCTCCCTGGTTTTTTTGGTAGTGAAATCTGCATCCGGGTACTTCTTCTGGAGTTTGTCAGTGAATTGACCGGCCGCTTCATTCACTCCTTTTAAAACACTGTCGTCCATCGAGGAGAACTGCTGGTTATAGTTCAGGCGTATTTCGTCAAGGTGTGACTGATTTCCTGCATCAAGAGCGTCGGCCAGGCAATCTGAAAAGGCTCTCCAGACCAAGGCATTCACCATGGCTTCGGTGACATTTTCACTGTCTGGTTGATAGCGTATTATTTGTTTCAGTATGGCCAGTAAATCCTTCAGGTCCCGTGGCGTTAACGGTTCGCCCGGAAAGTGTTCCTGATAGTTTTTGTACAGGGTGAATACGGCCTCACAGGCATGATTTTTCAAATCATCCGGCCACCGTTCTGGCAGATCCTGCTTTATAATATCCTCTTTAATCGTCTGGCTATCCATGGGGTGGTAATAAAATATGGGTACATTCTGTTTGGCAATAATCCATGAATGGCGACCGGGGTAACAGTCCGGGTTGCCGGTGAGAATGATGCGGTGCTTGTCTGTCAGCTTATAGACTTTCCCTTGATAACAGATAATCGGCGGTTCATTTTTCAGCGTGCCCAGAAGCGCCTTCAATACTTCCTCGGAGGCCAGGTTGGCTTCATCAATCAGTAGTAACGGAGGTTCCTGATTTTCCAGCCACTCAAACAACGCACCTTTTTTTAAACAGGTCCGATGATCGATACCCTGCTCTTCATCTGGTGCTGTTATTGTTTTGACCGGTTCCAATTCCTGCTGCCCCATTAACGCTTCCATGGTGGTGTGCCGGCCAAACTGAATGGTTTTGAGTGGCTGGCCTCGCAGTTTGGCGACTTCACCAGCCATAAAGGTTTTACCGACACCGGCCTCTCCCTGGAGAAAAACAACAGGCGTATGGTTTATACGGTTACTTAATTTAAATAAACGTCGCTGTTGGGAAATATATTTATGTTTTTGTCCGTTAACAATTGCTTGAGGTAAATCCTGTAGCTTATCGGGGAGATTATCATTGGTATACAGAGTTGCTAATTGATTACGAACTAATGTAATTTTTTTATCTATACCTTTATCAAGAGTCCACCTTAACTTATGTTTCAAATCTCTAATAATGCTAAAGGTGCTGTAAGGAATTGCCAAATTATTTATTAATAGCCCATTTGTCATAAATAAGGCATACCCGATAGAGGAGAAAACATCGCTGTTGTAATGGTAGACCGTTAATTTCTCTATTCTAGGAAAGTCAGAGATTCCACCACTAAGTTTTTTGATGAGTTTTTCAATTGTAGAGATACTCGCTTCTTCTTGAACAACTTCTCTTATGTATAGTAGTAATGCATAAATAGCTTTATCAGTTGGTGAGCAACTAAATTCAGTGGGGAAGTATTTTTCCAATTTCAATTCCATGGTAAAGCATGATCTTAGATGCCAAAAGCTATTCCGTATTTTATCAGTAGTTAATTCCTGGTGCTTTCTTAGCCATCGAATCAATGGGTCATTAATGCAAGTTGATTTTTCTGGATATGGTTTAAATGTATTAGCAAGCGTGTACTTTAAAAAACCATAAACTTCAGGATCTCGTCGATACATTTTTCCGACTAATACTTTTAATGCACGATAATTGTAGGTCGGTTCAGTGTATAGCT
>SAMEA5043665__coassemble_64_pt1 | contig 37000 bp, 27 predicted proteins | sample SAMEA5043665__metabat2_low_PE_004 | metagenome-assembled genome bin SAMEA5043665 (sample SAMEA5043665) | Gadus morhua | reverse complement strand
TTTAGTCCCCACTCATACGGAGAACATTAACAGTTTGACCTGCCACGGCTTCATCTTGATCTTGATCTCACGCTTTGCTTCTTCCATCACTCAGTTTTGCTCCACCGATATTGTTATTAGGCTCCCCCGATGCACCGGAAACGATGCCCCAATAATAGAGGGCCTTGTCAATCGGGCATATGGCATTATACGTATAGTGTCGTTTTTAAATCCTGGACGGCTTGTTGATACTCTTTTTTACCGCTAAAAGTGTTGATTATCTGCACGGGTGTACCGAGGGTAGTAAACGGCTTAAGTCGTAATATTTTATATCCTTGATATGTTCAACACCCGCATCGGCATACTTCTCCAGCAACGCCTCCAGCACCTTTTTAGCCTCATCGCCATACTTGGTGAAGTAGTTGCGTTTGCGGACGTTCTCTGCTCGTTCACGGCGGGTAAGCGGCGGTTGATCGAAGACGATGTGGCAAATCAGATCAAAGGGATCAAGCTCGTTGCCCTGTTTTTTGGTGACTTCTGCCTGTAGTTCTTCCCAGAATACCCCTTGTTCAGCCAGTTCCTCGATGATGGCTTTCTTCTGGTCTGCTGACGACCAACAATGAAGCAGGGCAAGAAGGCGGTGACAAAATTTGCCAGCCACAGGTTCCAACCAGTATTAGCTGTGGGACTCATAAGAGTCACTGAAATTTCGGGGTGCCCATGGAGAAAACAGATAAGCCCGGAAAAACCGGGCTTATGCAATATTAACTTCCGGTGAAGTACCAGAGTTATTTGCCAGAACGTTTCATCGAACGCTCAGCCCACTCCATAAAGCGGATGCGGGTTTCCTGATCTGCCTGCTGGAACCAGTAGTGCAGCATCTGTTCGGACAACAGCACATCACCGATGCGGGTTTGCACGCCACCTTCGGCGGGAAGTTTGGCACTGTCGTTATTCATCAGAGCCAGTGCTGCAAATGGAGCGCGGGATTCAATCGCGGCCTCATTTCCTGTGGCGTTGAACTCACGCAGCTCAGTGACCAGATCACGGCTGACCTGCATACCTTCCTTCTTCAGCTGTGCCAGTTTAAAGGGTACGTTTTCACCCTTGCCATTGGTCAGTTTGAAGGCAGGATTTTTGTCGAACTGTTTGGCGGCAGACAGATTGGTCAGAGGCGTGGCGGCCAGATTAATGGTGCTGTCACCCTGATCGGCAAAAGTCACCACATAGTACTCGGAGCGGAACAGATCCTGACTGCTGCCATTGCGAAAGCTGTCAAAAATGCGGAAAACCATCTGCTGATCACCTGTTGGCAGGGCAATATCTTCGGCCTTACCAAAGAAAGTTCTGGATGATTTATAAGCCTTGCCGTTGATCACTTCCAGTTCAATGTTCTTGTCAACGGTCAGATTGGCAGCCCAGGAAGGGGCAGACAAAATAGCTGCTACCAGGGTCAAAGTACGCCCGAATTTCATCACTACACTCCTTAAGACAAATTCGGCTGAAAACCGATTCAGATTCAATTGCGGCCAACCTTGCACATCCGATCCTGGCAATGCAACAGAGACAATGAAAATTTCGCAAAACCACTACGCGACAACCACGAAACAAGCATCTTCTGTAAATCATACGTACAAGGACGTATATAAACCATTCAACAGTAGTGAAAAAACTAAACTTATATTGACCTGAAACAGGTTATGGGTGTAATTATTCAACTATAGTTTATCAACTTTAGTTGATAAACTTTAGCTGATTTTATTTGCATATAGTCGTTTATCATGTCGAGGATGAATATCCGGTAGATGGGATTATCAGACGTACAATACAATTTTTGAGAAGTGCAGGCTGAGCTGATGACACTGGACGTAGAAATTTCTGCTACAGATACCGTTATAAACGACGACGATTGTTTGTGGCGTCGCACGTTCAGTGATGATGACCGCAAAATCATCCGTTCAATGGAAACCATTGTAAACGGCATTGCCAGTGTATTTGGCAGTTTCTGTGAAGTTGTTCTGCACTCTCTGGAAAATCCGGCACGATCTGTTGTAAAGATTGCCAACGGCATAACAACAGGACGTGACGTAGATAGCCCTATTACCGCAGATGCACTGAAACAACTGCATGAAATTGCTCTGCAGGAAGGTTCGGATATTCGACACACCTGCAAAAGAACTCCGGACGGCCAACTGTTCAAATCCACAAGCATGGTGATCCGCAATGCTCAGCAAAAGCCGATTGGCATGCTCTGCATTAACATCAACATGAGTGTTCCCGTCAGTGACTTTATGCAGGCTTTTGCGGTTCCAGGCGCCGATCAGGCACCCGCTGTCGGACACTTTCCAGCCAGCGTTGACGATCTGGTAGAGAGCACTGTGGATCGGACGATTGCCGAGATTAACAGTAACCAGCAACTTTCCAACAAAGTCAAAAACAAGCATACGATCATGTCCCTCTATGAGAAGGGTATTTTTGACATTAAGGAAAGTGTGCCACTTGTGGCAAGGAAACTGGGTGTATCCCGGCACACGGTTTATCTTTACATTCGCCAGCGTAAATTTGGTGAAGGTTAAAGCCTTTTGACATTCAGGCAGCTCCGGCAACCATTGGTTCCGCCGGAGACTGTTCAGTAGTATCTGGATAGACTTTCGATCATGCATACTTTTTTTGTTGCGCCAACACACCACGGTGTTGGTCTGACCTCCGTATCTCTCGGACTGGTTCGCGCTCTGGATAAGCTGGGCTGCCGTGTTCGCTTCTTCAAGCCCGTCGCCCAGACCGCGTCTGCGAATGGCTCCGAAAATTCCGTGGAGATGGTGCGCGCCACCATGTCCCAGCAGACAGTTGACCCTATTTCTTTCCGCCGCGTAGAAGACCTGCTAGGTGCCAACAAGCGCGACGTACTGATGGAAGAGATCGTCAGTAACTTTGATCGTGTTTGCACCGGTGCCGATGTTGTTATCGTCGAAGGTCTGGTGCCAACCCGTGATGCTCCTTATCTTGCTCGCGTGAACGCAGAAATCGCCAAGACCCTGAATGCCAAGGTTATTCTTGTTGGCCAGGCCGACAAGGGCGAAGGTCTGACCGATGTGGCTGACCATCTGCATATTGCTGCTGATATTTTCGGTGGCCTGGATAGCAAAAACGTTCTCGGTTACATCCTGAACAAGCTGAACACCAAAGCTATGGATGATCTGGGTGGCGAAGGTATTTTTGACCCGCTGACCGGTCTGGAGCGTGTTGAAGCTCTGCCACTGGGCTACATCCCATGGCGCAGCGAACTGTCGGCAGTCCGTACTAAAGATGTTGCCGAGGAGCTGAAAGCCGAAGTGCTGTTTGCCGGTGATATGGCCTTCCGTCGTGTCACTCGCTGCATTCTGTGTGTCCGCACTGCTGCCAATATGAGTCACCTGCTCAAGCCTGGCGCACTGATTGTTGTTTCCGGCGACCGGGATGACGTGATTCTGGCTGCCTGTATGGCTGCCCAGAACGGTGTACCTCTGGCGGGCATCCTGATTACCGGTGGCGACAAGCCTGCAGAAGGTGTTCTCGCTCTGGTGGAGCGATGCCTGCACGACACTGGTCTTCCCGTTCTGATGGTACAGGATGGCTCTTTTGAGACCGTTACCCGCCTGGATCGCATGAGTTCTGCCGTACGTTCCGATGATCTGGAACGTGTTGAACTGATGATGGAGGCTATTGCTGAGCACATCAACGTAGAAACCCTGCGTAACCTGATTGCTGCCGCCAGCGAGAAGCGTCTCTCTCCTCCAGCATTCCGCTACCAACTGATGCGCAAAGCGCAGTCGGCTAACAAGCGTGTTGTTCTGCCTGAAGGTGATGAGCCACGTACCATCAAGGCGGCGGCTATCTGTCAGGAACGCGGTATCGCCAACTGTGTGCTGCTGGGCAAGCCGGAAATCATCCGTGCCGTTGCTGAAGCTCAGGGTATCGAATTACCGGAAGGTCTGGAAATCATGGATATGGACGTAGTCCGTAGCCAGTATGTCGAGCCAATGGTTGAGCTGCGCAAGAGCAAGGGCCTGACCGCACCTATGGCGGAATCCCAACTGGAAGACACTGTTGTTCTGGGCACCATGATGCTGGCTCAGGGCGATGTTGACGGTCTGGTTTCCGGTGCTTTACACACCACCGCCAACACCATTCGTCCTGCATTCCAGCTGATCAAGACCAAGCCTGATGCAGCCAATGTGTCGTCTGTATTCTTTATGCTGATGCCGGATCAGGTACTGGTTTACGGTGACTGTGCCGTTAACCCTGATCCAACTGCAGAGCAACTGGCAGATATCGCCATTCAGAGTGCTGACTCCGCTGCCGCCTTCGGTGTTGAGCCTCGTGTAGCAATGATCAGTTACTCGACCGGCACCTCTGGTATCGGTGCTGATGTAGACAAAGTACGTGAAGCAACCCGTATCGCTAAAGAGCGTCGCCCTGATCTGATCATCGACGGCCCTCTGCAGTACGATGCGGCTTCTGTTGAGTCCGTAGCCAACAGCAAGGCTCCAGGAAGTTCTGTTGCCGGTCGTGCGACAGTATTCATATTCCCTGACCTGAACACCGGTAACACCACTTATAAGGCGGTACAGCGTAGCGCCAATGTTGTGAGTGTTGGTCCGATGCTGCAGGGCTTGAACAAGCCTGTAAACGACCTGTCCCGCGGCGCATTGGTAGACGACATCGTTTACACAATCGCTCTGACCGCGATTCAGGCACAGGCCGAAGAAGACGCGAAAAACGCTTAACGCGCTTGCGGTCGTGACAAATTTTTAAGGATGTGGTCGCCAGTGACGGGAGCGTAAGGATGCTGCCGACGCTGGAACCACGCAAGTTATAACCCTGACACTGATGCTGAAAGTAGCACGAGAGGGTAATTTAATGACTACTGAACAATTTCAAGCAGCTTGGGAAGGCTTCACAGCCGGTGACTGGAAAGAGTCCGTAAACGTTCGTGACTTCATCCAGCTGAACTACACCCCTTACGAGGGTGACCAAGACTTCCTGACCGGCGCCACCGAAGCGACCGATACCTTGTGGGACAAGGTTATGGAAGGCATCAAGATTGAGAACAAGACCCACTCGCCTCTCGATTTTGACACCCAACTGCCATCCACCATCACCAGCCACGATGCCGGTTACATTACCAAGGAACTGGAGACCATCGTTGGTCTGCAGACCGAAGCGCCGCTGAAGCGTGCCATCATACCGAACGGTGGCATCCGTATGGTTGAAAGTTCCTGCCAGGCTTATGGCCGTGAGCTGGATCCAACAACCAAAGAGATCTTCACCAAGTACCGCAAGACCCACAACCAGGGTGTATTCGATGTTTACACCGCTGGCATCACGGCTTGCCGTAAGTCCGGCGTACTGACTGGTCTGCCAGATGCGTACGGCCGTGGTCGTATCATCGGTGACTACCGTCGTGTAGCGCTGTACGGTATCGACTTCCTGATGAAAGATCGTGCCAAGCAGCACAAGTCTCTGGAAGAGAAGCTGAGCAACGGCGAAGATCTGGAAGCAACTATCCGTCTGCGTGAAGAGCTGTTCGATCAATACCGCGCTCTGGGCGACATGAAGATCATGGCTCAGAAGTACGGCTACGACATCAGCGGTCCTGCTACCAACGCTCAAGAAGCTGTACAGTGGACCTACTTCGCTTACCTGGCTGCCATCAAGAGCCAGAACGGTGCGGCCATGTCTCTGGGTCGTACCGCGACCTTCCTGGACGTTTACATTCAGCGTGACCTGGCTAAAGGTCTGATCACCGAACAGGAAGCTCAGGAGTTCATCGACCACTTCGTAATGAAGCTGCGTATGGTGCGTTTCCTGCGTACTCCTGAGTACGATCAGCTGTTCTCCGGCGACCCAATCTGGGCTACTGAATCCATCGGTGGTATGGGTCTGGATGGTCGTACACTGGTTTCCAAGACCAGCTTCCGTTTCCTGAACACCCTGTACAACATGGGCCCATCTCCTGAGCCGAACATCACGGTTCTGTGGTCCGAGCAGCTGCCACAGGGCTTCAAAGAGTACTGTGCCAAGGTCTCTATCGATACCAGCGCTATTCAGTACGAAAACGATGACCTGATGCGTCCTGATATGACCAGCGATGACTATGCAATCGCGTGTTGCGTATCACCAATGATCGTTGGTAAGCAGATGCAGTTCTTCGGTGCGCGCTGCAACTTGGCCAAGGCTATGCTGTACGCCATCAATGGTGGTGTGGACGAGAAGATGAAAATTCAGATCGCTCCAAAGACTGCCCCGATCACTAGCGAATACCTGAACTACGACGAAGTGTTTGCACGCTTCGACGAAACCATGGATTGGCTGGCGACCCAGTACGTGACTGCCCTGAACTGCATCCACTACATGCACGACAAGTACAGCTACGAAGCCGCTCTGCTGGCTCTGCACGACCGTGACATTATTCGTACTATGGCGTGTGGTATTGCGGGTCTGTCCATCGCTGCTGACTCTCTGTCTGCTATCAAGTACGCCAAGGTTAAGCCGGTTCGTGACGAAAACGGTATCGCGGTAGACTTCGAAATCGAAGGCGACTATCCAAAATACGGCAATAACGACGACGCCGTAGACAGCATTGCCTGTGATCTGGTTGAGCGCTTTATGAAGAAGGTTGCCTCTCACAAGATGTACCGCAACGCTATCCCAACCCAGTCTGTACTGACCATCACCTCTAACGTGGTCTACGGTCTGAAGACGGGTAACACGCCAGACGGTCGTCGTGCAGGTCAGCCTTTCGGTCCCGGTGCCAACCCAATGCACGGTCGTGACACCAGCGGTGCTGTTGCCTCCCTGAGCTCCGTTGCCAAGCTCCCATTTGAGTACGCGAAGGACGGTATCTCCTACACCTTCTCCATCGTACCTCGTGCGCTGGGTAAGGACGACAAGAGCCGTCAGGTTAACCTGGCTGGTCTGATGGACGGTTACTTCCATAACGAATCGGCGCGTGAAGGTGGTCAGCACCTGAACGTGAACGTTATGAACCGCGAGATGCTGATGGATGCTATGGAAAACCCAACCAAGTACCCAAGCCTGACCATCCGTGTATCCGGTTACGCTGTACGTTTTAACTCTCTGACCAAAGAGCAGCAGAACGATGTAATCACCCGTACCTTTACTGAAACTATGTAAAAGAGACGGTTAGGGAGACTTTAAAGTCTCCCTAAAAACGAAAGGCCGCAGAAGTGATTCCGCGGCCTTTTTCTATCCGATTTAGCATGAAAGGTGGCTCAGGGCTAGATGGGGTTTACGGCGCCTCCCGCAGCGACTCCTTTGGGAGGCGTTTCATATGCTTGATACCTGGACCTGCATTCGACTGGCAGATACTCACTATCAACTATATTTCTCGTTACTTGCTGACTGCCGGTCGTCGGCCCACGACAAAACCAAGTAATAGAACCTTGTGTTGGAACATACGCGGGTCTGAGCCCAATTATATTCTTAGTAGGGTGGACCTTATTATTATAGGTAATAATAATTATACCATCTGTACCGATAACTACTGATGTCACAGCATTACCGGAAATACTTTCCACGCCTGCTTCTGAATTTGTATCCGGAAAATCTCCATGCGTTGCGTGATACTCTGCCACTGCTACCTTCATTGACTGTGCCAGAGTAAGCCCCTCTGCAACATGAGCACGTTTGACGTAGTTTTGATAAGAAGGATAGGCAATAGCGCTCAATATCCCGATTATCGCAACAACAATCATCAACTCAATAAGAGTGAAACCAAAACGGCCCGTTATTCTGATATTTTTATCCCTGATGCCACTCATCGTTCTCTCCCTAAACTGAGGCGACCTCCCTCAATTATAGACAACTGGCTTTCTCTCGCTCAGAAGATCCCGTAACTGCTCATTTTTAACTGGCAAATCTGCACTTTTGAAACCGTAACTCCCGGAAATACTGGGCTTCCGGGGAGGAGGCGTCTCATTTGCCAGAGAATTATGAGCAGTTACAAAATCCCCGCCAGACCAGAATTTTATATCTATCAATACAGATCACTGATGATAGCTACGCAGAGCATTAATCTGTTTAAGGATGTGGTCGCCGATGACGGGAGTGGGAGAATGCTGACTGTGTGCAGCCAGAACAAACGCCTGTTTCGCTACGTACTCGCTGATAGCTGGTTCTGCTCAAACGACAACATGATGTTTATCTGCCATGATTTTTCATGGATTTTTACTGAGACGGAGCTTTCTTACTATCTAATTGTCGTTTATAAGCTTTCACTTTATTCAATTCTGTAAAATATATGAATCGATACTCTCTCAAGTCAGACTTGCTGTTTGCAATCTGCGCTTTCACCATGTTGATGGTGGTAAGCTCCCTCGCCCGGCTGCTGCTGTTTATCTGGAACAATGATATGGCGACAGTAGTGCCGATTTCCGACCTGCTCACGGGGTTCGCAGTAGGGCTCCGTTTTGATCTGATCATCTGTTCCGTCACCTCTATTCCACTGGTGTTCGGGCTGCTGCTACCCCGTGGTCTGGCTCACCGAAAATTATGGATCAGCTGGTTGATGTTTATCTCAGCCGCCATGGTTATGACAGCGCTCGTTGAGCCAGTTTTTTACGATGAGTTCCACAGTCGCCTGAACAGTATTGCTGTGCAGTATCTCAACGAAGATCCTGCCACGGTGTTGAGCATGCTGATCAACGGTACGCCGTTCTTCACGCTACTGTTTGTCTGGGCGGTCTGCCTTGGTGGTCTGCTCAAGGTCTACCTCTGGCTCGACCGGTGTTTCCGTGAACCAGGTCGGAACGGCCTGAAAGGCTGGCTGCCCCGCGTACCTGTCGCGCTGGTTGCACTGGTTTTGCTGGTGATTGGTGCCAGAGGCGGTACTGTTCGCAGCGGCGCACCATTGCGTTGGGGTGATGCGGTGCACAGCCAGAACACCTTTATTAACCACCTTTCCCTGAATGGCGTGTATACCTTTACCAAGGCTCTGGAGCGTCTGGGCGATAAAAAGGAGGCCAATACTGTCTGGCTGACGGCGATGGATAACCAGAAGGCTCTGGATATTACTCGTGAGATGGTACTTGAGTCGGAAGACTCGCTGCTGAATCCGAAGTCACTGGCGCTCTATCGTCAAACGACACCTGACTCTCGTATTCTGCCGGATAATGTAAAGAACGTTGTCTTCATTTTGATGGAGAGCTTTTCTTCCCGGTTTATCGGTGCGGAAGGTGATAAGCACAACATCACCCCCTACTTTGATGCCCTTGCGGAAGAGGGTGTACTGTTTACCCGCGCTTTCTCCAACGGCACCCACACCCATCAGGGCATGTTTGCCACCTTCGCCTGTTTCCCCAACACGCCAGGCAACGAGTACCTGATGCAAAGTGAAGAGGGTCACACGACCTTCAGCGGCTATCCGGCTGTTATGCGCAATCTGGGCTATGAGAATAATGCTTACGTTTACAATGGCGCATTCAATTGGGATAACCAGAAGGGCTTCTTCGGTAACCAGGGAATCACCCGATTTGTGGGTCGGGACGAGATGGTTAACCCCAAGTTTATGGATCCGACCTGGGGTGTCTCCGACGAAGATATGTTCGACCGCTCACTGGAAGAACTGGATAAAATGAACGGCACCGGCGAACCATTCTTCGCCATGTTGCAGACTCTGTCTAACCACATGCCGTATGCCATTCCGGAAGAGCTTGGTGTTGAACCGGTCACGGATCTTGGCTCCCGTAATGAACGGATGACCGCCATGCGTTATGCCGACTGGGCGCTGGGCAAGTTCTTTGAAGAGGCCAGGAAGAAACCCTGGTACAACGACACTCTTTTTGTACTGGTAGGCGACCATGGCTTTAGTGTCTCCGATCTGCTGACGCCTATCGATCTGCTGCGCCACCAGGTGCCCGTGCTGATGATCGCTCCCGGTCTGCGGGATGCGGTTGGTCCGACAGTATCGAAAGTTATGTCGCAGCCCGATGTGGTGCCAACGGCGATCAGTCTGCTTGGCAAGCCTTATGCCCAGCACTGCTGGGGGCGGGATATTCTCTCCCTGGAAGAAAACGACGCTGGTTTTGCCATTATCAAACCTTCGGGCAACTATCCGCTGGTCGCCATGATTGAAGGTGACAAGGTGCTGGTTAAACAGCCCGATATGGCTCCGGAGTTGTTCAGCTATCAATTGGGTGAGCAACCTGCCGCCAAGCAGATCGACGATGCCGCAATAACAGACAGCATGTTTGAACGGTTGTCTGCCTATCTGCAAACCGCTCTTCGCAGTCTGAACAATAAGTCTGTGGGGGATAAGCCCGGTCTGAGTGATCTGTAAAAGAAAAACAACAGCATTGCGAATGGCCCCGCTTCCATCCGCAATGCTGACCGCGCGGCTTCAGTGGCTACAGGCAAAGGCCGGGCATCCATGACTGGCGCACAGGGCCGGTATGTTATGGGGCCTATCCGTGTTCTGGCAGACCCTGAAAGTCAGGCCGATCCTCAGATACGAAATGTTTCCTTAGGACAACCAAGTGTTTCTTCTCTTCAGCACGAGCATTGCCTGTGAAACAGGTATAATAAGCAGCTTGTATTTGACAACCACAGGTTAAGTCCGAGCTTATGATGCAGTCTGATGTCGCCCAGCGTTTTATTTTTGAGAACACCGATATCCGTGGTGAGCGTGTACAACTGGATAGCAGCCTGCAGGAAGCGCTGGCTCCTCACGCTTATCCACAGGTCATCAAGGATCTACTGGGTGAGCTGGCAGCCGCTGCCGTTCTGCTGAGTACCACGCTGAAATTTGAAGGGCGAATGACGCTACAGGCACGCTCTTCCGGCCCCGTCTCGCTGCTGATGGTCGAGTGTACCAACGAGCGCACATTCCGTGGCGTCGCCAATTGGGATGAGCAGCTTTTATCTGCAGATTCTGATCTGAAGGCACTGCTGCCGGATGGTCATCTGGTCATCACTATCGACCCCAATAAAGGCCGTCGTTACCAGGGTCTGGTTCCTCTGGAAGGCGAGACACTGGCTGATTGCTTCAGCAGCTACTTCGCCCAGTCTGAACAGCTACCAACCCGCTTCTGGCTCTCCTGTAACGGCGAACAGGCTGGCGGTTTCCTGCTGCAGGCACTGCCTGCCCACAAAGAGATGAACGCCAAAGCCAGTGCTGCCCGTTGGGAGCATGTGACGGTTCTGGCTGAAACCTTGAAAGATGAAGAGCTCCGTGGTCTGGCCACCGAGGAGCTGCTGCATCGCCTTTATCACGAAGAGGATGTCCGCCTGTTTGATGCCGAACCGGTGAAGTATCTGTGCAGCTGCTCCCGGGAGCGAACCGGCAGCGCTCTGATGACCGTCAGCCCGGCGGATATTCGTGAAATGCTGGAAGAGCAGGGTCAGATCGATATGGATTGCCAGTTCTGCAACACCCGTTATAGCTTCAATGAAGCCGATATCAGCAAGCTATTAGGCGAAGGCGAAACCCGCCACTGAGACCGCGACTGAGAGATGATGCTGTGAACTCGCGTCTCCATCAGTATAATTCCCAGTCCGCCGTATAAAACCGATAGGGAAGAGTTAATGGAGAGCATTTTTCAGCGCATCGCATCTGAGCTAAATGTCAGGGAGCAGCAGGTATCCGCGACCGTGCAGCTCCTTGATGAAGGTGCAACTGTTCCGTTTATCGCCCGTTACCGTAAGGAGGTAACCAGCGGGCTGGACGATACCCAGTTGCGTAACCTTGAGGAACGTCTGCGTTACCTCCGGGAGATGGAAGAGCGCCGCAACACAATTCTGAAAAGCATTACCGAACAGGAAAAGCTGACCCCTGAGCTGGAACAGGCCATCAAAACGGCTGATACCAAAACCCGTCTTGAGGATCTGTATCTTCCTTACAAGCCCAAGCGCCGCACCAAAGGTCAGATCGCTATCGAAGCGGGTCTTGAGCCACTGGCGGACGCTCTGTTCAGCGATCCAACCCTGACTCCTGAAGCGGAAGCGGAAAAATTCATCGACGCTGAAAAAGGCGTTGGCGATGTCAAAGCGGCTCTGGACGGTGCCAAGTACATCCTGATGGAGCGCTTCTGTGAAGATGCTGATCTGATTGGCCGTCTGCGTGACTTCCTGTGGGAAGAGGGACAGCTGTCCAGCCGTGTCGCTGCGGGCAAGGAGAAGGAAGGAGCCAAGTTCCGTGACTACTTTGAGCACGATGAAGTGCTGAAGAGTGTGCCATCCCACCGCGCTTTGGCGATTTTCCGGGGTCGTAACTCCGGGTTGCTGCAAGCTTCCCTGGTTATCGAAGGCACCGAAGATCGCACCGTGACTCACCCGTGCGAGCTGACGGTTGCCGAACACTGGAAGATTGAAGATCAGGGCCGTGCGGCTGACCGCTGGCTGAAAGAGACTGTGCGCTGGAGCTGGCGGGTCAAACTGCTGCCTCAGCTGGAAACCGAACTGATGGGTCGTATCCGTGAATCAGCGGAAGAAGAGGCGATCAAGGTTTTCTCCAAAAATCTGGGTGATCTGCTACTGGCGGCTCCGGCTGGCCCTCGTGCCACGCTTGGCCTCGACCCCGGTCTGCGTACCGGTGTGAAAGTGGCGGTTATCGATGGCACCGGCAAGCTGATCGATCACGCCACCATTTTCCCCCACGTACCTCACAACAAGTGGACGGAGTCCCTTGGCACGATCGCCAAGCTGGTACTCAAGCACCGCGTTGAGCTGATCGCTATTGGCAACGGCACCGCCTCCCGTGAAACTGACCGTTTTGCCGCCGAGCTGATCAAGCAGTTCCCGAAGCTGAACCTCTCCAAGATCGTAGTGAGCGAAGCCGGGGCTTCTGTTTATTCTGCGTCTGAGTTGGCGGCCAGAGAGTTTCCGGATCTGGATGTGACCTTCCGTGGTGCAGCCTCCATCGCCCGTCGTCTGCAAGACCCGCTGGCTGAGTTGGTGAAGATCGAGCCAAAGGCGATCGGTGTCGGCCAATACCAGCACGATGTCAGCCAGACCCATCTGGCTCGCAGCCTGGAAACTGTCGTTGAGGACTGCGTAAACGCCGTTGGCGTTGATGTGAACACCGCCTCCAGCGCCCTGCTGACCCGCGTGTCTGGCCTGAGCGCCACTATCGCCCAGAACATCGTTAACTACCGTGATGAGAATGGCGCATTTGCCAATCGTGCACAGCTGAAGAAGGTCTCCCGCCTCGGTGAGAAGACCTTTGAGCAATGTGCAGGCTTCTTGCGTATCATGAACGGCGACAATCCGCTGGATCGTTCTTCGGTTCACCCGGAAGCTTATCCGGTAGTGCAGGATATTGCTGCCCGTTTTGAACGTGATGTTCGTGGTCTGATCGGTGACTCCCCGTTCCTGCGTGGCGTTAAGGCCGCCGATTTTATCAATGACACGTTTGGTCTGCCAACGGTCACCGATATCATCAAAGAGCTGGACAAACCTGGCCGAGACCCGCGCCCCGAGTTCAAGACCGCCACCTTCCAGGAAGGCGTTGAGGATATCAAAGACCTCAAACTGAACATGGAGCTGGAAGGGGTGATCAGTAACGTGACCAACTTCGGCGCGTTTGTCGATATCGGCGTACATCAGGACGGTTTGGTGCATATCTCTGCTTTATCCAACAAGTTCGTGAAAGATCCACGGGAAGTGGTCAAAGCGGGCGACGTTGTTCGGGTGAAGGTACTGGAGGTGGACGTCGAGCGTCGCCGTATTGCCCTGACCATGCGTCTCTCTGATGATGCCAATGCTATGGCGGCAGAAAAGCCGGCGCAGCGTCAGGATCGTCGCCCTGTCCGTTCTGATGCTCGTAACGAGAGCCGTAAGCCTGCTCATCGGGACGGTAACGGTGGCAATAAGAATAGTGCTGGTCAAAACAAAGCCCCACAGGGTGGCTCTTTTGCCGATCTTTTCGCTAACGCCAAAAAGCTACGCAAGTAAGCTACATATCCATGACTGAGCTTCGGCACAGCCTGCGCATATCGCAGCAGGTTGTACCGAAGACGACACCAGAAAGGTTTCATCTTGTCTGCAAGATTCTCGCACCGACTGCAGGTGCTCTCCGAAGGTGACAATAAGGCATGCCTGCAGATCCTGCACGGCATTGAGAAAGAGGGCCTGCGGGTCACTCCTGATCTGCTCCTGTCCCAACAGCCTCACCCCCAAGCGCTGGGCTCTGCACTGACCCATCCCTACATCACCACCGATTATTCAGAGGCATTGCTGGAGTTTGTGACGCCTGTTTTTCTGAATCCGGAAGATACCCTGGATTTTCTGGCCGAACTGCACACCGAAACGCTATTAAAAATACCGCCAGGGGAGCTTATCTGGAACACCAGCATGCCAGCAGTGCTGCAGGGGGAAGACTCTATTCCTGTTGCCACCTATGGCATCTCCAATATCGGCACCATGAAGCATGTTTATCGCCAAGGGCTGGCTCATCGCTACGGTAAGGCGATGCAGACTATTGCCGGAATTCACTATAACTTCTCCCTCTCTGAACAGTTCTGGGAGATTATCCGCGGCGCGGATGGTGATAAGAGTGCTTTGTCGGCACAGGATTATCAGTCAGCCAGTTATTTTGCCATGATTCGCAATTTCCGCCGTTACGCCTGGTTGCTCTCCTACCTGTTTGGTGCCTCTCCTGCTGTCGATGCCAGCTTTCTTGAAGGTAACAACAATCATGGCCTGGAAAGGCTGGATGACAAGACCTGGTATCTGCCCTGGGCCACCTCCCTGCGTATGAGCGATCTGGGTTACACCAGTGATGCCCAATCCAGCCTGCAGGTCTGTTACGACACGCTGGATAGCTACATCAAGAGCCTCTGGCAGGCGACAAATACCTCTTACTTTCCCTATGAGAAGATCGGAACCGTTGGACCTGATGGTGAATATCGTCAGCTCAATGCCAATCTGCTGCAAATCGAGAACGAGTTTTATGGCACCATTCGCCCTAAGCGGGTGGTTCAGTCGGGTGAGAAGCCGGTGGTTGCTCTTAAGGAGCGCGGGGTGGAGTACATTGAAGTGCGCTGCCTGGATATCAATCCTTTGCTGCCCTTGGGCATCGATGCGAATCAAGCCCGTTTTATGGATATCTTCCTGCTATTCTGTGCCCTGCAAGAGAGTCCCGAATTCTCTGAAGATGAATGCAAGGCTGCCACTCACAACTTTAAAGTGAGTGTCAGTGAGGGGCGTCGTCCGGGGCTGGAACTGGTAGATGGTGGTCAGTCTCGCACTCTGATAGCGTGGGCTGAGACACTGTTTGAGAAGATGGTTCCCGTTGCTGTCCTTCTGGATCAGGTCAACGAGACGGCTCTTTACAGCGAAAGCCTGAGCAGTGAACAACAAAAACTGGCTGATGGCCGTCTGACACCTTCTGCGACTATTCTGCAAACGTTGAGCGCAGGGAAGAGTTTGCGGCAGTTCTCCGCCGAGCAATCACTCAAGCAGGGTGACTACCTGAAAGCTCAGCCGCTTAACGAGGAGAGGCGCAGATATTTTGATGATCTGGCTGTTCGATCACTTGCGGATCAGACCGATAGAGAAACGAAAGACACTGTGAACTTCGAAACCTTTCTCCGTGAGTACTTTGAGAGCCAGGAGATGCCAGAATGCTTTGCTGGACCCACACACTAAGTGCAATGTGCACACCACAGGTAAACTCTGTCTACCCCGTTGGAAATGCAGGGAGTTTGAAATAGATGACAACACTTCAATTCAAGGCGCTTCAATACAAAGTACTTGAGTCCAGAGTGCTTAATAACCTGGTATTTGTCTCGGCGGCCGGGCTTATGGCGACGGCTCTGTTCTTTGAGCATGCTATGGGGCTGGCGCCCTGTCCGCTGTGTATTACCCAGCGTATTGTTGTTGTCGCTCTTGGTCTGACCGGTCTGACGGCAGCGCTGCATAATCCGACGGCTAAAGGCTATCGTCGTTACGGTGTCGCCCTGACCACTCTGGGCATTCTGGGGATTGGGCTCGCTATTCGCCAGCTCTATATCCAGAGCCTTCCTCCCGGTGATATGCCTGCTTGTCTGCCTGGCCTCGATTATCTTATCGAAGTGATGCCCTTGACGGATCTACTGGTGGTTATGTTTAGTGGTACCGGTGACTGCGCGGAAGTTCAGTGGACACTTTTGGGTCTTAGTATTCCCGGTTGGACGTTGCTCTGTTTTCTCGGCTATAGCGCTTTGGGACTTTTTGAAGTGATGCGCCATCGTATTCTTCCTCAGTAAACGATTCCTGCCCGACATCTGTCGGGCCTTTTCTATTCTGTAAACTCCTCGGATGTACGTGACCCATTATGCGTGGCCTGTTTATTCTTTTACTCTTTCAAACGCTCGGTGAAGTCGGCTCCCGTGTTTTGGGGCTGCCTCTGCCCGGCTCGGTCATCGGCATGTTCCTGCTGCTGGGAACATTGATGATCATTGGGCATGCTCCCGAAGATATTGATAAATGCAGTCAGACCTTGATTCAGAACCTCGGCCTGTTGCTAATCCCCGCGGCGACCGGTTTTGGCTACTACCTGATCGAAGTGCAGGGGCAGATTCTGCCCATAGCTGTTGCCGCATCGTTGGGAACAGTGCTAACCATCCTGTTCACGGCCTTGTTAATGAACAAATTAATCCAGCGGAATGACAATCATGGGTGACTCAATGGATGATTTTACAGCGCTACTGTCCTGCCCGGTTGTTGTTATCACCATTACTGCTGGCGCTTTTCTCTTGGGGCAGAAGCTCTACATACTCTGCAAACGCTTCCCTCTGTGCCATCCGATTGTGATTGCAGCCGCCGCGGTGACGGTGTTTCTTGAGGCATCAGGCGTCTCTTATGCCGAATACAAAAACAACACCAGTATTCTGGGTATGTTGTTGGGCACCGCTACCGTTGCGCTCGCTGTGCCGCTTTATCAGCAACTTCATCTCATCCGCGCCTACGCTCGCCCGCTGCTTATTACTCTGGTGGCTGGAGCCTTCTTTGCGCCTGCCAGCGCCGTTCTGCTGGCCTGGTTAGTCGGGGCGAACAAAACAACTCTGCTGTCGCTGGCGGCGAAGTCTGTCACCACGCCCATAGCTGTAGCTGTTACTGAAAGCATTGGCGGTATTGTCGCTCTGGCGGCGGGTGTGGTTATTGTGGTGGGCATTTTTGGGGCTCTCATCGGGCCGCCGATTCTTGATCGTCTGAATATACAGGATAAGGCTGTGCGAGGGTTTACGCTCGGGCTCGTCTCTCATGCTGTGGGCACGGCCCGCGCTTTTGAGCTCGACCCTGTGTCCGGCGCATTTGCCAGTTTGGGGCTGGCTTTAACGGGGGCTCTTACCGCTATTGTTATACCTCTTTTTTGGCTCCTGTTTTAATTTCGCAGACTCATTTCACCGGTCACTCTGGCGAAGCGTGTGTTCTTCGAGCGGTCCGCCTGCTCACAGGCTCTGCAGGCTTCGCAAGAGAAAGATATTGCTGGGAAGCTCTTTTTTACCATAGCTTTTTTACCATAGCTTTTTACCGTAGAAATGCCGCTCCTGCTTCCATCGTTCGTGGTAGGCGACACTTTCCGTTTATGGCGGTTTGTTATTACAACTGCTCATCACTGCAACAAGTAAAGTTAATCATGTAGTTTGTTAGTCGGATGATGCATTGGTAGATCATTATAAAAAATATACAAATATTATTTTTTATTTATATTAAAAATGTTTATTTCAAATAGTTATTAACTTCCCACCTTTTTAGGTTGCTTTTATCATTTTTAGAAAATGCCAGACGATTTTTATTATTAACTCTTGAAGTTAACATATTGGCTGCCGTACTCTAGACGAAACCGATCGATAGTTATCAGCCTTGATCGGCCTTTCCTAATGTGGCTGTAAAAAATCCAGATGCTAACAGTAAAGGGGAAAGAGGATGCTGGAGGGTTGCAAATCAGCTAAAGAAAGATGGGGGGGCGTTTCCGAGCTTATTGATAATTGGCTTAATGAGCGACAAAACATACTGGTTCTCTATTGCTCCATGACCGGTATTGATCAGCAGGGTGAGGATGACCGCCCTCTGTTGGATAAGTTGCGGAATTTCTGCCAAATGCTCGTTGATTACGTGTCTGCCGGTCATTTTGAAATTTATGAGCAACTGGAGCAAGAAGGTCGCGATTTTTGTGACAATGAGGCTTTAGCTCTATCACAGCAGCTGTTTGATCATATTCAGAGAAACACGAATCGTTGCCTTGATTTCAATGACAACTGTGAAACACTCAGTAGTGTTTCAGATTTGCAGGAGGCATTGTCACGTATAGGTGAAACACTCGAAGAGCGTTTCTCTTTGGAGGATCAGTTAATATCAATGCTGCACAGTGCCCATGGCGACAAGGCTGACCAGTTAGCCGCAGGTCAAATCAGTTCTACTGGCTGCTGATATCAGCAGCCAGTAGGTTACTCACGCGTATCTAAAACAATTTCAGCGAGTTAGTCCTTCTTCTCAGAAGCGTTGACGTTGATCAGCTCAACCTTGAAAACCAAGAGTGAGTTCGGGCCGATTCCGCCTTGAGGGGCGCCATTCTGTCCATAGGCAAGATCCGACGGGATATACAGCTCCCAAGTGGAGCCCTCTGGCATCATCTGAAGAGCCTCAGTCCAACCAGAGATCACCCGATTCAGCCGGAATGTTGCTGGCTGACCCTGGGGGTAGGAACTGTCAAATACTGTTCCGTCCAGCAGTTTACCTTCGTAATGTACCGTAACTTCGTTAGTTTCACTTGGCTTGATACCCTTGCCAGCAGTAAGAACTTTGTACTGAAGACCAGATTTTGTAGTGACGATATCAGATTTTTTGCCATTTTCCTTCAAGAATTCATTGGCTTTCTCAAGGTTTTTTTGACCCATCTCCAACATCTGCTTTTGCATTTTTTCTGCAGCAGCACGCTGGGCTTTTTGGATCTGTTCCTCCATGTCGCTTTGGTTAAGAGCCAGCTTCTGGCCAGACAGTGCGTCATGGATGCCCTTTGCAACCCACTCTGCATCCAAATTGTCATGCATTTCTTTCATTCGGGAACCAAACATGGCCCCCAGGCTATAGCCAAGTTTTTCTGACTCAGCAATCGGAGCTTTTTCTGCTTCTGCAGCAAACACGCCCCCTGCGATGGTGGAAAGAACCAGCGCTGTAACAAAAAATTTTAACTTCATTGCATCCTCATCTTTAAAAAATTTGAAGGGTGGACGGCTGACGATAGCACATCATATTCAATTTTATGACAAAGCCAAGAGGATAGAATAGTAAATATGTAAAAAACGTCACTTTTCTGAGATGGGAGGAAGTCAAATAAGAGCGGGGGGAGTACAAGCTATGAATTTCTCCACAAAGCGTATGTTTGCAGGCTGCAAAAGTAAAACCGTATCTGACCCTTCTATAAATCGTTTTTGTATAGTCTTTTTATGAAAGACTGTCATTGTCGTAAATAAAAAAATTTTGCAATTCTTTAAATGATTGGTCTATGGTCTTTTGTAATGGCTAGATATATGTATTAATAGTTTTATAAGTGATGATGTTTGATGTTTGCAATTCCGTGAATCTGCGTGATCCGGCAAAACATATAAAGCAAAAGCATATTTGATAGTTGGTTTGAGAGTGGTAAACGCACGATAATTATGGTTGGATTAATTAATATTTGTAAACAGCCGAATAGTAGAAACAAGGCAGAGTGGGAATAATGAGCCATGCAGTAAATTTCATTACTGGCTCCGATAATAGAAAGTAAGAGGTTATTTATCTGGTCATCAACCCTTATTTTGGGAAATGTCCAGATTTAGAGATTAAAAATAGCGGTACAGGAACACACGTAGATTATTCAGATTGTTGGAGTAATCGAATATGAGCCAGTCGCTGTCGCCAAATCACTCAGAGACTCCGTGGTACTGATTGGGCGCGATAGCATCTGGATACCGGAAGACAAAGCACTGTCTGATGGTATCGCGCTTGCAAGTGCTAAATGGAGAAAGCTATGAGTAATGTTGAAAAGGACTTCGACAAGTCCGAAGCAGCGGGCAGAGAAGCCGGTGCTGCTGCGAAAAAACGAGCCCCGGCTCGCAAAACGACGGCCAAGAAACCGGCCGCTCGCAAAACTACCCGTAAAGCGACAGCTAAAAAGGCTACCGCCAAAAAAGCGACAGCTAAAAAAACGGCCGTTAAGCGTAAAACCACTGCTAAAAAGGCTACGGCCAAGAAGAGCACCGCTAAGAAGACTGCAGTTAAGCGTAAGACTACTGCCAGGAAGACAGCGGCCAAAAAGACTGTAGCGAAGCGTAAAACCACTGCTAAAAAGACTACAGCCAAGAAGACCACAGCTAAAAAGGCTACCGCTAAGAAGAGCGCTGCTAAGAAGAGCACCGCCAAGAAGAGCACCGCCAAGAAGACTACTGCCCGTAAGACAGCGGCCAAGAAGACCACTGCCCGTAAGACAGCAGCCAAGAAGACCACTGCCCGTAAAACAGCAGCCAAGAAGACCACTGCCCGTAAGACAGCAGCCAAGAAGACTACTGCCCGTAAAACAGCAGCCAAGAAGACTACTGCCCGTAAGACAGCAGCCAAGAAAACTGTAGCGAAGCGCAAAGCGACTGCCAAGAAGAGCACAGCAAGAAAAACTGCGACCAAAAAGACTGTAGCCAAGAAGAGCACCGCCAAGAAGACCGCAGCCAAGAAGAGCACCGCCAAGAAGACCGCAGCCAAGAAGAGCACTGCTAAGAAGACCGCAGCCAAGAAGAGCACTGCTAAGAAGACCGCAGCCAAGAAGACGACCACCAAGCGCAAGACCACAGCCAAAAAGGCTACAGCGAAGCGCAAGCCTGTCGTTCGCAAGAGTGCCGCTAAAAAGACTGCCGTCAAGCGTAAGCCTGCAAAGAAGACCGCTAAAAAGCGGAAGTAAATCGCTCACTTCTGATATGTTCAACATTTAACGGGGTCTTTTGACCCCGTTATTTATTTGTAGAGTGCCCCCTCCTCTGTATCAATGCATTTCTGATGTGCCTAGAATTCGCGCCATGATCAAATTATCCCAAGTTAGCTTATTAAGGGGTGGCAAGCGCCTGCTGTCCGACAGCAACCTCGTCATCCATCCAGGCCAGAAAGTTGGCCTGACCGGCGTTAACGGCTCCGGAAAGTCCACACTGTTCGCCCTTATTCAGAACAAAATACACCCCGACACCGGGGAGTTTTCCATCCCTTCCGGCTGGCGCATTACCCACATGGCACAGGAGGTTCAGGCTCTTGCCCAAGCGGCTGTTGAATATGTGCTTGATGGCGACCATGAGCTGCGCCGGATTGAGAAAGGGCTCGCTGAGGCTGAGGCCAAAGGTGACGACCACGCCCTCGCAAAGCTGCACGCAGATTTCGATGCCCACCACGGCTACACCGCCCGCTCCCGTGCAGAGCAGCTCATGCACGGCCTGGGCTTTCGACAAGAGCAGATCGGCAATAGCGTAAAAGATTTCTCCGGTGGTTGGCGAATGCGCCTGAATCTGGCGCGCACGCTGATGTGTCCCTCCGACCTTCTGCTTCTTGATGAACCCACCAACCACCTGGACATGGATGCCATTCTCTGGCTGGAGGAGTGGTTGAAGCGTTATCCCGGTACTCTGCTGTTGATCTCCCACGACCGGGACTTCCTGGATAACACCATCGAGAATATTGCCCACATCGAACGACAGGATATAACCCTCTATCGCGGCAACTATTCCGCCTTTGAGCGCATTCGTGCCGAGCGCCTCACCCAGCAGCAGGCCATCCACGAACGACAGGTGCGGGAACAAGAGCGTCTGACAAAATTTATCGAACGATTCCGGGCCAAAGCCACTAAGGCTCGTCAGGCTCAGAGCCGTATCAAGGCCCTGGCACGCATGGAAACCATCGCTCCGGCTCATATGGATTCCCCATTCACGTTCCGTTTCCCCCTGTCGGACAAACTCTCCAGCCCGCTCATTTCAATGCGCAAAGCCTCGCTTGGCTACAATGTTGAAATTCTAAAGGACGTCACCATAAACCTTCAGCCCGGCGACAGCATCGGTCTGCTGGGACCCAATGGCGCGGGCAAATCGACACTGATGAAATCACTGGCTGGAGCGTTGCAGAAACTGGCAGGTGAAGAGCAACGGGGTGAACACCTCCGTATCGGCTATTTTGCCCAGCACCAGCTGGAGTCCCTTGACCTGAAGGCGACACCTGCGATTCATATTCAGCGCCTCTCCCCTGGGGCCCGTGAACAGCAGGTTCGTGATTTTCTGGGCTCTTTTGGCTTTCGGGGGGAAAAGGTCGATGAGGAGGTCGGCTCTTTCTCCGGTGGTGAACAGGCGCGTCTGGCTCTTGCCATTATCGCCTGGCAGAAGCCCAACCTTCTGCTGCTGGACGAACCGACCAACCATCTGGACCTGGAGATGCGTCACGCCCTGACCATGGCGCTCCAGGAGTTCGATGGTGCTATGGTTCTGGTCTCCCATGACCGTCATCTGTTGCGCTACACGGTGAATGACCTCTATCTGGTGCACGATGGCAAGGTGGATGTCTACGAAGGCGATCTGGATGAATATTCAGCCTGGCTGGCTAAAATCAAGCGGGAAGAGATCTCCCAGGCGACAGCCGAAGATAACGCCGTTGAGGCTCTGAAGCCCACGGCACAGGATAAGAAAGCACGTAAGCGCCTGGAGGCGGAGCTGCGACAGAAGCTGCGGCCTTACCGTCAGGTCGTGGAGAAGCTGGAAGCTCAACTGGAAAAAATCCAGCAGCAGCTTCTCCAGATAGAAGATCAGCTGGGTGACGCCTCTCTCTATGAGGAGTCCTCCAAAGATCGGCTGCGTAAACTTCTGGATCAACAGGCGGAATTGAGCCGCCAGGCGGCGGACACGGAAGACCAGTGGCTGCTGGCCTCAGAAGAGCTGGAAGCGGCCGAAGAAAAATTAAGATTGCTAACCAACTAGATCAAACAATACTTATTTCGGTGGAAGGGCTCTTCCACCGGAAATTCCTATTATAAAAATAATTCCTGTAGGTATAATCGTTAACCTATGGCTTTGAGGAGGCGCACATGACTCCTGCTTACAGGAGTAATTCACGCTTTCACTCTGGCCATAAAATTATGGGTGCTAAACACCAGTAATCCAAACGGGAACTACTACGGGTAGTTCGTCTCTAATGATCTTGATTATTGACCAAATGTTTGAAAGGGGCTGTTCTTGTCTGCATCAATAAAAGCAACTGACGTGTTGGCGGTAGGGTTGATGACATTTGCGCTGTTTCTCGGCGCAGGTAATATGATTTTTCCACCTTACCTTGGTCAGATCGCAGGATCAGATCTGGTCATAGCATTGCTGGGCTTTCTGATTACCGGTGTCGGCCTGCCGCTGCTAGGTGTCATCGCTACGGCTCGTCTGGGTGAAGGTCTGAGTGGTTTTACCCGTGATCTTCCTGTTTGGATATCAATGGTTGTTGGTCTGGTGCTTTATCTCGCTATCGGACCGCTGTTCGCAGCCCCCCGTACCGGCATTGTGGCTTGGGAAATGAGCTTTGCGGATGTTTTCCCTGATGCTGAATATGGACAAATGATCTACAGCATCGCCTTCTTTGGCGTGACGCTCCTGCTCTCTCTGTTCCCCGGTCGACTGATCGATAGCATTGGTAAAATTATTACCCCTACGCTGGTTGTGGTGCTTCTGGCGATTGGTGTTGGTGTTTTCATGTTCCCACAGGGCGAGACAGGAACAATTACCACAATCGAAGGCAATGCTTTCTCATGGGGCTTCCGGCACGGCTATCAGACCATGGACACCCTGGCCTCACTGGCGTTCGGTATCGTTATTATCACGGCACTGCATGCCCGCGGCGTGACCGATAAAAACGAAATAACCCGTCATACCATTACTGCGGGTGTTATCGCTGCAGTTGGTCTGGGCGCTGTGTACATCATGCTGGCCTACTTGGGCGCGACCAGTCACGCGGTTGCACCTGGTGCGGAGAATGGCGCAGATATCCTGACCTCCTACATCTTCTCTATGTACGGCTCGTTTGGCACAGTACTGCTGGGTATTTCCATCACACTGGCCTGTTTGACCACCTCTGTTGGCCTGATGACGGCTTGTGCTGAATACTTCAATGAAGTACTGCCCGCTATGAGTTACCGCGGTTACGTGATTCTGTGCACTTTAGTGAGTGCCGTCGTTGCCAATGTTGGTTTGAATGAGCTGCTGTCGCTGACTCTTCCGGCATTGCTGATCATCTACCCGATTGCAATCAGCTTGATTCTTCTGGCTCTGGTGCGCAAATTCATCAAAGAGCCATCAACAACCTACGTGATGACGCTGATTCCCGTATTTGCGGTGGGTCTGATTGATGGCCTGGCTGCGAGTAACGTGGCATGGGCAACAGTTATCTCGGGCAGTACTCTCTCCTCTCTGCCTTTGCACGATGAGAGCCTGGGCTGGTTGTTCCCCGGACTGGTCGGTTTTATGTTTTCCTTTGCGATAAGAGGAAACAAGACTGCCGCTGAGGTTTGATCCCAGCCGTCAGGCTATACAACAAAGGCTGCCAAAAGGCAGCCTTTGTTGTATCGGGCCGTTAATTATACTTCTTCTGTCTCTGCATGAACGGTGTCCAGACGACCAAGCAGGGTGCCGACTTTCTCGGACCAGGACTGCAACTCACAACGCAACTCTGAGTTTTCCTTTTCCAGCTTTTCTTTTATTTCACGCAATTCGTCGAGCTCGAGGCGATAGAGACCAATAGTCTCAACGGCATTTTGAATTTTGGATTCCAGCTGGTTCAAGGTTTCAATGGACATATAGGAAAATCTCACTATGAGTGAATTTTGTTTATCCATATTAGAATTTCGGCAGAAGCTAGTAAACAGCCAAGACTTATATGTTGCGTGTTTATATAAATCTCAGAAAAACGAGCAGAAATACCTAACCGTGTTTCGCGATATGATTGCGTAGCTTGAGCAGAATGTTTAGCTCTGCATAAATGCTTGCAGAGTGAACTCGGGCATAATGCCCAGATATAAGATCTCATTTGAATAAGAGGTGTCGGTTTGTCGCAGAAGTTTATCGGAGCCCATGTCAGTGCTGCAGGTGGAGTGGAGAATGCTCCGTTGAATGCCCATAACATTGGTGCCAGCGCTTTTGCGCTGTTCACCAAGAGCCAGCGACAGTGGGCGGCCAAGCCGCTTACAGAGAAGAGTATTGATCTGTTCAAAGAGCGTTGTGCCAAATTTGGTTTTGCGCCGGAACAGATTCTTCCCCACGACAGTTACCTGATAAATCTCGGGCATCCGGAAGTTGAAGCGCTGGAGAAATCACGCAACGCTTTTATCGATGAGATAGAGCGCTGCAGGCAGCTGGGGCTGGACCGTCTGAACTTTCACCCGGGTAGCCACCTGCGCACTCTCAGTGAAGAGGCGTGCATCACTCGTATCGCTGAGTCCATCAATATCGCCCTGGACAGAACCGAAGGGGTGATTGCAGTTATTGAGAACACTGCCGGACAGGGCAGCAATCTGGGCTGGAAGTTCGAGCAAATTGCCGCAATGATCGAGCAGGTGAGTGACAAAAGCCGTGTCGGTGTCTGCATTGATACCTGCCACACCTTTGCCGCCGGTTACGATCTACGCACCAAAGAGGCATGCGAACAGACCTTTGCCGAGTTTGAACGGATTGTCGGTTTTCAGTACCTCAAAGGCATGCACCTGAATGATTCCAAGGGCGCATTCGGTTCCAAAAAAGACCGTCATCACAGTCTTGGCGCGGGTGAAATCGGTTGGGAGTGTTTCCGCTACATCATGCAGGACAACCGTTTCGATGGCGTGCCGATGGTGCTGGAAACCATCGACGACACCCTCTGGCCAGACGAAATCCAGACGCTTCACCGGTTGGCAGCCGAGGCGCGTTAATAGAGAACCCGGCAACGGATAGTCCCCTCAATCGCCCTCATCTGTTTGATCGCTTCCTTGCTGTGGCCAGCTTGAAGATCGGTGACTACGTAGCCGATATTCTCGTTGGTCTGCAGATACTGACCAGAAATATTGATGCCCTGATCGGAATAAATCTGATTGATGCGACTCAAAATACCCGGAATGTTGTGATGAATATGAAGAATACGGTGACGTCCTTCATAAGCGGGCAAGGACACTTCCGGAATATTGAGCGAGGAGAGCGAGGTGCCGGTATCGCTGTAACGGATCAGTTTATCGGCGACCTCTATACCGATATTCTCCTGCGCCTCCATGGTGCTGCCACCGATATGGGGTGTGAGAATAACGTTGTCGAACTCCCGTAACGGCGAGATGAACGGATCATTATTGGAGTGCGGTTCGACCGGAAAAACATCAATAGCGGCCCCCAGCAGATGCTTACTGCCCAGCGCCGCCACCAGCGCCTCAATGTCGACGACCGAACCCCGGGCAGCGTTGATCAGAATGCTGCCTCTCTTCATGGTCGCCAGCTCTTGCTTTCCAATCATCCATTGGGTCTCGGGTGTTTCCGGAACGTGCAGGGAGACAATATCTGAAGAGGCCAGCAGCTTTTCGAGAGACGACACAGGGTTAGCATTGCCCAGCGGCAATTTGGTCACGATGTCGTAAAACATAACATCCATTCCCAAAGACTCCGCCAGTACGCTCAACTGGGAGCCGATATTACCGTAACCGACGATCCCCAGCCGTTTACCACGCACCTCAAAAGCGTTGGCGGCACTCTTGCACCAACTACCACGGTGAGCCAGAGCGCTCTTCTCTGGTATGCCTCGCGCCAGCATAATGGCCTCAGCCAGCACCAGCTCGGCGACAGATCGGGTATTGGAGTAAGGCGCATTGAATACCGCCACACCATGTTCCGCTGCGGCCTGGAGATCAATGTGGTTGGTGCCGATGCAGAAACAACCCACGGCAATAAGCCGTTCAGCGGCTTGAAATACCTCTCTGCTCAGCTGGGTACGGGAGCGGATACCAATAAAGTGTGCTTTGGCAATTTTCGCCTTTAGCTCGTCGTCTGGCAGAGCGGTTTTCAGATATTCAATGTTGCTATAGTCGGCAGCCCGCAGTGACTCCACTGCAGACTGATGTACGCCTTCAAGAAGTAAAAAGCGGATCTTGCTTTTGTCGAGTGAAGTTGTAGTCATACGCACGTCCGGGCTGCTCTCGCTTATGTCGTCGTATTATTGTTTTTATTTGATCACTGATATTAACACAAGCAGAAAGGGGGCGTGGTCGATCTGCTGAGAAAAGTTTTCGGTTAATGCGTACTGTTAATGCGTACAATGATGGCCAAATGCATTGCAGCACGGTAGAAAAGGCAGCCATAACAATGAAAAAAGAGCAGCTTATCGAAGGTCTTGCCAACACTCTGGCTGCTGCCACAGGCAGTACGCCCCATCTGCTGACCGATCCGGACTCCCTGAGCCATTACGGCCGTGACTGGACCCGCTTTCACACCCCGGCACCGCTGGCTATTGTGCTGCCTGCTTCGATAGAAGAGGTGCAGGCCATCGTTCGTTTTGCGGGAGAACATGGTATTGGGCTGGTGCCATCTGGTGGTCGTACCGGGCTGAGTGCCGCAGCAGTCGCCACTAACGGCGAGCTTGTGGTGGCCTTTGACAAGATGAACAACATAACGGAATTCAATCCAATTGATCGTACGGTAACGTGTGAGCCGGGCGTGATTACCCAACAGCTGCAGCAGTTTGCTGAAGAGAGCGGGCTGTTCTATCCCGTCGATTTCGCCTCCAGTGGCTCCAGTCAAATCGGCGGCAATATCTCTACCAATGCCGGTGGCGTGAAGGTAATTCACTATGGCATGACCCGCGATTGGGTGGCCGGTCTCAAGGTGGTGACCGGTACTGGTGAACTATTGGAACTCAATAAAGGGCTGGTGAAAAACAACACGGGCTATGATCTGCAACAGCTGTTTGTCGGCGCTGAGGGTACGCTCGGTTTTATTGTTGAGGCAACCATGCGTCTGGCTCGTCCGCCACAGGATCTGACCGTGCTGATGCTGGGAGCGGAAAACATGGATGGCGTGATGTCGATTCTGGAAACCTTCCAGCGTGAGCTTGATCTGACGGCCTTTGAGTTCTTCTCACATGAGGCTCTGGCGAAAGTTATTGAACATAGTGGCATTCGCCAACCTTTAGAATCGGCAACGCCTTTTTATGCGCTGCTGGAATTTGAATGCCTCAGCGAAGCCGTAGCAGGCAAGGCAATGACACTGTTTGAACACTGTCTGGAAAAGGGCTGGGTGCTGGATGGGGTGATGAGCCAGAGTCAGCAGCAGTTGCAGAATCTATGGCGCTGTCGTGAAGATATCAGCGAGGTTATCAGCCGCTGGACGCCTTATAAAAACGATATCTCCGTGGTCGTCTCAAAAGTGCCGGCCTGCTTGCGTGAGATTGAAACCGTGGTCTCCCGCGCCTATCCGGATTTTGAGATTATCTGGTTCGGCCATATCGGTGATGGCAATCTGCATTTGAATATTCTCAAGCCTGAGTCGCTGGAACGCGATGAATTTCTGAGTCAGTGCCATCGGGTTAGCCGTCAGATTTTTGATGTCGTGCAGAGATATGGCGGATCGGTTTCAGCGGAGCACGGTATTGGCCTGTTGAAAAAGGCCTACCTGACTTACACCCGCAGTCCGACAGAGGTTGCGCTGATGAGGGGAATCAAAAACGTTTTTGATCCGCATGGCATTATGAATCCTGGCAAGATTTTTGATGTTTGAAAAGCATCGATCTCTGATCGATGCTCGTCGAGCGTCGATCAGATGCCCATATTGCCAAGAGTGTTGAGAACCTGCCGTATGGCATGGGCAATGGTGGGATGCTCCTCGGTAAATTCCAGGGCAAGCCTCTCCAGCTCTTCATTGTAAGCGCCCTCAGGAATCACCCCTTCAGCCTGTGCAATAGCCAATTGTAGCTCGGTGGTGATCTGCCTGAGAGAGGCTGCTGTGCACTCGTCGACGGGCTGCCCCTCCAACATATCGTGCAGTGTCTGGATGCGGACTTTAAGATCTTCGCTCATAAGTGCTACTCCTTTAACCGAAGCCATCGGCAGTTGTCTTGTCAGGACGGCTTTTCACCGCACCTCCATCATAGACTAGTGCCGGATTGTAAGGGAATAGCACTCAATGATTAGATATTAATCAATAAAACTTTAATTTTTATCGATCTCGTGTCAGCCGGATTTTGTTGATCGGGCTTCCCGGGTTGATAAGGTAACCGTAGTCGTCTGGATTATGACGACTCTTTACCGTGCCAAAGACGCCGCTCCGGACGACACCTATTCTGGTTTTGATAAGCTTTAACCAGAGAACAGGTCCCATGCCTGCACCAACGCCATCCGCTTCAACCAGCTCATCAGCAACCTCTCATCAGGATTTGGGCTGGGAGTCACCACGAGATGGCAGCGCCCATCTGGATCCTCTTTTGGACTGCCTGGTCACGATAACCCGGCTCCACGGCCGTCCCAGCAGTGCCGATGCCTTGAGGAATGGCTTGCCGCTTCAAAACGGTCGCCTCACGGCTGAGCTATTTATTCGGGCTGCAGCCCGCGGCGGTTTTTCAGCCCGATTGGTCAAATCCCCCCTCAACAAGATATCTCCGCTGGTGACACCAGTTGTGCTGCTACTGAAAAGACGCAGAGCCTGCGTGCTGACAGCCATTGACCACAAGAAAAAGGTCGCCCGCGTAATCTTGCCTGAATCTGGCAACGGTGCTCGTGAGGTGACTTTTCACATGCTGGCCAAGGAGTATGCTGGACACGCCTTCTTTGTGCGCGAGAAATACCAGTTCGATGCCCGCACGTCGGAAACGCTCAAAGTTCATTCACGGCACTGGTTTTGGGGCACGATAACCCGCTCCTGGCGGATCTATCGGGATGTTCTGTTTGCATCCTTTCTGATCAATATTTTCGCTGTGGTCAGTCCGCTGTTTGTGATGAACGTGTATGACCGGGTTGTACCCAATAATGCCATTGATACATTGTGGGTGCTCTCCATAGGGGCTCTCACCGTTTTTACCTTTGACGCGGTACTAAAGCTTCTGCGTAGTTATTTCATAGATCTTGCGGGCAAAAAATCCGATATTCTGCTCTCTTCCCACATCTTCGAAAAAGTGATGGGTTTATCGATGGCCTCCCGCCCTCAGTCCGTCGGGTCGTTCTCTCGAAATATTCAGGAATTCGAGAGTATTCGGGATTTCATCACCTCATCGACCATCGTAGCTCTGATTGATCTGCCCTTTACGCTCATAATCCTGCTGGTTATTGGCTTTATTGGTGGGCCATTGGCCATTGTTCCTATTATCGGTGGGCTGATTATTGCCCTTTACGGCTATGCTCTGCAGATGCCGTTGCGTCGCTCTGTGGATAAAACGGTGCGCTCCTCAGCCCAGAAAAATGCAACGCTGATTGAAGTTTTGACCAATATTGAAACCCTAAAGGTCGCCCATGCCGAGAGTGATCTTCAGGCACGCTGGGAGAAAAATGTCGGACACATTGCCAAATGGGGTATCAAAAGCAAACTGCTTTCCAGCTCTGCGGGCACGGTTGCAAGCTATATTCAGCAGATCGTGACAGTGGCAATGATTATCACCGGTGTCTACCTGATTGCCGATGGTGAGCTGAGTATGGGAGGTCTGATCGCAACGGTCATGCTCTCTGGGCGAGCACTTGCGCCCATGGCACAGGTTGCCGGCCTCTCAACCCGTTACAACCAGAGCAAGGTGGCCTTGAACGCTCTGGATGACATTATGAAGCTCCCTACAGACCGGCCCGAAGGGAAATCCTATGCCCACAAGCCGGTGATGAAAGGGGATATTGAATTTGATCAGGTCAATTTTTCCTACCCAGGTCAGGAGTTCAAAGCTCTGAACAGTGTCAGCCTGCGCATTCAGGCAGGAGAGAAAGTCGGCATTATTGGCCGTATCGGTTCCGGTAAAACGACGATTGAAAAGATACTGCTAGGACTTTACCACCCGGAGAGTGGCGCTGTGCGTATTGATGGCGTGGATATTCGTCAGATCAATCCTTCAGACTTGAGGCATAACATGGGTTGTGCACTGCAGGATTCGATGCTGATGTACGGAACCCTGAAGGAAAATATCACTCTGGGCGTGAGTTATATGGATGACGACGCCGTACTTCAGGCGGCCGAGAGATCCGGCGTCAAGGAGTTTGCCGATCGGCATCCGGAAGGTCTGGACATGCAGGTGGGCGAGCGGGGTACGAATCTTTCCGGCGGCCAACGGCAGAGCGTAGCGATGGCCAGAGCGATGCTGACGGATGCGCCAATAATCCTTCTGGATGAGCCCTGCAGCTCTATGGATAACACTACTGAGACTCGTCTGCGGCAGAGTCTGCAGGATTACTGCAAACAGCGAACACTGCTGCTGGTCACTCACAAGGCTTCTATGCTGGAACTGGTCGACAGGCTGATTGTGATGGATCAGGGGCGGATTATCGCCGATGGCCCCAAAGATCAGGTATTTGCGGCATTGCGGGAAGGCAAGTTGAGGATCTCCTGATGGCTGACCAAAAGAACGATAAAAAAACCGTACCGATTAATTCAATACGGGGCCGAAAAAAGAACAGACCTCCGATTCCCAAGGGACAAAAGGCTCCCGTTGCCCAGTTTCCACGGGATCGTCGGGCAGGGAACAAAGCCTCGGCTGTCGAGCTGGAATATATGTCGGACACATCGGCCGCCATGTTGCTGAAAGCCCCCACGGGTGGCAGGCTACTGATTCTGATCAGCTTTCTGACACTGGTGACAGCCCTTATCTGGGCGAGCTGGGCTCAGATCGATGAGATTACTCGCGGTGATGGCAAGGTGATTCCTTCTTCTCGTTTGCAGGTCGTGCAGAACCTTGAGGGCGGTATTCTCGAAAAGCTGCTGGTAAAAGAGGGAGACAGAGTTGAGAAAGGTCAGGTTCTCATGACGCTGGATGACACCAGTTTCAACTCGACCTTCAAAGAGTCTGAAGTGGAATACTACAGTTTGCTGGCTTCGATTGCCCGCCTCAAGGCGCAGGCAGAAGACCAGGAGTTGGTCTTCCCGAAAGCGGTGACAGAATATACGAGAATCCAGCGCCGGGAGTTGAAACTCTACAATAGCCTGCGTGAGGAGCTTGAGACCGAGCTGGAGATTGTTGGCGAGAAAGTGCTTCAGAGTGAACAGGAGGTCAAAGCCCTTCAAATCAGGAGAAACCATCTCAAACGCAGCTATGAGCTGGGCATGAAAGAGCTGGCCATGACCAGCCCTATGGCCAGAAACGGCGTTGTCTCTGAAGTCGAATTGATCCAGCTGGAGCAGCGGGTGAATGATCTGCACTCTGAGCTTAACGAAGCCGAGTTGAATCTGCCCCGGTTAAACTCGACGCTGCTGGAGCAAAAAGGACGGGAACGGGAAGTTATGCTGAAGTTCCGCAAGGAGTCTCAGGAGGAGCTGCGTGATATTGAAATCAAATTGGCACAACTGACTGAATCACGCAAATCGTTGCAGGATCAAGTCGCTCGTCGTGAGGTGCGCGCTCCGTTGACGGGTATCGTTAAGAAGACCTACGTCACCACAATCGGTGGTGTGGTACAGCCGGGCATGGATCTGGTCGAGATTGTGCCAGTCGAAGAAGCGCTACAGATTGAGGCCAAAATCAATCCTAAAGATGTGGCTTTCTTACAGATTGGAGATCGGGCAATCATTAAACTAACCGCCTACGATTTCACTATTTACGGTGGGCTGGAAGGGATTGTTGACCATATCAGTGCTGATACCATCATGGATGACGAAGGGATGAGTTTTTATCAAGTTCGCATTCTTACCGATAAAAATTACCTCGGCACCAAAGACAAGCCTTTGGAGATTATTCCCGGCATGCACGCGCAAGTTGATATTGTGACAGGCAAAAAAACCGTACTTTCCTATCTTCTTAAGCCGATTCTGAAAGCCCGTGACAACGCCCTGACAGAACGATAGGAGAGGGAGCCTGTCGTTGCGCCGTAACTGCTTTTAGAAATAAAAAATCAGTTTTAAATAATATTCTTTTCAGTAAGTCTCAGCCTATTCAGCCTAATCTGAAACTATACACCGCCTACCGTCAGTGGTCTGGAAGATGTGCATTGTGAATACTTTGGAGCAATTACCGCATAGGTAGCGGAGATCCAATGTGGGTAATTATCAAATGCTTTCAAGGATGGATATCTGAAAATACTAACAATCAAGGAAATCGTTGGAGAGGTTCTGACCATAGCCCCCGATGGTACCACCCGAGTATTAACGGAAGGTAGCAGCCTGCAACCGGGGGAGACATTACAAACCACGGATGACAGCCAGATTGTTTTGATTACGGTTGGTGGACAGTCTATTACTATTCCCGCCAATACCATTGTTACGTTGCCTGCGGCTGGTCAGCCATTTAATCCTGCAAATTTCCAGATGTTCGCCGCGAATCCTCAGCCTCAGGGAAATGCAAACATTGGCCAGAATGTAAATAATAACGATCCGAACGATGAGGCGATGATTTTTCCAGATTTATCATCAGAAGGTGTTACCGGCGAATCGACGACATCATCACCAAGCCCTGCTCCCCTTATCCTTGGTGGCGGAACAGCAGGTCCGATATCTGGATTTGGTAGTACCCCTGCTTTGGCTCGTGGTAGCTCACAGGCAGAGTCGTTTAGAAGCGACCCGTCAGAAATTATAGCTGCCACCCCACTCTCACAACGGGCCGCACCTATTGCCTTTGGTTTGGCCTCCGGTACATCATCATTCCAAGCCCCCATCAACTTAACCGCCTTTGACGATACTGTTGTTAACAGCCCTGTCGCAATTCCTACGCCGGAATCCGAGCCAGAACCAAAACCAGAACCAGAGCCCGAGCCCGAACCTCCGGTGGAGGCTTCAGCACTGCCTGATGTTGGTTCCATCATGATCGGACAGACCCTGACTCAACAAACAGGGATCCTCGGTAATGATGAGGGAGACGGTAAAACCTTAACGACAGTAAACGGTGTAGAGGTTGCCAGTAATGGTCAGACGACGATTGTTGGCAAGTATGGAACGCTGAATATTCAGGCCGACGGCACCTACACATACGATGCCATAAATATAGATATACACAGCGACCTTGCCGCTCACTGGACGTTCGATGATACCGTTGGTTCAACTCAAGCTCATGACGTTTCCAATGTCGACAGGTTCACGGATACCGGAACGCTGCACAATAACGCAGCCATTGTGAATGGCGGCATTAGCGGTAATGCCCTCCAGCTTGATGGCAGTGGTTATGTATCAGTCCAAAGTTCGAAGGAATTGTATGCGCCCCATAACGGTACCGTTGAAGCGCGTACGATTAGTCTTGCCTTCCGCCCGGCGTCTCTCAGTTCAGCGGAGAGACAGATTCTTTATGCAGAACAGACGGAAAGCAATCCGTTGGTTCTCAGTATCGAGAACGGCGTAGAACTCCGTGCAATTATTCCAAATACCACAGGCGATGGTGGATGGTTTATACCTGTCGATCTTGCCGCAATTGATATCAATCAATGGCACAATTTCACTCTGGTTTTTGATGGAGAGGCGCAGACGGTTACTGCCTGGCTTGATGGTGAAGTAGCTGGGAAAGTTTCTGCAACCGGATTCAACAGAATCGATTTCAGTCCTGACGGTGAGATTAGCATCGGTGCGGGAATAGGTGGCACGTATGCTTTTAAGGGAGTAATTGACGAGGTTAAGCTCTACAACCGCGCATTGGGTGATCAGGAAGTCAATATTCTTCATGCCGGTAACAACCCCGTTTCCGAATCATTCGATTACACCATTCAGGATTCATCGGGAGGCACGTCCTCCTCGACTCTTGATATTACTCTCACTGCACCAACCAATAATGCGCCGATAGTCAAGAATGATTTTCTCTCAGTCATGGCAGATCAAAACGTGGCCACAAACAGTGTTTTCCGGCAGGGAGTGCTGGGTAACGACCGTGATCCTGAGGGAGATATGCTTACCGTTACCCATATTGGCAATACCGAGATAGCACCCTCAGGCTTTACGACCATTAACGGAGAATATGGTTTATTACTTATAGCGTCAGATGGAACCTACTCCTACGCACCTTTTAATAGCTCTTTATCTGGAGGAGTGGAAACCTTTGCCTATACGGTCAGTGATGGAATAACAACAACGACAGCCGCCCTGACAGTGACGGTTATCCGGGACAGTTTTGTTGAGGCAGATAGCACAGTGGTGCCAGAATCAGCACTGTCGACAAGTGCCGTTTATATAATAGATACGGAAGACAATATAAATTACCTGGCTGTTTTAGACACCGATACACGTGTGATACATCGTCTCGGGGAGATAACCGGAGCGAGTGGCACCATCAACACCATTGGTATGGGCCCGGATGGAATCTTGTACGCTACAGACAGTACAAATCTGTACGGGATCAACCCTGCTACTCAGGTCGTGACCAGCATGGGTGCTCACGGTGTTTCCAGCACCTTCATTGGCATCGCAGTTGCGCCAGATAAAACAATTTATGGGGCGAGTGATGACGGCCATATTTATTCCATAGACTCATCTACAGGGCTGGCAACAGACCTTGGTACCATGACCGGATTTGAAAGATACCGTGGTGGTCTGGTCTGGCACGATGGTGCACTCTACACTCTGGATTATACCCCCACCGTGCATTTCATTAGTTCCACTACTTCCGGCACGCAGAGTGATTATCGGCTTGTTCGAATTGAGCCTTCATCCAGTGATTTTGTTGTGACGCCAATCGGTGCACTTCACCAGTTGAATGCTCTGACATCTATTAATGGCGAGCTCACGGGTGTCCTGCAGATATCAACAGGTAGTTACGTAATAACAATCGATCCTGCAACCGGACTAATATCCGAATATGCTCCCATAACGGGTATAGCCGACACTGTAGAAGCGGCTTCGCAGGGGAGAGACACATCGGGTAATCTGCTGGAAAACGACACTGGGGCTGAGTCTGTAACTATGATTGCTCTGCCCGATGGTTATTCAGTCACTGTCGGTAATAGTGGGGCCACAATACAGGGAACCTATGGCACATTGATTCTCCAGAATGATGGCAGTTATGTGTACACCCTTGATAACACCCTTGAGGCGACCAATAATCTCAACTCCGGAGAAACCGGGAACGACCGGTTTATTTACACAGCAACCAATTATTCCGGTGAAATCAGTCAGAAGGGCATTTTCACTGTTTTTATAAATGGCACAGATGAAATCCAGACCACAGAGCAGGCGTTGTTCACCGACTACACACGGATAGACAGCGTCGATGCAGACAGCACCCGTATTCCTATTGATTTTACTGTTACTACTCAAAACGCTGAGGACAAAATAACCGAAATCCGGATCGCTACAGGTGCTTACACAACATTCAATGTGCCATCCATCCTGACCGAGAGTGGTACGGTTACAGGCAATGGTACCAATACATTACTCTGGCGTGCGACTCCCGGCTTTAATGCCGGACTGGATAGTTTTGATGCCGTAGCCGCAGGATTTACGCTAGCGCAAATTAATAGCGATAGCTCCTTAGGGCAATCTGTGAGGATATCAGCAACTGTCAGTGAATATGGTGCTGATGGTAGCCTGACAAATAGCTGGACAACGACATCTTCTATCCAGTTAAGACTGGCAGCTATTGACAATATTGTGCTGGGAACCGATGACAGTGAAACGCTGACGGGCTCGTCGGAAGCCAGAAATGAAATTGATGAAATTATCGGTGGAGCCGGTAATGACATCCTGACCGGCGGCAGAGGAACAGACTTTTTTGTATGGCGGGCAGATGATGTTGGGGGTGCCGCTACACTTGCCATCGATACCATAACTGACTTTACTGCCGGGCCATGGGGAGATGTTCTCGACCTGCGGGATCTGTTGCCGGACAGCGCTTCAAATATACTGGATGAGTTTTTGAGTTTCAGTTTTGCAGATGGTGACACCACTATTAGTGCCAGTCTCTC
>SAMEA5043665__coassemble_61_pt1 | contig 37906 bp, 34 predicted proteins | sample SAMEA5043665__metabat2_low_PE_004 | metagenome-assembled genome bin SAMEA5043665 (sample SAMEA5043665) | Gadus morhua | reverse complement strand
CTATTATTGAGAACCTATTATTGAGAACCTATTATTGAGAGCCTATTATTGAGAGCCTATGACACTTCATACTTTATCAATCAAAGCGGGAACCGCTTCAAATAGGTCAGCAACCAGACCATAGTCCGCCACCTGAAAAATAGGTGCGTCTTCATCTTTGTTGATGGCAACGATGATTTTCGACTCTTTCATTCCCGCCAGATGCTGAATGGCGCCAGATATACCGACAGCGACATACAATTCCGGTGCAACAATCTTGCCGGTCTGCCCCACCTGCATATCGTTGGGAACAAAACCGGCATCCACCGCGGCGCGGGAAGCGCCAACAGCCGCTCCAAGCTTGTCCGCCAGCTTGTAGAGAATATTGAAATTCTCACCATTGCCCATGCCACGACCACCGGAGACCACAATACCGGCCGCGGCCAGCTCGGGTCGATCAGACTCCGCCAGCTCCTCACCCACAAAAGCCGAGAGGCCGGCATCGTGCACTGCGCTGACCGGCTCTACAGTGGCTGTGGCAGAACCGCCACTCTCGGCCGTTTTGTCGAAAGCGGTGGTACGCACAGTAATCACCTTGATCGCCGCCGAAGACTGCACAGTAGCAATAGCATTACCGGCATAGATCGGCCGCGTGAAGGTGTCGGCGCTCTCCACACTGAGAATATCGGAGATCTGATCCACATCCAGCAGAGCCGCAATCCGAGGCACCACATTCTTGCCGGTAGTGGTCGCTGCCGCCAGAACGTGGCTGTAATTTTTACCCAGCTCCGCCACCAGCAGACCGACATTCTCGGCCAGCTGATGACCATAAGCGTCGTTGTCTGCCATCAATACTTTGCTAATGCCGTCTATCTTGGCAGCCTGTTCGGCAACGGCACCACAACGGGAACCTGCCACCAGCAGATCAATAGCGCCGCCTATTTTTTTGGCCGCAGTGACAACCGCCAGCGTGGCGGCATTTAGACTGTCGTTGTCGTGTTCCGCTAAAATCAGAATGCTCATCAAATCACCTTCGCCTCATTCTTGAGTTTTTCGACCAGCTCTTCCACGCTGCCCACCTTGACACCCGCCTGGCGTTGAGCCGGCGCTTCAACTTTCAGCAGGGTGATTGTAGGAGCAATGACGACACCCAGGTCGGCGGGGGTTTTTACAGCCAGCGGTTTCTTCTTGGCCTTCATGATATTGGGCAGTGAGGCGTAGCGGGGTTCGTTCAGACGCAGATCGGTGGTGACCACCGCCGGCAGATTCAGGGAGACCGTCTGCAGACCGCCATCTATCTCCCGAGTGACATTGACTTTACCCTCGGTCACTTTGACTGCGGAGGCAAATGTGCCTTGAGGCAGGCCAGCCAGTGCTGCAAACATCTGACCGGTCTGATTGTTATCACTGTCGATCGCCTGTTTGCCCAGAATGACCAGATCCGGCTTCTCCTCGTCGTAAACCGCCTTGAGCAGTTTGGCTACCGCCAGGGAATCGAGCTTCTCTTCTGTTTCTACCTGAATACCACGGTCAGCGCCCAGTGCCAGAGCGGTGCGAATCTGCTCCTGACAGGCCTTTGTTCCCATGGAAACCACAACAATTTCACTGACAACACCCTGCTCCTTCAAACGCACGGCTTCCTCAACCGCAATTTCACAGAACGGGTTGATCGCCATTTTTACATTGGTCAGATCGACATCAGTATTGTCAGACTTGACGCGCACTTTGACGTTGTAATCAATCACGCGCTTAACAGCTACAAGAACCTTCATACTTTATACAGCCTTCCTCGTTGTGAGAGTATTGATTAGAGTATTGACACTCAAGCCCTACGTATATGCCGTAGCATGTTCCAAATCCTGCCAGTATACTGGTGAAAATTCAAACGGGTGTTTGATCTTTCATCTCCCCGGTAATTACAAGCAGGGATTATAAGCAGGATCCATGCAGGAGGTTCGTTATGGAACGTGAATCCATGGAGTTCGATGTTGTTATCGTGGGTGCTGGCCCTTCCGGTCTTGCGGCGGCCTGTCGTTTGATGCAGCAGGCCCGGGAAACCGGACAGGAACTGAGTGTCTGCCTGGTCGAGAAAGGCGCTGAAATTGGCGCCCATATCCTCTCCGGCGCAGTGTTCGAGCCACGGGCACTGAATGAACTCTTTCCCGACTGGCAGGAGCGTGGCGCGCCCCTCAATACACCGGTGACAGAGGATCATATTCACTACCTCACCAGCGCCACCAACGGCAAACAGATTCCCCACCCGCTCACCCACAAGACCATGCATAATCAGGGCAACTACATAATCAGTTTGGGTAACCTGTGCCGCTGGCTCGGTGAACAGGCAGAGCAGCTGGGCGCAGAGGTTTTTCCCGGCTTTGCCGCCCAGACAGCGATTATTGAAGAGGGTGTGGTCCAGGGCATTATTACCGCCGATATGGGCGTCGCTGCCAATGGCAGCAAAAAAGAGAGCTACATGCCCGGCATGGAGTTACGTGCCAAATACACCCTGTTTGCCGAAGGATGCCGGGGGCATATCGGCAAACAGCTGATCGATGATTTCAACCTCGACAAAGGCAAAGACCCTCAGCACTACGGCATCGGTATTAAAGAGCTGTGGGATGTCCCTCCTGAACACCATCAACCGGGTCTGGTCGTCCATACCGCCGGTTGGCCGCTGTCAGAAAACGATGCCATGGGCGGCAGTTTTCTCTACCATATCGAGAACAATCAGGTAGTGGTGGGGCTGATTACCGACCTCAACTACAGCAACCCGTACCTGAATCCCTACGATGAGTTTCAGCGTTTGAAGCACCATCCGGTCATCAGCCAGTATCTGACAGGTGGTAAACGGGTGTCGTACGGTGCCCGGGCCATTACCAAAGGTGGTTTACAGTCTTTGCCAAAGATGACCATGCCCGGCGCTTTACTGATTGGCTGTGATGCCGGCACCCTCAACTATGCCAAGATCAAAGGCTCCCACACCGCCATGAAGTCCGGCATGGTGGCGGCAGAAGTGGTGTTTAAGGCTATTCAGGCGGGAGACGAAGGTGGCAAAGATCTGGATGGTTTTACTCAGGCTTTTGAAGAATCCTGGCTCTACCGGGAGCTCCATCAACAGCGCAACTTCGGACCGCTGGTGCACAAATATGGCGCTATTGCCGGAGGTGGACTGGCCTGGATTGACCTCAATCTCTTTAATGGCAAACTGCCGTTTACCCTGCGGGATTCGACACCGGATCATGCGCAACTCAAACCGGCTTCTGCCTGTTCAAACATTGAGTACCCCAAACCGGACGGCAAACTAAGCTTTGATAAACTTAGTTCGGTATTTCTCTCCAATACCAACCACGAAGAAGACCAGATCTGTCATCTGGTGCTCACCGATAGTGATCTGCCCATCAGAGATAACCTGCCAGAGTATGACGAACCAGCCCAGCGTTACTGTCCCGCCGGCGTCTATGAGGTGATAACAAACGACGATGGAAGTAAACACTTCCAGATCAATGCCCAGAACTGCGTGCACTGCAAAACCTGTGATATCAAAGACCCGGCCCAGAACATTACCTGGATAGCACCGGAAGGGGGGGGTGGGCCCTGTTATCCCAACATGTGATTGTCATCAGACATTGCAATATTTTCCCAAAAAACCCGGCAACTGTTGGGTTTTCTTCTATTCTGTGGGCTACCTTATTTTTAGACAGCAGCAAACTTATATTAATCATGACTCACATACAAAACTCAAAAAATAACTGGGTGATTGCACTCGGTGTATTTCTGGTTTTTCAGCTTTGTAGCTCTGTCTACGCAGACAATACATTTATCTATCTCGAACCCGAATTCTATAAAGCATATTACACGAAAGAGCACCACCATTACGAATGTACCAGTTTTGTCTATAGATCCGCCTGCCTCCAAAATGAAGAGAGCTCTTACTATAGGATCAAACTCTCCCAAGGTGAAGAGGACTCTTACACACTGCTGTGTAAAAAAGACAGTTCCAATACCCAAAAATTACTATCCGCATTACACGGAATTGCCAGCAATCTTCTTCAACAATCAACTAAAAACAATTCATCTGTAGACCGTGATGACCATTTTAAGGGAGCACTTCCAGAGCCATTCAGTTGGGCTTCATACGGAGACCATTAAGCACACCCCACAGCGATCACAGAGTGCCAGAAAACTGCGGCTATCTCTGGCCCATGGAGGGCAGGGTGCTGGAATATCGGGCACAGGAGCAGGTTGGCTTTCGCCGCCACCAAGCATGCGAAACAGACCTCGCCGACTGATACCTTCACCCATTGACCACTCCCCCTCAGTCATCCTGTGCCTTAACGGTAAAGCCTTGCAAGCTTTGGCTCCGCCCCAGTTATTTCAGCCAGAGCAACCAAAACGCCAGCAGTCAACTTACCCAAACCTTTATAAAAGTCTGTTGTCGCCTCTTGCTCGACCAGCTCACAAAGGCGAGGTGCCCAGGGAAGCATATGCTCAGAGAGGAAACTCTGCAGTGAGCAGAAATACGGTTGCAGAGGCTCAGTTTCCTCCTGCTCCAGGCCCTGATCCCCCAGCCATGCCAGAAAAGCGAACATCAAACCGATATGGTCGTCGGGTTCACGCTCACCGGTTTCGATCTCCATCCCGTACTGGCGGTAGAAGGCACGTACCGCCAGAGTAGATTCTCCAAACGTGGTCTGTTCTTCAGTCAGGTAGACCGAGCCCCAAGGGGCAGCTTTGAGTGCATTCGGACCAACAAACAGATCCGCGTAGTCTACTGCAAGAGTTGGGAACTCCTCGTTCAGACCAGAAGTCATCAGCGCCAGACCCGCCTGCACATCCTCCCGCTCTTCGCCCAGAGGCCACTCCTGCAAAAAAGCGGCAAGCTCTGCCAGCACTTCAAGCCGGGGAGTCTGATGCCAGAGGTGCCACAATACACGACTACTCAAAACTATACTCGCCAGCTGTTCTTCCTGAACCTCTCTTGGCGCTTCATTGATCTGTGGATCAGACATTACTTTCTCCATTAGTCACCGTTTCCATTAACCGCCGCTCTTATTAACCACCACTCTTCTTAACCACCAGTGACGGGCGGAAAAAAAGCTACTTCATCACCATCTGCGAGTGTGGTTGTCTCTTTGGTCATGACCTGATTAACGGCTATCAGAGTCTTGCGATCCAGTAACACGGTTTTCCACAGATCACCACGTTCAGCCAGTTCCTGTTTCAAGGCACTGACAGTGTCAGCAGAAGAGTCCAGCTCCAGCTGATCACAGCCAAGGCGCTCCCGGTAACTGGCAAAAAACAGTACTTTAATCATGCTGTTTTTCCCCTCTCTTCAACAAAACGATCAGCGACAAAATGACCACTTTTGCCACCACTTTTTTCCAACACCCGTACACCATCAATACACATGGTTTTATCTGCAGCCTTACACATATCGAAAATAGTCAAGGCAGCGACAGAAGCTGCGGTTAAAGCTTCCATCTCAACACCCGTCTTGCCACTTAAACGACAACAGCTTTCTATGCGGATACGGTTGTGCTCTGACTGCAGTTCGAAATCGACACCGATAAAGTTCAACATTAAAGGGTGGCAAAGGGGTATCAAATTACCGCACTGTTTCGCCGCCTGAATACCGGCAATACGGGCAACGGAGAGTACATCACCTTTTTTCAGACCGTTTTCCTGAACCAACTTAAGGGTTTCAGGGGTCATGGATATGTAGGCTTCAGCCCGTGCCTCACGATGGGTGTCGGACTTATCGCCAACATCTACCATGCGCGCTTCGCCACTCTCACCCGTATGAGTAAGAGTGTGAGTAAGGTGACTCATAATCACTCTCCTCAACAACAACCAGACTTAAGCTGCTCAACAAAGTTACAGGGACGATGACGGCTATCCAATTGTTCACGGATAATATTTCCCCATGCTGTACGACAAGCGTTGTTTGATCCAGGCATTACAAAAATAATAGTGCCATTAGCCAGGCCTGCAACTGCGCGGGATTGAATGGTAGAGGTACCAATTTGCTGATAAGAAACCTGACGGAACAGTTCACCATAGCCGTCTACAACTTTATCAAATAACGGCAAAACGGCTTCCGGGGTGCTGTCACGACCGGTAAAACCAGTTCCACCAGTAATCAGTACGGCCTGCACATTATCAGAAGCGATCCATTGGGAGAGAACAGCACGAATCTGATAGATATCGTCCTTAACGATGGCTTTGTCAGCCAACGTGTGACCAGCCTCTTTCAGACTCTCGACCAGTAAATGACCGGAACTATCCGTCTCTTCTGTGCGGGTGTCTGAGACAGTCAGTACCGCAACAGCAAGGGCAGTAAATTCAACAACACTTTTGTGTCCCATAGATGCGTGCTCCAGAAAAACGCTAATGCACAGAACCGTGCAACATACGCCAGCAAAATAAACCGGCAAAGCCTGCCAGAAAAAGTACCAAATAGCAGCCTCTTTTCATCAAAGCCTCTGTGACTATAATCGGGAGCAATTTTTCTCACCGATCATCAAGAGGCCTTAATGTCCGATACTGTCGAAACCGGCATCAGCCAAACAACCCGTGAAGCCGTTATTCAAAAACTGACCGACGCTCTCAAAGTACTCTACCCACTGGCACTGCGAGCCGATGAAGAGTTGGAAATGCTGAAGAAGCAGAACAAGGGTCGGTTTAGTGCCATTTTCCAGAAGGGCACCCCTTTCTCTGCCGAGTCGGATCGTTTTCTGCCCTATATGGTCGAGGCTGCCAATGATCTGACCACCATGATGAAAGTGGACGACAAAGACTATGCAGAACACCTGAAAAAACTGATGCAAAAGATTCAGCTAATGCATCAGGTTCTACAGCAGTTCCACACCATTACCGATGAAGAGGCGGCTCACTCAACAACCAACTGACAGGCTTGCCACTCTTCCGGTGTATTGGCATTGGCAAAAGCCTGTTCATGGTCTTCTGGCGGATCGATTCGACAGCCTTCTAATCTCTCGATCAGCCGCCAGAGTGCGTAGTTCCGGCGATTTTCGCTGCTGACTGCCTCCTCCACCGCGACACGTACATTATCGTTAACCGGTAACAGCAGGGGCAAAGAGTAACCGGCAAACTCCACCGGGCGTTTTTTGTCGTAATGGCTGACCAGTCTGTTGATATGTTCTGACCGTAACAGTGGCATATCGACTGGCACAATCACTAGAGCTTCTGCATCTGTTTCACACAGCACCGCATGTATTCCTGACAGTGGGCCATGTCCGGGAATCCGATCCTGAATCCAGTCAGGACGCCCTTTAGAAGAGTTATCTGCAAAACGATTCACCATCACCCGTCGTGCATCAGCACCGGTCAGGAGGTTTGTCATATGCTGGTAAAGAGGAACGCCGTACCACTCAAAAAGAGCCTTATCCTGCCCCATACGCGATGACTGACCACCAGCCAGCACCACACCATCCCAGATTAAATGTGAAGAGAAGAGAGAAGTAGACATCTGCAATACACCCGAAACAAATCTGGTAATGGTAAGCCCTGAACGGTTGGACAACCATTTTCACTGACCATTTTGTTAGAAACCATTTCTCCAATTGGATGTCTACTAACATTCCTACACTTGAGTAAAACTATGGAGTAATAATTATGAATCCAACCACTAGCGGAAACCAATCCGCAGCTCTTTCCGTTCCCTCTGATGATCAAGAGAAATGTAACCCAAACAGAACGGGAGGAAAAATCAAAAAAACAAGAACAGACCAGCGAATGAATCCTTATGGAAGAACATATCAAACCCGGAAATCCCTGCAAGAAAGGGAATCACACCAAACAATGATCAAAGAGAGCGCAAATCTCTATGCCAACGCACAGGAAGAGTTAAAGGAAATGGTTAATACCATGACACAAGATCCATACATACTTCGAAACGTATACACTCTTCGCGTACAGTTGGAGTCATGTGTTCATGACAATAATTTCCAGAGATTCAATGAGCTCGTCAGCCAATCTATACAAAACAAATTGCTCTTGAGTTACCGGGACTTTTGTCATATGAAAATGCAACACTTTGAAAGGGATGTGCGTTTTCTGCTGCCATTAATCCTGTTTTCCAATCTGTATTTGATGACAGATGAGCACAGCAATATCACAAGTTTATCGAAAAACCCTTCTGCCTTCATCGCTGAGCCGATCCAAAAATACCAAGAGGAAGGACTACCTGAGACAGCTTTTATGGGGCGATATGACAAAGGACTTATGCGCAGAATGCTCGCCTATGTGCATTTTCAAAAGGCCTTATTAAGCACTCCCGATAAGCAACAGCCCCAGCTTTTTGTTCCATTAGGAAGGGAATCCTTTACTTCTAGTTCATTGACAGTGCCCGAACGAGAAACAGTTAACTCAGCGTTAAACACGCTGCATTCTGTGCTTGAGCACATGACTGATAACCGTTTCGATGAAGCTAAAAAGTGCGCAGGCGAATACCCCACCGAAGCGATGAACGCAATCATCGACAGAGGTAGTGAAGTCGAACGTCAGAAAGTGTTCAACACCATAGTGGAACAGCTCAGTTCCGCTGCTGGGGGGGCTTTCGATATCTCCAGTATTTTGAGCTCCTTGGACGATACGACGAACTGACAGCAGAAGAGATCACATCAGCGTTAACCATTAACCAAAGAAGCCCATTGTGCGGCAATAATATTCTGCCGCATATGGGTCGGATTGATAGTACCAAGAATGGCGCTAGTCACCCCCGGATGGCCAAAGACAAAGTCCATACTCTGTTGAACTGGATCACTGCCTGTCACCAAATGACCGCTGGCCAATGCCTTTTTCACCAGAATTGATTTACCCTGCTGCGCTGCGTAATCGAGCACAGCCTTTTCGCCCTGCTCATTGAGATTCCAGGTCACCATGGCGCAATCGGCCTGTTGCAGTGTACGAATACCGCCGTCTACGGTTTTGGTGGACATACCGGTGGCACGAATCAAACCGGCTTTTTTCAGGTCGTTCAACACCTCCAGACAGCCGTAACGCTCAAGGATGTCACAGTCGTTACCATCGGAGTGCACCAGCACCATGTCGAGGTAATCGGTTTTCAGCCGCTTCAGGCTACGCTCAATACTGAAGCGAATATGCTCAGGGGTGAAGTCAAAACGGGACTGACCATTTTCAAACTCTTCACCGACTTTGGTACAGATCACCCAGTGATCACGCTGCCCCTTAATCAGCGATCCCAGACGTTCTTCACTGGTGCCATAAGCGGGTGCCGTATCCAATAGATTGATGCCAAGATCACGGGCGAGGGCCAGTAGCTCTCGGGCTTTGGCATCATCGGGAATATCAAACGCCGTTGGGTACTTCACCTGCTCGTTACGACCCAGTTTTACTGTGCCAAAACCGACAGGGGAGATCATCAGCCCGGTATCAGCCACCGGACGCAACCAGTTTGAACTCATCGTAAGACTCCCTTTTAATCCTGCAAACGGCCTTCCCAAAACGGTTTGGTAATAGCTGGGCGTGGCAAATCCGGAGCGCTGAAACCCTCATTACCTTCTGGCTTGATACTCAACTCTTCAAGATGTTTGAGTACTTCATCAGAAAGATTCGGTGCCAGAGCCAACTTGGTGGGCCAGGTAACCATGGCGTTGTGTATTGATTTGCAGAAAGCAGCATCCGGACGCAGCAACTTGCTCTGTTTAGGTTCCGCACGATTGACTCGTAACGTCCCCCAACGGCAACGACCAAAATCCACCCAAGGCATCAGTTTGGTCAGCTCTTTTTTAGCCAGAGCGATCTGTTCATCCGCATCCCGTCTCACGCCAGTTTCGGCAATCTCGCCACCCATATACCAGACCCAGCGGCCATTTTCAGAAGGGTGGCTGGTGATGGTAATACGGGGCACGATATCGGCACCGACACAGTGGGCGTAAACCGGATGGGGGTAATCATGCTCAACCATCACCATATGCAGAGGACGTACCTGCATCTCCGGCGCTTCCAGTTCCGACCCCATTAATTCTGAAGAGTGAATCTGCCAGCGTTTGAGCAGATCAGCCGTGCCTTCACCGGCGGTAAAAACGTACTGCTTTGCCTCAATCAGCGTACGCTGGTCACCGCGAACAATCTCAATTCCGGTAATCGATTGATCCTCGTTCAATTTCAGGGTGGTATCACTCTCCCAGTCCACCTTGATCAACCGATCTTCCTGACTATGAATCAGTGCCTTCACCACCGACTCCACATCCAGCACACTCTCATTCAGCTTATAAAGGCGACCTTTGAACTCTGGCGAACGAAAGGCTTCTGGCAGCTGTTCAGGGGAGACATCTTCAACTCGCCCCCGTAGAGCTTTACTGCCGAAAAAAGCCGCCATGCGGGAAGCGATGCCGCCCGGGGTCCACATGTACTGATGATCGGAAAGCACGGTAACGCCGGTTAAATCCAGTTCGCCTTCCCCCTGCATGGCCGCCAGCCAGCGAGCCGGCATACCGGCGATACACTCGGAGGCTTTGGTCAGGTTACCGGAGAGGGCATACTTGATGCCCCCATGGATAATGCCTTGGGATTTGATGGTCTGGCCGCCACCCAGAGTCTCGTTCTCCAGCAGCAGAGCTTTATAGCCCATATTGTTAAGACGCCGGAATAGCCACAGCCCGGCAATACCGCCGCCGATAATAGTGACATCCGCTGTAATGACTTGGTTCATGGTTCGCTTTTTCACTGTCTGGCTTTTCACTGACTGAGTGGGGAGCAGTATATATAAGGTTGCGGGCAGGCTGAAAGGCAGAACTTTATTATTCAACTGTCAGGAACTCTGACATGCACGTTATGCATATCACCAAAGGATGGTGGCAGACTGATCGAAATTTCAGCAGAAGGGATTTCCTATGTTCGGTAGACTATCAAATTATTTTTTCCCGCCCCATTTCCCAGAGAATCATAACAACGGAAACGGCTCCGAGGCGCCCGCCAGAGGCTCAGTAAAAAAAACTGACCCTGATCCCTCTGCCCAAGTGCAACGATCAGGCAGAAAGAGACATGCCGATCCTCACTCCATGCAGTATGGTGCCAAAAAGAAGGTAAGAAAAGAGTCGTCACCTATTAATTACCTTCAGAGCAAAAAAGAGAAATTGATGAAGGATGGTCGTCCATTCAAACTCGAAGAAGGAAATAAGCTAATATCTTATAATCGGCCATGGTCGAGCTGGTTGTGGTCTTTGCCCGGACGCCTGTGGACGCAAGTACAATCGCTGCATTCACCTAATGAGCCTCCCATTAACAGGCCACCCTCCCTTTTGATTTATCACTCCAAGGGAAAATGTATCAGTACTGGCCATGTTCTGCGATGCCCTCCCCCTGATGATGACGAACCATCTAGTAAAAAGATTGAGTGTCGCCATCTCAGTTATTCCTATGCAACAGGAATATTCGGCCACCGCGGCGTTGGTGGATTCACTGCTATCGATTCGCGAGAGAAACTGGCCAAGCACCAAGGTATTTGCAGCGATAAAACCTGGCACACTTTTAGACAAGCTATTGCAGCAGAAGCCATTTACTTTGACAGACAAGGCTTTCATGAAGCCCTTTGCGGCATAGGCTCAGAACTGAAAGATGGGGATAACAAAAGATACCTGCTTCTAACAAGCACGCATGCGATGGTGCTCGGCTTTAAAAAAAGCAAAAGGAAGGGGATTGTCGTTTATTTTTACGATCCCAGGGACACGTGTAGGCACGAAAAAATTATTGCTACCTTGTCGGACTCTCTAAAATTGGTCACCCTGAATGATCTTGTAATTGACGATATATGGGAATATTATTTTCACACTGGTGAGGAAATTCTCGTACTGTTAAGTCCTAATACGAAACCTGAGCGAGATGGGTGCGAGGTGAAATATTTTGTGAAACAACCCAGTCTCGGTCTCGCTCGCGCCTTGGCACAATGGGGGCACTACGGTCACCATTCTTTAGAACAGATGTCCACTGACATGCGCAAAAAGACAGAGTGGACACAAAATTACGAAGCCTCAGACCCCTCTATTGCCTTTAAAGCCATTTATTTGGGTCATCACGACGCATTCATTGACTATGTCAATGATGTTATAGCCAGCCCCCTCAGCAAAGAGACTAAAATAACAATGTTAATTGGCTCTGGGACCCAACCAGAAAAAGAAGTAATCATCATGGCTATGTTGGAAGCGTTGCAGTTGAGTAAGTTGGATATTGCAACTGTTACAGTTATTGAAGGGCAAATTGGATCGATTTTATCACTCCTTGAGTCTGTAAATGAAACTGTATAAAACAAGTCATTTTCGGAACCACAAAATCAGTTGCGGACAGGCCAAAGGGTTGTCGATAATAAACCGTCCAATACAAAACACAGTACCCATGCCACGCACTCTCTACACGCTGATTTTTTATACCTGCCTGCCGCTGATAGCCCTGAGGTTGCTCTATCGGGCCTGGCGTGCACCGGCCTATGCCCAACGCTGGAATGAGCGTTTTGGATTTTTTAAAGCTCCCGCAATCTCAGGGAAAACCATCTGGATACACACGGTCTCCGTGGGTGAGTCCATTGCTGCTGCGCCACTGGTAAGAAAGCTGCTGGCTACCTTGCCAGAGCATCGGATTGTCGTTACCACCATGACCCCCACCGGCTCAGAGCAAGTGCAAAAACTTTATGCCGATGAAATTCAGAACGGCAGGGTTTTCCATGTTTACGCTCCCTATGATCTACCCGATGCCATCGACCGGTTTTTGAACCGCATTCAACCGGAACTGGCTATTTTTATGGAGACTGAACTCTGGCCCAACATCGTGGCAGCCTGTCACAGCAGAGGCATTCCTACACTACTGACCAACGCCCGTCTCTCAGAGCGTTCGGCAAAAGGTTACGCCCGACTCGGTTCCCTCACCGGCACCATGCTGCAACAACTCTCTTTTATCGCAGCACAAGCAGACGACGATGCCAGAAGATTTATAGAATTAGGCTTTCCTGAAGAGCGCCTGCAGGTTACTGGCACTCTGAAATATGACATCACCGTCTCTGAAGAATCGCAGACACAATCCTTATCGTTACGACAGGCGTGGCTGATCGGGCGTAGCGAACAGGCGCGCATTCTGATCGCCGCCAGTACTCACAAAGGCGAAGATGAGCAGATTCTCGAAGCCTTCAAACAACTCCGCAAAACAGTGGCGGAGCTGTTGCTGATTCTTGTTCCCCGCCATCCGGAACGTTTTCAGCCGGTATATGAGCTTGTGAAGAGTCAGGGTTGGAAGAGTGTAAAGCGCAGCAGTGGAGAAAAGATCACTTCGGACACTGACATCCTGCTCGGTGATACTATGGGCGAACTGATGGTGCTCTATGGAACGGCAGATGTTGCCTTTGTCGGTGGTAGTCTGGTTGAACACGGAGGGCACAATCCACTGGAGCCTGCGGCACTGGGAATTCCTGTGATTACCGGACCACACGTCTTCAATTTCACTGATGTGAATAAAAAACTGGAAGAAGCTGGCGCCCTGTTCACAGTTCATAATAGTGATGGTTTGCGACAACAGGGAGAGATTCTGTTAATGGACTCTCAAACCAGGGTAGCAGCCAGTCAGATGGCCAAAAAGGTGATGGATGAGAACCATGGGGCTTTAGACAAGCAACTGCAACTGGCAATCCACCAGCTAAAATCATAAAAATCCTGACCCAGTCCACAATGGCTATCCTACTGTAATTTTTCCAGAAGCGGGGTCAGGTCTTGCACTCAGGCTTTTGAAGAATCCTGGCTCTACCGGGAGCTCCATCAACAGCGCAACTTCGGACCGCTGGTGCACAAATATGGCGCTATTGCCGGAGGTGGACTGGCCTGGATTGACCTCAATCTCTTTAATGGCAAACTGCCGTTTACCCTGCGGGATTCGACACCGGATCATGCGCAACTCAAACCGGCTTCTGCCTGTTCAAACATTGAGTACCCCAAACCGGACGGCAAACTAAGCTTTGATAAACTTAGTTCGGTATTTCTCTCCAATACCAACCACGAAGAAGACCAGATCTGTCATCTGGTGCTCACCGATAGTGATCTGCCCATCAGAGATAACCTGCCAGAGTATGACGAACCAGCCCAGCGTTACTGTCCCGCCGGCGTCTATGAGGTGATAACAAACGACGATGGAAGTAAACACTTCCAGATCAATGCCCAGAACTGCGTGCACTGCAAAACCTGTGATATCAAAGACCCGGCCCAGAACATTACCTGGATAGCACCGGAAGGGGGGGGTGGGCCCTGTTATCCCAACATGTGATTGTCATCAGACATTGCAATATTTTCCCAAAAAACCCGGCAACTGTTGGGTTTTCTTCTATTCTGTGGGCTACCTTATTTTTAGACAGCAGCAAACTTATATTAATCATGACTCACATACAAAACTCAAAAAATAACTGGGTGATTGCACTCGGTGTATTTCTGGTTTTTCAGCTTTGTAGCTCTGTCTACGCAGACAATACATTTATCTATCTCGAACCCGAATTCTATAAAGCATATTACACGAAAGAGCACCACCATTACGAATGTACCAGTTTTGTCTATAGATCCGCCTGCCTCCAAAATGAAGAGAGCTCTTACTATAGGATCAAACTCTCCCAAGGTGAAGAGGACTCTTACACACTGCTGTGTAAAAAAGACAGTTCCAATACCCAAAAATTACTATCCGCATTACACGGAATTGCCAGCAATCTTCTTCAACAATCAACTAAAAACAATTCATCTGTAGACCGTGATGACCATTTTAAGGGAGCACTTCCAGAGCCATTCAGTTGGGCTGAAGACATTATATATTCTAAATCCTTCGATCTGAAGGGAAAAACTTATGACAAAAACGAATCGTCTTTTCCCTATATAATCCTTCCCGTAAAGAATTCTGCCCCTGAGACTGGGACTAAACCCCAGTATCTCTATTTTTTCTTCACGTTAATAAACAATATCGTGTGTCCCCTATCAATGGTAAGAGTGACGTATCCGGCTCCCAGTATTTTTCGATCAAGACCTGGTGTAATTTTGGGAGCAGGAGTACTTGCTGGCATGGCAATAATGACAGCTGGTCCCTTGATAGCGACGACAATGGCGGGCGCGGTAATGACGCCAATAGCGGGAGCGCTAATAACGACAGTGTCAGCAGTAGCCACAGGTTTAGGTTATCCCCAGAAGAAACAAGACATTGCCAATAGGAACCAAAACACTCGCCGTAATCTCGATAGCCACGTTGATATTGAGTTTTCGTACAAAGAGAATTCGATTAAAGCCGTTTGTGGACTTAAGTCCTCGGACGATTGTAATCAAACATTTTCTGGTCCAAAGGCCTGTGACTGCAAGCATTTGTGGGTGGAAGTAAATGGCCGGAGACTTGAGACCAGTCACAGTACTACCACAAAAAATTCTGAACAAAAAAACGGCAACACCCCCGAGGCTAAATGTCAGTGCCTTTGTCATTATATTATCCAGATCTCTTGTGCTTTAAGTGCTCAAAAACCACTGGCAGATACAAAATTAACCTTTCAGCGGATCAGTGATAACTTAGCCTCTTGGGAAAATCCGATGGAGCCAAAAGCTAATCCGAGTCAGAAAACGAAGTGCAGTGACGGGAAGAATAAAACTCTAAAAAAAACACCTTCCAAGCTTCGCAATCAAGATCCGTTGCAAGCGAAGATAGCTCTGCCGCACATGCCTATAGGTGTATCTTCAACTTCTGGAAAGTGAAGATAGGTGTCAAAAGCCCCTGCCATGGTAACTGCTCATATTTAACTGGCAAAGCAAGCCCTGTAGGTCAAATAAATCTGCCCTAATCTTCGCTAAAATCTATCCCCATGAATTTTCCAGACTCCCTTTTCCCAGGCAATGACAACGAGCCGTTACGCACATTCGTCCAGAACCTCCTCGACACCGTCAAGGAGCAATCTGCATTAATTGAGAAACAGTCTGCCCGGATTGACAAACTTGTCGAAGAGAATGAACAGTTTCGCGCCGAGATTCGTCACCTGAAAAAGCACAAGGGCAAACCGAAGATCAAGTCCAATGTTCCTGATCCGGATGATCAGAAAGGCGCTGATTATCCACAGTGACGGTGCCCGCCAGTTTGATACTGTGTTTCAGCATGGGCTGTGCTGGTTCCGCGCGGGAAGGCCTCTGGACAAACTGATACCGGCTAATGATCTCGAAAGAGCTTCCAGCTGCGAGACCTGATTCTGGCAGCTTCAGGAGATCAGGAAGTGGCTTCTGCCAGAGGAATATGAGCACTTACCCGCCATGAACGGCATCAATCCAGGCAATAAGTATCAACGAATCTTTACGCTGAAGGGGCTATAGGAAAAAACACCCCACAACTCTCGACCCCGTACCACGCCACACCCTCTATTGTTCGCACCTCAGCCATATCCACCAGCTCGTAGAATACATTGCGATGAATTCTGGCCTCAAGCCGATCACGTACCAGAATATACGGCGCAGGCTCGTCTGTTCCTGAATCCCGTTCGACCCGTAAGGGGTGTGTCACAGAGGCGGTCACAGAGTCCCCAACATGGGTGGTAAATACAAGGGCGGGGAAACCATCAACCTCTTTTTTTTCGACGGCAATGGCCACAAAGGGGACGTCCTCGACCGTAATACCCACCTTCTCGACCGGTGTTACCAGGAAATAGTCATCCCCATCCCGACGCAGCACCGTGGAGAACAGTCGAACCATACGCTCGCGCCCAATCGGGCTGTTCAGGTAGTGCCAGCTGCCATCACGCTTGATCACCATATCGATATCACCGCAAAATGGCGGATTCCATAGATGAACAGGGGGCAGTGTTCCCTCTCCTTCTTCCGCAATTTGCTTTAAAAGCCCGCTGACCTTATCGGATGACATAACCCTGCCCCATGTTTATTGCCTAACAATGCCAGTATATGTATGGATGCTTATAAAAATCGAGGTAAACAGCAGGCAAAAAAGAACCCGGCAGCTGGGGGGAGCAAACCGGGCCAAGACCATTTAGGAGTGAAACATTGGTACACAATCCAAGTACCAAGACCAGATCTACGCACTGGCCCTGCGAATACGACCGTTGGGGGACATCAATCACATTCGCGATGTTAATTATTGTTGGAATTGCCAAGTTCGCCAGCAAAAATTTAGACAATATTTTTATATGCAACGTGTCTTATAAACTGCTTTGATCTAAGTATAAAAAAAAACTGGCTGATATATTGATTCTTGGTGATCAGAGCCTTCAGATTCGACATAAAGGCATTAATAAAACGACAACAAACAGACGACACTATCAATGAGCGCCTGAATAACATCCAATGGAGTGCCTGGATAACGCTAGATAGACGACAATGAATATGTAACAGGGAGGGAGGGAAGAAATAAAAAAAGCCAGGCACTGGACTCTGGCTTTCGGGGAACGCTGCTTTTTTAGTCCGGCGACACAAAACCGCAAACGGTTCCCCCGCCACGGCAACTATGCTGTTAAGCTGGCTCAGCCTGCTTTTCCGGCATATCAGCCTTAAGTTTTTCCAACTCCATTTTTGCTTCATCCAACTGCTGCTGCAGCTGTTTCTGCTTGGTCTTCATGGTGTTGTTATCTGCTGTCATAGCACGATTCTGTTCCTGAAGACGCTTGATTTGCTTCTTCATGCGATCAGGATTGTGCTCACGCAGAGATTTGATTTCCTTATCAAGATTCTTGACCTGCTCGGCGGCCTTGACCACTTTGCTGTCTGCCTGTTCCACCTGGCTTTTTAAACCTTGAACTTCTTCACTGTGCTTCGTGGTGATATCCAGAAGCGCCTCCAGCCGACGCTGCTCAATCAGCTCGAGTTCTTCAGTTTTGAAGAAGCGTCCGCCCGTGCTGAGCGTTTCCATTGGATCTACCTCTTGGACAATATCTTTCTGTGCAGGATTCAATTTGAAGTGAATTTTTTGAAGTGTATGAAGTCGCCAGATTATACACATCTTGACGGGGATGTCAGCACTTTTATAAAAAAAGTACTGGATATTTACCCCTCGCGTACCCTGTCCGGCTCGCCCATCAAATCAGGTAAGGGATAACAGCTACACGGCTATCCCTCTATACCTGCAACATCTTGATAACAATTAGCAATAAACGACATTCACCGCCAAACCTCCCAGTGAAGTCTCCTTATATATATCCTGCATATCTCTGCCGGTCTGGTACATCGTGGCAATTACCTGATCGAGCGAAACCCTGTGACAACCATCGCCACACAGCGCCAGACGTGCAGCATTGATGGCTTTGACGGCACCCATGCTATTACGCTCTATACACGGCACCTGCACCAGACCGGCGACCGGATCACAGGTCATGCCCAGATGATGCTCCATGGCGATCTCAGCGGCATTTTCAACCTGGGCCACGGTGCCGCCCCAGACCGCCGCCAAAGCCGCTGCTGCCATAGACGACGCAACCCCAATCTCGCCCTGACAACCCACTTCTGCCGCGGATATGGAGGCATTGCGTTTATAGAGCACTCCGACCGCGGCGGCGGTCAACAGAAAGGCACGCATGGACTCTGGTGATGACTGCTTATCATACTGTTTGTGAAAAGCCAGCACCGCAGGAATTACGCCTGCTGCGCCGTTGGTGGGTGCTGTCACTACCCGTCCACCCGCGGCATTTTCTTCATTGACCGCCATGGCACAGAGGCTGACCCAATCCATCACCTGCAAAAAATTATCGCCATCCACCTCCTGCTGCCAGCGTTTAAACAGATCAGGGGCCCGCCGCTGCACCTGCAAGCCGCCTGGCAGTTCGCCTTCGGTGCGGCAGCCCCGATCAATACAGCCATCCATCACCAACCAGAGCCGATCAAGCCCGGCATTGACCTCCTCGACAGCACGACCAAGGGCCTGCTCATTAGCCAGCACCAGCTCTGCCACGGTGAGCTGGTTGTTCTCACATTGCTCCAGAAGCGCCTGTGCCGAAGCGAAGGGGTACGGCACAGTTATTTTCTCCACCCCCTCCTGTTCTGCTGACAACTGCTCCGCCAAGAGCTGCTCCCTCCTCGCAATAAAACCACCCCCAAGAGAGAACCAGACCGTTTCCACCAAGGTGTTGCCATCACTGTCACAGGCCGTAAACAGCATGCCGTTGGGGTGCTCAGGCAGGGGTTTATCCACAAAAATAATATCGGTGTCCGTATCAAAAGGCATGGTGTAACGACCCGCCAGCGCCAGGGTTTTATTGGAACGGATAGTCTGCCAGATCATACCAGCCTCATCACTGTTCACCGTGGCGGGATGAAAACCGGCCAGCCCCAGCGTCACAGCCCGGTCTGTGGCATGGCCTTTACCGGTCAGGGAGAGAGAGCCGTAGAGGGTGACGGTGACGGAGGCCACCCGTGCCCCATCAAGCTGGGAGGCAAAGGTATGGGCGGCAATCATCGGACCCACCGTATGGGAGCTGGAAGGACCGATGCCGATTTTGAAGAGGTCGAAAACACTGATCATAGATAAGTCATCACTCGGTTTTATTATTGTGATAATGGTCTTCTATCACTGTTTTATCGTTATTTTTGTCTGTTTTTGCAAGTCTGCGGGCCATTTAAAAAAAAAGCCCCGCCCACTGTTTCACTCAAACAGTAGCGGGGCTTTGAGAGTAATTCCAATCAGGCTTTGACCGGCACTCGCGCCAGCGCTTCGGTGAGCAGCGTCCAGAACTTGCCGACGCTCTCCACATGCACCTTTTCGTCCGGAGAGTGCGGGAAACGGATGGTGGGGCCGACGGAGATCATATCCCAGTTCGGGTAGGTGCTACCCAGAATACCGCACTCCAGACCGGCGTGAATCACCTTGATGGCCGGTATTTTGCCGAACAGATCGTTGTAGGTTCCCTGCAGAGCCGCCAGAATCGCGGAATCTCTATTAGGTTTCCAGCCAGGAAACTGCCCTTTCAGGGTCACTTCAGCACCGGTCAGACGCAGCAGACCGGCGATACGATCCCCCATCTCGGCGGTGCAGCTGTCGATCAGAGAGCGAGCAAAGCACTTGACGCCCACTTCACCGTTTTCCAGGGTCACGATGGCAAAGTTATTGGAGGTCTCTACCACCCCCTCCACACTTTCACTCATACGATCAACACCGTTGGGCACAGCATGGAAAGCGTCCAGCCAGCGCTGCTGATCGATGGCGGTCATCACCTGGGCCGCCGCCTCAGTCGCTTCAACAGTGAGAATCACTCCGGCATCGGTTTCGGCCAGCAGACTGCGCGCCATCGCCAGCTGCTGATCAGCAATACGGGCCAGCTCTTCCGCCTTATCCGCCGGCACGGCAACAATAGCAAAAGCTTCACGGGGAATCGCATTAGGCAAACTGCCACCCCGCAAACGGGAAATTCGGACACCCACACATTGGAGCGCCTTGAGCAGATTCACCAGCACCTTGTTGGCATTACCGCGCTGCAGATGAATATCACAGCCGGAGTGCCCGCCCTTCAGACCCTTGACCGACAGCTGGAACCACTGGCTACCTTCAGCCGCCGCTTCCTGCTGATAATGGCCTGCGGCGACCACATCAACCCCACCGGCACAGCCCACATAGAGCTCACCTTCATCTTCGGTATCCAGATTGAGCAGAATGTCGCCTTTCAACCAATTCGGCTGCAGGGCAACCGCCCCCACCATGCTACGCTCTTCATCGATAGTAAACAGCGCTTCGAGTGGGCCGTGCTTCAATTCCGTGCTGGCCAGAACCGCCAGACTGGCGGCCACGCCCATGCCGTTATCGGCACCCAGCGTTGTACCGCGGGCTTTTACCCACTCGCCATCAATCCATGTCTGGATCGGATCTTTGGAGAAGTCGTGATCTGTGCCTTCGTTTTTCTGGGGCACCATGTCCAGATGACCCTGCAGAATCACACCCGCACGGTCTTCCATTCCAGCGGTTGCCGGTTTACGGATAACTACGTTACCAATGTTATCCGTTTCTGCTTCCAGGCCATGCTGTGCCGCAAAGGCCAGCACATAGTCACGCAGGGCAGCTTCTTCACCAGAAGGATGAGGAATTTGACAGATGTCGTTGAAGTAATTCCAAACGACGGTGGGTTGTAATTGCAGAATATCAGACACTGTTCGATTCTCTATTATCTGTTTCTAGTCGTTTATACACCTCTACTCACAACAATTGTCATAAGTATTATCCGAAACCGTGCTCTTTATCAGGTCTATGCAACAGGTATAACAACGGATAAAGATGTGCGTTTGTCACCTCGACTGGACTACCATGATGATGTTTTACAGACCAACAGGAGCAGAAAACAACAATGTATAAAAAAACAATGTATAAAAAAATGCTGCTGATGTTGACAGGTACGGGGCTACTGTTCGGAACCGTGTTCGGACTCTATTTCATGATGATGCAAGGTATGGCCAAAGGTATGGCCGGTCATATCCCCCCGCCCATACCGGTGACCGCAACCGTCACCACGGGGGAGAGCTGGCACTCTTATCTCACCAGTACCGGCACTCTGCGGGCGCGACAGGGTATCGATGTGCGTACAGAGGTTCCCGGTATTATTAACGCGCTGGGATTTTACGCAGGCGCGGCGGTCGCCAAAGGAGAGCTACTGGCCCAGCTGGCTGATGATATCGAACGCGCAACTCTGAAAAACAACCAGGCCCACCAGAAGCTGGCCCGACTGACCTGGGAGCGTGATCAATCCCTGCTGCAGCGAAATGCGATCTCCCAGACCCAGTTTGACCAATCCTCTGCCAACCTTGAACAGGCGACAGCGGCCGTTGAGCAAACACAGGCCATCCTCAACAATAAAAAAATTACCGCACCGTTTGCGGGTCGGGCAGGTATTTCCATGATAGAGCCGGGCGATTATCTCAAGGAGGGCGAGGTGCTGGTTACCCTGCAAAATATTAATCAGCTCTACCTCGATTTCAGTGTACCCGAGCAGGATTACCCCCAACTGTTTATCGGACAGACCGTGCACTTCTCCGTCCCTGCCTATCCCGACGAGACGTTCATCGCCACTATTGATGCCATTAACGCCAGGGTGGACAGCAACACCCGCAATATCGAAGTCCGCGCCATCATGGATAACAAGGATCAACGACTCATGCCGGGCATGTTTACCGACCTGCAGATTTTCGCCAGCCAGCCCAGAGATGTTATTACCCTGCCACGGACTGCTATCACCTATTCCCTCTACGGTGATAGCGTCTATATCATCCGCTCGGCTGCTCCCCTGCATAAGCCCAAACAGCCTGAGCCAAAACAGCCTGAGCCAAAACAGCCTGAGCCAAAACAGCAGCCTGACCAGCTGACAGTCGAACAGATACAGGTAAAAACCGGCGAGATTCGGGGAAAACGGATCGAAATCATCTCCGGTCTGCACGGGGGCGAACAGGTTGTTGATGGCGGTCAGCTAAAGCTGCGTAATGGCGCCCGCATCACGATTCAACCAAACGGGGAGTAACAGACCATGTCATTTACCGATCTGTTTATCCGCCGTCCGGTGTTGTCGATAGTGGTCAGCCTGTTGATTGTGCTTGCCGGTCTGCAGGCGTTCCAGAAACTTTCAGTGCGGGAGTACCCGGAACTGGAAGATGCCGTCGTGACGGTGACGACGATCTATCCCGGTGCCAGTGCCGAATTGATTCAGGGCTTTATCACTACCCCCATCCAGCAGACTATCGCCAGTGCCGAGGGTATCGACTACATCACCTCAACCAGTGACCAGAACATCTCTACGGTAACGGCCAATTTGCGCCTTGGCCACAGTGCCGACCAGGCCCTGACCGAAATCATGGCCAAGGTCAATGAAGTACGTAGCACGCTGCCGAAAGCATCTCAGGAACCGGTGATTACCAAAGGTGACAATCGGGGTAGCGGACTGCTCTACATGAGTTTTTTCAGTGATAGCATGAGTGGTGAGCAGATCACTGATTATCTGACTCGCGTCGTACAACCCCAGCTTTCCACCATTGAGGGGGTCGGCTCTGCAGAGATTCTTGGTGCTAAAACCTTTGCCATGCGTATCTGGCTCGATCCCATCCGGTTGAGCGCCGTCGATGTGACCGCGGCCGAGGTGAATCAGGCACTCCTGAATAACAATGTCCTGTCTGCGGCCGGTCAGACCAGAGGGGAGTTCGTTGTCTCCAATATCAACGCCCGCACCAGTCTGAACACCATTGACGATTTTTCCCGAATAGTGATTAAAAACCGGGATGGCGTTCTGATACACCTGCAGGACGTAGCAGATATCAATCTGGCCGCTGAAAATCCCAACAGTTTTGTCGCCTTCAACGGTATTCTTTCAACCTATATGGTTATCCATGCGACGCCGTCCGCCAATCCATTGGACGTTATTAGTCGTGTACGAGATAAGCTTCCCGGCATTAAAAGTCAATTGTCGTCCGGCATGGAGCTGGATATAGTCTACGACGCAACCCGTTTTATCAAAGAGTCAATCAGCGAAGTCGTCAAGACCATCGCCGAAGCGAGCCTGATTGTGATACTGGTCGTGTTCCTGTTTCTTGGCTCGATCCGCAGCGTCATCATTCCCATCGTTACTATTCCTCTCTCTCTTATCGGTGTCATGTTTCTGATGCAGCTTATGGGTTACTCCATCAATCTGCTCACCCTGCTGGCCATGGTGCTGGCGATTGGCCTGGTCGTAGACGACGCCATTGTGGTGGTGGAGAATATCCATCGTCATATCGAAGAGGGTCAGACTCCCATTGATGCCGCCCTGCTCGGTACCAGGGAGATCGCCCTGCCGGTGATTGCCATGACGATCACTCTGGCGGCGGTGTACGCACCTATCGGATTTATGGAAGGGTTGACCGGTGCCCTGTTCCGGGAGTTTGCCTTTACTCTGGCAGGTTCGGTGGTGGTGTCCGGTATCGTCGCCCTGACCCTGTCGCCGATGATGTGCTCCCGGCTGTTAAAACCTGCGGGTCAGGAGACTGCACTGGCAAAGTGGCTTGACCGGCGCTTTGACAGCCTCAAAAACAGTTATCGATGCCGATTGGAAAGCGCCCTGAACACCAGAGCCGTGACGTTGGTGTTTGCCATGATCGTACTCAGCACGATTCCCCCGATGTTTCTGCTCACCAAGCAGGAGCTGGCACCACTGGAAGACAATGGTCTTGTGTTTATGGTGTCCAATGCGCCCCAGTACGCCAGTATCGACTACCTGAACAAATACACCCTTGAGATAGAGGAGTACTTCCGTCAGTTTCCCGAGTACCAGCAGTCTTTTATGGTCAACGAAAACCCGACCCTCTCGTTCAGCGGTATGCTGCTGAAGCCCTGGAGTGAACGGGAACGGAGTGTCTTTGCCATACAGAAAGAGCTGCAGAACCGCTATCTGAGTCAGGTGACCGGTATCAACACTTTCTCCTTTGTCATGCCGTCCCTGCCCGGCTCCGGTGGTGGGATGCCGGTTGAGTTTATTATCAACACCACCAGCGACTACGAAACGCTGTCTACGGTCGCCGACGCGTTGGTTGGCCGGGCTATGGCGTCAGGTCTGTTTATGTTTGTCGAGAGCGGGCTGCGTTTCAACAAACCGGAGACCGAGGTGCTGATCAACCGTAACAAAGCGGCCAGCCTCGGCATCAGCATGGATGATATCGGCACCACATTGGCAACCATGCTCGGTGATGACGACCTGAACCGGTTTAGTCTCGATGGTCGCAGCTACAAGGTGATTCTCCAGGCCAGCCAGGACTTCCGTCTCAGTCGAGAGTGGCTGGGGCGTTACCATGTCCGGTCACAGAGTGGCGCTCTGGTGCCACTCTCTGCGCTGATCACGATGAAGAGCGAAGTTCGTCCCAATCAGCTCACCCAGTTCCAACAGCTGAATGCCACCAAAATTCAGGGCATGCTGTTGCCCGGTGTCAGCCTGGGCGAGGCGCTCGCTTTTCTGAGGCAGCAGCTTCAGGAATTGGCACCTGAAGGTTTCGGAACTGACTACGAGGGCAGTTCCCGCCAGTTTGTCAGCGAGGGTAACGCGTTGGTGAGCACCTTTGCCCTCTCTCTGTTGGTGATCTTTCTGGTGCTGGCCGCTCAGTTCGAGAGTTTCCGGGCTCCTCTGGTAGTGTTGATTACCGTGCCCATGTCTATCTGTGGTGCGTTAATTCCTCTGCTGCTCGGCCCTCTTTTTCAGCGGGCGTTGGGGGTTAATGTCTCCATGAATATCTATACCCAGATCGGTCTGGTGACCCTGATCGGGTTGATTTCCAAACACGGTATTCTGATCGTGGAGTTTGCCAATCAACTGCGTGAACAGGGGCGTACCCTGAAAGAGGCCATTCTGGAAGCGTCGGCTCTGCGTTTGCGGCCAATCCTTATGACCACCGGAGCCACTGTGTTAGGTATACTACCTCTGTTGTTTGCCTCGGGAGCGGGAGCGGTCAGCCGCTTCAATATCGGTCTGGTTATCACCTCAGGTATGACCATCGGCACCCTGTTTACCCTGTTTGTAGTGCCGGTGATGTATACCGTACTGGCAACCCATAAGCGGGGCGACTAAAACGAGAGGCAACCAGACCATCTTTCCTGATGGCCTGGAGCCTCACGTTGTCTTTTCATCCCGGTCTTTCCATCCCGGTTGACCTTATGGCAATATCAGCGACCAAAACAATGTTTATGAATGGCCTTAACTTCTAGTTTAATGTCAACATTAAAAGAGTCTGTTGGCTGGTAAAAAGTTCCCCCATGCCCACTTGCTTCCTGCAGCTCTTTCTTATTATTTTTGTCTATTGTCAAAATATAACTTTTAGTGTTGTGATAAACATGACTGCTGTTAGTGTTTTGATTAACATGACTGCTGTTTCCGATATACAAATGCTTAAAATCAAATAAGAGATAGTCACTTGAAACTTGGAGAGCAGTAAGCGTGTCTATTTTATCGTTAGTATTAGACCAAATATCAACACTATATATACAGCCTGTTTCAAACGGTTCATTTCCGTATAGAGTTTTTTCGTTGTCATGTTCTTGTAACTGCTCATTTTCTTCTGGCGGAGAAGGAATTGGCACCAAATATTCCTGTTGTTTTTGAGCACTTACATATTCTTTATCGATCTTGTAATCACGTAATAAGAAAACAAAGAAAGCAGCAGGCGAAACTTTTAAAAATTTCTTATACTTCGACTGCGAGTATTTCTGTCGCTCTTGATTAGTTCCTAGATCTTCATCTAGTGGCCACGCAGAATAGGCAGCCACACTAAAGAGTGACATAATAGAAACAAATAACACCTTACATTTAATATTCATTTAGAACTCCTATAGCAATTTATATTATTAAATAACTCCATAATTAATTTAATTGGCATAATTAACTTAATTGGCATATTAAAAGAAAAATTTATTTTCCTTTGTTTAATCTCTGACTCTGAAAACCGAAAAAGTTCACTCACACATACGGACCATCAGTAATTCCCGCTCTTTATACGACAGCGGTAGAAACCACGGCGACACAGACTATGCCCCACGGGGGCGAGCGTCATCAGGCAACAGAAACCAGCTTAAAAGTGTGGGAACCAGGAAAAAATATCGGCGCTCCAGCCCTTACGGATCAAGGGATCCAGGAAAGATCGGGGATTACGTGCAACAGAGTCTACTCACAGGCAGATCACAGGCAGATCACAGGCAAATTAGCCACCTATACAAACAAATAACAAAGTACTAACCAGCTTGTTACCATGATGATATTTTCTGATGATCACCCAGGCAGTGGTGGATTAATACAATAAGTGCAACCGAATGATCCTAAGCACGATACGGTTTGGTTGGCGGTGTTTTATGGGGAGCGTTCTGGAGATACGTACTGACGCGATATCAAATAGTCATCCACTGTACGACAAAAAAGACAGCACCGTTAAGTACTGCCTTTTACTCACCCGAAGGTGAAAAAGTACAACACTCAGTTAGGATCAATATGGATGGTGATATCTGCCTCCGGCATCTTTTCCAGCAGGCGGTTTTTAACCTGTTTACCGATAGCGTGAGCCTCTTCCAGAGAGAGATTGCCATCAAGATCGAGATCCAGCTGGATTACCGGAGTGATACCGGACATACGCGTACGCAGGTTATGGAATCCCAACACCTGTTCAACACTGCGTATCTGTTCAGCGATCTCCTGTTCACTCTCCTGATCAAGCGCCTTATCCATCAGCATCTCTATCGCCTGCCAGGCCACCTTGCTCACACTCACCAGCATATAAACGGCAATAACTATACCGATTAGCGGGTCCGCCAAAGGTAAACCGGCAACAGAGAGCAACAACGCTATGACCACGCCAAAATTGGTCAGAAGATCCATTCGGTAGTGAATAGCATCCGTTTTAATGGCCAGTGAGCCGGTCATCTTCACCACATAGTGCTGATAGCTGACCAGCGCCAGCGTCAGCACGATAGAGAATGCCATTACCCCCAGTGCAATCTGACTATTATCAATGGCCGTCCCTTCCCGAATACCATCGATAGCATGGAGAACCAGAAACATCCCGGAACCGGCAATAAAAGCAGACTGCGCCAAAGCGGCCAGCTGCTCGGCCTTGCCATGACCATAGGGGTGATCGTCATCGGCCGGTCTCAGGGCGATGGAGACCGCGACCAGGTTGATAATTGAGGCAAAAGCATCCAGAAGAGAGTCTATAAAAGTGGCCAGAATACTGACCGAACCGGTCATGATCCAGGCGGCCATCTTGGCGACCAGAAGAACTGCTGCAGTAGCAACCGCGGCACGGGAAGCGCGCTTCATAAGAACAGCCTTATGCGGCTCAGGCAGAACAGACATTGATTAGGCTCTCCTCTCCAATATGACGGGAGTGTTATTGGCGTTTTATCGGACTCACTATCTCATAAGAGCACGGACAAGATCAGTCTTTTCGCAGAACTTTTTAGCGCCCTCCAGCATACGGGGTGTGGGTCGCACCAGAAGGCTGCCGTCAAGGCTATAGATGGTTTTGTTGCGAACCGCCGGAATGGTATGAAACGCCTTCCACTCCCGATACAACGCATCAGAACCAACACGATCACCATGCCCCCCCTCAACAATCAGTGCCGGTTGTCTGGCGACCACCTCCTCACGGGAGATACGGGGCACCAGCACCGGGGCATCGGCAAAGATATTCTCGGCCCCGCAGACCTTGAACAGCTGCGACACCATATGCTCACCATTGAGGGTCATCAGCGGATTGTCGGACACTTCCAGAAAGGTCGCCACTTTAGCCTTGCCCGTGTATTGCCTGGCCAACGCCTGCCAGCCCTGCAGCAGCTGTTCTGCGGCCTGTGCACCCTTCTCACTGTCTGCCAGCTTTCCAAAGATACGCAGCGCGGCGGCAATATCTTCAATAGTGTGCAGCTCAGAGTGGTAGACCGGGATACCAAACCGGTTCAGCCGCTCCGTAATATCCCTGGGATTGCCTGACGGCCATACCAGCACCAGATCCGGCTTGAAGGCGACAATGGCCTCCATATTGATAAGGTTATAACTGCCCACAACCGGCAAGGTTTTAGCCCGCTCGGGATAGTCACTGAACGATGAGGTGGCCACCAGCCGGTCACCGCCGCCCGCCGCAAACATCAGCTCTGTGGCATGGGGCGACAGGCTGATAATGCGTGTAGGGGAAGCCTTCAGGATCAGGGTCTGGCCGGTAGAATCGGTGACGGTAACCGGGGCAGCCATAACGGCGGAAGCTAACAAGAGGGTTAGTAGAACAGTCAAAAATTGAATTTTATTCATGGGCCTGTGGTCTAACAAGGGATATGTTCATCTGCATGCTGTCTTTGGTTTAATGGTGCTATGATAAGTATTGATTCAAGAATGGGTACGAATCCTGCGTCGTTTATCATCCCTAAAAAAATATCACCCGTACAAGTATATAAAAACGTAGATAGTTGGAACGCACATATAAAAAAGCCATGAACGGAAAATGTTGCCCACCCTGAAAAATGAACTACAGATGCGGCACTTTCATGGTTAATAATTAAACATATTTAATAGGACTATCCGAGGATATATAGGGCATGGATTTCAACTTTTTCAACCAGCTACTGATCATATTTTCTGTCTCTGTTTTTGCCATTGCCCTGTTCCATCGCCTGCGTATACCGGACACTCTCGCCTACCTGATGGTTGGCATCGTCCTGGGCCCAACCGCCACCGGCATCATCGATACCAACTTTGATATTACTCTGCTGGCGGAAATGGGGGTGGTTTTCCTGCTGTTTTCACTCGGTCTGGAGTTCTCTCTGGCCAACGTATTCGCCATGCGCCGCATCGTATTTGGGCTCGGTGGTCTGCAGGTGATGATCTGCACGGTGCTGATCGGCTTCTGTGGTGTTGCATTGGGTTTCTCCCCGGTTGGCACGCTGGTGATGGCGGCCGGACTCTCGCTCTCGTCGACCGCAATCGTCTCCAAGGAGCTGACCCGACGCAATGAACTGCGAACCGGCCATGGCCAGCTCACCATTGGCACGCTGATTTTTCAGGATATTGCGGCGGTCTTTTTTCTGATTCTCATTCCGGCCATGGCCGGTGTCGGCAATCACAGCCTGATGATGTCGCTACTGATCAGCCTGGGTAAAGGTCTCGGTTTTGTGGTCTTCATGCTCTTGCTGGGGCACTGGGTTCTGCCGCGCATGTTCCATGAGATTGCCCGCACCAAATCAGAAGAGCTGTTTGTATTGAGTGCTATCGTCGTCTGTCTGGTGGCCGCCTGGATGACCCATCTGCTGGAACTATCCATGGCACTGGGTGGCTTCGTGGGCGGTATGATGCTGGGAGAGAGCCATTACCGACACCAGATCGAAACCGATATCCGCCCGTTCCGGGATATTCTGCTCGGACTGTTCTTCGTCTCCGTCGGCTTGATGCTGGATCTTGACCTCTTTATTCAGAAGTGGCCGATGATTCTGATTGCGACGGCCGGTCTGATCCTCTTCAAAGCCACCATGATCACCATGGTCGCCAGTTTCATCCAGCGGAATCAAGAGCATGCTATCCGCACCGGGTTCTGCCTGGCCCAGAGTGGTGAGTTCTGTTTTGCTCTGGTTGCTCTGGCCGGACAGTATGACCTGCTGGAGACTGAAATCAGCTCAATGATTCTCTCCATCACCATTATGTCGATGGCGGTCACGCCTCTGCTTATCCGTTACAGCGGCACCATTGCCCATAAGATAATGGGAGAAAAGCAGACGATAGAACCCCGCAAAGCGATTGATGCCATCAGTCAGCAGACCAGCGATGTTAACAAACATATTCTGATTCTGGGCTACGGCCGTGTCGGTCAGATTATCAGTCGCTTCCTGCGTGAAGATAATCTGCCTTATATCGCTATCGACGATGACCCGATCCACGTCCGGGAAGCAACCCGTGCCGGTGAACCGGTGTTTTTCGGGGACTGCCGGCGGACAGAGTTACTGCATGCCGCGGGTCTCAAGCGTGCGCGTATGGTGGTTATCTGTATCGACAGCGTCCAGGCGGCTCAGGATACCCTCAACGGCATTCGTAGTGCCAATAAAACCATTCCGGTGCTGGTGCGTACCCGGGATGACAGCAGAATGGAAGAACTCAAACGGAACGGGGCGACCGAAGTGGTTCCCGAGGTACTTGAGTCCAGTCTGCTGATTGTCAGCCATGTACTGACCATGCTTGGCCAGCCTCAACCATCAATTGCCGCACGCATACAGTCGGTGCGCCGTGAGCGTTATGACATTCTGCACGGCTTCTTTTTCGGACAAACCGAGCCACTTCGAACCGACGAGGGAGATGATTGCGAGCTGTTACACGGTGTCACGCTGGGAGGCAGCGCCTGGGCGGTGGGTAAAACAGTCTCCGAGCTAGACCTGAAAAAGACCGGCTCCCATCTCAAACGGGTGGACCGTGCGAGCGAATCGTTGGAGATAACATCAGAGTTAATGCTGGCGGCCGGTGACGTACTGTTACTAAAAGGTACTCAACAACAAGTTGAGCAAGGGGAGAGCCTTTTGTTACGTGGCTAGTGTTATGCAACTAGTGTTATGCAACTAGTGTTATGCAACTAGTGTTATGCAACTACGCATTACAAAGCAGGCTACAAACTTCAAATCCTGCTCTTGAATCTGCTGCCTTTCTCCGGGGATGGCAGATTCGCTGTTGCAGTGCACAGGAACCCGACTACTCTCTCTGTTTTCTCATTAAACGGGTTTGTACTGATGCTGGAGCACTTGCGTTGTCTTTCTGACAGGCTGTTCGCCTGTTTTATCGTGGTCTTTATCTGTACGGGTTTCGGGATTGCCAGCAGCCGCGCCTCTGCGCCGGCAGTAGTCGTGCTGTACAAGGATGAATCCGGAACCTTTACTACCCGCACAGATAGTCAGGGTGATATCTTGCTGGATATCCACGCTCGTAACCTAACGCCTCTTGCCAATCTGAACATCGACAGCACCCGTCTGAACAAAAAGACCAGAAAATACGATTTCAACGCCCTCACCCATTTTCAACTCCCTATCTCACTGGACTCCTCTAATCCTGATACCGGGCTCGTCGGCCATTGGAGTAAAACCGCCAACACAATCCCGCGTCCAGGCAGGGAGTCTATGGCGCGAATCCTTATTCCCTTTGCTACAGCTGCGCTCGCTTTTGGTAGTATCAGTAAGAACGATCTGGATTACACCAGTACAGATTTTCAAACCAACTTCGGGCAATACATGGTATTGGCAACAGTCAACAATCTGGCCCAGTACGTCGATGAAGCCATGGCTGAGCTACTGACTGAGCACCACCTCGGTGGCAGTATTTCGCCAGAGTGGGCGGCAAAGGGCGCAGTCGCTGTACTGATGCTGGGGATGGGGCAGTTCGAGTCCATCGGAGATAAAAGCAAGATGGACGTTGGCCAATCCATCCGCCTCTTTGCCCAGTCCAGGTTTATTAACACATCCAGTCTGCTGCTGGGTGATGCCTCAGGTCAGGTGCTTGACCGAATCGTCGCCCTGTCACCCAAGACCAGAAAACTGGTGACGTCTGCCGTTGGTGGCACGAGCACTGGTGGGCTCTATTACCTGCTCACCGAAGCGCTTGGGGGGCGAGATGTAACCAAAGACCTGCAGAGCAAAATCTGTCATGCCACAATTTTTGGTATTGCCAAAGCTACCACCCCGTTTATTGAGGATTTCGTCGGGTTAACCACCGATCAACCGTTGCAGAAGCATCTCGGTACCCATGCCGTACTTGAGGTGATCTCACTCTCATTGGCCGGCGGGCTCTATGGTTTTGTCAGCCAATACCCTTCGAAAATCAACCCTGTGAGCATTTATTTTGCCAAATTGCTTGCAGGTGGTTTTTCCAAGTTGGCCGGAGTATCGCTTGCGGAGCTGCTTGGCATCAGAAGTTTTAACGCATTTTTCAGCAGTCAAAACAAGTCCCTTCCTTTCATCAGACCATTCTACTATCTATTCTTCAGCATGATAACCAATGAGATTTACAAGGGCGCCGACCCTCAGAACACTCTTTTCAAGGAGGCACTCAGCAAGATGCGGGATGGTATCTATTTCAGTATGCTGACAAATGGCATGACCAGCCTTATCGATGACTTTATGCAGATGATCAGACCACCAGTACAGCCGATTACATTAAACCTGACTCTGGATCATGCCCTTAAAGAGGAGTCACCGGCTAGTAGCGCAGACGCTGACATTTCCCACCGGCACAATAAACAGCATGGAGAATTGTGAGTTGCCCATTATCAGCACATAGTGATCGGGGCACGACCCGCCATGGGCGAAAAACAGAAAGGATGCAAAGTATGAGTATAGAAAAACCATCGCGAAAAACGCCGGGGCTGCTCTCGGTCATTCAAAGCACTGCAGCAGCAGCGTTCGGCGTTCAGAGCAGCCGGAAAAGAGAAAAGGACTTCACTACCGGACAGGCAGGTCCTTTTATTATTGCAGGGGTTGTTTTTACTGTGCTGTTTGTACTCGGACTACTGTACATAGCCAACAAGGTTGCATCTTGAATCAATAACCGTATGACCAGCGCTCCACTGCAAACGAACTTCATTGCACATGAAATTCACCGCAAGCGTCGTACAAATGTCACTGCCCGGCAACCCAGTAAACAGCTAAAACAACGACCAGCAAAATAAGAGCCAATGCCGACAGAGCATCGGCTCGACCATCTTTGCTGTACTCTTCTTCATTATGCTTCATAGGCTGCTCTCCCACTTGATCCTGTTGTCCATTTCAAGGTAGCGCAGCCCCCTCTTTAGAGCAAATGACTGAGAGCAAACGACTGAGAGTAAACGATATAGAAGGTTACCGTCGTCTGCCCTCCCCCCCAACCTTTTCTTATCCGTATAAACCGATATACTGAGTCTGACCTGTAAGCGGTGTGCCCATGGATTCTGTATCCCTTTTTTATTCGTTTTTTCTGATTTTCACCGGTGCAGCTGTTCTGGCAACAGTGGCTCTGGCCACTCGGCAGCCATTGATCGTTGCCTATATCGTGCTCGGGGGAATTTTTGGGCCATCGGGAATGGCACTGATTAATGATACCGAACTGCTGTCGGATACCTCCCACGCAGGCATTCTCTTTCTACTGTTTCTGCTGGGGCTGGATATGCAGCCCAACCACCTGATCCACATGCTGCGCAAAACAGCCACCGTCGGGATACTCAGCTCTCTGGTCTTTGCATTTATGGGTTACGGCTGCGCCCGTATGTTCGATTTCATCCATACCGAGAGCCTGGTGATTGGTGCAACGATGATGTTTTCCAGCACTATTATCGGTATCAAGCTGCTGCCCACCACCGTGTTGCATCATAAGCATACCGGCGAACTGCTGGTCAGTTTATTGCTGCTGCAAGATCTGCTGGCGATACTGATGCTGTTGGTGATCAATAATGTCAAGGACCTCGCCCATAGCTATCTACCCTTGATCACAACACTCGCGACACTGCCCCTGCTGGTGCTTTCCGCAGTCCTCTTCGTTCGCTATATCTTGCTGCCACTTATGGAGCGCTATGACCGTTTCCATGAATATATGTTTTTGCTGACTATTGGCTGGTGTCTGGGATTATCTGAACTGGCACATGCTCTTGGACTATCAGCCGAGATCGGAGCGTTCATCGCCGGTATCACCATTGCCACCAGCCCGATCGCCCAATACATAGCCAACCACTTGAAACCGTTACGGGATTTCTTCCTGATCCTGTTTTTCTTCTCGGTGGGAGCCAGCTTCGATCTGACACTACTGCCCTCTGTTATTCTGCCGGGTATCGCACTGACCCTGCTCTGTCTGTTGATTAAACCCCTGATATTCCGGCTATTTCTGCACGGCGTCAGCGAACGGCGCAAAACCGCCTGGGAAGTCGGCTTCAGGCTGGGACAGAACAGCGAATTCGCCCTGCTGATAGCAACGGTTGCCACCGCCCAGAAGCTGATCGATGTAGAGGCCTCCCACGTCATTCAAATCACCGCCATTCTGACGCTGTTATTGTCCTCTTACCTGGTGGTCTTCAATTACGAATCCCCGATCGCCGTCTCTGACAAGCTGCGGCGAGACTAGGGAAAAGATGTGTCCTTTACATGACAGTTAGAAACACAGTAAGTGCTCATATTTATCTGGCAAATGTGATATTACCTCCTCTACAGCCCAGTAAAACCGCTGATGAAAATATTGGAAACGCCGTTTTGCCAGTAAAATATGAGCAGTTACGAAACACCCAACAAAAACTGATCAAGCGACTATTCTCAACTGCTGAAAACATCAGACTGATTGAGTGAGGAATCTTTCCCATCGTTCAATCAATAGACTAAAAAAATGAGTGGTAGAGTAAATGAGTAGGTTGGCTAATTGTTGTTATCTGTTAAAAAAATCAGCTCTCTGCGGTGTTGTCGTATTTAGCATAGGTAGTGGTCTGACTCAAGGCGAACAGCTCCACAATAATTGCCAGGTGCCCACTGGATTGTATCAAGTTAAACAACTAGCCGATCATGATACTTTGAGCCTCGCTGTCACTTCTGACGGAACTATTCGAGGTCTGTATCGACTATCAGATGCCAAACAATCCCATCTTGTTGATATACACCTTGACAGCTCCGCACAGATAAAATGTCATGAGAATAACATCACGATTAAAGCCGATAACCGTGGATATGCTATCGACCTGCAGCTTAGCTGGGACAGTGCTCTTGCCAGACTCTATGTTACGGGTAACCGTACGGGGAAGGCAACCTGGACACGCTACGGTATGCGAATTGCGGTGATCTGCGGAGCATTCTGCGGAGCATCTTGGGTAGCATTGCTAACTTTCGCTGTGATTGAATCCGAAAACACACCTTTTACTGTATGTTTGCACACGCTTTTGAATAATGTTGTCGACGACCCCAGAGAGTACTGGGCGACCGCTAAGGCATTTTTTTTTGAAAACAAATATATTTACACTCTGCCTTTGATCGCCACTGTCACAGGAGCAACGGCAACGTATTTTATTAGCGGCGACACAACATGCCCAGCTACAGGGACTGGTGAGCTGTCTATCACTGCCAAAAAGGACAACGTCTGTACTATCCCCAAAGGGTTATACCAAGGTCAAGCGTTCGACCCTGCGGGAAACTCCTTTATGATAACCATTCCCATTACGCATAATAGTGAAAGTAGCCTATCACCAAAAGTGCTGGCTCCATCAAAAAGCGCCGCTACCTATGATATCATACCATCAGTGCAATCCTGTCTGGGGAACGAAATAATTTTGGAATGGAATATATCATCACCTGCTACTTCCAAAGGGTATCTGGTCGCCTTTTATGATGAAGAACAGGGGCTGATTGGAACCAGTGCTTTTACCACCACCCCCTCCGGTTGGCTACGCGACAGCTCCCCCTTCCTTACGGAACCTTTCCCGTTGGAAAAGAAAATGTAATGGCTCCGAAGGAAAACCACTCCCCACATATACGTGGGGAGATATTTTTGGCTGATGTGAATTGATCAACTTATAAGAGCCCAGCGTCCTGAATGACTCAGTGGCTTTCCGGGGAAACGATCGTGACTATGAATCAGCCAGGAAAACGGCTACTCTGCAGTTTTTCCCACAGCGCAGATACGCTACCCGTCACCGCCTGCTGGACGCTCAATCCCAGCTTCTGAGGCAGAGTCTTCTTCTCACTCCAGCTGATCAGATAGACGCTCTCTTCCTGCTCGAAACACTCACAAAGATAAGCATCGCTGGTCTTCAGCACATCCACCAGTTTCATGGCGATGGCCTGAGTGCCGTACCAGATCTCCCCTGTCGATATCTGTTCAACATCAACCACCGGACGGGCAGAGGCAACAAAGTCCTTGAACAGATCATGGGTCTTTTCCAGATCCTCAATAAACTTCTGACGCCCCTTTTCGGTGTTCTCTCCCATCACCGTCAGAGTACGCTTGAACTCGCCGGCCGTGTGCAGCTCAACATCCACATTGTGCTTTTTCAGCAGCTTGTGAATATTGGGTACCTGCGCCATCACCCCAACAGAGCCGAGAATGGCAAACGGAGCAGCAAGCAATTCGTCGGCCAGACAGGCCATCATATAGCCGCCGCTGGCCGCCACCTTATCGACAGCGATGGTCAGGGGAATGCCCTTGTCACGAATGCGCTGCAGCTGGGAAGAGGCCAGACCGTAAGAGTGCACCATGCCGCCAGAACTCTCCAGACGAACCAGCACCTTGTCTGTCGGGAGAGCCTGACCAAGAATGGCGGTCACCTCTTCCCGCAGATGGCTGACCGCAGAAGCGCGAATATCACCATGGAAGTCCAGAACAAAAATGCGGGGTTTCAGTGCGTCCTCCTTAGTCTGATCACCCTCACCGCTTTTCTTTTTGGCTTTTTTTCTGGCCTTGGCCTCTTTTTTTTCCTGCTTGTGTTTTTTCTTCAGCGTGTCTGCATCAAGCAGCTCGCTCTCAAGCATATTCTGGCTGTCCCGATACTCGTCACTCAGGCTACGCACCTTGATATGACCGGATGCCTCACCCTTACTACCAGCCGCAGCAATGCCTGCGACCACAGCCAATATTCCCCCGACAATAATGATTGCCTTGACCAGGAACAGGCCTATCTCCCACAAAAATTCCAAGAGATATCTCCTTGCTTGTTTGATTTGCTTGAATCCAGCTTCACTCGCGCTGATGCCGTGATCGGTCAACCGTGATCAGCCACTTTCTGTTTGACCCCATAGATTAAACCAGAGTGCCACCAAGCTCATCTATTCTGTCTGAATTTGTATTTTTATTTGGATGGCTTTTTATTCTGATGGCTTTTTATTCTGATGACAGGGTCATCTTCAGGAGTCTGCCCATCCAGTTTTCCGTTGACACCTATTGAACGGTAAAATAACCTGAGCCCGCCTGATTTTTTCAGGTGTTTGACGCTCCGGGCGCAGCACAACAAGAACAAGCTGTGATAAGCTGCTGACTCACTCGGTACTCTGTGAATTCAGAAAGGGACATAACGATGGCTGATATCCTCGAAGTCTTTAACAAGATGAAAAGCAAATTCAACGCTGATGCGGCAGCAGGTCTGGATCTTGTTTTTCAGTTCGATATTGAGGACGGTGACACCTATCACCTGATAGTTAAGGACGGAACCTGCGAAGTGGTTGAAGGTGCCAATGATGACCCAGATGTCACCCTTATTATGGATACCGCCACTATGACGGGAGTGATGTCGGGTGAGATCGATGGCATGCAGGCTTTTATGACCGGCAAGCTGCGCGCTGAAGGTGATATGATGCTGGCCACCAAGCTGAATGAGCTTTTCCCCGCCTGATGACCGAGGGCTGGAACTGCTGTTCGTCTCTCTGCTGTGAACGCTCCAGCCCATCCTGTATCATCTCTTGCTTGCATCACCTCTCGCTTGCATCACCTCTCGCTTGCATCACCTCTCGCTTGCATCACCTCTCGCTTGCA
>SAMEA5043665__coassemble_55_pt1 | contig 39736 bp, 32 predicted proteins | sample SAMEA5043665__metabat2_low_PE_004 | metagenome-assembled genome bin SAMEA5043665 (sample SAMEA5043665) | Gadus morhua | reverse complement strand
AATTTTTTCATCATACCTTTGGTCGATGATCGTGGGCAGAGTGTTGGTTTTATTGCCGCCCAGATCCATGCCCGTGATGATATTGCTTTCATCCTTAATCGCAGTCTCAATGTGAGTAATCATGTCAATGCGTATGTGGTGGGCAAGGATAGGAAAGTGCGTTTTTTCCCGGATGGGGAGGAGTTTAAAGACGAATTATTGGATTTAGAGCCAGTTAATGAGTGGTTAAGTCATTTTGATAGCAAGGGACGTTATCTGGAGGAGAGTGGGGATGGCTTTGAAACTGATGACTATGCCTTGCGAGGTCATGAAACCCATACGGAACAATATGAATTGATCGATGAGTCTGAATTACACTTTATGACTTACTCTGACCGGTATGGTGGCAATGCCCTTGGCGTAAGCAGAAACATTGAAATTGCTGGCATAGATATGTTGATTATTGTGGAAATAGATTATGAAACAGCAATGGCTCCGGCGACTCGGTTTCGTAACTATTTGATATTAATCATCAGTGGAACAGGTTTTATCGTTTTATTGATTGCTGGTTTTATTACCCGTCGTATTGTTAATCCGTTAAGAGCGATTACTAACTGGGTTAATCAGGTTGCTTCTGGCGAGTATGTGGATGGGGAAGAATTCAGGGAAAATAACGAGATTGGAGAGCTTTCCCGAAGTTTCCAGACCATGACTGAAAGGCTGCGAAGAGTCAGTGTGGATAATGAATCCCACAGTTGGCACCAGGAGGGTGTTGCTCAGTTGAATATGGCTGTACGGGGAGAGCAATGCATGAATGAATTGTGCCGTAATATTATTACTGCCCTCTGTCGCTATATGAACATACCAATGGCTGTCATGTATGTTTTAAAAGACAATAGTCGTTTGAATATGATGGGGAGTTTTTCTCTGTCTATGCGCAGAGCAGTCAATAGCTCTTTCTCCCTTGGTGAAGGATTATCTGGTCAGGCTGCAATTGAACAGAAAGTGATCACATTGATGGCTCCTGATGATTATTTTGTTGTTGAGTCTGGATTAGGCAGTAGTAAGCCGAATCGTGTGGTTGCCATGCCGGTCGTTTACGAAAGAGAGGTGTGTGCCGTACTTGAGCTGGCACTTTTTGAAGAACTTTCAGAGCAGCATCAAGAGTTTATGGACGCAGCTATGGAGAGTATTGCTATTGCTATCAATACTGCTCTCGCCCGGGAGCATGTTCATGAGCTACTGGATAAAACCACCCATCAGGCGGAAACTCTGCAGCAGCAGCAAGAAGACTTGCGCATTGTTAATGAAGAGTTGGAGCACCAGACCAAAGTTCTGATGGAATCCGAAGAAGAGCTGAAGGCGCAGTCTGATGAATTGCAGCGAGCTAATGCCGAGCTCGAGGAAAAGAGCGAGTCACTTTGTCATCAAAAAGAAGAGATCGAACATAAAAATGAAGAGATAGAGACAGCACGTCAGGCAATAGAGCACAAAGCGGAAGAGCTGGAGCGGGTCAGTGAATACAAGTCAGAGTTTCTGGCAAATATGTCCCATGAATTGCGGACACCGCTTAATAGTATGCTGATATTGGCTCGCATGTTGGCTGACAATGATGAAGGGAATCTGGATCTGGATCAGGTGGAATCTGCTCAGGTTATTCATAAAGTTGGTCATGATCTGCTCGATTTAATAAACGACATTCTTGATCTTTCCAAGGTTGAAGCCGGTAAGATGGAGCTCAATCTTGAGGTGGTTTCCCTGTCCAGCATACTGGAACAGCTCCGCAATCAGTTCGCACCATTGGCGGCAGATCGCAAACTGAATTTTGAGATAATTGCTGACGCGGATACCGATGTTGATGTGGAAACAGACATTCAGCGAACGATGCAGATTATGAAAAACCTGCTCTCCAATGCGTTCAAATTCACTGAAAAAGGAGGAGTGAAACTGTGTGTCAGCAAGATACCACCCTCCTCTGATTTTGTTTCAACAGCAATGAACAAGCACGGTGCTATCTGCTTTGCTGTGGAAGATTCCGGTATTGGCATTCCGGAAGAGACACAGAGTGCGATATTCAGTGCCTTTCAGCAGGCTGACGGTTCAACCAGTCGAAAATATGGTGGTACTGGACTGGGGCTCTCTATTGCGAAAGAAATGGCACAGTTGCTGGGTGGCGAAATGCGTCTTGCCAGTGAAGTTAGTAAAGGCTCAGTGTTCTCTCTGCTACTGCCAGCCAAGGAACCGGCATCTTCAGGCGAACCCGTAAAGGTAAGTGCTGCTGTTGAGAAAATGAAAGAGATTTCCAGGCAGAAAGACGACAGGGATCAGTTGGAGGGCAATCGTCCCATTCTCATTGTTGAAGACGATGCGGAGTTTTCTCATATTCTCCATCGCATTGCCAGCCAGCATGGTTACAAGTGCATCATCACTGCAACAGGTTGCGAAGCTATTGAGCTTGCGGGCCGCTACAAACCGCTGGCTATTATACTTGATCTCGGTCTGCCCGATATGGACGGTCGGGACATCCTGAAGGCTATTAAAAACAATTCAGATACTGCGGATATTCCTGTTCATGTTATCTCCGGTCGTGATGATGATGGCTCTGTGTTATCGCTAGGAGCGACAGAGTATCTGACCAAACCGGTTGAAAACGAGGTTTTGGAAAGATTATTTACACAAGGCCGAACGAACAATAATCGACGAATTTTGGTTATTGATCCCAGTGAAGAAACGGTTGAACAGGTTCGACATGCAGTTGCCAGTCATCGTGAACCCTCTCAAGAAGGGAAGGATATTCATGAGCAAGCTCTTCTCGAAAAGGTTTTGCATGCAAAAACTGCAGCGCAAGCGCGGGAGCTTGTTGCTAACAATGCGATAAGTCATATTGTTATCGAACTGGCTTTGCCGGATGAACGTGGTGATGTTCTTCTTGAATCCTTGAGAGAAAAGCTGGGTGATTTAATGCCGGCGGTCATCGTTAATACCTCTGAACCCATAGACCGTGAGCGCTACAAGAATCTGGTGTCAATTTCAAAGACGATAGTCGTGAAGGGAGAATTATCATCTGTCGAACGGCTTCAAGATGAGGTCGCTCTGTTCCTTGACAGCGTGATAAAACCATCAGCCAAAAGAACAAAGCCAGCTATTCGTCCGCAAGTCGTTGACGAGCAGCTTAAGGGGCACAAAATACTGTTGGTTGATGATGATCTTCGTAACACTTTCGCACTCTCAAAAGCCCTGCAAAAGTACGAAATGGACATTGTTCTGGCTGACAATGGTGAGTTGGCTTTGGAACAGCTTGAGGCTGAACCGGACATTGAACTGGTGCTTATGGATATTATGATGCCGGTTATGGACGGGTATGAAGCGACCAAACGTATACGACAGATGGAACATTTTAAAAAATTGCCGGTCATCGCACTGACGGCAAAAGCTATGGTGGGGGATCGTGAGAAGAGTCTGCAGGCCGGAGCCTCTGATTATCTCACCAAGCCTGTGGATATTGAGAAACTGGTTGCCATTTTGAGAATCTGGTTGCAAGTATGATGGAGGAGCTAGGGATGGCCGATGTGCAACCATTATCTCAAGAGGGTATCGACAGTCTGTTGAAAATTATGGTGGAGCAGTACGGTTATGATTTCAGAAGGTATGCTCCGGCCTCTCTTTCCCGTCGTATTTGTCAGCACATGGATCGATATCAGGTTACCAATATTGATGATCTTCGGGAAAAAATTACTCAGGATGATCAGAGCTTTGCCAATCTGTTGCGAAGTCTTTCTGTGCCGGTCACGGAAATGTTTCGTGATCCGCCTTTTTTCCAATATCTGCGTGAACGGGTAATTCCCTGGCTGGCGACTTTTCCTTTTATCCATATCTGGCATGCCGGTTGTGCAACGGGTGAAGAGGCGTGGTCTATGGCTATTTTGCTGGAACAGGCAGGGCTTTTGGAGCGCAGCCAGATCTATGCCACGGATTTTAATGAAGAGGCTTTAGAGATAGCCCGCAACGGGATTTACAGCACAAGCTTCCTGAGTGTGTGGGAGAGGAACTACCAGAGTAGCGGTGGTGATGGGCAGATGGCTGATTACTGCCTGCAGAAGTATGGCTCTATGCGTATGAGCCGAAAGCTGCAGGAGCATATTATTTTCGCCAACCACAACTTGGTTACGGATAGCGTATTTGGTGAGATGCACCTGATTCTGTGCCGGAATGTACTGATCTATTTTAATCGTGATTTACAGAACTCTGTGCTTGAGCTGTTCAGGGATAGTTTGCATGACGGGGGGCTGCTTTGTCTCGGACCACGGGAGAGTATGCGCTTCTCATCCATTGCGCATGAATTCGAAGAGCGTAATACCAGGTTAAGAGTATTTCGTCTGAACGCGAAAACCTGATGTGGGTGATTGCTATTGGAGCGACAGCAGGGGCTGACCGGCTTCTTGAGTCGTAAAGGGAGAATAATTACCAATGAGTAAACAGCAGATATTACCAAAAGTTCTGGTTGTTGATGATAGGCCTGAAAATTTACTGGCAATCGGTAAATTGCTCAAACCTCTTGATATTGAGGTGATCAAAGTCAGTTCCGGAGAGGAGGCTCTGGCTCAGGTTTTGCGGCATCAGTTTGCTGTTATTTTGCTGGATGTGCAGATGCCCGTGATGGATGGGTTTGAAACAGCCCAACTTATGCGGGCGAATAAAACCACAGCAACTATTCCTATCATCTTTGTAACGGCGATAAGCAAGGAAGATAAGCATGTGACCATGGGTTATGAGTCAGGTGCCGTTGATTATCTCTATAAGCCAATAATCCCTGATATTTTGTTGGGCAAGGTGAAGGTATTTCTGAAGTTGGAGACGCAACGTCTTGAAATGCAGGCACTGACCGAAAACCTGCGGGAAATGAGTGAAAGAAACCAGTTGTTACTTGATAGTGCGGGTGAAGGCATTATCGGAATTAGACGTGATGGTACGGTTGAATTTGTTAACCCGGCCGCAATAGAGATTTTGAATGCAAAAGAGGAAGAGCTGAAGGGGCTGCCTGTGTTCTCTTGGTTTAATGAGCCTGGTGTTGATGACCTTATTGCCAAATGGGGACAAAAGGGAGGATTGGAGGCGGTCTATCGCCAGATCTGTTGCGTGAAAAGAGCGAATGGCAAATCCATACCGATTGAGTTTAACCTCTCACCTATGCGGAATAAAAAAGGTGAGATAACCGGCGGAGTGCTGGTTTTTTGGGATATTACCGAACGGATCCAATTGGAAGAGCAACTGACACAAATGGCGAAGTATGATGATCTGACAGGTCTCGCCAATCGTGGTCTGTTTATGGAGTTTTTGAATACCTCGCTGGCGCGGAGTGAACGACGTGGTCGCAATACTGCCGTGCTTTTTATCGACCTTGATCACTTCAAGCAGGTGAACGATACGCTTGGTCATGATATTGGCGATGACCTGCTGACTAATGTGGCAGAACGTTTGCACTGCTGTGTGCGGGAGGGGGATTTGATTGCCCGTCTTGGGGGCGATGAGTTTGCTATTATTCTGGATGATATTGCCCAGTCCAACGATGTGACGCAGGTGGCTGAGAAGATCGTTACATCGATCTCTGAGCCTTATCAATTGAGTGGGCATGATCTTAATATCAGTACCAGTGTCGGTATCGCCACCTGGCCAGAGTGTGGGCGAGAACCGAAAGAGCTCATCAAGGCTGCAGATACGGCAATGTATGTCACTAAAAAATCTGGACGACACGGTTATAATTTCTTTACCCCTGGCATGGGGCAATAAGCTCAAGTCTGTTAGTTGAGACATGTGTTAATTGAGAGAGTCGTGCAGTTTTATCGGGATATGGTAAAGGTCTGTTGACCGGTATCATGTGAACAAAAGTCATTTGTCGTTATTGTTCCGTCACCGGCAGAATAAGCTGTCGGCCCGTTGTTCTGAATACTTCCTTCGGAGATCCTTATGCCTGTGGTACCGGCCAGAGATGTTGCCCGGTTGTTGGTCGATATTGGCGTATTATTACAGCGCTCCGGTGCACACACGGAGCGTACCATTCGCAATCTCAAACGTTTCGCGGCCTCGTTTGGCTATGAGCCTGAGATATTCGTGGCCTATTCTGGCGTGACAATCACCGTTCAGGATGACGAACACGAACAGAGCACAACGCTGTTTGGCCGTGTTGAGCACCATGGGGTTCATCTCGCCACAGTAGCAGCGATCAGTCAGCTGAGCTGGCAGATCGCCGACGAGCCTTGTTCTATTTCGCAAGTGCGTACGGAAATCCAGCGCATTAAAGCATTGCCGCACTTTCCTCGCTGGCTGATTATCCCAATGATTGGTCTGGGCTGTGGTGCTCTGGCTCGCATAGCGGGTGCCGAGTGGCCTGTGGCTGGAATCACGACGATAGCTGCAGCTTTGGCGCTTTTTGTTCGGATGATGCTCGCTTCAGGGGGATTTAATGCCCTTTTGGTGGTGATGATATCTGCCGCTGTTGCCAGTATTGTCGGGAGTTTTGCCTCGCTGTTTGGGCTTGGGCCTACCAGCGGGCTGGCGGTCGCGGCGTCGGTTTTGTTTCTTGTTCCCGGTATTCCTCTTATCAATGCCGTGATCGATATGATTAATGGTTACATGACCACGGGCATGGGCCGTGGAGCCATGGGGATAAGTATTGCCTTTTCCCTGGCCGCTGGAATGCTGACCGGCATACAGATCATGGGAGTATCACCACTGTGATTTCTGATTCCACTCGGATGCTGCATTTGCTTGATCCGGTCGTCATGGCCGCCGTTGTGTCGGCAGGTTTTGGCATACTCTTCAGCGTGCCACTAAGAACGCTTGTCGCGACAGCCATGTTGGGAGCATTTGGTATTCTGGTACGTCTGATGCTTATAGGGCAGGGCTGGAGTATTATTGAAAGCACCTTTGTCGCGGCGAATTTTGTGGGTTTGTTCAGCATGATTCTGTCATGGCGTTTTCATTCACCCTGTGTCGTGTTTTCTCTGCCGGCTGTTATCCCGATGGTTCCCGGAGTCTTTGCTTATAAAACCATGATGGGAATATTGGAGTTTATGCGTGTCGGCAGCCTTGATCAGCAGCTGATGGCTGAAATTGCCAGCAACGGTTTGAATACTGCATTTTTGTTTCTCTGTCTTGCTGTCGGGGTGTCGTTGCCCAATCTGTTGTTGCGGGGGAAAAGTATTCGCAGCGTGTTTGGCTTGTACAAACTTCCTCGCCAAAAACAGGTTAAACCGGCACCAGAATGAGCTAAAAAACAGCCATTATCCAGAGAGATGTCAGGCCTTCTCCATTGAAGATTGTGTTTGTTTTCACTTAGTATGAGAGGACAACAACAATAAAAATGAGCCTATGAGTAAAAGCCATCTGAGTAAACGACATCCCATAGTTTTTATACACGGCATGTGGAGTACATCTTCTGTCTGGAATAAGTATGTAGAGTTTTACCAGGATAAAGGCTACGAAGTTCACACACCCGTTCTGCGTCATCATGAGCCTGATGAGCAGGATCTTGAAACATTGGGCGGAACGGGTATTGCGGAATATTTGGATGATCTGACGACTTTTATCGAGTCGCTCGAAAAGAAACCGATCTTGATAGGCCACTCCCTTGGTGGGCTGCTGGCCCTTATTCTTGCTGGGCGAGGGCTTGCTGAAAAGGCTGTTCTACTTGCTCCTATCACCCCGGCAGGTTATTCAACGCTGTATCCCAGTGTCATGAAAACCTTTGTCCCGGCGCTGCTACGCAGGGGCTTCTGGAAACAGCCGGTCAAACTCTCTTCCGAAGTGGCCAATGATGGCCTGTTCAACCGTTTGCCCGATGAGGCCAAACCAGCACATTATCAGGAAATGGTTTACGAATCGGGAAGAACCATATCTGAAATAATGTTCTGGTTCATGGACAATGATCAGACAACACGTGCCGTAAAAGTTCCTGATAATCGTTTGTTAATTATGGCTGGTAAACACGACCAGATAACGCCAGCTGAGCGCTGTCGAAAAGTTGCACAAGACTATGGTGCAGACTTTATGCAACTGGAGGAGCATGGTCACTGGCTGCCCTCCGAGCCCGGTTGGGAACGTATTGCTGAACAGAGTGAGATCTGGCTCTCTTTAGATGGCTGACAATGGCATCGCAAGAGAGTCGCAGACCCTGTCGGTTTGTATTAGAGCCTGGCTGTCAGATATCGAAGGCAGTCAGCTTTTTCTCAACGAACTGCTTTTTCAGACGAGTAAAAACCGGTACACCATCCCGAAACGGTGGCATATCTTCTCCCTGAATCAGGGGCTTGAGATATTCACGACACTCTGCCGTGATATGCAGGCCATCAAGGGAGATAAAATGGTCCGGCATTCTCATCTGGACATTAGCCACCATCTCCAGCGGCGCTTCACCAATGCTCCAGACATATTTTTCAGGATCATCTTCCCTGACAATCGTGGTCATGATGCTGTTTTTGCCTGCCAGGGCAAATTTCACTGCTGCCTGTCCGACGGCATAGGCCTGCTCTACATCCACAGCTGAAGCCAGGTGGCGGGCGGCACGCTGGAGATAGTCGGCTACGGCCCAGTGATATTTGTAGCCCAGTGTGTCTTTCACCATGCGTGCGAGAATGGGAGCTGTGCCGCCGAGTTGGACGTGACCAAAAGCATCGGTTGTTCGTGATGCCGAAAGGAATGTGCCATCGGCATAATGGGTGCCTTCGGAGGCGACAATGACACAGTAACCGTGCTGTTCAACGGTGCGTTTGACTCTGGCCAGAAATATTTCACGACAGAAATCCACTTCCGGGAACAGCAGCATGTGGGGCGGATCGTCTTCTTTTTCCATGGCCAGCGCCGCGGAGGCAGTGATCCAGCCCGCATGACGTCCCATAACCTCCATGATGAATACTTTGGTCGATGTCGTACACATGGAGTCGACATCTCTTGAGGCCTCTTTCACCGATGTGGCAATATATTTGGCGACAGAGCCAAAGCCCGGGCAGGTATCTGTGGCAGGCAGGTCATTATCAATGGTTTTGGGAATACCGATACAGGTGATGGGATAGCCCATCTTTTTGCTGTAGTAAGAGACTTTGTGAGCGGTGTCCATGGAATCACCGCCACCGTTGTAGAAGAAGTAGCCAATGTCGTGTGCCTGAAAGACTTCTATCAGGCGATGATACTGAGTCTTGTTCTCTTCGAGACTGGCCATTTTAAAGCGACAGCTGCCAAAGGCTCCCCCCGGCGTATGACGTAATGCGGCAATGTCGTCGTCTGACTCCTGACTGGTATCGATTAGTTCTTCATAGAGGGCGCCCAAAATACCATTGTGGCCAGCGTAAACCTTGCCGATTTTATCCGGGTAGCGGCGAGCAGTTTCGATTACGCCACAGGCAGATGCGTTGAGTACAGCTGTTACGCCACCAGATTGTGCGTAAAAAGCGTTTTTCACGGTCATCCCGAGAGACTCCTGATATCCAACTTTCGTCCTTGCTGTGATGACAGGGGCTGTTGTTGCTTTTGGTAAACCCTGTCGGCATTTCACTAATCATATGCAATTACTCAGCACTACGCATATTGCAGATGATTGTTTTTGTTTTGTTTTGTTTGGTCTGGTTTTGTTGTTTTTGCCCGCTTCCCAAAAGTAGGCGATGATAATCTATTGTTTCGGAACAGCCCGAAAAGGACTATTGGCTACTATGCACGTACATATTCTTGGAATCTGTGGAACATTCATGGGCAGTTTGGCGCTGTTGGCGCGAGAGGCTGGCCACACAGTCACAGGGTCTGACCAGAATGTTTATCCACCTATGAGTACCCAGTTGGAAGAGCAGGGCATTGTTCTGCATCAGGGATATGACCCGGAACAGCTCGACCCCATCCCCGATATCGTGGTGGTCGGTAACGCCATGAGTCGCGGCAATCCCGCTATTGAGTATATGCTCGATAAGGGGCTGTGTTACACCTCTGGCCCCCAGTTTCTCGCGGATCATCTTCTTAGCGAAAAGTGGGTATTGGCTGCCGCCGGTACCCATGGCAAAACCACGACAGCCAGTATGCTGGCCTGGATTTTGGAATATGCCGGCATGGCTCCGGGCTTCCTGATCGGCGGTATCCCCGGGAATTTTGGTGTTTCAGCCCGTTTGGGAGAAACAGATTTCTTTGTTATTGAGGCGGATGAATACGATACCGCCTTTTTCGACAAGCGTTCCAAGTTTGTTCACTACAAACCGCGCACCGCGATATTAAACAATCTTGAGTTTGATCACGCCGATATCTTTGGCTCTCTCGCGGATATTCAGCGCCAGTTCCATCATTTGGTGCGGATTGTGCCCGCTTCCGGGCAGTTGATTGCGCCGGCGGCGGACAAAAATCTGGAGGCGGTGCTGGCGATGGGCTGCTGGAGTGAGGTCTGCCGTTTTGGCGCTCAGGAAGCCTGCCGGGCCGAGACGTTGAGCGAGGATTGCAGTGCCTTCCGCATCGTGATCAATGGCAAAGAGAGTGGCACGGTAAACTGGAGCCTGACAGGGCAGCACAATCGGGATAACGCTCTAGCCGCTATTCTTGCGGCTCGCCATGTGGGTGTTCAACCTGAGCTTGCCTGTGAGGCGTTGGATCAGTTTCAGGGTGTTAAGCGTCGTATGGAATTGCTTATCGAAACGGCAGACGGTATCCGGGTCTATGACGATTTCGCCCACCACCCCACCGCCATTGCGACTACACTCGAAGGTCTGCGGGCCAGGGTGGGTGAAACCGGTAAAATAAGAGCCGTTATTGAGCCGAGATCCAACACCATGAAAATGGGGGTGCACAAGGGGCAGTTGGCGGCTTCTACCGCAGCGGCCTCAGAGGTGGTCTGGTATGAGCCGGAAGGGTTGGGTTGGTCTTTAGGGGATGAGATCGCCCTGAGCCCGGTGCAGGCAGACTCCATGACGGATGTTGATGCGCTGGTGAATCGTCTTGTGCAGACCCGGCAGCCTGATGAACATATTGTCATTATGAGTAATGGTGGCTTTGGGGGTATTCACAAGAAGCTGGTGGCGGCTCTCAATGGAAGCGATGAATGAGTTCTTCTGATAACAACAAAAGGGAAACTATTACTCTGGCCATGACCGGAGCCTCCGGAGCCCAGTACGCCTGGCGGCTGTTGGAGTGCCTGATAGCGGCCGATCGTGATGTATTCTTCATGATCAGCAAGGCTGCGCAGGTGGTGTCTAAAACCGAAACCGACATGGTACTGCCTGAAAAACCTCAGCTGATGGAGCGCTTCCTCACTGATCACTTCCGCGCCAGAGAGGGTCAGATTCGTGTATTTGGCTCTGAACAGTGGGTCTCTCCGGTCGCTTCCGGCAGCGGTGCTTCCAGCAAAATGGTGATCTGCCCCACCAGTATGGGGACAGTGTCTGCTATTGCCACAGGCGCCAGCAATAACCTGATTGAGCGGGCTGCGGATGTCGCCATCAAGGAGCGTCGGCAGCTGATTCTTGTGCCCAGGGAGTCACCATTCTCGGAGATTCACCTTGAGAACATGCTCAAATTGAGTCGTATGGGCGTCATAATTCTTCCTGCCAGTCCTGGCTTTTATCATCAGCCCCGCAGCATAAATGATCTGGTGGATTTTATGGTGGCTCGAATTTTGAACCAGCTGGGCATTGAGCAGACACTTATGCCCCGCTGGGGTGAATAGTTCGCAATCCACACAATAGAGCCAGCTGCACTCAGGTGGCTGGCTCTGATGGCCTGAAGATTGTTCCGGAAAGTCAGGAACGAGTGAGCATGAAATACAACTTATCTTTCAACTGCAAACGCTTCTTTTTCAGATCTTCGAGGTGGATGTCTGAACAATTGGCTTCGGTCTCGAAATGGATAATCTCCTTGTCGACCTCTTGGTAGCGCGTATACGCTGAGTGAAATTTGGGGTCACTCTCATCGAGTGCTTTCAGGCGGGAACTTAGCTGGGGAAACTCCTTTGTTAGATCATGCTCGCTCAGTGTCATATCTTTCCCTCCGGGGTCAATGTCAATGTGCAAATTCAGGTTTGCACAATTGGAGGGCTGAGATTTTGACCTGAATCAATATACGTACAAATAACTACTTGGCGACTCTTTTTGAGGGGGCAGATGGTGCAATAGATGGCGCAAAAGCTGTGGGAGGCGTTGTTGAGCTACGCAGCCAGTTGGATGTGCCATCGAGAATAACCGCTAGAGGTATATTGGGAGATATTGGAGGAGCACTGGTTTCAACAGTGAAGCTGGCAGGGAGAAGGTTTTTGAATACAGCATCCTGGTAAGGTGCTGAAGGCTGGCTCGAGATTACCAGAGTTGAACCCGGCCTGGGAGCGTGAGCCAGCCATGCCTCGACAGTCTCTCCTGTATGAGCCCGTTCCCAGCGGGTGCCCTGCCACTTGCGAGGGGCATCAATGACAGAGATGGGAACCTGGTCCATGCCTTTTGGATAGGGGTAAAAATAGAGCAGCAGCTTTGCCGCCTCGGTTTCGTGCATGGGATGGATGGTTGGAATGTCGGGATGAACGGCATCCTGTGAGGGTGCCAGTTTCGCTAAAATGGCCGGGAAGTGATCGACTTCACTGGTCAAAGGGCGTTGCCCCGTCAGGACAATCAGCCGTTGAAAACGGATACCTTTGCGCCATAGCTCCGCCAACCAGTCAAGACGAACCTTCATGGTGGGAACTAGCGCTCCGGGAAGAATGGCATAATCGTAGGTGGTCTGTGTTGGGTGCCAGCTGGCAATCACGCCGAGATTTTCCAGCGCAGCAGTGACCTTCCTGTACTGTTCCGGTGGGAGAGAGACTTTCGGTATTTGCCAGCGCTCAACGCCGGGCTGTCGCCCCCATTGCTTTATGAATCCCTCCCGGAATTTCTGCCAGTCCTGTTCCGGAGGCATTTCCAAGGCCTCGGCCAGATTCCGGAACAGAGCCGGAACACTGCCATCTGCATGGCTGATCGACATAATCAACATCCCTGTGATCAGTAGAAGAACTCTTCCGGCTGTCAGTATCATGTGCTTAGTACAACTTCCTCAACGAAGGATTGGCATTTGGAGGTGCACAACCGGCCAACGGTATCTGTTGGCTGGTGTAAGTATCAGGCTCATGAGGATAGCAGTCTTCTGACTCTGGGTAGTTCTTTTTGAGCTACATTCAGTCTTTTTGAGCTACATTCAGAGGCGAATGTCGTTCATTGGGTCTTTGCTATCCCCTGAGCCTTGAGTCAGGCTGTTATCCAGCTCGGGCATTGGCCAATCCGCAGGGTAGAAGCGGGAGAGATCTTCCATCAGGGCGGAATAATCCTGAGCCGGCTTGTTAAGCAGGTAGCTGAGGAATGTATAGAGACGATCAGATACCGATTTACGCAGGGTATTTAGCTCGTTTTCGTTAAGAGCGTTTGGGCCGCTCTTGTTCTCGAGGGGAGTGTCCCTCAGACAATTAGCGGTAATGATAAGAGCGAGTTTTTTGACTGTATTGTCGTCCATGATGTCCACCACAGGCCGGTTTTATTACATAACCAAGCTTTCGAAAGCTTTCATAACTAAACCTAGCCTTTCTTGAGAGCGTGACAAAACAATAGCCTGACAGGAGCATATTTATTGTCACATAGGTTCAGAACCGGTGATTTTGGAGGGAAAATATGACCGACCCTGACGGGTTGGCCACAATTATCGGATTCTACTTAGTCCAGAGAGAGTCCATCCCGGGTCAGTCTGACGAAGTCTCTGGAAAAACTGAACCAGCTTCCGTTCGGGGCGGGGACTGTGCAGTTGATATCGGAGTGACCCAGGGGAAGCGGCTGAGGCAGCTCTGTTTCAAACACAGTTTTCTCTTTATCCAGCCATTCCAGCTTCAAAATAGAGCCTTGGGCATAACAGATTACCTGGTCTGCGGCCCACTCACCCGGTTTGAGGCTGATGCGCAACTTGCCCATATTGCCATCTTTGGGAACCAGGCTGGAATCCGGAGTCATGCTCGTGACCTGCAGGGGTAAGCTTTGGATTTTTAGAGGAAACGTCTTCATAGAGCCGTATCCTGCTGCCATCAGGAAACGCGGCAGAAGAGTCTTGTCAGAGAGCTGGTCAATTGCCCCCGGTTGTTGGCCGAAGCCCAGATAGCCAGCGTCCAGTATGAGCTGCTCCAGTTCTGTTGTGGTTTCGCCAAAGGGCCAGGCCAGTAATTTGTGATTTTGCTCCGTCTCTTCCTGAATGCGTTGCTCTGCTGTCTGGATATCTGAAGCGATCCGCTTGAGCCAGTCCACCTGGGTTTCCCCTTGAAGTCGCTCAATCAGATGACCATCTTTAGCGGTGTAATTAGCAAGAGTTGCTCCCGCTTCAGCCATTTCGCGCAGCTGATCCCAGTTCAGGGTCTGTCGCTGGTGCTGAACCTTATCCACGGCTTTGGTATCAACAAAAATGGTGAAGGGAAACCCATACTCTTTCAGCAGGGGAAAAGCATTTTTGTGAATAGAGAGACTGGTTTTGTCGAAGGTAATAACGGCGGTATTGTTTGGCAGGGGCTGGCCTGCCCGAATTAGTCTGGCAATGGCGGGCAGGGGAGCGACCTCATAGCCGTTCTCCTTGAGCCAGCCCAGATGCTCCCCAAAGAGTTTGGGCGATGTGCTGATGTACTTGGGCGCATCGTTATCGATGTGGTGGTATTGAAGTACAACAACAGCCTCGGCCATTCCGGACATCAAAGGCAGTAAAGCACTCAAAAAAACTGTAATACGACGAAGCAATTGAACACCTTTCATCTGTGCCTGCGAAGATTAAAGAGCCCGGAACTCTCCGGGCTAGAAATTTCTAGAGTGCAAAGAGTAACGGGCATCTTCGTACAGTCAAAGGTTAGAGCTACTTTTTACCGGCTCACGGCTATTTACCGGCTCACGGCTATTTACCGGCTCACGGCTATTTACCGGCTCACGGCTGTTGACCCGCTCACGGCTGTTGACCCGCTCATGGCTGTTGACCCGCTCATGGCCGTTTGCGAATCAGTCCCTCCTGGGCAGCGGATGCGACCAGTTCCCCCTGCTGATTGAATATTTGTCCTCGAACGAGTCCTCGACCGCCGAAGGCTATCGGGCTATCGATGCTGTAGAGCAGCCATTCATCCATGCGGATGTCTTTATGGAACCACATGGCATGGTCAAGACTGGCAATTTGTATACGCGGCTCCCAGAAATTAATGCCATGGGGGTTCAGCGCTGTGGTAATAAAGTTGAAATCTGAAGCGTAAGCCAGCAGGTATTTGTGAATACGCAGATCGTCCGGAAGGGGGCCGTTGGCCTTCATCCAGACGTAGCGCAGCGGCTCCATGGGTTTGGGTCTCAGGAGGTCAGGAAGGTTGACGGGACGAATGTCTATCGGCCGCTCCCCCGTGACTTTGTCCCGCATGCTCTCGGGAATAAACTGGATGATTTTCTGGATCAGGTCGCTTTCTGACTCGAGCTGATCCGGTGGTGTCACATCGGGTTTTACCGGCAGTTGGTGTTCCAGTCCCTCTTCTTTCTGGTGAAAGGAGAGTGCCATATGGAAAATGGGTCTGCCATTTTGAATGGCAACGACCCGACGGGAGGTGAAACTATGTCCGTCTCTGGATCGATCAACTTCATAGATGATTGGTTTACTGGCATCCCCCGGACGCAGAAAATAGCAGTGAAAAGAGTGCAGGTTACGACCTTCAACGACAGTCTGTTTGGCTGCCGAAAGAGATTGTCCGATAACCTGACCACCAAACACATTGCCGGTAAAAAGATCCTGACTCTGGCCGCGAAAGATGGACTCTTCGATCTTTTCCAGCTGCAGCAGGGATAACAGCTCCTCAAGAACCTTACTCACGGATTCCTCCACTCCTTGTATATTGTGCATTTGTAGTATGACGGCTTCAGGCAAGTGCCTTGACCTGGTTGTACCATTTTTTAGGGTCTATTAACTGACCCTCATCGTCTAGTTGAGGATGTTCAAGATCGCGTTCATCGCAGTATCGGGCCAGCTCCGGATAGCCCCAACGGAACAGAATATCTGGTCGTTCATTGCTGAGTATACGGTTTCTGTCGTACAAACCGACGACCTGACGCTGACGCTGGGCTTCCATCAGAATAATGGCAGCGACCGAGACGTTAAACGACTGAACCATCCCCTGCATGGGAATAATAACATGCTCGTCTGCCATCTCGGCGGCTTCAGGGCTGACCCCCTGTTTCTCCGAGCCAACCAATAGGGCACAGGGGCCGGTGTAATCCAGCTCATGGTAGAGGCGCACCTTGTCGGAAAAGTGGGCGGTGTAGATCTTAAAATCCTGCGCCTGGAGAGTCTTGCCGGCTGCAACCGTGCAGTCGTGTTGCTTGACATCAATCCAGCGGCTGCTACCCATAGAGCGTTCCCGCAGCTGTCGTTCACGGATGTCCGGGTTGCACAGATGGATTTCAGGAATGCCCACTGCATCGCAGGTACGAATAATGGCGGCCAGATTATGGAGCTTGTGGACTTCATCGGCGAACAGAGTGAGATCGGGCTGTCGGCGATCAAGAGTTTCACAGAGTTTGCAGTAACGTTCCGGTGTGTTTGGTTTTGGCGGGAAAAAGGTGGAAACTAGGGCAATATTAAAAATATTCAAAAAACTCTCAAATTTGGTTGTCGGGAGCCTTCATGCATTCGGTCTTTACCTTAAAATCAAACCGTACTCCGGTTTATGTTGTCTACGTTCTTCTTGCGGTGAGCGTATTTACCTTTTTCCCTCTATTCATTGCCGGCTTGGTTGCATGGATGAATCTTGATAATGAGACAGATTCCCTGCTCCGCACCCATTACAAGTGGCAGATGCGAACTTTCTGGACGGCTTTGGTGGTATTTGCGGTGGGTTCTGCCTTGACAGTGGTGCTGGTGGGCTATCTTGTACTGGTTCTGCTTGAACTTTGGCTGATCTATCGAGTGGCTATCGGTTGGTACTTCCTGTCGGAGAATCAGCCGCCAAAAGGGTTTCTCTTTAAAATCGCGATGCAGTTAAGAGGCAAATGGAAAACCATGCAGCGGAAAAGGTAGCTGGTTTTCGATGACTCTGTTGGACAACAACATTGAGGATTCATGTGATTGAACTAGATGCGGTAATTCAGTGGCTGGAGGTTCATCAGCAGTGGTTGGCATTGGCGATTGGACTGATAGCTTTTCTGGAATCTCTGGTACTAGTCGGTCTTGTCTTGCCGGGAGTGGTCATGCTGTTTGCGGCGGCCACGCTGGCGGGTGGCGGTGCTCTGGATATCTGGACTCTGCTGTTTGCCGGTTTTGCCGGTGCCCTGCTGGGCGATGGGGTGAGTTTTTTTCTGGGGCGAAAATTTCATAATAAAGTATCCGGCTGGGGGCCATTTCGCTCCCATCCCGAATGGCTAACCCAAAGCGAAGCATTTTTTGAAAAGCACGGCGGCCTCAGTATTGCTCTGGGGCGTTTTATCGGGCCAATCAGGCCGGTCATTCCGTTGGTGGCCGGTATGATGGGAATGCCGGTTCGCTATTTTCTGATCGTTAATCTGCTCTCTTCGCTGGCCTGGGCTCCGGTCTATCTTCTGCCGGGGTATTTTGTTGGAGCCTCATCCCATTGGCAGGAGTATGTACCGTTAGCGTGGCTGCTTTCCTCGGGGTTGCTGCTTATGGCGGCCGTTTATGTGGCTTATCTTGCTCATCTGCTGTTGGCTCGTTTTCCATGGCAAAAGTTGTATTTGTCGGTTTTAGCCAGCCTTGTGCTGTTCACCCTTATCGTTTCTGTGTTTGAGCTTTTTCCTCAGGCCAAAGAGTTGAATAGTGCGTTATTTCAGTACGCCCAATCCCAGCAGACGCCGTTTCTCAACAAGTTCTTCATGGCTGTTACCCAGATGGGAGGCGGTAAAATACAGATTGTTATTACCGCTTTGATTGCGATCTGGCTGGTTTTGGATACCCTGCCATTGAAAAGACTTGGTTCTTTGTGGTTGGTGGGTGGGTTTATCGGGCTGGTTTATGGCTATAGAGGAACTATTGATGGACTAAAAATCCTCTATGCCGGACCACGTCCTCTCTCTGCGACAGAGCACACCTTTTCCTACCCCAGTGGTCACAGTGCTAATAGCATTTTTATAGGATTGTGGTTGGGGTGGTATCTGGCCCGCTATCTTCCTGATCGCTACAAACCCTGGCTGTGGAGTGCAGGGCTGTTTACGGGATTGCTGATTATCGAGAGTCGTATCTACCTTGCTGAACATTGGCTGACCGATGTCATGGGTGGGCTGGGGGTGGGTGCGACCTTTTTTATGGGCTGGCTATTGCTGGAGAAGAGATTTCCTCTTCCGTTATATCAGGAAAACAGGTACTGGCGCTGGGGGCAGTTTGTCGCTGCATGCACGATACTTGTCGTTTGGCGGCTAGGGTTAATAGGTTTGAATAACGCCGGTTAAGCGGTGGGCAAGATGGCGTTCAAAAAATCCAGGTAACACTCTTGCGATAAAGCGGGCGCGCCAGTCGACATTGGACATCACCAGCAGTCGTTTGTCTTTTCTGGCGGCATGGTAGATCTCTTCGGCCACATCGTTTGGGGCGGTCGCTTTGCCTTTCATCTCTACCGGATTTGACGACACAGAACCGTCAGCCTGCAGGACATTTTTGTACATATCTGTGGCGGTAAAGCCGGGGCAGACCATCATGACCCGGACGCCTTTCTCTCGAAGCTCTACCCGGACACAATCAAAGAGTCCGTGCAGAGCATGTTTGCTGGCAGCACAAGCGCTTCGGTACCAGAGTGGAGCGACACCCGTTGTACTGCTCATGGTGATAATCTGTCCTTTATTCGCTATCAACTGCTGCAGGGCTGACCGGACGCAGTGCAGGGCTCCGAAATAGTTGGTTTCCATCATCTTGTGGAAGACGCTCAGGCTGGTCTCCTCGAAGCGGGAGTGATGAACAATGCCCGCATTATTGATAAGCACATCAATCGAGCAAAAATCACTAACAATGAGGGAGAAGGTCTGCTCAACTTGCTGCGGGTCTCGAATATCGCAGAGATAACCCTGCGCTTGGATATTGCGGGATTCAAGATGCTCTGCAAGTGCAGCCAGCTGCTCTTCCCTGATATCAATCAGGGCGATGCGAGCGCCGGCTTCACCAAAGCGGGCCGCAAGTGCTCTGCCTATGCCGCCACAAGCTCCGGTAATAACAACGGTTTTATTGCGGTAGTGAGGCATGGAAAAACTCCTTGTAAGGCGTAAGGATTAACGGGAGAAGGTGTACTTCTCTCTTTTTATCTCACGGGGACCAAAACCACGCTCGATAAGTTGTTTAACGCAGTCGTCTATCATGAACGGATTGCCGCACAGGTAGATAAGGTCCTCACCGGGAGTGAGCGAAATCTCTTCAAGACGGTACTGAACGTAGCCGGAATATTCGTTTGCAGTGGTGTTTACATTCTGTTCCCTGCTGAGACAGGCATTGAAAAAAATGCTGTCTGAACTCTCAGCCAGTTTTTGAAAGTCGTCGGTGTAGAACAGATCACCGCGCTGCCGGGCTCCCATAAGAATGTGTATAGCTTGCCCTTGTCGTCCAAGCTGTTCCAGTTGCGGTAGCATGGCGCGGTAGGGGGCAACTCCCGTCCCGGTGCCGACAAATATCAACCTTTTGGGGTGTTGCTCCGGCAGCGTCAGCATGCCGAAGGGGCCGGACATTTGGAACGTGTTGCCAACCTTTGCGTTAGAGAAACACTCACTCGCCTTGCCCTCTTTGACCAGACCGATAGCGATCTCCAGCACTCCCTCAGACTTCAGCTGTTCAGGCGAGCTGGCAATGCTGTAACTGCGTTTCAGCTCTTCGCCGTTGTGCTCAAACAGGATGGAGATGAACTGACCCGCCTCGAAGGTTGGTGGTTCCGTGACCCGGAACGTTAGTCCCAGGGTGTTATCTGCCAGTTTTTTGTTGGCGATTAGCTCCATATCGTAGGTGGGTCTGCCCATATATGCTCCCGTTGCAGTGCCAAGGTTTCTATCAGAATGGCATAATTGCCCCATGAAAGTTAACTTACTCCTAAGGAAATGCCATGGATTGCGCCAGCTCTGCCATGGAAATCGAAATCTGGCCGTGGCTCTGGCTGTTTTCTCTGTTATGCCTCTGATTTTCAGCTCTGTGCTGGGGGGCTGGTTGCTGAACTATAGGGAACTGGTCAGTGACTGGATTGTTACCGCAGGTGCTCTGCCCATTCTGGCTTTTGCTGTAACCATGGCCCTGGGATTGACCCCGACAACATTTGTAGCCCTGGTGTGTGGATTCTTTGTGGGCTTTGAGGGCACAGGTTATCTGGTGCTCGCCTACGTACTGGCGTCGGGCGCAGGTTATGGATTGGGGCAATGGCTGGACGGTGGTCGTTTTATGCACAGCCTGGAGCACTATCCTCTGGCTGAAAAAGTGGCCGCTGACCTTGGCCATCGCCCGGTGATGATGTTGATTCTGGTGCGGCTATCGCCAGCCTTGCCATTCTGCCTGATGAACCTGCTGATGGCTGCCCTGCGGGTCAGGTTTGATCTTTACCTGCTCGCTGGAGCTATTGGCATGTTACCTCGCACTTTGCTTTCGCTCTGGATCGGCAGTCAGTCCCGTGATCTGGTGGAGTTGCTGCAAAGTGGTGGCGGTACGCAGGAAACCGTGGCAGTTATCGTTGGCAGCATGGTAACTGTTGTACTGTTTGTTTGGCTGGTCATGCGCCGTATTAAGCACCTTGGGCGCACGTAGCGTGTTGGGGAAAACAGAGTAGCTAACGGGGTTGTTATTGAGAAAATCGGAAGTGGGGGTATCGAATGTTTGAATTATATTCACAGAAGGGGAGAGAGTCATATGAATGCTATACAATCTACAGTACAAAAATTGAGGAGTCCGTCCATCTCTTTGTCTGAACAGGGAGGCAAAAGCGTCAGTAGAATCGGCCGGAGGAAGGCGCAGCTTAAAAATCAAAGTGAGTGCCGAAGCACTAATACTGGCCAAGAAGGCCAATCCAAATCGGCTTACAATTCTACGACTAGCTATTAAAAAAGACTGGCAACAGGTCTGCCTGGCAAGAAAGCCAAAGCTGGGTGTTCAGTTTTGCCAGCAAAAGGTGAGCAGTTACGGATGAAAGACGGAAAAAATTATAAAGAACTTCACCGTATGGATGAAATTAAAAAATTGTTCAACGCCAGAAGAAATAATCTCCGAAATCAAGAGCTATATAAAAGAACTCGAAAGCCGACTTGCTTCATCTAGTATGGACTCTGATTATGCCGAATTCATATTACTGAAATCAAACGAGAAACCTAGCTGCCCCGGTATTTTTGTAGATGGGGGCTCGTATGATGTATTTTAACTTCGACACTGGGCTTATTGCTTGAATCCAGCACCGCCTGAGCGCGACCGTTGCCACAGCCCTCTTCGGGGCATCTATGACTTGTAGAAAAAAGTACAGGAGTCGCTCTTTGTGATTTGGTGTACATTCGTGCCGGTGCCAGGAGATAGGCACCGCACATCACCTTTTTAGGCTCAGAATAATTGATTGCTTACCAGCCACGGTTCTACTTGCTTGTATTCTTAGGTTTACACCTTGACGTAGGCAGAGCATTCAGGGGGTTTTCAGGCCAAGGGTGCTTGGGATATCTACCTTTTAACTCTCTCTTTACTTCCTGATAGGTACTGTTCCAAAAGTTACGCAGATCACGGGTTTTCTGCACGGGTCGCCGCGCCGGGGATAGTAATTCAATGGTCAGTGGAATTTTCCCGTAGGCGAGGCGTGGCGTATCCAAGAGGCCGAAGAGCTCTTGAAGCTTTACCGCCAAAATTGGTTCTTGTGGGTTGCTGTAATCAATTCGAATGTGAGAGCCACTCGGTACTTCCAGTTTTTCCGGCGCTTCTTTCTCCAGCTCCTGCATACGAGACCAGTCCATAGACGACTGCAGGCACTGGACAAGATTCAGTTTTTTCAGATGTTCGATTCGGGACATTCCGTTAATAAACGGAGCCAACCAGGTTTCCATTGAATCAAGCAAAGCTGTTTCGCCGAAATCGGGCCAGCTGCTATCCACAGCATGTAGGCACTGAACACGCTGGCGAAATGATTCGCTTTCTTTGTCCCATGGCAGAACTGAAAGCCCAGGTTCCCGTATACCGGCCAGCAGACCTTGAATAATAAGTTCGGGATTTAAATTACGAAGAGGGAGGCAGCTCAGGTTCAGGGCACCGAACCGCTCAATACGATTGGCGACCACGGCCTTCTCTTTTTTATCCCAACGAATATCGTCGAGTATGGTGATCTGGTCGGCAAACAACTCTTCGATGGTGTTCTCTGTGATTGGACAGGCGAGATAGACGTTGGCTTCCCGTTGATTGCTGTGACCACCAACCGAAGGTATGACCAGATAATTTTCTGCCGAAAGCGGTTCCGCATTCCGAAAAGCAGCCCCCTGACCTCCACTCATCAGAAAGCGCCCATCCTGAGAACGGCGTTGTGCGACACGGTCTGGATAGGCACTGGCCAGCAGCAGTGAGACATCGTCGTTTTGATAATCTGTACGAGCCGGAGAACCGAGCCGTTGTCGCCACTGGTTGGCAAGTTGTCGGTGTCGGCTGATCTGGTTGCGGGAGATATTGACTCCGGGAATGCTCTGCCCTTCCAGTAGCGCGAGTCGCAGATTGATATCAACACCGGCCTCCCGATGACCGGCCAGCGGATCACGCTCATTCAGCAGAACACAGAGCTGGGCGGCGAGCCATTCGAGTTTATGCTCTTTGGCAGTCAGCACCATATGAGCCAGACGCGGATGCAGTCCCAGCCTGGCCATGGCCTGACCATGCGGAGTAATTCGATGGTGATTGCCCTCTTTACGCGTCGCGCCAAGCCTTGCCAGCAAATCCATAGCCTGTGCCAGAGCCGGTGCCGGAGGCGGAGTCAGCCATGCCAGTTCTGAAGAGTCACTTGCGCCCCAGGCCAGCAGTTCCAGTGCCAGCGGCGTCAGGTCTGCCGCTGTGATTTCTGGTGCGCTGTGGGCGATGAGCTGTTGCTGTTCGGACGCGGTCCATAAACGGTAACAGTGACCAGGTGCCAAACGACCCGCCCGGCCTGCCCGCTGTTCGGCGCTGGCTTTGGAGACTCTCAAAGTATCGAGTCGGGACATACCAGAACGTGGATCAAAGTAGGGAACCCGCATCAGCCCCGCATCGACAACAATATGCACACCTTCAATCGTCAAACTCGACTCGGCAATGGCCGTTGCCAGAACCACTTTACGTTGACCATTGGGCGCTGGTTGAATGGCCTGATCCTGCGCCTGTTTGTTCAGATCTCCATAGAGCTGATGAACGGTGACGTTTGTTGGCAGAGTGTTATCGAGAACTTCTGCAATCTGTCGTATTTCACCGGATCCTGGAAGAAATACCAGCACACTGCCTTCATGTTGTTCAATCGCGGTTCGGATTGTTGCTGCACACTGATTGATCAGTTCGCGACGATCATCTTTAGCCAGTGGTCGCTCCCGATAGTAGCAGCTGACCGGATAGCAGCGACCTTCACTCTGTATGACCGGGCATTGCAGAAATGCTGCCATTTCTGTTGTTGCCAGTGTGGCGGACATCACCAGAATTTTCAGAGGATTGTCGTTTTCCCGGTATCCTTCCTGGCACTGCAGCGCCAGCGCCAGACCGAGATCAGCCTGAAGGGATCGCTCGTGGAATTCATCGAAAATGACAAGACCAATGCCTTCCAGTGATGGGTTGGATTGCAGCATGCGGGTCAAAACCCCTTCGGTGACAACCTCAATGCGGGTTTTGGCGCTGACTCTGGTATCCAGCTGCATGCGCCAGCCGACGGTTTCACCTACTTTCTCACCCAATAACTCCGCCATTCGACGGGCAACAGATCGTGCTGCTAAACGACGAGGTTCAAGTAATAAAATCTTCTGGTCCGTCAAAAATTCGGCTTGCATAAGATCCAGTGGTACAAGCGTAGTTTTACCTGCACCGGGGGGAGCTTGCAGCAGAAGACGATGCTCTTTTATTAGGGCCTGACGCAGCTCGGGCAGAATAGTGCAGATGGGCAGGTCATCAGGAAGTACGGGAGTTAAGGGTGCCGGCATTGAGGGTCAGTAGCTCAGGATAGTTCGATGAAGTAACACCATTTTGCCACTGAATTGTGACGGAAGTCATGGATGTCATAAAGCATCTGCATAATGCGGTTAGCAGTGCGGTGAGTGCCTATAGGTTATGTTTCTTCCACAGGGTAGGTTTATACACTTTATTTAGTACACCTGTGATTTTCACAGGGCGATATCTCTTCCTGAATATTTCTGAAGTTACAGAGGATTGTGCGTGGTCCTTTCGATAAGACAAAAAATTATTTTTTATACAGCTGTTCCGGTCGCGCTTATCTTTACCACTATTTTTTCTCTGTCACTGTTCAGGAATATAAACAGTGAAATATGGTACATGGAAGCGCATCTGGCCAATATGGTCACTGCGAGTGCCAAACAATTCAAAAGATCCTTGGGCGCTGTCAAACTGGTGAGTAGGGGTATGGCATCACAAGTGGAATTGATGACCAGCCGTAATAACCAACAGCGCAAGCTCGTCATAGAAGCTCTTCTTCGCTCAGTAGAATTCGTTGAGGGTATAGGGCTGATCTATGACAAAGAGGGGCAGCCGCTGCAGGTCTCAATCTTCAAGACTGAGACCGACCATTGGGAGACCTTTGCCATAGAGGATCATCCCGATCTGGCTAGTTGGGCAAGAAAATTCCTCAGTAGCGGAGAGACTGAAAACTGGTCCCCGCAGATGAGTGTTATTTTTGATTCTGATCCGGAGCAGCCTGAAACCTGGATGGGTTATCTGCATGGTGTTCGTCTTCAAGTAGATCCCTCCAGCAGTGTGATTGTTTTCGCATATCTCGCTGCTGAAGATATTCCCAGCGGACCGCCAATCTATGGGATTCAGCCCCATATGGTGCTTGTGAACCCGCTAGGTCAGCGCATACCTGTTGGCAGAAATTTATCTTCTGACGAGGACACTTTTTACACCCCCGATGTGTTAGAACAGTTGTCGTCTGCCGTAAAGGAGATAGAGCCGACAAAAGCACCTGTTATCCGCATATCTGTCGATGAGATCGATACGATTCTGGCCATGAAATCAGTGGGTGAAGCCGGCTGGACCATGATTGGGGCGATTCCTGAAGATGACATTTGCCATTTTATTTGTACGGAAGTTTTGGTTCAAACGGCCAATTTGCTCCTCTCTCTGGCTCTGATTTTTGTCAGCCTGTGGTTCGGGACAGGGCTTATTCTCCGACCGCTCCATTTGCTGGAGCGGGCCATGTCAAAAGTGGCTGAAGGTGATCTGGACGTTCGTGTTAAATTCAACGGCAATGATGAGGTCAGTTATCTTGCCGACCGGTTTTCGGATATGACCTCGAAGCTGCAATGGAGGGGCAGACAGGAGTGGGAGACACGGACAGCCTCTTTTGAACATATCGTACAGACGCTGGGTGGGGACTATTTCTACTTTACCCATGATGCCAGCGGCTCTATTACTTACGTCAGTCCGTCTGTATTAAGGGTACTTGGTATTTCCGCAGAGGACTTTCGTACTTATTACAGTACGCCTCAGCCTGATCAGCCCGCTGCCAAAAGAGATGCTGATACCTGGCGACTGGGGTCGGGTGTTCTTAGTGGCTCCAACTCCGGGATTTATGAGGTTGAACTCCATGATGGACAGGGCAAAGTGCATCATCTTGAGGTGGTAAAAGTTCCGGTTTTTGATTGCGTGGGGCAGTTTGTTGGTGCTGAAGCGATGGCACGGGACATCACCCGCCGGACGAGTGATGTGGTGCGTTTTCGGGGGTTGCTGGAGTCCGCACCTGATGCCATGGTGATTACCGATGTGAATGGCTGTATCACTATGGTCAATGCTCAGGCTGAGACGCTCCTGGGCTATTGGCGTTACAATCTGATCGGGAAAAGTGTCTCTATGTTGTTTGCTTCTGAAGACTGGGAGCGGTTTCCCTTTTTAGACATGAGTCCGACAATGCGGACAGAGTTCTATATTCGTACCGGTATGGAGCTGAGAGTTGTCACATTCAAGAACAAAACTATTCCCGTCGAAATCACCCTGAGCCCCATTGAGACGCCGGATGGTGTGCTCATTTCTATCTTTATGCGTGACATCAATGATCGCCGCATCGCCGAGCGGGCACTGCGTACCAGTGAAGAGAGATTTCGTCGTATGGTTGAGGCTCTTCAGGAGGAGCATATCTTTTACACCCAGAAAGTCGATGGCACGTTTATCTTCGTGACAGAGTCAGTACAGAAAATTCTGGGTTATACACCATCACAGTTTATGGAAGGCATATTGACGCGTCTGCATCGCCAGCAAGACAAGGATCTGGTGAATGATGTTTTCAAGAAGGTGATCAGTGGTCAGAAATGTTCTAGTTTTGAAGTTGAAATGATCAAGGCTGATGGTTCTGTGGGTGTGCTGGAGGTGTTCGACTCGCCTGCATTTGATGAAAATGGTGAGGTGACAGTTATTGAAGGTCTGCTCCGTGATCGTACCAGAGAAAGGGCTGCCGCTGTGGCGCTGGCTGAGGCTTGTGATGCCGCTGAAACCGCCAATGAAGCCAAAACACAGTTTCTGTCGCATATGAGTCATGAGCTGCGGACGCCTTTGAATGGTGTTCTGGGTTATTCCCAGCTGCTGCTGGCAGGAAGAGAAGTCAATCCAGAGCAGTATAATCAGCTGGTAGGTATCCAGACTTGTGGCAAGCACCTGCTGACCCTGATCAACGACATTCTCGATCTGACCAAGGCAGAGTCCGGGAACATGGAGATTGTCAACAACCCGTTCAATCTTCCCGTGTTAGGCAAAACCGTTGAGCAGATGCTCTGCCAAAAGGTAGAGCAGAAGGGGCTATCACTGAAGTTAATTATTAATCCTGAAGTGCCCGTATCCGTTATGGGGGATGAGACAAAAATACGACAGATTCTCATCAACCTTGTGAGCAACGCCATTCAATATACCGAAGCAGGATGGATACAGCTTACTGTCTCTGTCAGAGAGGGGCAGCTCTGTTTTTCTGTTGAAGATAGCGGTATAGGAATCAGCAAAGAGCAGATCGAGTATATTTTTACTCCGTTTCGGCAGGTCCGTGGTGAACATCATAAGGGCGGAACGGGGCTTGGCTTAGCCATCAGCCGTCGTATTGCCAGTGAGATGGGTGGTGCTCTGGAAGTGTTTAGTGAGTTTGGTATCGGTAGCAGCTTCCTGTTTACAATGCCTTTGCTGGCGGCTGGTGATCAGGATTATTCCGAGCCGTTCCAGATGCAGTATATCCGTGAAAGACGCCTTGATTCAGGCCAGAATGTGCGGGTTATGGTCGTTGATGACAGTGAAGTTAACAGCCACGTATTACTCCAGATGCTGGGTCAGGCCGGCTTTCGGGTGATCACTGTTGATAGTGGGCGTAAAGCGGTGGAGATCATCTCCAAAGAGCCTTGTGATCTGGTACTGATGGACTTACGCATGCCCGGCATGAGCGGTTTCAGAGCCGCTCGAATGATTCAGCGCCATTCCTGTAAACCCGGTTTACCTATTATTGCTATTTCTGCCAGTCCTTATCCCTCGTTTCGCAAAAATATGCGTCGCTGGGGATTCGCAGACTTTATCAGCAAGCCTTACCGTAGTCAGGAATTGTTTCGAGTGATCTGTCGTCATTTGAATCTGCGCTGGCAGGAAAATCGGCACATGAGAGTTTTGACCGAGGTTGATGGCAAGCTCTCAATCAGTCCGGTATTGGCCATGGCTCTCATCAATGCGTTAGCGGATGCTGTGGATTTGGGTGACGTTGAAGATGTACGACATATAGTTGCAGAGTTTTTAGAGCAAAACAGTACCCACAATGCGAGTGTCGAATATTGGGTCAAAGAGATACACGCCTGCTGTGAGACGCTGGATTTTGAAACACTCAAGAAAATACTTGAGCAGTTGGAAGGTCATGTTGTTGCAACGGTAGAAGATGCAGTGGCTTGATTCTGCCTATACTTTGGCTCCAATGAAGGGGGAGATGATATTGGTGGTTGATTCTCAGTACCAGAAAGATGCCCACTCCGAACAGCCGGTACCAAGCGAACTGGCTGAACGAAAGGATGAAAAGATCCTGCTGGTGGATGATAACCCGACCAATCTGCAGGTGCTTTTGCAGACTCTTAATGGTCGAGGTTACAAGCTGCTGATCGCCAAAGATGGTGAGAACGCACTGCGCATTGCCCATAAGGCCCAGCCCGCCCTGGTGCTTCTGGATATAATGATGCCAGGTATCGATGGCTACGAAGTGTGTAGGCGGTTAAAAAATGATCCGGAGCTGTCCAGTATTGCCGTTATTTTCCTTTCGGCTCTGGATGATACCCGTGACAAAGTACGAGGGCTGGAAACCGGGGCTGTGGACTACATCGCCAAGCCCTTCCAGTCGGAAGAGGTGATTGCAAGGGTCGAGAATCAGCTCAAAATTTATCGACTTGAACGGGCTCTGGCTGCTCGCAATCGGCAACTGGAAGCATCGAATCAACGTCTGCTGGAGACTATGCGGGAAGGTGTTTTTGAAGTTGATACTGATGGTTTCGTGGTCTTTGCCAATCCTGCCGCCTGTCGTATGACCGGGGGGGATGGACAAGATCTGATTAGCCGGGATCTGTTCAGTATGATTCTCTGTGAGAACTGCAACAAACCGGCGCCACGGGAGCAGACGGCACTGTACAAAACTCTCAGGGAGGGGGTGGTGCAGAGCATGGAGGAAGGCGGTTTCTTGCGGAGTGATGGTTCTGTTTTTCCTGTTGATTTTTCTTATACCCCGATCGCTGAAAAGGACGCGATCACCGGTGCCGTTGTTGTGTTCCGCGATGTAACCGAGAAGAAACGTCAGCAAGAGGTTTTGACGCAGGCACTGGGAGAGGTTCAGGAACAGAAAGATAAACTGACTCATATGTCGAGGCTGAGCAGTATGGGTGAGATGGCTTCAGGCTTTGCCCATGAAGTTAATCAGCCACTGACGGCTATTAACAACTATGCCCAGGTCTGTCGCCGGGTTCTGTATCGGGATGATTTTGACAAGGCCTTTCTTGATGAGGCCATGAGCAAGATTGCGACCCAGGCGCAGCGGGCTGGCGATATTATCTCCCGTATTCGCAGCTTTGTCCGTAAACCGGATCACCATCTGGAGGTTGTGGATTGCAATCGGCTGATCACTGATATCGTCAGGCTGGCCGAGGTGGATGCCCGTAATAATCAGGTCGAGATCCATCTGGATCTGGCTGAAGATCTGCCCGATGTGCGCATCGATCCCATTCAGGTGCAGCAGGTCGCCCTGAATCTTGTGCGCAACGCCATGGAAGCCATGAAAAATCAGCCGGCACGGGATGTTGGGGTCTTGGTGGAGACTCGTCAACTGGATGGAAGCTTTGTCTGTGTGCGGGTTATCGATCGCGGACATGGTCTGGCGGATGATGCAGAAGAGAAAATGTTCACTCCGTTCTACACCACCAAACCCGATGGTATGGGTATCGGTCTGTCGGTCTGTCACTCTATTATCCAGACCCATGGTGGTACGTTGAACTTTGAGCGTAATCCGGAAGGGGGAGCGATCCTCTGGTTTACTGTGCCTGTTGCTTGATGGAAACGTTTGATGGAAACGCAGCTGAAACCGGCTGAATAACAGCCGGTAATGCTGGTAATAATTTAGCGACGGGCCGACTGATCTTTACCGGAGTCTTTGAGGAAAGCATCAAGGTAGGTATGCACCTGCGTACTCAGACGCTGCTTCTCTTTATCGGAAATAAAACTGGCCTCAATAGCATTTAATGAGAACTGGGCAATCTCTTGTTCAGTCAGAGGGTGAGCTTCGGCAACAGCATTGAAGTTGTCGTTCATATAGCCACCGAAATAGGCTGGGTCATCCGAGTTGATGGTGACACAGAGCCCTTTTCTCAGCAGTTCGACGATAGTGTGCTGCGCCATAACCTCGAACACCTTTAGGCAAGTATTAGACAGTGGACAAACAGTCAGCGGCGTTCTGTTCTCAATCAGCTGTCGCATAAGCGCCTCATCATCGATGCAGCGAATACCATGATCAATGCGCGTTGTTTTCAACAGTTTCAGAGCATCAATGATGTTCTGTGCTGGCCCTTCCTCGCCCGCATGGGCAACCGTCAGGAAGCCGTGTTCAATAGCCTGGGCAAAGACCCGCTTAAACTTCTGTGGAGGATGACCGACTTCTGAAGAGTCGAGCCCGACGCCGATAATTTTGTCTTTATAAGGCAGAGCCTGTGCCAATGTTTCAAAGGCGGACTCTTCATCGAGATGGCGCAGAAAGCACATGATAATGCGGCTGGTGATGCCCCATTGCTCCTTGCCCTGCTCAAGTGCACGATGAATGCCGTTAATCACCGTTTCAAAGGCGATGCCTCTGTCGGTGTGGGTCTGTGGATCAAAAAAAATCTCGGTGTGTACGACATTGTCCTGGTGACAGTGCTCCAGGTAAGCCCAGGTCAGGTCAAAGAAATCCTGCTCGTTTATCAGTACACCTGCGCCCTGATAATAAATATCCAGAAAAGATTGCAGATTGTGGAATTTATAAGCCTGCCGCACTTCATCGGGATTTTTGTAGGGGATGGCAATTTTATTGCGCTCGGCAAGAGCAAACATCAGCTCCGGCTCAAGACTGCCCTCAATATGGAGGTGCAGCTCAACTTTTGGTAATCCGGCAATAAATGTCTTCATGATGGCTTCCTCTCTCAAAGAAAAGCTTTCCTGTTATATATCTCCGATATTAACCAAATGTTTTTGTCTATGCCCTTGTTATGGCAGTCGTTATAATGATCGGTCAAATATATTGGTAAATATTGTCAGGGGAGCAAAGCTGTGACTGTTTCTGACATTCAAGATATTCGCATCTATATGCAAGGCCTTGGCCAGCAGGCGAGGACGGCGGCAACGACCGTTGCCCGAGCCGAAGCGAATACAAAGAATTTGGCGCTGCTGGCGACGGCAGACATATTGGACAGCGCCCGCAAAGGGTTGGTAGACGCTAACCAGCGGGATCTGGACAGTGCCCGTGCTAATGGCCTGTCCGAGGCTATGATTGACCGTTTGGCTCTGACGCCTGATCGCATCGATGCCATGATTGAAGGGTTACGACAAGTTGCGGCTCTGCCGGATCCTGTGGGCAGTATTACCAATATGAAATATGTTCCCAGCGGCATTCAGGTCGGTCAGATGAGTGTGCCTCTGGGGGTTATCGGGATTATTTATGAGTCCCGTCCGAATGTGACGGTTGAAGCGGCAAGCCTCTGTCTGAAGTCCGGGAATGCCACTATTCTGCGTGGTGGTAGCGAAGCGATCCACTCCAATCGCGCTATTGCCCGGTGTCTGCAGGACGGTCTGCGTCAGGCGGGTCTGCCCAGAGAGTCGGTACAACTGGTGGAAACCACTGATCGCGCTGCGGTTGGTGAGCTGATTACTATGACGGAGTTTGTGGATGTTATTATCCCCCGGGGTGGCAAGGGATTGATTGAACGCATCAGCAGAGAGGCACGCGTACCGGTCATTAAACATCTGGACGGCATCTGTCATGTGTTTATTGATGAGCAGGCCGATCTGTGTAAAGCGCGGGATATTGCCATTAATGCCAAAACCCACAGGTATGGCACATGCAATACCATGGAGACCTTGTTGGTTCACAACGGGGTGGCTGCGGATATTCTGCCGGCGCTGGCGGAAGCCTACGCTGGAAGGGGCGTCGAACTGCGTGGCTGTGAACAGACTCGGGTCTTTTTACTTGATGCTGTTCCGGCGACTGAAGAGGACTGGAGTACAGAGTATCTGGCTCCCATTCTCTCCATTCGCATAGTTGCGGATATGAACGAAGCGATCGAACATATCAATCGTTACGGCTCCCACCATACGGATGCGATTGTCACTGAGAGTTTCACCCGTGCCCAACGATTTCTGCGGGAGGTGGACTCCAGCTCGGTGATGGTTAATGCTTCTACCCGGTTTGCGGATGGCTTTGAATATGGTCTGGGAGCGGAGATCGGTATCTCTACCGACAAGATTCATGCTCGGGGGCCTGTTGGCCTGGAAGGGCTGATCTCCCGGAAGTATATCGTTCTTGGCGATGGCCATATCCGGAGCTAGATGGCCATACCGGAGCTGGATGGTCATACCGGAGCTAAAAGCTGTCATTTTTATTTTTAACGACATTAAAAGTCTTATTTTGAGTAGCATTGGTTTGAATAGCATTGAATTGAAAGAATTGGTTATAAACGCACTGGAAGACACCAAGGGCAAGGACATTACTGTCATTGATGTGAGGGACAAAACAGACGTCACTGACATGATGATTATGGTCTCCGGTACTTCCAGCCGTCATGTAAAGTCTCTGGCGGACAATCTGGTAAAGACCTGCAAAGACGCTGGTATTCAGCCTCTGGGTACCGAGGGTGAAGAGCAGTCCGAGTGGATTCTGGTCGATCTGGCTGAAATTGTCGTGCATCTGATGATGCCATCTGCCCGCCAGTTCTATGATTTGGAACGTCTGTGGGAAACGGCCGCTAATGCTCGCGTAGAAGAAGCGTTGGTCGAAAAAGAGTAAATGCGTATTCGTCTGATCGCCGTCGGCCAGAAGATGCCCGGCTGGGTGACTGAAGGCTACAACGAATATGCTCGTCGCTTGCCGGCGGGCTTTTCGTTGGAACTGTGTGAAATTCCGCTTAATAAACGCACCAAAAATGCGGATATACAGCGGTTTCGCGCTAAAGAGGGGGAGCAGATGCTGTCGGCCATTGGCAAGGGTGACCGCGTGGTTGCTCTTGAGGTCAAAGGCAAGGAGTGGAGTACCGAACAGCTGGCTGGTCAATTTGGGCAGTGGCATGACAACGGCGAAAATGTCAGTCTGCTGGTGGGTGGCCCGGAAGGAATGCTGCCGGATATTTCGAACCGTGCGGATGTGAAGTGGTCGCTGTCTCCTTTAACACTTCCCCATCCGATGGTGCGTATTCTTGTTGCAGAACAGTTGTATCGTGTCCACAGTATTCTGAATAATCACCCTTATCACCGTTAATAACAAAGTTAATAAAATAATACATGGTGACTGACACAATAAATGACCATCCGGGGGAGCGCCGGATGGTCAACTTTAGGGTTTTGCTGGGGGTTGTGGTCATGATACTGATGACCTTCGGCCTTATCGCTCGTGCATTTCATCTGCAAGTGGTCAGGCATGATGAACTGGCAACCCAGTCTGAAGAGAACCGAATCTACCTTCGAACCATCCCTCCTGTCCGGGGGCTGATCTACGATGCCAATGGTCGTCTATTGGCGGAGAACCGACCCAGCTATAACCTCACTATTACCCGTGAGCGAATCAAGCAACTGGACGCCACTCTGGCAGAACTCAGCACGCTGGTTGATATCGATGAGGAGGATATTGCCGGTTTCAAAGAGCGCGCCTATCAGACTCGACCATTCAATAGTGTCCCTCTCAAATATCGCCTGAGTGAAGAAGAGATTGCTCGTCTGGCGGTTAACCATCACCGGTTTCCGGGCGTAAATGTCGAAGCCCAGCTGGTTCGGTTTTATGAAGATAAAGAGATGGTGGCCCATGCTATAGGATACGTTGGTCGTATAAATGACCGGGAACAGAAAAAAAATGATCCCAAGCTCTATGAAGGGACCAATGTTATCGGCAAGACCGGTGTCGAAAAATTTTATGAATCCATCCTGCTAGGTGAGCCCGGCCATCAAGAGGTAGAGTCAAGCGCCAGTGGTCGTATACTTCGGGTACTGAAGCAAGTGGACCCGATTACTGGTGGTGATCTTCATCTCTATCTTGATCTGGATCTGCAGAAAACAGCTATGGAGGCGCTTGCGGGTAAACGTGGTGCTGTTGTTGCTCTTGATCCGAAAACCGGGGGAATTTTGGCTCTTGTCAGTTCACCCTCTTACGACACCAATGCTTTCGTTACCGGCATCGGCTTCAAGGATTACAGTGATCTTCGAGAGGATATCAATCGACCACTGTATAACCGTGCGACGCTGGGTGAGTACCCACCGGCCTCAACAATAAAACCGTTTATATCTCTGGCCGCACTGGACAGTAATACCATCAAAAGTAACTACAAAATTTTCGATGAAGGGTATTACCAGTTGCCGGGTGAAGAGCGTCGCTACCGGAACTGGAAGCGGAAAGGCGATGGCTGGACCGATCTCAAGCGTGCCATCTCCCGTTCCAACGATACCTACTTTTACGATATTGCCGTGAAGATGGGGATCGATACCATCCACCAATATATGTCTCTGTTTGGTCTCGGAAAGAAGACCGGGCTGGACATCGCCTCAGAACGACCAGGATTGATGCCCTCTCCCGAGTGGAAACGACGCGCAAGAGGAGCCCCGTGGTATCCCGGTGAAACGGTGATCTCCGGTATTGGTCAGGGCTACATGCTGGCAACTCCCCTGCAGCTGGCGGCGGCAACAGCGATTATTGCCAATCGGGGCACTATGGTGCAGCCCCGTATGGCCAAGCCGGGTGAGGGTGTCGCGCCTGTGCTTCCGCAGGCACAGGTGGAAAAAAGCAAAGAGGATTGGGAGATCGTTATTCAGGGGATGATCGATGTTGTGGCCCATCCTCGTGGCACCGCGCACTGGCGTATGGGGAGAGGTCTGCAATACACGGTGGCGGGTAAAACCGGTACGGCCCAGGTGGTCGGTATTCCTCAGGATATCAAGGAAGAAGAGGATCGGGTGTTGGAGGAGTTCCAAAAAGATCACGGCCTCTTTATCGCCTTTGCTCCAGTCGAGAATCCACAGATCGCCCTTGCTGTTATTGTCGAGAACGATTCCAAAATGGCTGTACCTGTAGCGCGCAAGGTTATGGATGCCTGGCTTCTGCCACGGCTGAACAGTGTTGATATGTTTCTGGATAGCCTCTCATCCAAAAACGTTTCACCCAAAGCCCCCGCAGACGTTCGATAAGGAGTGCAATAAATGTCTCAGGATTTTATTCGCCAGATGGACTCCGATCATAATTTCGGCTCAACACCGTCCTGGAGCCGCAGGCTGCATATTGACCCTGTGCTGATGCTGATGCTGATTGCATTTTGCTCTGCTGGGCTGTTTGTTCTCTATAGCGCCAGTGGCCAGAATCTGGATATGGTCGTGCGTCAGGCGGTTTACATGCTGGCCGGTTTTGTAACTATGTTTGTGGTGGCGCAGATACCCCCTCGCTTTCTAAGACGACTGTCTCCCGTCGTTTATATTGGCGGAGTGATGCTTTTAATCGCCGTACTGGTGATGGGTTATGATGCCAAGGGTGCCCAGCGCTGGATTTCGCTGCCCGGATTTCGGTTTCAGCCGTCGGAGTTTGTAAAGTTGGCTGTGCCGCTGACAGTTGCTGCATGGCTGTGTCGAAAACCACTGCCGCCTAGCTTTCAGGATGTCGCACTCTCTCTGATTCTTATCGGGATTCCTGTGGCGCTGATCGCTAAGCAGCCAGACTTGGGAACCTCCGTTCTTATTGCGGCCTCCGGTATTTTTGTCTTGCTGCTGGCCGGTCTGAAATGGCGATTCATTATCGGAGCAACAGTGCTGGCACTGCCTTCGGTCTGGGTGATGTGGAGCTTCGTCATGCGGGAGTACCAGAAGCAGCGGGTGCTGACATTTCTTAATCCGGAGAGCGACCCCTGGGGAGCGGGCTGGAATATTATTCAGTCTAAAATCGCTATTGGTTCCGGCGGGCTCTATGGCAAGGGCTGGCTTCTCGGAACCCAGTCCCGACTCGATTTTCTGCCCGAGAGCCATACGGATTTTATTATCGCAGTGCTGGCTGAAGAGTTCGGACTGGCTGGCGTATTGGTGTTGATAGCAGCCTATGGCCTGATCATCGGGCGGGGTATTTTTATCACCATGCATGCCCAGAATATGTTTGCCAAACTAATATCCGGCAGTGTGACGTTAACTTTTTTTGTCTACATCTTCGTGAATATCGGCATGGTCAGCGGCTTGTTGCCGGTGGTCGGTGTGCCTCTGCCTCTGGTTAGCCGGGGCGGGACGTCTATAGTGACGTTGATGGCAGGATTTGGTCTGCTGATGTCTGCACATACTCATCGTAATTTTCTGGGACGATAAATCGGGAGGGTTGCGGTGTTTTTCAACAACAATGTCGTCTGTTTTTTTGCTGAAAATATCTGCGCTTGCTACAGAATTTGTATGGAAATAGGGTGGGACCTACAAAACTAACCTTCCCCCTGATGGGGAGGCAGGTTTTTGGAATATGCTGAGGTGATTTATTCGTGGATTCACTTGTAATCATTGAAAAATGCTGATTAGTATCCACCATGGTAGTTATTTTTTTGGTGTCAATGGGCGCCATAACAGTGTTTGTCAGTAAGGGAAGAGCCTGATGAAAGATAATGTGAACTCTGGTCAGAGACTGCAAAGGACAATTTTAAAAGAGCGACTGATCGGTACGGTAAAAAAAATTCTGTGTCTCTCTGCTGTGAGCATGACGCTGGGTTCGCCGGTCTATGCACAGGAAGTCCCGGATGCTGCTGGTTCGAAGGCACAAAATGTCCAGGGCTTTAAAAAGCAGGATGTTCAAAACTTCATTAATGAACTGATTAAGGAGCATGGTTTTTCCCGTCCCGAACTGGAGAAAGTCTTCGCTTCGATCGAATATAAACCGCGTATTGTTGAACTGATCAGCACGCCCGCTGAGCGTAAACTGGCCTGGTGGGAATACCGTAATCTGTTCATCAATGACCGCCGCATCAATCAAGGGGTGGCGTTCTGGGTTAAACATCGGAAAATCCTCGAAAAAGCCGAGAAAGACTATGGCGTTTCCCCGGCAGTCATCATTGGCATCCTCGGTATTGAAACCGGTTTTGGCAGAAATAGTGGTGGCTTCCGGGTTGTGGATGCGCTTTCCACGCTGGGCTTTGGCTATCCTCGCCGCGCCTCTTTCTTCAAAAAAGAGCTGCGTGAATTTCTGATCCTTGCCAGGGAACAGGGCTTTGATCCGCTCACCCTGAAAGGTTCCTATGCCGGCGCCATGGGCATTCCACAGTTCATGCCTTCCAGCTATAGAGCTTATGCCATTGACTATGATGGTAGCGGTCAGGCCGATATCTGGGGGTCGCCCGCAGATGCTATTGGTTCTATTGCTTCCTATCTGCACAAGCATAAATGGGCTGCGGGTAAGATTGTTGCTGCCAAAGCAGAGGTAAAGGGAGAGAAGTTCACCTCAGTGATCAGCCAGAATCCTCGCCCGAAGAAGACCTTTGATGAGGCGAAAAAATTTGGTTGGCAGAGCGAGAAGGCGTTGTCCGGTAACGCCAAAGTGCGCGGCATTGAACTTGAAGGCAAAGGCGGCGCCGAGTATTGGCTGACCATGCACAACTTTTACGTGATCACCCGGTACAACAGGAGCGATATGTATGCGATGGCGGTTTGGCAGTTGGGAAGCCATGTCGAGCAAAAACTGCAAGTCAGGGATGATCTAAAGCTGGCGAAAAAATAACTCAGGAAAGAGGAATTGCTAGTGTTCAAATGGGCCGTTGCGTGCGCACTGACCATAGCAACCGCCGGTTGTGCGAGTCAAAGTCAGGAAGAGATTCAGGCGGGCCGTTACCATCTGAATCGGGATAGCTCTCTTCAGGAGATCAATGTCAGTACCATTCCCGATGCTGTGCCTCGACCATCGGGAGGACATGTAAAAGCGGAAGCTTATACCTTGAATGGCGTAAACTATAAGCCATTCAAGTCGGCTACTGGTTATGTCTCCAATGGAGTGGCGTCCTGGTATGGTGTCAAGTTTCACGGGTACCATACCGCAAATGGCGAAATATACGACATGTATGCCATGACTGCAGCTCATAAAACCTTGCCACTGCCGTCTTACGCAAAGGTGACCAATCTTGAGAATGGTCGTAGCGTGGTGGTTCGGGTGAACGACAGGGGCCCTTTTCATGGTGACCGGTTGATAGATCTTTCCTGGACCGCCGCCAAAAAGCTGGAGTACGAAGGGAAGGGAACCGCCAGGGTGAAGGTGGAAGGGATTGATACATCCCCCTCCGGGCTGATGGCTTTTTATCGTCAGAATGCAACCAAACCGACCTATTTGGGCACAGATGCGGATAGCATGATGTATCTGCAGGTTGCGGCTCTGAAGGATCGAAAAAAAGCGGAATCCCTAAAGGCGCGTTTGCTGGTATTATTGACCCAGCCTGTTCTCGTGGTGCCGACCAGAAATGCCTCTCTGTTTAGAGTGCGGATCGGCCCTCTAAAATCGGAGCAGGAGCTGGTTGCGATTCAGCAGAGTCTGGAAGATTACCAAATTGACCGGGGTCAAAGGGTATTTGATTAGCGGTCGCTTTTCCGGCCACAGAGGTGGCCGGTTATAACAACAAACATATAAACATATAGCTGTATAAAACTAATAATTCTGAATGGTTGTACCATGAAACGATTTTCCCTGAACTGTGCTTCTCTTTTTATCTCTCGGGCAACCCTGATTACCACCGTTTTGTTTCTGGCCTCTCCTGTTCAGGCGCTTCCGGCAGGCATGATTCCTCCAGCCCCTACAGTGGCTGCGAAGAGTTACATCCTGATGGATGCTGTAAGCGGTAAGGTGTTAGTCGAAAAAGATTCCGGGCTGCGTCTACCGCCGGCCAGTCTGACCAAAATGATGACGGCCTACGTGGTGGAGAATGAGCTGGCGTCGGGTCGTATTCATCGTGATGATCCGGTACTGGTCAGCAAAAAGGCTTGGCGGATGCGAGGCTCACTGATGTTTATTGAGGTCGGTGAGAAGATTTCGGTCGAGAATCTCCTTAAAGGTGTGATTATTGTTTCCGGTAATGATGCCAGTGTGGCGTTGGCTGAGCATGTGGCTGGTAGTGAAGAGTCTTTCGCTCAGCTTATGAATGCCACTGCGCAAGCGCTGGGCATGAAAGACTCCTTCTTTAAAAACGCTTCTGGATGGCCGGAAGAGGGACACTACACGTCCGCCCGCGATCTGGCGGTTATTTCCAAACATATTGTCTACGATCATCCTGATTATTATCCGATTTATCGGGAGAAAGAGTTCCAGTACGGGGTCAACAAAAAGACCGGTAAACTGCTGAAACCCCAGCCAAATCGTAATAGCCTGCTGTGGAGAAACTCCAGTGTTGATGGCCTGAAAACCGGCCATACCGATGCGGCCGGTTACTGTCTGGCGGTATCGGCTGAGGAAGATGGTCGACGGTTGATTGCGGTGGTGATGGGGACAGCCAGCGAATATGCCCGAGCCTCAGAGACCCAGAAGCTGCTGACTTACGGTTTCCGCTTCTTTGAAAATGTGGATGTCCATCAAGGCGGAATCGCACTGGAGAATCTGCGTATTTGGGGCGGCGCTATTGATAGGCTCCCAGCCGGGTTGAGCGAAGATCTGATCGTGACTGTACCCCGCGGCACCGGGGATAAGGTTGTGGCAACAGTGGTGTTTGAAGAGAATCTGGAAGTGCCCATTCAGGAGGGGCAGAAGGTTGGCTCTATTGTCGTCAGAGCGGGTGATCAAGTGATCGAAGAACGTGATCTGATCGCCCTGCAGAGCGTTGAGCAAGGTGGTTTCCTGAAACGTTTGTGGGATTCTGTGGTCAGATTCTTCAGTGGGCTGTTTAACTAGCCCCTTGTTTGACAG
>SAMEA5043665__coassemble_53_pt1 | contig 41220 bp, 44 predicted proteins | sample SAMEA5043665__metabat2_low_PE_004 | metagenome-assembled genome bin SAMEA5043665 (sample SAMEA5043665) | Gadus morhua | reverse complement strand
AAATAGCCCTGAGCAGGAAATAGCCCTGAGCAGGAAATAGCCCTGAGCAGGAAATAGCCCTGAGCAGGAAATGCCGCCCACCCCGAACAATGGCAAGGCTGCATTTCCATAGTAGATAGTGCTTGAATTCCGCTGGGACTGACAATTTCAGAGTTTTTATAAACTTCCGGGAATGTTAAGTAGCTGGCAATAAAATATGGCCATATATTCATCGATTGAATATATGGCCATATCCTTTTCTCGTAGCAAGAGATCGCCCAAAAGAATACCAAAAAGTACTTAAATTTAACTTGTGATTAGTAGATAATCTGCTGTTATAATTATGATGGATGCAATAATTAATAAAAATTAATCTTTAAATAGAGATACTTACAATAACATGAAAAAAATAAACTTAATCATCCCCGCAATATTGCTGACCTCACTTACACTGCCCGTAAATGCAGAAATATATAAGTGCGAAAAAGATGGTCAGACAGTATTTTCTGATAAATCATGCGGTCAAAATTCACAAACAATACAATTGGAAGAGATCTCTTTTGAACAGCTAAAAGCCATGACGGCAGAGGCCAAGGTCAAATTCAAACAAGCTGAAGTAGAATATCTTGAATACGACATAAACACTCTACAAAAACAGATGAATAGAGAACTTTTTTCTTTACAACAAAAGAAAGGTTTGATCACGGAAGATATCAAAAAAACTTCGTTAGAGCGGCCTATTTCAGAAAAGATAGAAAGTATTGCAGATAAATACGAAAATCAGATCGACAGTAAGCGCGATAAAATACAACGTATAAAAAATGAAATAAACAGCCTTTCCAACTCTTAATCAAAACTCGTTCCAACGATCCTCCGTGGGAATGAGGGTGATTCGTAGACGTAACTGCTCATTTTTTACTGGCAAATTTGCGTTTTCGGAATCATCCCCCCGGAAATACTGGGCGGCGTGAAAGCTGGCACTCGATCTGCCAGAGAATTTTGAGCGTTACTCGCAGACCAACACAAGAATCGCCTCTTAGGCCAACTCATCTCTCAATTTATCGAGAAAACCTTGCAGATAGGCGGTATTCTCCTCTGCCAGCCTGCGCCCTGGCGCTGTTTTCATGGTTGCCCCAAGAGTCAGCAATTTGCAATAAAAGTGATCGACACTGTACAAGCTATCATCCCGCTCCCGATGTTCCGCCCAGGGATCTTCAGGATGAAACAATCTTGAACCCATCTTGCCACCGGTATAAAACACCCGTGCCAAACCGATTGCACCAATAGCCTCCATCCGGTCAGCATCCTGAACCACTTCCGCTTCCGGTGTTCTGGTCGGAATGTTAGCGGAAAAACTATGGGCTTCGACGGCATGACAAACACCGGCAATCAGCGCTGTTGGAAAACTCAGTTCTTTCAGAATACTTGCCGTTTTTTCCGCGGCCAGCACCGAACTACGGCTTCTGTCCGGATGATTCTTCGGAAAACTGACAATATCGTGGAAATAACAGGCCGCCAGAACCACCAGTGCATTGACCTCACGGCTCTCATCAGCAACGATTTTTTTAGCTGTTTTCCAAACTCGCTGAAAATGGGAGATATCATGGGAAAAATCATCCGTCTCATGATCTTTCAGGTATTCGGTAAAACGCAACTCCCATAGCTGCAGGGTTTTTGAGCAATTTACATCAGTCATGAATCGCTAAGTTCCGGCATAAAGTGATAAGACAAAAATACAAAAGCCAACATTGCAGGAATTGTTGACTCTTATTTATGCGTCGAAAAAGAGAACTCTATTTTGGTTTCAATATCAATGTATATTTTTCTTTAGTCAGGCCCTCTGCGAGATTAACGATCAGGCTGTGCCAAGAATAGCGTTTATATCTTGATCGACAGTTGTCGTTAGTTTCAGATCAAATCTGTCTACCAGCACATCCAAAAGATTGTCGGTAAGAAATGCCGGGGCTGTAGGGCCAACATGAATGTTCTTGATACCGAGAGAAAGTAGCGTCAGCAGAATGACAATCGCCTTCTGCTCAAACCAGGATAAAATCAACGACAATGGAAGATCATTTACGCCACACTCAAACGCCTCAGCCAATGCCAGAGCCAGCTGGATAGCCGAATAGGCATCATTACACTGACCAATATCAAGCAGACGAGGAATGTCGTTTATATCCCCAAACTCCAGTTTGTTGAACTTGAATTTACCGCAGGCCAGAGTGAGGATAACACTGTCTTTGGGTACAGATTCGGCAAACTCTTTGAAGTAAGAACGCTTCGCTTTATCGCCATCGCAGCCGCCGATCAAGAAAAAGTGCTTGATATCACCCGCCTTGACTGCATTGATCACTGCCGGAGCGGCATTCATCAGGGCATTGCGGGCGAAACCGATCAGAATCAGATGGGGAAGCTCATCATACTCAAATCCCGGTAGCTCCCTGGCCTTCTCAATCACAACTGAAAAATCATCACCCTCAATATGGGTAACACCAGGCCAACCGACGATATTGCGGGTGAAAATACGATCTGCGTAATTGCCCACATTCGGATTAATGATGCAGTTTGAGGTCATCAGCACAGGGCCGGGAAACTGGGCAAATTCATGCTGTTGATTCTGCCACGCACTGCCGTAGTTACCGACCAGATGCTTATATTTTTTCAGTTCCGGATAGGCGTGGGCCGGCAGCATCTCACCGTTAGTATAAATGTTGATGCCGGTCCCTTCCGTCTGCCTGAGCAGCTCTTCGAGATCGATCAGATCGTGACCGGATACCAGAATACACTTTCCTTTCACCGGCTTAACATTCACCTGTGTTGGCTCTGGATGACCAAAGGCGTCTGTCTCACCCTTATCCAGCATCGCCATCACTTTATAATTCATCTGCCCGATGGCCATGGCGCATTCCAGCAGAGCGACAAGATCGGCAGGGTCGGTAGCCAACCAGGCCATGTGCAGGTGAAATTCGGCGTAAATGTCCTGATCTTGCTGATCCAGTATTCTGGCATGCTCCATATAGGCACCCACCCCTTTGAGACCATACAGACATAAAAGACGCAGGCCGACTACATCTTCTCCAACTTCATCCTTGCCTCGGTTGGGGAGCATTTCCGGTGCCTGAAGCAGCATACCCGCCATATCTTCAGCCAGTTCGAACAGTGCAGCATGGGATGCATCATCCAGATTGGCACCTCGCTCTGCACAGGCTTTCTGCAAAATTTCACGGGCGCTGTTCGCTTCCCGAATAAGAGCCACGATACGATCAGAATCAAAGTTGACGTTGGTAAGTGTGGCAAAAAATGCACGAGGAACGAAGGCATCAACCTCACTGTTGATCACGCCAAATTCGCGGGCGCGCATCGCATGCCAGGAAATGCCCTGCAGCATATAGATGAGGATATCTTGCAGATCGGATGTTTCCGATGTTTTGCCACACGCTCCCCGGGTATAGGCACAACCGTTACCAGCTGGAGTACGAATAGTTTGTTCACACTGCACACAGAACACGGAAGATGTCTCCCCACTATAAAGATTCATTTAAATTGTATCTTTATAGTGGCATTAAACAACACTTACCCGAATACGTAAAAACACGCTCTGGTCGTCTGATAGAGAGCGTCTTAAGATTCAATTGATTTGAATCAATAACTGTTATAGCCATGCAACTGACCCGCTATACCGATTACGCACTGCGCACTCTTATTCAGACAGCACTGATGCCTGATGGTGAGCGCCTGTCTGTTACAACAATTACAGCGACGTATAATATTTCCCGCAGCCATGTCATGAAGATTGTGCAACGTCTCGGGCAGCTGAGTTATCTGCGCAATGTGCGTGGTAAAGGTGGTGGTATTGAGCTGGGAATGCCTCCCGACATGATCAATATCGGCCAGGTTGTGCGGGATATGGAAGCCAATCTCCAAGTGATTGACTGCAACTCTCCTGGCTGCAAGTTACAGCCAGCCTGTCGGTTACGGGGGATACTTGCGGAGGCTATGGGTGCGTTTATCGGCGTGCTTGATAGATACACTCTGGCGGATCTTTTGGATAACCGCCACGAACTGATTCGTCTTCTTGCGCTGGATGAACCTGCTTGATCGATGTTTAAGCAGGTATCCAGCACTGTCGGCCTGAAAAGAAAGTGTTATTTTTCCTTCAATATCAGAGTATGTTTTGTTTCACCCGGAATAAACGACGAAGGTTTATTATTTAGCCAGTCATCAAAACCAGCTTTATAAAAAGACGACAATGGATGTCCACTCTGCCCACCGGGAATATGCATAATACCCTGCTCTTCACGCCCCGGAGAGACAATCATACGTTGAGAGACACCTGCAGATGATTGTCGCATCAGTGGTACCCAGCCATCACCATCGAGAGGTACAGCAGGCATATTTAGCCAGCTACCGATACCCGGTATCACGCCAGATAGTGGATGTTTGATACTGGCAGTATTTCGTTCACCCCAGGTGTGTTGTGCCAGCCTTTCTGCGCCGCCTAATTTCAATACCACCTCATCGATAGTTTCCAGAACCAGCTGATTCCAATCCTTGTAAGCAGGCGAGAGCCAGTTCATGGGCTGTTGTTCCAGTAAGCGCAGCACAGAAGACTCTTCCCTGCTCAGTTTCTGCAGCCAGATATCTTCAATATCCTGTTGCTGTCGTCCAGCCTTGAGAAGGAAATAACGCCCCAGCTGTCTCAGGACTTTTTCATTAACCGCATCATGAAACTCTCTAGCCATCCGATAGCCCGCATCATCAGCCTGGGCATGACCCGACCAACCCTCAAGAATATGAGCAAATTCACGACAATTTTCGTTCACTTGCGAACTATTTTCAGCAATAGCTTTTAGAGCCACAGCACGCCATGCACTGATGTAAACAGCGTTGGTATCCACGGCAATATCCAAAAACTCTCTTTCTGAAAATTGTTCTTTGACCAACAGAGAATTCCGTATCTGCATAGCACGAGCACCCACTGCATAACCATCATTACCTATCTTGGAATAATCCTCTCCACTGGCAACACTGGCATTGGCTGTCCACAGCCTTGATCCCTTTGGATTCAACACTTTTGGATAGTTATCCACAGGCAACCAACCCTGCCAGTTATCCACAGCCTGTTGCCCGTTGAGTGGATAAGTGGAGTCAATCTCTGCACGATTTGGAATGCGCCCCATGATGCTCCAGCCGATCGAGCCTTCGCTATCACCAGCAACAAAATTCTGGGGAGGGATACCACTGATATTGGCGATATGAATCGCCTGAGAGACATTTTCTGCCTTCTCCAGCAGTTGAATATTGCCATTCGTTGCCTGCGGATTGTGAGCCGTCCAGCGCAGGGCTTTCATGGAGCCATCATATTCCGACTTAATCACCGGCCCCCAGATGGAATAACGCAACCGCTCAATAACTGGCTTCTCGCCTTTAACTTCAATAATGTTTTCACGGAGAGTAAACGGTTTCGGACCATGCGGTGTTATGTAGTGCTCATCGTCTATAAGCTCCAGATCCACACAATCCATCCAGTCGCCATTACTGTTGGTGAATGCCCAGGCTACCGAACCATTAGAACCGATGACCATAAACGGTGTACCCGGCAATGTCAGACCATTGATGCGATGCTTTTTACCTTCATCCTGATAAACGAATTGCATCCTGTACCAGGTAGCAGGAACAGGTAAGGCCATATGCATATCGTTTTCCACAATAGCGCTGCCGTGTTCTGTCAGCTTTCCGGAAACCGCAAAATTATTACTGCCAATAAACGACTCTGGAACAATGTCACCAGAGAGATCAACAAACTGCTCTACAGAAAATTCCCGCAGGTTGACCTGCTCAACGTCAGGAATTTCCGGTTCGGGGAGGTAATTATTTTCCAGAGGGGCATCCCAACGGGTGGCGACAGGGGAGAGAAACTCCGTCACCTCACGGCCAGCAATATCGGCAAGAAATCCCTTAACTTTGTCCATTGCTGCCTGACGATAGGTCAAATCAAGATACATGCTGTACACAGAAAGAAAGCTATCTTCAGCAACCCAGGGTGCTGGTTTCCGCCCCAGAAGAACATACTCAAAAGGACGAGCACCAAGATTACTCAAGCCATGATTGACCCCTTCAGTGTAGGCGTCGAGCAGCGCCATCTGTGGCTCTGTTAGCTGCATTACTACATTTTTCGCAACACTTCGAAAAGAGTGCATGCGAATCTCTTTATCGTGTTCAAGTGCTGCTTTTCCAAACAGAGCCGAAAGCTCACCGGCAGAGTTTCGACGATTTAGATCCATCTGAAAAAAACGATCCTGAGCATGCAGATAACCGGTTGCGTAAGCGATATCTATACGACCATATAAGTCTATTTCGTCACTTTTTACCGTAGGGATACCTTGCGCATCCCTCTCTATACATACATCACCAGACAAATATTCGGAATAAATCTCACCATCAAGCTTTGGCAGGCTTAAAAGCAATATTCCATAGACACCACACACACCAAGAACAGCCAGTAATACTATAAACAGTACCACTGCCTGCCATAGCGGGCGGCGCGTCCAGAACATCATAAGCGCCTCTTCTACATCTATTATTCTTAAGTAGTTAACTATTGCTTTCGCATAGGGTTTTACCGAAAGCCAAGTCTTTTCAAGACCGGTAAAGCCAATGTAGCACTAGCGGTAAAGCATTAAACTAACCACCTAGTCAGGCATACTTAATTTCATATAAAGAAGTACTTATGTATTACAGAGTCAGGTTATGTCTATTTCATTTCATAGCGTCGTAACCCTGCTCCCAAAAAGCGATCTCCATACAAGTAGCACTTCGAAAAACTTTTCGAATACGCCCCGCATTGAGGCTATTATCGGATATCTCTGCCAACAACCCATCTAGCTGAGCAATAGAGTCAATAACTCCTGACTGATACTCTTCGCCACTGTAAGTTTCGATCCACTCCCGATAGGGATTACCTTCCCAAACAGTTTCCGGGCTCTCTGCAAGCCAGCGACCGATATGCCCGTAACCCACAGCACACGGAGCCAGTGCCGTATAAAGGTCAGTGAGTGATCCAGACTGTCCGGCATCAAGCACCAAACGAGTATAGGCGACGGTTCCCGTTGCTTCAGGAATGCTCATCATCTCTGCTTCTGTCAGCCCCCATGCGTTGCAATACTCAACGTGCAAACGAGTCTCATGGTTGATCAGGCTGTGCAGCGCGGCCAGAGGTTTTCGCATCTCTACAAAGTTATCGCTTTTATAAACGGCCAGTGCATAGGCGCGGGCAAATTGGATCAGGAACAGATAATCCTGCTCCAGATAATGACGAAACACCTCTTTCGGCAGAGTGCCTCTCCCCAGCTCCACTACGAAGCGGTGTTTGATATAGCCATCCCACTCATTTTGGCAGCTGGCGATCAGCTCATTGGTTTTCATGATTTAGTTTTGCGTCCAGATACCGGCAAAGTGATGAACAGGCCCATGACCATGTCCGATGTGCAGTTCATCCGCATGGGCTATCGCATTGGCAATATAGTGCTTGCCCTGGCTCACTGCATCGTGCAATTCAAATCCGCGAGCCAGCAGCGCTGTGATAGCAGAAGAAAGTGTACAACCAGTGCCGTGAGTATTTCGGGTTGGAGTGCGTGGCGAAGTCAGGTAATGGAGCGTCTGACCATCATGGAACAGATCAACACTCTCCTCGCCGCCGAGATGACCGCCCTTCAGTAACACCGTGCGTGAACCCAGCGCCAACAATGGCTCAATCAGCGCTTCCATCTGCGCCACAGTTTTCGGAATGGCACAGTCAAGCAGAACAGCCGCTTCGGGAAGATTGGGCGTAATCATGGTGGCCTGGGGAATCAGGCACTCTTTCAGGGTGGTGATAGCATCATCCTGAAGCAGCTTATCGCCGCTGGTTGCTACCATGACCGGGTCAACCACCAGCAGCTCCACCCGATAGTGAGCCAGGGCTTCAGCAATCGTTCGAATCACACAAGCCTGACTCAGCATACCGATTTTAACGGCTTTTACGCTGATATCCGTGAACACGGAATCCATTTGGGCACGAATAAATTCTGGCGGCACATCAAGGATTCCCTGCACCCCCTGTGTGTTTTGGGCGGTCAAGGCGGTAATCACAGAGCAGCCGTAGGCACCAAGCGCGGAAAAAGCTTTTAGATCGGCCTGAATACCGGCGCCGCCGCCACTGTCTGAACCTGCAATAGTGAGCGCGATAGGGGTAGTCCGGGGGTGCTGAATCATATTTATTGGAACACGTTTTCTGGTTTCTGGAGGGAGCTGGCTAGGTAACGCAGTATACGGGGTTTTGCAGACAGATAGTGCAGTTATGCTGAAGAATCAGCATTCAGCCCAAGCCTGTTTCAGACATGGACTGGCTGAATTTGGCTTAGAACGTTTGTTCCCTCTGAACGGAGCAACCCAGACAACGATTAAAGGTTGCATCAAATGGCATAACAACCAGCGTGTCACCGGTCTGCTTGATGTTACCGCCCAAAGCCGCAAAAGGTGCGCTGAGCACATAAACCGCAGTACCAACGACTGTCGCTGCCAACAGTAGAGGACGCGCAACCAGAAGATCACCGATCATGGCGAAAAAACTCGGGCTCTCATACTCTGCCTGAGGGTTTTCTGCCATAACCGGCGCACTGAACACCGCAACTGCAACTAATGCCACTATCTTGTTTTTTAAATGTTTTTTGGTTATTTTCATTGGATAGCCTCTGAAAAAAGTCCTGCTGAACTATATCAGTTCCCGCTGAACTTGCATGACGGAATTCGTAACTGCTCAAAATCCGTAGGCAAAACCGGTCATTTTTCATATGGCACTCTTGATATTACTGGCCTGTAGCCAATCGCCCTTCAAATTTGCCTACACTTTTTGAGCAGTTACGGGAATCAATACTGTAGACAGTTTTTTGAGAACAAAGTTCACGTGGGGCAAGGCGTGCGGGTAAGGGGTGGTATTTAATAGCAAATCTGGGTCAGAGCAGAGCTGCCTATAAATATCCTATAAGGCTGCAGCCCCCGAAATCCCTGAGCAAAAACTGTCCGAAGTATTGGGGAATTGCACCAACCAAAAAGACCAAATAGACTAATATCGTCGTGCGCTATGCAAATTTTCAATTCCAGAAGCCGGATGCCTGACACCTATCTCTGGCACTCAGGACAAAAACAGGTACTGCGATTATTAAGCCGTATCTCTTTAATAACTGTTCCGCAGTTTTGACAAGGCTGCCCTGCTCGGCCATACATCATCAATTCGATAGCAAAGTAACCCGGCTTACCATCTCCGCCGACAAAATCCTTCAGCGTAGTGCCACCAACTTCTATCGCTCTCGCCAATACCTTCTTAATGGCTTCAGCCAGCAATTCATAACACTCTCGGGATATCTGGCCGCAGGCTCTGTCCGGACGAATGCCTGCCATAAACAGCGCTTCATTGGCGTAAATATTACCGACACCAACAACATTGTGATTATCCATAATAAAGGTTTTTATCGGCTGTTTACGCTTGCGTGAACGCTGATAGAGCCCTTCGCCGGTAAAATCATCCGACAATGGTTCCGGGCCAAGATTTATTAATAATGGATGTTGTTCCGGTGGTTGTTCCGTCCAGAGCAGGGCACCAAAACGACGGGGATCTGTTAAACGCAGTAGCTGTCCATTATCAAAAATAATATCGATATGGTCGTGTTTTTGGACAGGAGTTCCTTCCGGAAGAACCCGCATCGAGCCCGACATACCCAAATGTCCGATCAGAGTGCCATTGGGAAAGTGCATCAGTAGATACTTGGCTCTACGGGAGATCCGCTCAAGCGGCTGACCTTTCAAAATAACGGGCAGATCGGTATTCACCGGCCAGCGTAATTTAGGCTGCCTGATCACCATATCTTTCACTTTGTGCCCAACACTATGGGGAGAGATCCCTTTTCGTGTGGTTTCCACCTCGGGTAGTTCCGGCATTAGTTACCCACTCTTGCATCAATCAAAAAAAGCGCCATTGCTCCAGCCTTGCTAACCTCGTTCACCATACCAACTATTCCTGCAGGTGGGGAGGTTATAGTGAATTCCCAAAGACTAAGCGTGGTAGCACTATTGATCTGTCTACTCAGTCACTCCTGCTATGGGGCGACGGCAGACAAAACACAGACCAGCTACTCGGACATTGCTCGTACCGTAAGCCGTTATGCCATAGGAGCCGGAGCCTTGATAGGGCTTGCAGCCCTGCAGTCTGTTATCGAAAGCAAACTAGAGAATTACGGCCCTCTCGCCAAAACGGGACAATACATTTTCAGCCCCCTGACCACGTCTATTGCACTGATGACTCTGACTCCTTTTCAATCCTGGTTTGGTAAGTACATACACGCTGCACTGGCTCCCGCGGAGGGTTCCGAACAGAACCAGGGCGATGATGTCAGCCTTGAGGGGCTATGGTTCAAGACCTATCAAACCTACAGCATGAATGCCCAGATGAGTCGTAATGTAGTGATGGCTCTGAATACCATGACCTTTCTCTACCTCGATCGAGTACAACAGTTGCTGGCCGCCGGTGATCTGAACGCGGCGTATACCACCCAGAATCACTTTTTCTTGATGACCAGAAAATATTATGGAGAAATTTCGTTTCAATCCCCGATCTGGGAAGATGTCTTCGTGCCCCATGCCCGGCTGGTTTGGAAAGATTATTGTCATGACTCAGTCTGCATAATGAAGTCGAATGACTTTGTTGAGGGGGCGCATGAGCTGTTCTTCGGCAAAGTACTCGGCTGCGCTCAGTAAAGTTTGCTGATGGTGGTCTGTTCCTTATAATCCTGAATCTTTCCGTGCCGGGGATTGATGCCCTGTGCCAAAACCGAGACAAATAGTCATCTATGAGTACAATCAAGACGCTGACCGGCAAGACGCTGACCGGCATTAAGCCGACCGGTATTCCGCACCTGGGCAACTATGTTGGCGCTATTCGTCCGGCCATTGAAGAGAGCCGTCGGGACGATATTAAGTCTTATTACTTCCTGGCTGATTATCACGCCATCATCAGCACTTGGGATCCCGCACAAGTTCATGAGTCCACTCGCAATATCGCCGCCGTCTGGCTGGCACTGGGGTTGGATACGGACCGTGCAACTTTCTACCGTCAGTCCGATATCCCTGAAATTCCAGAGCTGTGCTGGATTCTAAACTGCATGGCCGCCAAGGGTCTGATGAATCGTGCCCACGCCTATAAGGCGTCCATGGACGTAAACGTTGCCGAAGGCAGCGATCCGGACAAGGGCATCACCATGGGACTGTACGACTATCCGGTACTGATGGCGGCGGACATCCTGATGTTCAACGCTAACCGTGTCCCTGTGGGTAAGGATCAGATTCAGCATATCGAGATGGCTCGTGATATCGCCGGGCGTTTCAACCATGTGTACAAGGGCGAATATTTCACCCTGCCGGAAGCCATTGTCGGTGAAAATTCCGCCGTGTTACGCGGTCTGGACGGTCGCAAAATGAGCAAGAGTTACGGCAACGTGATTCCGCTGTTCTGCCCGGAAAAACCGTTCCGCAAGCACATTATGAAGATCGTCACCAACAGCCTGGAGCCGGGTGAACCAAAAGATGCGGATACCTGCACTCTGTTCCAGATTTTCTCCGCGTTCGCCAGAACCGAAGCCGAGATCGCTGCCAAGCGCAAGCAGTACGAAGAGGGCGCGGGCTGGGGCGCACTCAAGCAGGAGCTGTTCGAGTACCTGAACGAAGAGCTGAAAGGCCCCCGTATAGAGTATGATCGTCTGATCGCCGATCCTGCCTTTATCGAAGCCGAACTGAAGAAAGGTGCCGAAAAGGCGCGTGCAGAGTCTGCGCCGTTCCTAAAAACTATCCGCGAAGCGATTGGTCTGCGTCCTCTGGCTTGATACACACCGTCACCCCCGCCTGCGCGGGGGTGACGTATCTTACAGGATGTGAACGCGCACCTCGGGATCTTTACGATCCAGATAGTGGATAGACTGAATACGACGTATAGTGCGAGACTTACCACGAATCAGTAGCGTCTCAGTGGTAGCGATATTGCCTTTGCGGCTGATACCCTGAAGCAGATCACCCTTGGTAATACCGGTCGCGGAGAAGATAACTTCATCGGTTGAGACCAACTCACCCATCAGCAGCTTTCTGCCTGGCTCAATACCCATCTCACGACAGCGTTCCAGTTCCATCTGGCCCGCTTTAATATTCTCCGGACTATCGCCTTTAGCCTCATTACGCAGCATCAGACGCCCCTGGAAATCACCATCCAACGCACGAATAACCGCTGCTGAGATGACACCTTCCGGCGCACCACCGATGCAGTACATAACATCCACTTCACTATCCGGCATACAGGTAAGGATGGAAGCAGCAACGTCGCCATCAGGAATGGCGAACACGCGCACGCCCAGCGCCTGCATTTGCTGAATAACCGCATCGTGACGAGGTTTGGACAAAGTGATAACGGTCAGAGCATCGAGGGATTTACCCAACGCATCAGCGACAGCGCGCAGGTTCTCTTCCAATGGACGATCCAGATCAACAACGCCTTTGGCGCCCGGACCAACCGCCAGCTTCTCCATGTACATATCCGGGGCTTTCAAAAAACCACCTTCGGGGGCTACTGCCATAACTGCGATGGCGTTCGGCTGTCCCATGGCGGTCATGCGGGTGCCTTCAATCGGATCAACAGCAATATCGACCTTGTCTCCCTGACCTTTGCCGACTTTCTCACCGATGTAGAGCATAGGGGCTTCGTCAATTTCCCCCTCGCCAATAACGATCTCCCCATCAATATCAACATTGTTCAGCATGGCACGCATGGTATGCACAGCGGCACCATCTGCTTTGTTCTTGTCGCCTCGACCAAGCCATTTGTAGGCGGCAAGAGCAGCCGCTTCTGTAACCCGGGAAAATTCAATAGCCAGTTCGCGCTTCATTAGAGATCCGTCAGCCAAGGTAAAAATTTTTGTGGGACTGTATAGCAAAGCGTACGACAGATGAAGTGTAGATCCGACTATGCGTGTATTAAAAGGCAGAAGATCAAGATTGCCGTGAGGCAATCTTGATCCAGAAAGAAGTTACTCGTTACGGCGTCCGGAACCGTATTGACGAAGGCTGGAAAGGTAAGCGTGCTTCACAGCAGTACTGCCATCTGCAGTTTCTACTTCGATTTTAATACTCTGATTGCGATCGACATGTCCCAGCTTGGCCCAACCATGGGAATTGGTTGCTCCATGTTTCAAAATGTCTCCAGTGCTATCAAAAACAGCGACATCGGCCATACTCGCCTGCTTGCCATTTTGATAAACCTGAACGGACATTAAGCCACCATTATGGTGGTGATAGATCATTAGATCAGCTGATGCCAGTGGTGATAACAAAAGAAGTGTGGCAAAACCCACTTTCCATAATCCGTTCCATATTGTCATTATTATTTTCCTTTCAATCTGTTCTTTCTAATTACGTCTGCCCATACATCCAAAGTATGTTTCCCTATTACCCTCCCTTTTTGATTGGTTGCTATAAAAGTAATTCAGCGATACAACTATTACTAATGATTATTGATGAGTCGAGTAAAAAAGGGAATGATAATTCCTGTAGGAATACAAAATTATAATAAAAAGGGGATTTGTAATGGGTCTATTACGTCTAATAACCGGATTACTCGTTATTCATATTCCACTGTTTCTTGGTGCGCTACCCGCCCACGCCCTGGATGGTTATCAACCAATTCCTCATGATGCTCCCAAGGCAACTCTCGGCTTTCAGCCGCTGGTTACGACTGAGGATTACATCGTGACCTGTGGAGATTACCAAAATATTAATCTGGACCTCGCCAGACAGCGACTCTCTAAAAACTGGCAGCGTTGCTATTCCTATACGGCAGCAACGCTGTCCACATTGCATGACATGGAAAGCACGACACCGATTAAACAGTTTTGCGTGCCTCCCAATGTCAGCCCCGAGTACGCCATGGATCTGGCCATCAAATACTCGGTCAAACTCCCTAAAACGAAGAAGGAAAATCCAGCGCGGATTATCCTTGAGGCACTGGCTGTTCGCTACCCATGCTGACTTTACCCATTTCACGCCAACGGGAAAATGAAGCTTGGGAAAAATCAACACGATCAGCCACTGTCGTATGACCAATGGTCAGTTTTTCTACCGCCTGTAGTCGCGGTAGAAGCCCCTGGCCATTGGCCATCTGAATGGCCAGACCAGGGCGGGCGTTCAATTCAAGAATCAGCGGACCATGATCCTTGTCGAGAACAATATCCACGCCCAGATAGCCCAGACCCGTCATGTCGAAACAGGCCGATGACAACTCCAGCAATCTGCGCCAATGGGGAACCTCAAGATCACCAAAGGCGTGGCCGGTATCCGGGTGTTTTTCAACCGGCCTGCCAAACTGCACAGCCTTTAGGCTTCTGCCGGTTGTCAGATCAAGCCCGACACCCACAGCACCCTGATGCAGGTTGGCCTTGCCATCGGAGGCGTGGGTCGCCAGCCGCATCATCGCCATCACCGGATAACCGAGGAAAACGATAGTGCGAATATCAGGCACCCCTTCAAAACTGAAACGATCAAAAATAGGATCAGCCTTAATCAGGCCCTCAATCATAACGACGTCGCTCTTACCACCGAGACTGTAGAGACCACCCAAACCGTTGGATATGTGTCGTTCAAGATCAGCAAACGTGACTCTGTCGCCACTGGCTTTTATCCAGGCCTCCCGATCACGTCCGACAATCACCATGATACCTTTGCCACCACTGCCTTTGGCGGGCTTGATAACAAATTCATCCAGCAGCTCCAGCTCCGATCGCAGCAGAATCAACTCCTGAGGTGACCGAATAATATGGAGCAGCTTTGGTACAGAAACACCGGCGTCTATCGCCAGTTGTTTGCTGATCACCTTGTTATCAACCATCGGAAATTTCGAACGGTGATTATAGCGACCAATATAGGAGTGATTGCGCCGGTTCATGCCCAGCACACCAAACTCTTTCATTTTTTTCCGACGCTCAAGCAGCGAAAGTAGCCACATGATTAATGTCCTTCAACCAGTGGCCGGAAACGCTTCAGTTCCAGCAAGCGGTAACCCGTGTACTGTCCAAGCAGCAAGGTGATGCCAAGAATGACCAGCATCAGCTCCGGGAAGTTAAACGTCAGATGTTCGATGAAGGGGTTGGTCATGGCAAAATAACTCAGTATCGCCACCAGAAGGCTCCCTCCTCCGCTGACAAAGACATCTCTCGGCCCCTCTTCTTCCCAGAGAATCGACATTCTCTCAATGGTCCAGGCAAGAATAATCATCGGGAAGAAGGTCACGCTCATGGCCTGCTGAATCCCCAGCTTGTAACTCAGGATACTCATGGCCGCCATAATCCCGACCACCACGATAACCACCGATGATATGCGTGCCACCAACAGCAGATTCAACCGGCTAAGTACAAACCGGATCCACAGACCGATGGCAATAATCGTCAAAAAGATCACCAGCCCTGGTACCAGTTTGGTCTGCATAAAGGCCAGCGATATCAGTACCGGCATGAACGTACCGCTGGTTTTCAGACCCACCAGAATACGCATTAGCACCACAATCAAAGTACCAATGGGCACCAGCAGAATATAACGATAGGCATTCTGCTCCTCAATCGGCAGCGCATAGAGGGAAAAGTCGACCAGTGCCGCCTGCGCCTTCCGCCCCTCAGTCACTGCCAACTCTTCAAGCGGGACAGAGCGGGATATTGAGGAGAACGTTATTCGGGAGTCGTGCCCTCCGGCAACATCCAGTAAAGAGGTTCCGCCCCGCTGCCAGGGCAGAAAGTTGTCCGGCTGACCCTCTTCACCGGTTTCGGGGTGGAACATGTTCCAACGACCATCGGCGTACACCTCCACCATCTCGACCAGAGGCTGATTGCGGCGAGCCTCTTCCAGCAATACACCTCTGACCTTTCTGGTTGGCAAGGCGGCATCCTGCAGCAGGCGTATCACCAGATCGGTCTGAGTGTAACGCCCGGCACCGGTGCGACTGGCCAACAGGTCAGACAGTAATTTTGCTTCCGCCAGTTCGCCAGTCTCATTTAAAGACTGGATTAACAGTGACGTAAGACTCTGTTCGTCCGAGGAACTAGCTTTAGCTCTCTCAATCAAGCTGTCCGCAGCCAGCTTGTAAGCCCCCTCCAGAGTCTGTGTATAAAACACGGGCTCCTGAGAGTCCTCTTTATCTGGCTGCTGACGACTCGGAAGCGGCGCCACCGGCAAACTGTTCTGAATTTTGATCTTGTAATAAATACTCTGCTTGCCGACAGCCTCTCGGCGAGTCCATTCGGCCCGTTCAATGCCATCCCGCTCAACAGTACGGAAACCGTAACCGGGAGCGACATACATGGTATCCAAAATACTGAATGTCTCTCCCGGCTCAGGCATAGCCAGAGAGGCATCAACAGGGCCATTTTCTCCCCGAAAATGGATGCGGGCCTCGATATCCCAAATTTTGGCGCTCTCACCGGGAATAAGGGGGAAACCAAGCACGAAGTGCTTGTAGCCCGCAACGGTTAGCCCTAGCAGCACAAGAACAAATACTGCAAGCGTCACATGACGTTTATTGCTATGCATGGAAATTCTTCAATCTGAATATTGTTGCTATTATGGTCTACTCGGTATCATCTGATCCGGAAGTAGCCAGAAAGTCATGGCTGACATCAACAATCGCTATATCTTTCAGAAAATTTCGACCCAGCAGGGCAGGGAACTCGAAACCTTCACGATTGGCCAGTGTGAATTCAACCACACGCTCCAGGTTGCCAAGATGAGCCTTCATCATGACGACCGGTCGGCGTTCCGGTTCTTTGTTACCCTTTTGCTTGATCAAAACCGTCCGGATCAAAGGGCGCTCGATAGTGACGCCTTTGCCATCTTCAAGGGCGATTGTGAACGACACCCATCGGCTACCATCGCGCTCAAAAATACGATTGTCGGAGGTGTGAAGTGAGGATGTCTCAGCCCCGGTATCGATTCTGGCTTTCATAACCAGATTATTGACGCCCGGAAATGTCACATTTTCTACTTCACCGATGAGTAATTTATTCTCAATCTGGACGGGCTGATAGATGATCTTCGTGCGACACTTTTGTGGCGGTTGCGGCTTTTGGGCTGGAACCGGCAGGGTGGATTGGGGTTCTGAAGGCGCTTGAGGAATACAGGCGACAGGCTCCTGCACCTCTTCGATCTTCACTGCGGTTTCCACGGCACGGGAGGGTGATGCCCCGTTTAGCGGTTGCGGAAGAGACGAGCACGCGGTCAGAAGAGTGCTGGCAAAAACCAGACACCATACGTTATAGCGGTGGGTACTCCAGGCAGGCATAGTAAATTCCTGTTGATAATATTATGCGTCTTGGCCTATGCCCTGCCATACCGTTTAAACGGTCGCAACCCCGTGAATTTACGGAATTAACGCTGGGCACAGTCAGATACAATCTTATGTAACGATATAAATCCGCGCATTTTATCAAATTACTAATGTCTTTCTGTCACTATTTTCATCCTGAAACCGGAGAAAATCGGGTTAACTTTTTTGCCACTGCCCTGGGGAACAGATTACGTCCACTTACGGTGGGCCTAATTCTATATTTTTCGTTTCTTTCCCTTTTTCCGGGCGTTCTGTGACTCTGCTTTTCTCTTCCCTGCGCCAGAAGACGATGATGTCGCTAACTCTGGACGTTCAGGGGCACACTCTCTGCGTCCAAACAACAGGCCTGGTGTCATCTGGCCTGGATGCCCCGTCAGCAGATTGGTCAATGATTTCCAGCCATTTGGATGCTGTTCATCAATCAGGTTGTTTAGTGAGACATCAGCCATATAGTTATTCAACATCATGACCCGATCGCATACGACGTCATCCGATACCGCCCATTCTTCATCACTCACTTTATGCATTTCTATGTAATGCCCGCCGGACACCGAACCACCCAAATGGCACACCATGGCACAGATATGGGCTTTATACTCTTGTAACAACTCATCTTTTGCTAGCAAAACTGAATCCTCAGTTTTGGCTTCCGTGCTAGAATCTGGCTGCAAGGTTACGCAATCCCACTCGAGACTTTCCCAAATCAGTTTCGCAATCTTTGATTAATTTGCATAAATTGGTGCCTTTAGTCTTATCCCTCTTAGGGTCAGATTTTGTGGAGACGGCGCTATTTCCGTCCAACACTTTATTACATGATTGTATTTTTTGCATGACCTCCCCCCTCTTGTTGATTGAACTTGTTTATTGAAACAGTGAACAAGAGAGCCTATACAGCGAGAACGAGGAAAAACATCACAAGCCGGTTATCTCACTAACTATTTGAACGAAATGTAAGCGTAATCCCGCTCATTTATGGGCGGGTCAAGCCGTCTCGTAAGCCGAGAAAGGGCAAGCCCTCTCCCGCAGCTGGCAATGAAACGTCAAAAAAGAATGTGACAGGAAACTCTGCCTCTTTAGGGGCGACTAGTTCACTCAGTCGTAATGCCACTCAGGAGCGCGCTTCTCAAGAAAAGCATTGACACCTTCCTGCTGATTGGCACCATCGAACAGGGCCAGAAACAGCTCCCGCTCAGCGGGTAGCACCTGCCGGGAAGGAAGACTGCGCCCCATCTGCACCAGCTGCTTACAGGCCATAATGCTATCCGGGCTCTGCCGGGAGACCTGTTCTGCCAGTGCTAAAACTCTGGTTCTCAGCTCTTCTCCGACAACCACCTCTTCAACCAGTCCGATTTTCAAAGCCTGCTCAGCATCCACCCTTTCGCCACAGAGAATCATGCGTTTGGCCCAGCCTTCCCCCACCAACAGGGTGAGATTCTGGGTACCGCCGGCACAGGGTAGAAGCCCAACAGAGGCTTCGGGCAAGGCCATCACCGCCTGATCACCGGCAATGCGCAGATCACAGGCCAGCGCCACTTCCAGCCCGCCACCCATGGCGTAACCGTTAATGGCAGCAATGGAGACACCGCGGAAATCGGTCAACGCTTCAAAGGCTCTGCCAAAGGCCTGAGCCGCTTCCGCAGCCCGAGCCTTATCACCGGAGGCAAACTGCTTCAAATCCGCCCCCGCTGAAAAAAATTTGGAAGAGTCACTGACAATAACAAGACTGACAATTTTTCTGTCTGCATTAAGGTCATGGATGATCTGTTCGAGATGATTGAGACTCTCTGTCGTCCAGGTGTTGGCTGGGGGATTGTTCAGAGTGATCGTGGCAACCGGTCCACGCTTCTCGAGAATCAGGGCATCAGTCATTATTATTTTCCTTGTGCCTGCTTATGAGCTGTCTTGAATTCAGGTCTCTTGAATTCAGGCTATTAAAAAATTACACCTGAAAGTTGTCGTCAGACAACAGTCGTCTGGCGATGATAACTCGCATGATCTCGTTGGTTCCTTCCAGAATCTGATGTACCCGACTATCGCGAACAAAGCGCTCCAGAGGATATTCGCGAATATAGCCATAGCCCCCGTGCAATTGCAGGGCATCGTTGCAGATGTCAAAACAGGTATCGGTAGCGAAACGCTTGGCCATGGCGCAGTAAGTGGAAAACTGTGGATCAGCCGCATCCAGTTTGGCGGCAGCCAGGTGTACCATCTGTCGGGCTGCAACCAGCCCTGTAGCCATATCTGCCAGCTTGAACTGCAGCGCCTGAAATTCGCCCAGCTCCTTGCCAAACTGTTTGCGGGTTTTGAGATAAGTGCGAGCCTGATCTAAAGCGGCCCGTGCGGTTCCAAGAGAGCAGGTAGCGATGTTTATACGACCACCGTCCAACCCTTTCATGGCGAAACGGAAACCTTCACCCTCTTCGCCCAGACGATTGCCAACGGGTATACGAACATCGTCAAAGGTGATGGTTCGGGTAGGTTGAGCATTCCAGCCCATCTTTTCTTCTTTGCGACCGTAGCTGACGCCCTCGGCATCGGCAGGAATCAACAACGTGGAGATACCTTTGGCTCCTGGCTCGCCGGTTCTTACCATGGTGATCAGTACATCAGTGCTGCCGGCACCGGAGATAAAACATTTGCTGCCATTGACCACATAAGCATCACCATCCCGAACCGCCGTCGTTTTTAAGGAGGCAGCATCACTGCCAGAACCCGGCTCGGTCAGACAGTAGGAGGCCAGCTTCTCACCCGTCACCATTGACGGACACCACTGATCACGAAGCTCACTGCTACCAAACGACGCCACCATCCATACCGCCATATTGTGAATGGTCATAAATGCGGCCGTTGTTGTACAACCAGCAGAAAGCTCCTCAAAGATCAGGCTGGCATCGAGGCGGCTAAGCCCCATGCCGCCGGAAGACTCAGGAGCATAGATAGATAGAAAACCAAGTGCGCCGGCTTTTTTCAGAACATCAACGGGGAAGTGACTGGTCCTGTCCCACTCTGCAGCATGGGGAGCCAGCTCCTGAAGAGAGAAATCCCGAGCCGCGTCTTGAAAGGCAACCTGCTCAGAAGTCAGTTCAAAGTTCATGAAAGTTCACTCTGTTATGGCTGTTATTGCTGTTATTGCTGTTATTGCTGTTATTGCTGTTATTGCTGTTATTAAAAAGTTACGCCTCCATTCTAGGGGAAGGATGGTCGTGTGCCAAAAGACTCCGGTCATCCTGTTCATACGTTGAACAGGATGACCGAAAAGTAGCCCTGCCGATAAACCGCCGAACTTTCCCTCTATTACCGGTTCACCAGCTTGCTCAGGCGAGCTTCGATATAGTCATCAATCTCCTTCGCTGTGGCCAACTCCAGAACATCGTCTGCTATCTGTTGAGCCGCTTCAAAGCTGGTACTGCGGATCAGCTTCTTAATGCCGGGGATAGACAGTGAGCTCATGCTGAACTCGTCCAGACCCATACCCAACAGAACCAGTGCCGCCTTTTCGTCACCGGCCAGCTCACCGCACATACCGGTCCACTTACCTTCTTTATGGGAAGCGTCGATGACCCGCTTGATCAAAGTCAGAACAGAAGGTGCCATCGGGTTGTAGAGGTGAGAGATTTTCTCATTACCACGGTCAACGGCCAGCGTGTACTGGGTCAGATCGTTGGTACCGATACTAAAGAAATCCACCTCTTTGGCCAAATGGTGAGCAATAGCGGCCGCCGCCGGCGTCTCCACCATAATACCGACTTCAATGCTCTCATCGAAGGCATAACCTTCTGCACGCAACTCCGCCTTGTAGTTTTCCAGCTCACCTTTCAGTTCACGGAGCTCTTCCACAGAGATAATCATCGGGAACATGATGCGCAGTTTACCAAAGGCAGAGGCGCGCAAAATGGCACGCAGCTGAGTGCGCAGGATTTCACGACGATCTAAACATATACGGATGGCGCGCCAACCCAGAAACGGGTTCATCTCCTGAGGCAGATCCAGATAAGGCAGATCTTTATCGCCACCGATATCCATAGTACGAACAATCACCGGATGGCCGTTCATCGCCTTGGCTACAGCACGATAAGAAGAGAGCTGTTCCTCTTCATCGGGCAGACTGTCACGGTCCATAAACAGGAATTCGGTACGGAACAGACCCACACCCTCGGCACCGTTGCGCCCGGCACCGGCGCAGTCATGCAAACCGCCGATATTGGAACAGATCTCTACACGACGACCGTCCAAGGTCTCAGCGGGCAGAGTACGCAGCTTGCTCAACTCTTCACGCTCCGCCTGATAAGCTGCCTGCAACGCTCTGGAGGTCTCTACCTCCTGCACAGAAGGGCTGATGATGAACCTGTTGTTCAGGGCATCCAGAATCACCTGATCACCATGTTGCACCTGTTCAGTCACACTTTCGGTGCCGACAATCGCAGGCAGCTCCAGAGAGCGGGCCATAATGGATGTATGGGAAGTCCGGCCACCGAGATCAGTTATAAAGCCTTTGACGAAGTTCAGATCAATCTGGGCAGTTTCTGAAGGAGTCAGGTCTTTGGCGATCAGAATGACATCTTCGTCTATATCGCTCAGGGAGATACTTTCGATACCGAGCAGATTCTTCAGAACCCGGTCGCCGATATCACGAACATCTGTCGCACGTTCGCGCAGGTATTCATCATCAAGCTCTCTCAGGATTTCACACTGCTGGCTGATGGCAAAATCAACCCCAGCTTCGGCGCACTTGCTGTTCTTGCGGATGAAATCAACGATCTCTTCTTCCAGCTCTTCATCTTCCAGCAGGAGAATATGACCTTCAAAAATCTCTTCCTGCTCTTCACCAAAATTGATGCGCGCCTTTTCCTTGATCACTTCCAACTGAGCAACAGTTGTAGTTCGAGCTTCCAGAAAACGTTCAACTTCACCGTCGATCTGGCTGCTGGCAACAATCGTCTGCGGCACAGTAAATTCACCGGCAGAGTAGAGAAACGCCTTACCGAAGGCGATGCCGGGAGAAACGGAAATACCACTCATCGTCTGAGAACCTTAAACTTTAAACTGAGAGATCATCTAAAAAATAAAAAAGCGCGGCTGCTGTCAGGCAAAACCGCGCTTGGAGACTATTTATCTCAAGAGATTGCGAGGGGGGGAAACAGGAGTTACTCCAGTTCGCCCAGCAGCTGAACCAGCTGATCAACAGCGTCCTGTTCCTGGGCACCTTCTGCAGACAGCGTCATCATGGTGCCCTTAACCAGACCCAGAGTTTGCAGCTTCAGCAGGCTGGTAGCCTTGGCAGACTTGCCGTTGGCCGTTACGGTGATCTCAGCATCAAAAACCCTGGCCGCTTTTACGAACTGGGTAGCAGGACGGGTGTGCAGACCTTGTTCGGCAGTGATTTTTACATCTTTTTGGTACATCGTTCGTTCCTTGATGCTTTTTACTTAATACTTAAAATTTTTTTTGTATCAGACAGAGATACGAACCAAACGGCCACATCCATGCAATTGATAGGCGTTGGTGCAAGCTTCAACAAAAGCGGATTCACCAGCGCCCAGAGCTATTTGTTGACCATCGGCTTGTACAGTGACAGCGCCGTCCAGACAGAGCAGAATTTCCGCGCTGGATACTGGCTGATCATGGACGTTTACCTGTTCGGTCATGGTGATGATATCAATTCTGAAATCATTCACCGGCACCGGGAAGTTACAGACAATACCATTATGAACCGGTTGGGTCAGCAGCTCAGCGGCGGGCACAGGCACAAAACGGGTATTGGCGACCAGCTCTTCCACGTCCATATGTTTGGGCGTCAGACCGGCGCGCAATACGTTATCGGAGTTGGCCATAATCTCCACACCAGTACCCTTCAGGTAGGCGTGGGGAGTCTCTGCATCCAGGAACATCGCTTCGCCCGGAGCCAGCTCAATCACATTCAGGAACAGGGGTGAGAACAGACCAATATCGCCAGGATACTCTTCCGCCAGCATGGCTACGGTAGAAAATGCACGACGGGCGACGTCATTTTCACCCTTCCCGGATACATTATCCAGCAGCTGATTAACCGCGTCCTGCTTTTGTTCACCGTCCAGAGTCAGAATAAAACGAAAAAAATCGCACAGATGATCACTGTCCTGACAGGCTTTCAGCACCGCGACCTGTTCTGCCAGAAGCGTACAGCCAGACTGCTCAAACAGGTCGGCAATTTCATCCATCGGACGAAAGGCGTTCATGGCCAGATAAGGAGTCAGAGCGTAGACCAGCTCCGGCTTATGGTTAGCATCCCGATAGTTGCGGTTACCGGCGTTCGCTGGAATGCCTTGAGCATTCTCCCGCTCGAAGCCGGCTGCAGCCTTTGACTTCTCCGGGTGTACCTGAATGGACAGCGGCTTATCAGCAGCCAGTAGCTTCAGCAGATAAGGAAGCTCGCCAAAGGTCTGGCTGATACGCTCACCCAACACCTGTTCCGGAGCCTGTGCAATCAGCTCACTGAGCAGTACAAGACTGCCGTCTTTTTTAACCAGTGAGCAACCATTGGGATGCGCACCCATCCAGACTTCCGCCTGTGGCTCATTCTGGTCATTGGCGATACCAAACAACTCGGTCAGTGACGTAGTACTGCCCCAAGCGTAGTTCTGAATAGGATTTTGAAGACTGTAAAGCATAATCACCCTTGATAAGGTCGAACCACAATTTGTCCGACCTGTGCGTTAACAGTTAGGAACGTGCCATATCAGATAAGGTACGAGCCTGACAGAAACGGAATGTACCCATTTCTCCGGCTTTATGTCTTTGCTCTGGGACAGCGTTCTTATCCATTCGCACTCAATCCGCACCCGGCTCGCACTTGGGGTAGTACACCAAACGTACCTAATAGCCCAGGAAGCCTTGAATTATGGCCTCTCGAACTTACCACATAACCACAACACCAACAGCTCGAGAAAACAAACAAAAACCGATCATTATGTCACATTTACACACACGACATAATACGTAACAAACGAGACTGCATTTCATTAAAATAGAAGGTATTGTCACGACCATGCGTTTAGTACTAATATCGGTACGCAAGAACAAAGCACACCGACTTTATCCGCTAACATTACAGGTTGTTTTTCATATTCCCGCCATTCTATTGCGAACAAATTAGAAAACAATCTCAAAGAAACAAACATCGTATTACCAGACGATCAGGCAATGCCATCATCGATTTCTGGTAAGACTCTGGTTAAACGAAATGTTTTCCACCATGCCTTATAACATCAGGCATGTTGATAACTAAAACTTCAAATCGCAAAAGAAATAAAAGGTAATCAGCCATGACGTCAGTTCTTTCAATGATTCTGGCCGGTGGAGAAGGGTCTAGACTTGCTCCATTAACAGGAACAAGAGCAAAACCTGCAGTCCCATTCGGCGGACAATATCGAATCATTGATTTTGTATTGAGTAACTTTGTAAACTCAGATTTACACAAAATTTATCTTGTTACACAATTCAAATCCCACTCTCTGAGCAAACACCTGCAGCGCTGCTGGCGTATCGCAGGTCTGGCTGATAAATTTATTGATACCCTTCCTGCCCAGATGAACACTGGCAATGATTGGTACCAGGGCACTGCTGATGCCATCTACCAAAACCTGAACCAGATTGAATCCCACGACCCTGATCTTGTATGTGTATTTGGTGGCGACCACATCTACACCATGAACGTGCGCGATATGATCGACTTCCATCAGCACAACGATGCAGAGATGACCGTTGCTGCTATCCCGGTTCCGGTTGATCAAGCTCATCACTTCGGCATTATCGAAGTCGACGAAACGGGACGCATGATCGGTTTTATCGAAAAGCCAACAGGTCCGGTGAAAACTATCCCTGGTAACCCAGAGTATGTTCTGGCCTCTATGGGTAACTATATTTTCAACAAAGCGTGTCTGGTAAAAGAGCTGATCGACGACAATGCTGATGAAGCATCCGATCACGATTTTGGCAAAAATATCATTCCATCCCTTTACCCGCGGGCGAAGGTCATGGTTTATGACTTTTCCAAAAACGAAGTGCCAGGTAGCGCCAACAATGGCTACTGGAGAGATGTAGGTACCATTGATTCCTACTGGGAAGCCAATATGGATCTGCTGTCCGACACATCGCCTATTGATCTGCACAACCTGAGCTGGCCGATCAACACCTATGTGCCTCCTTACCCTCCTGCACGGTTAACGTACAATCGCGAACAGCGGAAAGGGCAAATCAACAAGTCCATGATTGGCACAGGCTGCGTTATCAAAGACGTTTATATGGAAAACAGCGTTGTCGGTTACAATGTTCATATCGGCGACAATGCCCATATTACCGATTCTGTTATTCTGCCCAACACCAAAATTGGTAAGGACGTTATTCTAAACCGCGTTATCGTCGATAAGCGGGTAGAAATTGCCCCAGGCACTCGTATCGGTGTTGATATTGAAGAAGACATGAAGCGCTTCAAAGTCACCGAATCTGGTATCGTTGTTATCCCCAGAGGAGCAAAAGTTGGCTTCTAATCTGAAGATTCTGTTTGCTGTTTCAGAGCTTGCAGGCATTGTTAAGACCGGAGGGCTGGCCGATGTGGCCGGCGCTCTGGGCCCCTGGATGAAAAAACTGGGGCATGATGTCAGAGTCATCATGCCTGCTTATAAACAGGCTTTGCAGTCACTGCCGACAGATGTCGTTGGCTCTGGCGAGGTCTGCATCAGCGATAATCTCAGAACTGGTTTTGCCATACGACAGGGTGTGTTTGATGGTGTTCCGGTTTACCTGATTGAACACGATCACTACTTCGACCGTGAGGCTCTCTACGCTTACGATGGCGAAGGTTTTGCTGACAACTCCGAGCGCTTTGCCTTTTTCTGTAAGGCGTCTCTGGAGGCCTGCAAGATCCTCGACTTCCAGCCTGAGATTATCCATGGTCACGACTGGCAATCGGCTCTGTTGCCGTTCTACCTGAAGGTGCATGAGGCGAATAATCCCTTTTTCGCCAACACCCGCACCGTGCTGACCATTCATAATGGCGCCTATCAACAACATACTGATAGTGCCTTACTGGATAGATTTGGCATTGATCGGCAGTGGTTCAATCAAAACTACTTTGAACATTACAACCAGATCAATCTGCTGCAAGGCGGTATCGCTTTTGCGGACAAGATAACCACTGTCAGCCCAAATTATGCGGCAGAGATGCTGACCGACCTGGGCTCCCACGGTCTCGTTAATATCATGAGACACAGGCAGCAGGATTTTTCCGGTATTTTGAATGGTTGCGATTATCAGGAGTGGAATCCGGAAACGGATAAACACCTGCCCGCCAACTATTCACTGGATGATCGCTCCGGTAAGCAGATTTGCAAGCAGACGCTGCAAAAGCAACTGCAGCTGCCAGTCGCCCCGAACAAGCCCCTGTATGGGCTCGTTAGCCGCCTTGCCGAACAGAAGGGTTTTGCCTATCTGATTCCTGCACTGTGGCAGTTTTTACAAGATGATGTGCAAGTGGTTCTGCAAGGTTCCGGGGATAAGGTAACAGCTTCCGATCTGCAAAAACTGGCTGATGCATTTCCAGACAAATGTCGTTTTGTTGAGGCATACGACAACAGCCTTGCACATCTTATAGAAGCCGGTTCCGACTTCTTCCTGATGCCATCCCTGTTCGAGCCTTGCGGTCTGAACCAGATGTACAGCATGAAGTACGGTACGCTGCCGATTGTCAGAGCTGTTGGCGGGCTGGTTGATTCAGTGAAGGGTTATGAATCATCACCTAAAAATGCCACCGGTTTTATCTTTGAGCTTCCCTGTCAGGACGCACTCTATCAGTGTCTTCAGCAGAGCAAAGCCGTCTATAAAGATAGAAAAACCATGGATCGCTTGATCGACAATGCTATGTCAGAGTCATTTACCTGGGAACAATCCGCACTGGATTACCTTGGTGTTTACCACTCAGCTCTTGCTTGATGCATACCCTCGGGAGACGGGCTGGCAGCCTTTCTCCCGGTCTTTAAAGTGTTGTTTTGTTGTCTCTGGTGCGTGGTCAGATAGCTGCGTCTCCGGTCTCCCCTGTACGGATACGAATAGCCTGCTGCAGCTCTGTGACAAAGATCTTGCCATCGCCTATCTTGCCGGTATTAGCGACTTTGATGATGGATTCAATAATCTGATCCAGCTGCTCATCAACAATAGCCACTTCAATTTTTACTTTTGGCAGAAAGTCCACCACATACTCCGCACCACGATAGAGTTCTGTATGTCCTTTTTGGCGACCAAAGCCTTTCACTTCCGTCACGGTAATACCCTGCACACCAATATCTGACAACGCCTCACGAACATCATCGAGCTTAAAGGGTTTAATAATCGCTGAAACCAACTTCATTGCCTGTTTCCTTATGCTGGATGCGAGTGGGTATAGAGAGACTATTTACCCATTATCAGGATACCAGTATGCTGCAATTGGTTTAAACATTCAGGTGTGGGAGTAGACATGATCGATAAAGCAGACTTTATTGGAACAGTCGCCGAAAAGTTGCAGGAACTGGTCAGTCAGGCCCCCGGACAGCCTTTTCGGGAAGATGTCGAGAAAAACATGAAGGCCGTTCTGAGCAGCGCATTTAGCAAAATGGAGCTGCTGACCAGAGAAGAGTTTGCCGCTCAGATGGCTGTTCTACAGCGCACCCGCGAAATGGTGGAAGCTCTGGAAAAGCGTGTAGCAGAACTGGAAAAACAGGCGCAAGAGAGTGCTGCGACCGATGCCGCTGATGCAGCGGCCGAGAATAACAACACAGATACGAAGTCTGCGCAATAATGAAAAAAGCCCTGAAAGACCAGGGCTTTTAACTAATGAATTGATAACAATATTATCGAAGACCAGACTGCCTCCCCGTGAGTCACCCACAGAGGCAAACTCACCTGGTCGTTTGTTCAATTCTACCGAGGAACCATGACGTACAGCTTGCCATCGGCATTCTGATAACCGGCTTTGTCTCCAGCTTCAGCACCGGCACCGAAGAAAACATCCACTCTCACGTTACCCCTAATGGCGGAGCCGACATCCTGAGCCACCATAGCTCTGGCAAATGGCGTGTTGTTGCGGGTAAGTGTTGTATTCACCCATAGTGGTGTACCCAGAGGAATAACACTCCTGTTCACAGCAGCACTATGCTCTGGAATCAGCCGCGATCCCTGAGCACCGACTGGGCCCAATTTTTCCGACTCGGCAAAGAAGATGAAATCCGGATTGGTATGCAACACTTCGTCCAAACGATCAGGATTCTTATCCAGCCACTGTCTGATACTCTGCATAGAGACCTCTTCCAGCAGGCCTTTCTGCTTCATGTAGCGGCCAATGGCAAAATAGTCATGACCGTTGCGACCAGCAAAGCCCACCTGCACATCTTCGCCGGTATCCAGCCTGACGGTACCGGAGCCCTGAATCTGCAGGAAGAAACGATCAACCCGGTCATCGACCCAGAGCAGCACATCATTTTTGTACTCTCCACGCCAGACTCGTTCATTGATACCCGCACGATTGTCGTACGGCACCATCCAACCATCGTTAAGCTTTGCGGCCAACATCTTGTTCAATCGCTGGTCGTTACTATTTTTCAGCCCGAATTTTTTCGGATTCAATTGAACAAGATCCTCCGGAACTTTCAGCAGTGGCGTCGAATAGCGCTGCGAACGCACACGACTCCCGTGCAAAAGAGGCGTGAAGTAGCCAGTAAACAACCCCTTCTCTTCCGGCGCGACCTGATAAACAGCAAAATGACTCTCAAAAAACGACTGCAGTGCATGGTCTTCTAACTGAGACAGCCTGGTACAGAGCGGATGCCACTGCTCGTAAGTACCGAACAGCGGGTTATCCGATACCTGTCCTGTACGTTTTGCGTAAACCTTACAGCTCTCCTGCAAGGCTCTACTCAGACCGACCGCCTGAGCCTTACTCCAGCCCTGATAATCGCTGACGCTTGCGGGTACAAAGAGTTGTCCGGGCTGCCCTGCGAGAGGAGCGGGTGAAGGGGCAGAGAGCGGTCCGGACGCAGTGGATAAAGAGATGCAGCCCGGCAGAGCTGTTGCCAACAACAGCACTGAGACCACCATCCCGAGTCGGATAAACATCATGTTTCTAAAGCCCATCATCCATTAATACCTGTCGTACGCATTATTACAGGCGATCAGCAGAAAAACCAAGAGCAGTCTCCCCTATAAGGTAAGCAGCCCTTCAACAGATTTTAGGACTATATCCTGCCAATACAGACAGAATTTTTTTGACATAGACATACAACCACATTTGGCGAATTTCTCCGGCAGTGCCTAGACTGCCTTCAGTAGTGATTAAATGCAGGCATACATATCGAGCTGATGTCACCTGCGGGATGCAGGGTGAGTGTGTGGGTTGTGTGCCTGAAATTGTGTGAACTCAAGCAACGAGTCGAAGGATCAGACGTTGTGCTTTTGTCAGTTTGAGGTGCGGCTATGATGTTACACAGAGCGGGAAAAGACATGAAAAAGGGGATGATACCACTACTTGCTACCTTTGCGGTTATGGGGGGCGGTGGTCATGCTCTGGCGGGGCCGATGGAGGGCGACACCTCCGCCATGATTGGCCTTTCCTATGTCTATCCCAAAGATACCAGTTTCAAATGGCATGATTCCACAAGCCAGACCCAAAAAATCAAAGTCAAAAGAGATTCCAGCTCTTATACCGGAAGCCTTGGTCTGCGGGTTATGGCAACAGATGATATTGGTCTGGATTTCGGAACCTCCTGGTCGAGCAAGGTAAAACAGAAGTTGATCCACGGCACAGATACTTACAAGCTCCAGTACAAAATTATGCCCTGGCATATCGCTGGTCAGTATTTTCTTATGATGCCCAGCGATATGGTGCGCCCTTATGTTGGCTTTGGACTGCACTTCACCGAAATCAGTAAATCCAAAGTGACTAACAATGCCAACAAAATCAGCAAAATTGATATTGATAATGAGTATGGCCTCGTGGCTCAGTTGGGGGCTTTGTTCAGCATTGATGAGGAGGCCTTCATCAATGTATCCGCATCCTATTTCAATCTTGAGCCTGATGGCAAGATTACGTCAATAAAGTCCGATAACGGGAAGGCGAAGGCGAAGACGAAAAAAATTGATCTCAGCCCCTGGCTGTTCAATATTAGTGTGGGTTTCAAGATTTAAAATTTGAACGAAATGTAAGCGCAATCCCGCTCCTTTAGGGGCGGGTCAAGCCGTCTCCTGATTTTCTTTCTCTCTTTGTGTAAAACCTTGCTACCACAGGTTTACTCTGGAACGGAGTTGGTCAGCAAAACTACTTATATGCTGACTACTGGACGTGGAGCCAAACGTAAGCCGGGAAAGGGCAAGCTCTTTCCTGAGAGATCTCTTAACGCTGAAGTTCGCTTTCGATCAGCTCAATGATTTTTCTCGTCCGGATGGGGAGAGTTTCCCACTGTCTTTTTGCCAGATAGATCGTCTCCTCAACAGGAAATGGCAGTGCGTGCTTCCGGATAAGTTGCTGTTCAGGAAATGCTGCTACAGCATGGGCTGGCAACACGGTAAAGCCAAGGTTTCGGGCAACTGGCTGTAAAATCAAATTAATCTGGTTAGAGAACCCCTTATGCTTCAACTGTCCGCCTTCTGTGAATTCCGAAAAATTGGCCCCTAAAAGAAGTGTCGCATGGTGCGCACCGTCGGGATGGTCAATGTAACCAAGCTCGGAAAGAACCTCCCAGTTAATGACAGGTATTCTGGAACTCGTCACAAGACATAACGCCTCTCTGGAGAGTGGTTTACTGGTCATTCCAGGGCGGCTGATTGGCCGGGTGATCAGACCGATATCCAGCTTCCGTTCTTCCAGAGCCCGCTCAATACTCTGGTTAGGTGCAAAGGTATAGTCGAGCTGAATGGCAGGATGTTGCTGCTGCCAGTCCAGAAGTTTTGGATAGAGTTTCAAGCCCACGCTGCCGGGGCTAGCTATACGACACAGGCCTGAGAATGGGTCGTCAGTCAGCAGTGAGTTCTGTAGCTCAGACAACTGCATCAGCGTCAGACGACCTTGTCTGTAAACGCTTTTACCCGCCTCTGTAAGATGAAACCTTTTGCCGTCTCGCTGAATCAGGTTATGCCCCAAACTCTGTTCCAGTTTCTGAATATGCTGGCTGACTCCAGGCTGGGTCATGGCCAGTTTTTCTGCTGTACGGGTAAAGTGCCCGGTTTCAACAAGGGTGCAAAAGGTGTTGAGCCAAGTCAGGTTGATCATAATGTTTGATTATCAAAAAAATCAGAAATAATAATTTCAGCGCATTGTTTCTGTTGGGTATTCTCCACCCTGAATTTCCACTCACAGGATTTTACCAATGTCCGAGCAGCGCTATCCCCGCACCATGTCCCATATCGGTATCTCTGTGCCTGACCTGGAAGCCGCTGTGAAGTTTTACACAGAGGTTATGGGCTGGTATCTGATCATGAAGCCTACCGAAATCACCGAGGATGATAGTGCCATTGGCGAGATGTGCACAGATGTTTTCGGCGCGGGCTGGAACAGTTTCAAGATTGCTCACCTGTCTACCGGTGACCGTATTGGTGTCGAAATTTTCCAGTTCGAAAACGCTGAAAAGCCAGAGAACAACTTTGAATACTGGAAGACAGGTGTATTCCATTACTGTGTTCAGGATCCTGATCTGGAAGGTCTGGCTGCCAAAATCGTTGAACATGGTGGCAAAGCACGCATGAAGGCTCCTCGCTATTACTATCCGGGCGAAAAGCCTTACCGCATGATCTACATGGAAGATCCGTTTGGCAACATCGTGGAAATCTACAGCCATAGTTATGAGCTGACCTACTCCGCCGGCGCGTACTGATTTTTTTAGCGATCAGCGCCCGCGCAAAAATAGCTTATCCAGCTCCGACATAGACAGTTGCGTCCATGTCGGACGACCATGGTTGCACTGTCCACTGCGCTCGGTCTGCTCCATATCCCTCAACAGTGCATTCATCTCCGGAATAGTCAGCTTACGGTTGGCCCGTACCGAACCATGGCAGGCCATTGTACCCAGCATCTCATCGATATGAGCCTTTACCTGATCGCTGGAGCCGTGTTTGGCAAAGTCTTCCAGCAGCTTCCTTACCATATCGGCAATATTGGCTCCCCGTAGCAGTGCAGGAATCTGTCGCACGACAATGGTTTCCGGTCCCATACGTTCGAGACCGAAGCCCAGTTTGGCAATATCATCAGCAAACTCATCAACCGCATCGGCCTGTTCCAGACTGACAGCAATCGATTCCGGTACCAACAGCGGCTGTGTCGTCATACCGGCACCGTGCCAGGCAGCTTTCATGCGTTCGTAAGTAATCCGTTCATGGGCAGCGTGCATATCGACCAGCACCATGCCGTTACTGTTTTCAGCAACAATATAAATACCTTTGAGTTGGGCAATCGCAAAACCCAATGGGGGAACATCGTCGTCTTTGCTGTCGGGCAGTGTCTGAACACCCGTCGAAGGCGCAGCTTCATGGAGCTGTTTATACACCTCCATCTGATCACGTACAGCCATGGGAGCAGGTTGCGGTGTCGGTGCATAACTTGCCGGCATTGCGGATGAATAGCTCCGGGTGGCCGAAGTGGCAGGTGCCGCTGCTGAAGTGTGTGCGCCTGAAGTCGGTAAGGCACCCTGCTGCGGATTGAGATCAATACGCTCCTGGCTGCCAAATTCACCGCCTTGAACACCAGCCACCACCGCCGGGGTGGAATTTTCCATTGTTGTCGGGGGCAATTGGTCTTCCGGGCGCACAGAAGCCAGCGCTCTGTTCAGGGTGCTGTACAGAAAATTGTGTACAGAACGACCATCCCGAAAACGAATTTCGTTCTTGGTTGGATGAACATTGACGTCCACTTGCGCGGGATCGAGCTCCAGATAGAGAACGAAGACCGGATGCCTGCCATGGTAAAGCACATCCCGATACGCTTGCCGAATCGCGTGGGCAATCAGCCGATCTTTCACTGCACGACCATTGACGTAAAAATACTGAAGATCAGCCTGAGCCCGGGAGAATGTTGGCAAACCAACCCAGCCCCAAAGGCGCAAGTCAGAAGACTCCATATCAACCACTACCGCATTATTCATCAACTCGGGTGAAAGCAGCGTGGAGATGCGGCGCTCCATCTCTACTCGGGTTTTAGCGGGGCGCATCTGATGAATGGTGCGCTGATTGTGGCGCAGGGTAAAACCGACATCGTAGTGACTCAAAGCGAGCCGTTTGACCACCTCCTCCAGATGACCAAACTCGGTTTTCTCAGTCCGTAAAAACTTTCGGCGAGCCGGTGTATTAAAGAACAGATCCCGCATCTCTACCGTTGTTCCCACTGGGTGGGGAGCCGGAGCCGAGATCGTTTCCATATCCCGCCCTTCGGCAAAGACTTTCCAGCCTGTCTCCTGACCTTCAATACTCGATGTCAGGGTTAAACGTGACACCGAGCTGATGGAGGCCAGCGCCTCACCCCGGAATCCCAGGCTGCCAACAGCTTCCAGATCTTCCAGTGCACTGATCTTACTGGTGGCATGGCGGGAGAGCGCCAGAGCCAGATCATCCTGGGGGATGCCTGAACCGTCATCCCGGATACGAATCAGACGAACACCGCCGTTTTCTATATCAATATCAATGCGGGTCGCACCGGCATCAATACTGTTTTCCAGCAGTTCCTTGACCACTGAGGCTGGTCGTTCGACCACCTCACCGGCGGCGATCTGGTTGGCAAGACGAGGGCTGAGTTGCTGGATTCTGCGCATGGATACATTCGGGATTCTGGTTGGATACAGCATAGAGTGTACCGTGAACCTTCGACTTTTTTTATGGGGTGTTCGACTGTTTTTAACCATGCCCATCTATCAACCATGCTCTATTTTAAAAACTTCAGCTGGTGCCATTGAGTTGATATATGGCAGCTTCTTTTCAAAAGAGCATGCATAGTGCGGTTAGTTGCGATGGTGTTTTCGGCCATTTGCCCCGCTCTTCAGCCGAGATCAAACTCGATCTCTTCCCCAGCTTGATCAGACATACACCGATTAAGCAAAACAGCCAACTCCTCACCGTTGCCGTCACAAGCCCAGTGCTGCTGCACGGCCTCAAAATTAAGATAAAAACCACCGCTGCGGGCAGCCACCCATAATTGTTTCAAGGCAGACTGGCGACTGAGAATAATTTGGCTACGGTTATCAAAAGTCAGGGTCAGGATGCCACCGGCATTTTCACAATCAATATCGACCTCGCACTCTTCGATAGCATCTTCTATTGCTACCATGAGTTTGTCGATCCGGTCATTGAATTCAAAATCGGTCATGGTGATCTGGCTACACAAGGAAATAAGTGAATAAATTGTCGTACATGTAAACAGGTGAGGCAATATCAATACAAAAGCCAGAGAGGGACGGAGTCGCATGGTGATGGATTAATACAATAAGTGCCAGCGTACCTTAATGTTTTTATTGGTTATTTCAACCTTATCAAGGTCCGACTGATGGAGAAATACGGTTTGGCTAACAGGTTTGGTATCTGTCTTGACTTTGATTCCAACGGTATACTGGCCGCTTATAACCTGCATTTATAATAGGAACCAAGCATGAAACGTGCACTCATAGTGATGACATTAGGGATTGTTCTGGCTGGCTGTGGCCAGAAAGGCGGCCTGTATATGCCAGCAGAATTTTCAGAAAACAGTGTCAGCACTTCTCAAGCCGTGCACGCCGTCGAGACCTCAGGCGAGGAAGGTGTAAATCATAAATGAGCCCCTCGCATGCGGATTTTTTCCCTTTGCGCAATGGTGAAGTTTACGCGGAGGATGTTCCTCTCAGTCGTATAGCTGACGCTGTCGGCACACCTGTTTATATCTATTCCAGAGCAGCCATCGAGATGGCCTGGAACAGTTATGCCCTGCCACTGGCAGACGTTTCGCACCAGCTCTGTTTTGCAGTCAAAGCCAACTCCAATCTGGCTGTACTGAACACACTGGCAAAGCTGGGTGCCGGTTTTGATATTGTCTCCGTCGGTGAGCTGGAAAGGGTTTTGGCGGCAGGAGGCGATCCCGGCAAGGTGGTGTTTTCTGGTGTCGGCAAGCAAGCTCACGAGCTACGTCGGGCCTTGGAAGTGGGTGTATTCTGCTTCAATGTTGAGTCGGTTCCCGAACTGGATCGTTTGCAGACTATCGCCGCTGACATGAGCACCCGCGCACGGATCTCCCTGCGGGTAAATCCGAATGTCGATGCTCAAACCCATCCCTACATCTCCACCGGTCTGAAAGATAACAAATTCGGCATTGATATCAGGCACGCAGAGACGATCTACCAGCACGCTCACAGCCTGCCCAATATTGATGTGATTGGCGTGGACTGCCATATCGGCTCTCAACTAACGACTTTGGCACCCTTCCTCGATACGTTGGATATACTGCTGGCTCTGGTGGATAAACTGGCGACCCGGGGCATCAAACTTTCCCATCTCGATCTGGGTGGTGGTCTGGGTGTCACTTACAGGGATGAGCAGCCGCCGGCTGTTGATGAATTTATTGCGGCTGTTCGGAAGCGCATCGGTCATCGGGAACTGACGCTGGTCTTTGAACCGGGTCGCTCGGTGGTCGCCAATGCGGGCGTTCTACTTACTCGGGTCGAACTGCTCAAGCATACCGATCACAAACATTTTGCCGTTGTTGATGGCGCCATGAACGATCTGATTCGCCCGGCACTTTACGGCTCATGGCATGACATCCTGCCGGTGAAGCCCCGGACAGGTGAAAAAAAGCTTTACGATATTGTCGGGCCGATCTGTGAAACATCGGACTTTCTCGGCAAGGAGCGCAATCTCTGCCTGAAGGATGGCGACCTGCTGGCAGTGATGTCTGCAGGTGCCTACGGCATGGTCATGGCTTCAAATTTTAATACCCGCGGACGGGCGGCGGAGGTGCTTGTCTCCGGACACTCTGCCAACGTCGTTCGAAAAAGAGAAACAATCGCTGACCAGCTAGCGCTGGAAGCTTTGCCTGGGGAGCATCCATGCTTCTGAAATTTACCAAGATGCATGGTCTTGGCAACGACTTTATGGTGATTGACGGCGTAACCCAGAATGTACGCCTGTCACCAGAGAAAATAAGAGAATTGGGGGATCGCCACTTTGGTATCGGTTTTGATCAGTTGCTCTTGGTCGTGCCACCGGACTATGCCGATATAGATTTTCGGTATCGTATATTTAACGCCGATGGCTCTGAGGTGGAACAGTGTGGCAACGGAGCCCGTTGCTTTGCCCACTTCGTTCGGGATCGAAAACTGACCACCAGCCGCCGCATCAAGGTGCAAACGGCAAAGGGCAACATAGAGCTGCGTGTTGCCCAGGACGGCGAAGTGACCGTCAATATGGGACAGCCGGAACGGGAGCCTTATGATATTCCGTTCAAGGCAGATCGGCAGTCCATCACCTACATGCTTGAGGTTGAAGGGCGTGAGCACGAAATCAGTGCCATCTCCATGGGTAATCCCCATGCGGTTGTGCTGGTTGATGACTGCAAACATGCGCCGGTCGAATCGCTGGGACGCAAAATCCAGCGCCATATCCGTTTTCCCGAGCACTGTAACGTCGGTTTTATGGAGATCATTAATCCGGGGGAGGTGAATCTTCGGGTTTATGAGAGGGGTGTGGGGGAGACTCTGGCCTGTGGCTCCGGCGCCTGTGCTGCTGTTGTTGCCGGACGCCTGCAAGGTTTGCTGGAACCCACAGTGACAGTGAATCTTCCCGGCGGCTCCCTGAGCATCACATGGAAAGGGGACGATCAACCGGTACTGATGACCGGATCAGCCACTCGCGTTTATGAGGGTTATATAAGGATATGATGCCATCGGCAGACCAGGTAGCGGCGTTTCTCTTGGCTCATCCCGAGTTCTTCCATGATCGGGATAAACTACTGGGCAAGCTGACTATCCCTCACCAGCGAGGGGATACTATCTCGCTGGTTGAACGACAGCTCACCCTGCTGCGGAAACGCAATCAGGATCTCCATCTGCGCCTGAACGGTCTGCTGAGTGTGACCAAAGAGAGCGAGCGCCTGTTTGAACGGGTGCGCTATCTGGTTCTGTCCGTGATGGAGGCTCAAACCCTCGATACCCTGTTTGATGCTGTCGATGATAGCCTTACCCATGATTTTCAGTTTGAGTATGTCACCCAGATTCTCAATGCCGACCTCTTCCCCGACGGCTCTCGCATTGCCTGCCACTCTCGAGAAACGATCTGTGACCGTATTAGCATCGACGATCTACTCGACACCAGCCGAATCGTGTGCAGTAGGCTGAGAGAAGAAGAGCTCCGGTTCCTGTTCCCCGACCACTGGGAACAGGTCCGCTCGACGGCGGTTATTCCACTCTTTTACAAGCAGCCGCTGGGTATTCTGGCGGTTGGCAGCCAGAACCCGGAGGGCTTTCGGGGCAACCACGCAAAAACCCTCCCTCTCAACTTTATTGGAGAGGTGCTGTCTCGCACTCTTGAAACTTTTACTCCCGGATCATACGGTAGTGCCAATGCGTTGTGATGGCGAACAATCCATTAAGAACCTCCATCAATAAAAAAACCGACCCCTGGTCGGTTTTGTATAAACTCTGCCTGTGAACAGATCCGATCTGTAAAAATATCCGATCTGTAAAAAGAGTTAATCTCTTTCGTTACGGTTTACAAGCAGGCTCAATTTTTTCAAATCGCTGGCTTCCATGCCGGCTTTGGCTGCAGCAATGGCATGATTACCGGGAGCATCAAGAGCGTTGATAACCACACGTCCATGGCTATTGGTCATGTACTCATGACTGACACCATCACCACCATGCAACATTACACTGGCATCACTGACCGGGCGGCCATTCATATGAACAAGCACATGGACAGTGCCCGTTGCCGCTCGCTGAATGTGAGTATCCAACTGGGCAGCTTGAGCACTCATGCTCATCAGCGGGGCGATAAAAGCAGTAAGCAGAGCAGTTTTTAGCAATTTCATATCAAGCATCCTTCTTGAAAGGAAAATAAGTTTAAACAGGGAGCGATAACAAACGCCTTATTTAACCTTATAACTCATTCCCTAGATGTTCAACACAGCACCGAATAGCGCCGGATGAATACAATAAGTGCAATCGACAGTGAAGGCTTATTCCAATAGGCTATTTGGGAAAACCTGTTGTTATGACAATTGATAGAACACAGTGAGCGGCATGATTAAACTAATTACGTTTGACCTTGATGACACTCTTTGGGACAACGGCCCCGTTATTCGCCGCGCAATTCATGAAGGGTATAGCTGGTTACTCGAATACTGCCCTGATCTTGCCAACATGCACGACATAGCTTCACTTGATCTTCTTAAAGACAAGATCAAAAACAGCACGCCAGATTTGGAACACAGAGTGAGTGAATCGCGTATTGTCGGTATTCAACAGGCGTTACAAAGTATTGGTTATGAGTCGTCTATAGCAAGAACAATTGCTAAGGAGGCCTTTACCCGCTTCCACCATTGGCGACACCAGGTAGAACTCTTTGGGGATGCCAAAGAGACTATTGCACAGCTGGCACAGGAGTATCGTCTGGGGATTATCACCAACGGCAATGCCGACGTAAATCGGCTGGGGCTGGGGGAATTTTTTGAATTTACTGTGAACTCGGAAGATATGAACCGCAGCAAGCCTGATCCGGAAATGTTCCACCACGCTCTGAAACTCGCCGGTGTGAGGCCAAAACAGGCCATACATATTGGCGATAACTTGATCACCGATGTGCGGGGAGCGGCAGAAATTGGTATGAAAACGGTGTGGTTTAATCCTGACGGTAAGCCTATCGGAAAGGACGACACTGTCCCGGATTTTACAGTGAAGACGCTGGCGGAGATACCCGCCGCAATCAGACAAAATCGATAAAAGCCTGCTCGTTCAGGCTTTTATTTACCACGGCTGTTTAAATCAACTCATTCCCAGAACGGTATCCACCAGCCTGAAAATACCGGTAGCGGCTTCGCTGATGGACCCGGCAAGCATATAAGCGGGAGTGGTCACCAGCTTGTTGGTTTCATCAACAATAACATCGTGTACCGGACACTCTTTGTGCAGAGCCCCCGTCGCCTTAATGGCGGCTGCGGTGTCCGCATCTGTGCCGATAGTGCACTGTACATCCTTACCAAAGAGCGCGGCGGACATAACCGGTGCGATGCACATCAAGCCAACGGGCTTGTTCGCTGCGTTGAAACTTTGTACCACAGCCTTAACGTCTTCCCGTACAACTGCGTCCTTACCTTTGAACGCAAAATTACAGAGATTTTTCGCGGCGCCAAATCCGCCAGGAATAATCAGTGCATTAAAGTGACTACTATCGAGATCACTCAAAGGTTTTATATCACCCCGAGCCAGACGAGCGGCTTCCACCAGCATGTTGCGAGGTTCAGACATCTCCTCACCGGTAGTGTGATTAATCACATGATGCTGGTTATCATCCGGCGCAAAACACTGGTACTTGGCACCATTCTGATCAAGCCGTAGAAGAGTCAGAACAGACTCATAAATTTCAGAGCCATCAAATACACCACACCCCGAAAGGATGACCGCTACATTTTTAATCACTGTTGTTTCTGCCATTGCCCTGTTTAACTCCTCTATATGGGAGACAGCTCCTTTATTGGGAGACAACCCCTCTACTGGAAGGAATTCAGCATACAACCCAATCGGGATAATGAAAAGCCTGAAAATAATGTAAATGGTAAGGCTGTCTCAAGACAGCGTCAGGTGTGCCTTCTTGCATTCAATGGCTTCCATAAGCGCATTTTTGCTGGAGGTATCAAGGGATGGCCCATTGTTGAACTGTTTTTGTAACCTGCCCAACTCATTTCTGCTGCAAGCCGCACGAATGGATGCACGAGCATTGAGCATAAACAGCGCCTGATCAAGCCCCGGAGCTTCGTCAGTCTCTAAGGTCTGCACCACCGCACGATCCGAAAGTTTGATCTGCAGAGAATCATCCCGCTGCTCAGAAATATAATTTTTCCCTTCTACCTGACAAATTGAATTGGGAGCGGCCTGATCTCTCTTGATCAAGTTCCACATTTTCTGCCAGAAAGAGATGTTTTTTGGTGATTGATTCGTCCTTAAACCGCTCATCATCTATTTCTTATTTCCGAATAATTCCGTAAATATTTTAGACAGACTTTTACTGCCCCTGATAACTGTTTCTCTGTAGTCAGACTCTTTAATTCCTAAAAAACTCATATTGTAATCACTCACTGCAGCATTCAACTTTTGCTGTTTATCTATCGCCTCAATAATAGACATATTCAAATCTGGCATATCATCGTCATCTTTTTTATCAAAAACTTTTCCACTTTCTACTGCTAAATTTGTTACTGCCTCAACTGCTTCCTTATTGGCTTCAATCAAAAAAACAAGTTTTCCTGCAGACGTCACTATCTGTGCATTCCCTTTATTACAAATACCATTTTCACTTGCACTCTTCACCAGTTCCAAATACTTCTTCAGTTGTTCGTTATGAGCCGTGGATTTTTCATTAAACTCTTTAAGAGCTTCACCTATTTTTTTATTTGCAACATCTTCAATTACTGATTGGCTTGGCATCAATTGTTGCGCTGTAATCTCATCATAACCATCTTCAACATCCACTGATCGATTGGTTTCAGGTGTCGATACTTCATCACGATTCAGCACAGTCTCACAATCATCATCGATAGGAATGACCCGGCCCTGATCATTTTCAACATCTAATTTTGATGG